>JACCDY010643630.1_pt1 | contig 28459 bp, 36 predicted proteins | sample 7446391 | NCBI WGS metagenome assembly JACCDY01 (sample SAMN15323451, study PRJNA562643) | freshwater metagenome | isolation source: river surface water | place: USA:Blue River Watershed | collected 2017-08-18 | reverse complement strand
GTGAATGCGGGCCAGCGCGGTCGGGCTTTCGATGAACCCGGCCGCGAAGAACCGGGCGTGCAGGTTGGGGTCGAACTGGCCTTCCGCGGGAATTTCCTCCACCCCTTGGGCGCTGAGGAACTCCTTGAGCTGCTTGCGCACCATGTCCATGCCGATGTAGATCATCGACGAGGTGTCCTGAGCTGCCGCCTGCATCCCCATTTCGAAGTTGTCGATGACTGGCAGCAGATCTTCCAGCAGCCGTTGGTTCGCATAGCGCAGGGCTTCCTCCCGCTCGCGGGCGGTGCGTTTGCGCAGGTTTTCCATCTCGGCGGCCGTGCGCAGGGACAATTCCTTCCACTTGGCTACATCCGCCGCCAACTCCTTCCAGGCCTCCTCTTCGGTGCCGGCAGGGACTTCCGCAGCCGCCGCTTCGCCACCTGCAGCGGCCTTCGGTATGCTATCCTCTTGAGATTCAGTGTCTTTCGACATGTCCGTGTCTGCTTGCATGCGGCGCATACCTGTATGCAGAGCCGGGCCGCCGTCAACCCCCGGAAACGGCTTTCTTCGGCCGATTTGGCAACGAGCGCCCTCCGAAGTGGCGGCTTTTGCCATGAAAAATCAGGCCCGTGAACTTTGATTGTCTGCAACTCGTTGATTATCAGAATATTTTCAAAAACACAGCCCGGCATCCCCCGGTCGTGGAAAAAATTCTTCAAAAAAACCCAAAATAGGGCTTGTCAGGTCGGGTTCGACTCCTATCTTCGCCGCCCCCGCAATGCGGTTCGCCTGCTCGTATCCCCGACAGGCCGACTCTCAGAAAAAGGGACAATTTATCGGGTCAGCTCCGGAGAAAAGGCTTCAACGAGGATTTCCTCGTGGGCGCTCCGGTTTGCCCCATTGCCAAACCAGAACCACGCAGGAAATCATGCCGACCATCAATCAGCTCGTTCGCAAGGGACGCCGCACTCCGACCGAAAAGTCGAAGTCACCGGCTCTCGTGAACTGCCCGCAGCGCCGCGGAGTCTGTCTCCAAGTCATGACCCGCACGCCCAAGAAGCCGAACTCGGCTCTCCGTAAAGTGGCCAAAGTGCGCCTTACCAACGGATACGAAGTCATCGCCTACATCGGCGGTGAAGGCCACAACCTCCAGGAGCACTCGATCGTGCTCGTGCGTGGTGGCCGTGTGAAGGACCTTCCCGGTGTCCGTTACCACATCGTCCGTGGTTCGCTCGACACCCTCGGTGTCGATAAGCGCCGTCAAGCCCGCTCCAAATACGGTGCGAAGCGTCCGAAAGCAGGTGCCGCCGCCGCCCCTGCCAAGAAGAAGTAATCCGTCTCTCCAACCCTATCCACTGAAACGCCATGCCACGCCGCAAGCGAGTTTACGAAAAGCCGGATCGTCGCGATCCCCGTTATGACAGCGCCCTCGTCGGTCACCTCATCAGCAAGGTGATGACCGACGGCAAGCGCTCCCTGGCCCAACGCATCGTCTATGCCGCGATCGACCGCGCCAATGAAGGCATCGACACGGTTGACCCGCTTGAAGTCATCACCCGCGCCGTTGAAAACGCCAAGCCGCGCGTCGAGGTGAAGTCCCGCCGCGTTGGTGGCGCGACCTATCAGGTGCCGCTGGAAGTCGCTCCCGAGCGTTCCGAGTCGCTGGCCATGCGCTGGCTCGTCTCGTATGCCCGTGGCCGCCGCGGCACGCCGATGCACGTCGCCCTTGCCAACGAGATCAAGGACGCCGCCAACAACCAAGGATCCGCCGTCCGCAAGCGCGACGACGTCCACAAGATGGCTCAGGCCAACCGCGCCTTCGCCCACTTCCGCTTCTAATCGCCGATAGACCTGTCTTCCGTCTCCGTGAATCCGAACAGTCCAGATCGTCAATACGTGCTTGAGCGCACCCGGAATATCGGGATTGCGGCGCACATTGACGCGGGCAAGACGACCCTCACGGAGCGGATCCTGTTCTATACCGGCATGATCCACAAGATCGGTGAGGTGCACGATGGTGCCGCCACCACCGACTGGATGGCCCAGGAGCGCGAGCGCGGCATCACGATCACTTCCGCCGCCGTCACCACCGAGTGGTGGCAGCACGAGGAGGAGGGTTGCTTCAAGCTGTTCCCGATTCACAAGCACCGCATCAACATCATCGACACTCCGGGTCACGTGGATTTCACCGCCGAGGTGGAGCGTTCACTGCGGGTTCTCGATGGCGCCATCGTCGTGTTCTGCGGTGTGGCCGGTGTGCAACCGCAGACCGAAACCGTCTGGCGCCAAGCCACCAAATACAAGGTGCCGCGCATCGTGTTCGTCAACAAGATGGACCGCACCGGCGCCAACTTCGACAACGTCTTCGGCGAGATCCGCGAGAAGCTCGGGGCCAATGCCGTGCGCATCCTGATCCCGATCGGCTGTGAGGACCAACTCAAGGGCCAGATCGACGTCGTCAACCAGAAGGCCGTTTATTATTCCGACAACGACCTGTTCGGTTCGACCTACACGGTCACCGATCTCGACGGCGAGCTCAAGCAGATCGCCGAAGCCGCCTATCAGGAACTGGTTCACGCCGTGGCCGATGTCGACGACATCGTCGCCGAGAAATTCCTGATGGAAGAGGAAGTCACCCGTGAGGACCTCAAGCAGGGCATCCGCCGTGCCACCATCGCCAACAAGCTGGTGCCTGTCGCCGGTGGTTCCGCTTTCAAGAACAAGGGTGTCCAATACCTGCTGGATGCCGTCATCGACTACCTTCCGAGCCCGCTCGACATTCCTGCCGCCGTCGGCATGAATCCCGACAACGAAGAGGAGCACATCGAAGTGCCGACCACCGACAACGGCAAGTTCACCGCATTGGCGTTCAAGCTGTGGGCTGACAAGTTCGTCGGCAAGCTGGTCTTCTTCCGTGTGTATTCCGGCGTCGTCCGCAAGGGTGACACCGTCTACAACCCGCGCACCCGTCGTGCCGAGCGCGTCGGCCGCCTGATTCAGATCCAGGCCAACGAGCATAAGGACATCGACGCCTGCTACTCCGGTGACATCGCCGCCATGGTCGGCCTGAAGAACGTCACCACCGGCGACACGCTCGCCGAGCCCAAGCACGACGTCGTGCTGGAGCCCCCGACCTTCCCCGAGCCGGTCATCTCGATGGCTGTCGAGCCCAAGACCAAGGCCGATCAGGAGAAACTCGCCATGGCGCTGGTCCGCCTGTCCGAAGAGGACCCGACCTTCATGGTCAAGACCGACGAGGAAACCGGCCAGACCATTATTTCCGGGATGGGTGAGCTTCACCTCGAGATCATCATCGACCGCCTGCGCCGTGAGTTCAAGGTTGAGGCCAACACCGGTGCCCCGCAGATCGCTTATCGCGAAACCATCACCCAGGAAGGCCGCGGCGAAGGCAAACTGGTCAAGCAGTCGGGTGGCCGCGGTCAATACGGCCACGTCATCCTCAGCATCCGCCCCAACGAGAAGGGCAAGGGCCTGGTCATCGAGAACAAGGTCATCGGTGGCGCCATCCCCAAGGAATACATCAACGCCGTTTACAAGGGCGTCAACGAGGCCATGAGCAACGGCATCATCGCCGGCTATCCGGTGATCGATGTGCAGGTTGAAATCCTCGACGGCTCCTACCATGAGGTCGATTCCAATGAAAACGCCTTCACCATGGCCGCGATCTTCGCGATGAAGGATGCCTTCAAGAAGGCCAAGTCCATTTTGCTCGAGCCCATCATGTCCGTCGAGGTCTCCACTCCGGACGACTATCAGGGCGATGTCATGGGCGACCTGAGCCGCCGTCGCGGTCAGATTCAGAACACCGAGTCCAAAGGCACGCTGTCCATCGTGCATGCCAATGTCCCGCTCAAGGAAATGTTCGGCTACTCCACCGCCGTCCGCACCCTCTCCTCCGGCCGCGCTTCGTATTCGATGACCCCATCGCATTTCGAGCAGGTCCCAACCAATATTGTCGAAGAGATCGTAAGCGACCGCTTAGGCTGATCACTCGCCCTGTAGAACCACAACGTAAACCGTCAACAACACCAAGCCTCCACTCTTTATGGAAAACCAGAAAATCCGCATCCGCCTGCGCGCTTTCGATCACCGCGCCATCGACCGCTCCGCCCAGGAAATCGTGGAGACCGCCAAGCGCACCGGCGCCCGCGTTGCCGGCCCGATCCCGCTTCCGACCCGCATCGAGAAGTTCAGCGTCAACCGTTCCGTGCACGTGAACAAGAAGTCCGCCGAACAATTCGAAGTCCGCACCCACAAGCGCCTGCTCGACATCGTCGATCCGACCGCCCGCACCGTTGACGAACTCAAGAAGCTCAACCTGCCGGCCGGTGTCGACATCACCATCCGCATCTGAGGATCGCCTGCGGCCATCCATCACCCATTTCAAATTTCAAATCTCAACTCCTTACCGCTATGTCACTCGGCCTCCTCGGCAAAAAAATCGGCATGACCCGCTTGTTCGATGAAGAAGCGCGCACCATGATCCCCGTGACCGTCATCGACGTTTCCGGCAATACCATCCTTCAGACCAAGACCCCCGATAAGGAAGGCTACAGCGCTGTCCAGGTCGGCTACGACGACCAGAAGGAGCAGCGCGTGATCAAGCCCGATCTCGCCCGCTTCAAGAAGGCCGGTTCCGCACCGAAGCGCTTCGTTCAGGAGTTCCGTTTCGAGAACGGCGCGCAAGTGCCGACCGAACACAGCGGCATGGAAACCTTCGCCGCCGGCCAGTGGGTCGACGTTGTCGGTGTCTCCAAGGGCAAGGGTTTCCAAGGTGCGGTCAAGCGCCACGGCTTCGGCGGTCTGCGCATGACCCACGGTTCGATGATGCACCGTCGGACTGGCGCCATCGGCTGCCGTTCGACTCCCGGCCGCGTCTGGAAGAACCAGAAGATGCCCGGTCACATGGGCAACACCCGCATCACCGTCCAGAACCTCAAGGTGGTTGCCGTCCGTCCTGAAGACGGGGTGATCCTGATTTCCGGGGCGGTTCCCGGCACCAAAGGCAGCTATGTCACCGTGCGTCCCGCCAAGAAGAAGAACGCCTGATCCCAAGGCCATCGATTAACCCTCAAGATTCAAAGTCATGTCCGCAAAAGCACTTACCGTCGCCGACGCCCAGGCCGCCAACCTGGTTCTGGTGGGACCCGAGAAAGGCCGTCAGGCCGTTCACGACCTGGTCACCGCCTACCGTGCCAACCGTCGTTCCGGCACCGCCCAAACCAAGACCCGCGGCGAGGTTTCCGGCAACAACAAGAAGATCTACAAGCAGAAAGGCACCGGCAACGCCCGTCACGGTGACAAGCGCGCCCCGATTTTCGTCGGTGGTGGCGTGGTCTTCGGTCCCCGCAACCGCGACTACTCCAAGAAGGTCCCGAAGAACGTCCGCAAGCTGGCCCTGCGCCGCGTGCTGGGCGACCTCATCCGTGGCGAGAAGATCAAGGTTACCGATTCCTTCGCGATCGCCGATGGCAAGACCAAGTCGTTCGTTGAGGCCGTCGGTGCCATGACCAATCCCGGCAAGGTCCTGATCGTTTCCAATTCCTTCGACGACTCGACCTACCTGGCCGCCCGCAACGTGGCCTGGGCCCAGCTCGTCAGCGGTGCCGACGTCAATGTCGAGCAACTCCTCCTCGCCCACACGGTCATCGTGGTGGGAGACGCCCTTCAAACCCTTGCGCAACGCAGCGCCTGAACCCCGGACCATCGATCGAGATCATGAAAGACATTTACCAGGTCATCAAGAACGTCCGACTGAGCGAGAAGGCCAGCCTTCTCCAGGAGACGAACAACGAAGTCACCCTTGAAGTCGACCGCAAGGCCAACAAGCTCGAGATCAAGCAAGCCGTCGAGACCCTCTTCGGCAAGAAGGTTCTGGCGGTTCGCACGGCGAACTACGACGGCAAGCTGCGCCGCAAGCGCCGTGCCGACCAAGGCCGCACCAGCCAATGGAAGAAAGCCATCGTCCGTCTCAAGGAAGGCGAATCACTCGACCTCGTCTGAGTGATGCCCGAGACGCCCCACCAATAACCAATCACCCGCCCGCGAAGTCATGCCACTCAAGAACTTCAAGCCCAACACCCCGTCAGCGCGCTACAAGAACCTCCCCAGCTTCGAGGAGATCACCAAGAGCAAGCCGGAGAAGAGCCTGCTCGTCCCGATCAAGCGCTCCGGTGGCCGCAACAACACCGGCCGCATCACCTGCCGTCACGTCGGCGGTGGCCACAAGCGCCACTATCGCCTGATCGATTTCAAGCGTTCCAAGAAGGACGTGCCGGCGAAGGTCATCGGCATCGAATACGATCCCAACCGCACCTGCCGCATCGCCCTGCTCCAGTATGAGGACGGACAGAAGTCCTACATCCTTGCTCCGCTGGGACTGCAGGTCGGTCAGAGCGTCGTCTCCGGCGAGAACGTCGCGCCCAAAGCCGGCAACGCCATGCCGCTCAGCGCCGTGCCGCTCGGCACCTCGATCCACAACATCGAACTGATCCCCGGCAACGGTGGCAAGGTGGCCCGCGCCGCCGGCCAGATGGCCGTGCTCTCCAACCGCGATGGCGGCTGGGCGCTGGTCAAGATGCCTTCCGGCGAAATCCGCCGCTTCAACGAGCGTTGCTACTGCACGATCGGTCAGGTCGGCAACCGCGACCACATGAACGAGACTTCCGGCAAGGCCGGCCGCACCCGCTGGCTGGGCATCCGCCCGACCGTCCGCGGCATGTGTATGAACCCCGTCGACCACCCGAACGGTGGTGGTGAGGGCAAGTCGAAGTCCGGTGGTGGCCGCCAGCACCTGCTCAGCCCGTGGGGTCACGCCAAGGGCGAGAAGACCCGCAAGCGCAAGAAGACCACCGGCGTGTTTATCGTCGAGTCCCGCCACGACAAGAAGTAATCATCCTGCAACTCCTTAACGCCTGAATCACCATGCCACGTTCCCTCAAGAAAGGCCCCTTCGTTGATCAAAAGCTGCTCGCCAAGATCGACGCGATGGCTGCCGCCGGTTCGAACCGCAAGCCCATCAAGACCTGGAGCCGCAAGTCGATGATCACTCCCGACTTCGTCGGTCACAACTTCGCCGTGCACAATGGCAAGACCTTCGTTCCGGTGTATGTCACCGAGAACATGGTCGGCCACAAGCTCGGCGAATTCGCGCCGACCCGCATCTTCCGTCAACACGGCGGTATCGGTAAGAAGTAAGCCTCCATTCCCTTGCTCCCCATGCGCCTCCTGCTCCATACCAAAGCGACCGCCGCTGCCCTCGGGCTGCTGGCCGGCAGCGCTTGGTGTCAGGGTCAGGAGGATGTCGCCACCCTCAAACTGGAGGTGGCCCGCCTCAAGGAGCAGAATCAAGCGCTCCAACGCAGCCTCACCGAAGCCAACCGCGCCGGCAAGCAGGCCGACGAGCAACTCGCCCTGGTCCGCACCCGTCTCGAAGCCCTCGGCAAAAACCTGCTCGATGGTGGCGATGACCGCCTGATCCAGGCCGCCGCCGACCTGCAGATCGCCAACGAGCGCATCCAGGCCCTCGAGGACGTCAGCACCCGCCTGATCGGCTCGGTCGGCAACTACCTCCGCGAGGCGGTGGTTTCCGATCCGCAATCCCGGATTCAGGTCGAAACGTCGCTAAGAGAGCTTGACGCTGTGCTCGGACTGCGGCAGAAGCCCCGGCCCGATATCCGGACCGGCTCTCTGCAGAAGGCCCGGGTCGTCAGCCTCGATCAGGAAAGCGGCATGTTGGTCCTCAACATTGGCGAACGCCAAGGAGCCAGGATCGGCATGACCTTCCGCCTGGTCCGGGGGCAGGAGCCCTACGGACGAGCCATCCTCGCCGATGTCCGCCAGGGCGTCAGCGGCGTTTTCGTCGAGTCCATCGACCCCAACGCACCCACCACACCCCGTCTCGACGACATCGCCATTCTCGAAACTCAAGCCTCCGCCAAGTAACCACTCACGCTGATCTCTCCATGGAAGTCAAAAGCACCACCAAGTATGTCCCTCTCTCGCCCAAGAAAGCGCGTGAGGTTGCCCGTGAAATCCAGGGTCTGCCCGTATCCAGCGCGCTCGACATCCTGACCTTCACCCCGAAGAAAGCCGCCCAACTGATCGGCAAGACCCTCAAGACCGCGATCGCCGACGCTGAGAACAACTTCTCGCTCGATAGCAGCACGCTGATGATCAAGGAGGCCGTGATCGGTACCGCACCGACGCTGCGCCGCTTCAAGGCCCGTGCCAAGGGATCCGCCGCGCCGATCATCCGCCGCAACAGCCACATCTCCATCACCCTCGTGGGCGCCGCTCCCGAGAAGAAAAAGAAAGCCGCCGGCAAGGCTGCTTCCAAGAAAGCCGAATCCGCCTCCACCGAGGAGCAAGCCTAATTCCAATCTCCCAACCCACACCAAGTCATGGGCCAGAAAGTAAATCCGATCGCCTTCCGCCTCGCCGTCAACAAGGACTGGCGTTCCAAATGGTACGCCAGCGGCAAGGACTTCGCCGACAAGTTGCATGAGGACCTTGCGATCCGCAACTACCTCAAGAAGAAACTCCAGAACGCCGGTCTGGCCCGTGTGGTCATCGAGCGCGCTTGGAATAGCGTCCGCGTCACCCTTCACAGCTCGCGCCCCGGCCTGATCATCGGCCGCCAAGGCAAGGAAATCGAAGTGATGACCAAGGAGATCGGCGAACTCTGCAAGGACTCGCAGGTCAAGATCGACATCATCGAGATCCGCAAGCCGGAACTCGACGCCCAACTGGTGGCCGAGCAGATCGCCGTCCAGCTCGAGCGCCGGATCAGCTTCCGCCGCGCCATGAAGCGCGCGATCCAGACCGCCATGGAGTTCGGCGCCGAAGGCATCCGCCTGCGTTGCGCCGGCCGCCTCGGTGGTGCCGACATCGCCCGTTCCGAAGGCTACCGTGAAGGCAAGGTGCCGTTGCAGACCCTGCGCGTGCCCCTCGACTACGGTTTCGCGGAAGCCAGCACCGTTTACGGCATCATCGGCGTGAAGTGCTGGATCAACAAGAAGGAGGACGACGGCAAGCCGCGTCCCGACAGCGGCCGCCCGAACCGCGGACCGCGCCGTCCGAACAACCGCGGCTGATCGCCACCCAACCCCATTTCAACGAACATCACACACTTTAAGGAGGACTGAGCCATGCCCTTGATGCCCAAACGAACCAAGTTCCGCAAAAGCCACCGCGGAAGCCGCTCCGGCAACGCGCAGAGCGGAACCACCGTCGCCTTCGGTGACTACGGCCTGCAAGCGGTCGACCGCGGCTGGATGACCAACCGCCAGATCGAAGCCTGCCGTATCGCCATCACCCGCTCGCTGAAGCGGAAAGGCAAGGTCTGGATCCGCATCTTCCCGCACAAGTCGATCACCTCCCGCCCGCCGGAAACCCGGATGGGTAAGGGTAAGGGTGCCGTCGACACCTGGGTCGCCGTGATCCGTCCCGGCAACATCCTTTTCGAAGTGGGGGGCGTGACCGAATCCGCCGCCCGTGAGGCAATGCGCCTGGCTTCCTACAAGCTCGGCATCCCAACCCGCCTCATCGCCCGCAATCCGCACACCTGATCAATCCTCACTCCGTCCGAACCATGGCCAAGACCAAAGCCAAAGACATCAACCAACTCACCAGCGACGAACTGGTTGCACGCCTCCGTGAACTCAAGCAGGAGGGTCTCAACCTTCGTTTGCAACAAGCGACCGGCCAACTCGAGAACACCGCCCGCATCCGTCAGGTGCGCCGCGAAAAGGCCCAGGTCATGACGGCCATCACCGCCAAGAAAGGTGCCTGATCCCAACCCACGCAATACCAACCACCATGAGTGATAACTCCCAGGACAACAAGGTCCATGTCCGCAAAACCCGCGTTGGCGTGGTCGTCTCCAACAAGATGAACAAGACGCTGGTCGTCGAACACGTCGCCCGCGTTCCGCACGCACGGTTCAACAAGATCGTGAAGCGCTCCAAGAAATACTACGTGCACGACGAGAAGGGCGAAGCCCAGATCGGCGACCGGGTCCGCATCGTCGAAACCCGTCCGCTCTCCAAGCTCAAGCGCTGGAACCTCGCCGAAGTGCTCACGCACTGAAATCGGCTGCGCTGCATTCCAAATCTCAAATCTCAAATCTTTAATTACTTCTAGCCATGATTCAGATGGAAACCATGCTCGACGTCGCCGACAACACCGGCGCGCGCAGCGCCAAGATGATCGGTGTGCTCGGCAAACGCAGCCGCACGGCCGCGATCGGCGACATCATCACCGCCCACATCCGCGACTCGATCCCCACCGCATCGGTCAAGAAAGGCTCTGTCGTCAAGGCCGTCGTCGTCCGCACCTCGTCGCCGATCCGCCGTGAGGACGGCTCGATCCTGCGCTTTGACAACAACGCCATCGTCATCATCGACAAGGACAACAACCCGCGTGGCACCCGCATCTTCGGCCCTGTGGCCCGTGAGCTGCGCGACAAGGCCTTCATGAAAATCGTGTCCCTCGCTCCCGAGGTGCTCTGATCGTTCCACCCCCATCCACCATTTCATCACCATGAGCCGCATCAAGACCCACGTCAAAAAAGGCGACGAAGTCGAAATCATCACCGGCAACCACAAAGGCAAGCGCGGCACCGTGCTTTCCGTGGATGCTCCCAATGGACGCGTCCTCGTCGAGGGTGCCCGTCCGATCAAGAAGGCCACCCGTCCGACGGAAGCTGACCCCAACGGCGGCATCAAGACGATCGATGGCTCGATCCACATCTCCAACGTCAAGAAAGTGGGCTGACGCCGCACGCCTCCAGCGAGGCGCCGGGGCATCCGCCCGCGCTTAAGCGCACCACACCAACCGCGCTGACCCGCAAAACAAAATGAGTACACCAGCACTACAGAAACACTACCAGGAAAAGGTGGTTCCGGCTCTCAAGGAGAAGCTCGGATACAAGAACGTCCACCAGGTTCCCCGCCTGGAGAAGATCGTCGTCACCAGCTGCATGGGCAAGGCCCCGGATCGCAAGATCGCTGTCGACGACGCCGTTGCCGAGATCCAGAAGATCACCGGCCAGCGCCCATCGATGACCTACTCGAAGAAGGCCGTCGCGAACTTCAAGCTCCGCCAAGGTGAAGTCCTCGGCGCGCGCGTCACCCTGCGTGGTGCCCGCATGTGGGAGTTCCTCTATCGCTTCATCCACATCACCTCGCCGAACATCCGCGACTTCCGTGGCATTTCGTCCAAGTCCTTCGACGGCCGCGGCAACTACGCCGTCGGCATCCAGGACCAGTCGATCTTTCCGGAAATCGAACTCGACCAGATCAAGCGCCAGATCGGTTTCGACTTGATCTTCGTGACCTCCGCGAACACCGACGCCGAAGGCCGCGCGCTGCTCACCGAACTGGGTCTGCCGTTCCGCGACCTCAAGAAAGCCAACGAAAACCAGGCGGCAACCGCCTGACCTGCCAACCCCTGAACCTTTCACAGAATCACCACCATGGCAGTTCTCACTGATCCCATCGCCGATTTCCTCACCCGTTTCAAGAACGCGGCCCGTGCCGGCCAAGAGGAATTCACCGTTCCGCATTCCCGTATCAAGGCCGACATCGCCCGCATCCTGCAGGAAGAAGGCTACATCTGGAATTACGAGGTTGTGACCGGCAAGGTCACCCAAATCAAGGTCAAGCCCCGCTACCTCGACGGTCGTGCGGTCCTGACCGACCTCAAGCGCGTTTCCAAACCCGGTCGTCGCCAGTTTGTCGGCGCCGGTGAAGTCCCCCGCGTCATGTCGGGCCTCGGCATCTCCATCCTTTCGACCTCGAAAGGCGTGATGTCCGGCGGCAGTGCCAAGCATCAGAAACTCGGTGGCGAGCTCCTCGCTTTCGTCTGGTAAACCCCAACCCGGAAGGAAACATCATCATGTCACGAGTTGGTATCAAACCGATCAGCCTGCCATCCAAGGTGCAGGTCAAAGTCGAAGGCGGCAAGGTGCAGGTCGAAGGCCCGAAGGGCAAACTCGACTTCCCGCTGCCCGAAGGCATCTCCCTCAAGGTCGACGGCAACAACGTCATCCTGCAGCGCGCTTCCGAGAAGCGTGAAGTGCGGGCACTGCACGGCACCTGCCGCAGCCTGGTCAACAACATGATCCTCGGAGTCTCGCAAGGCTTCGTGAAGGATCTGGAAATCCACGGTGTGGGTATGCGTGCGGCGGTCAAGGGCAAGGACCTCGACCTGTCGCTCGGTCGCTCGCATCCGCTGCTTCACCCGATCCCGGCTGGTCTGACCGTCACGGTCAACGAGAACACCAAGATCAAGGTCGAAGGCATCGACAAGCAGCTTGTCGGGCAGTTTGCCGCAGAAGTGCGTGGCTACTATCCACCGGAGCCCTACAAGGGCAAGGGTGTGCGCTACGCGAACGAGTATGTCCGCCGCAAGGAAGGCAAGAGCGTCGGTAAATAACCCCAACCTTTTACGGCAACATGAGCACGATCAAACGCAAGACCATTCGCCAACGCATTCACAAGCGCATCCGTCGCAAGGTGAGTGGAACCACCGAGCGCCCACGCCTCGCGGTCCACTTCTCCAACCAGCACATCTACGCCCAGGTGATCGACGACACCACCGGCCGCACCCTCGTTTCCGCGTCCACCATGGACAAGAGCTTCGAGAAGGCCGCCTCCAATGTCGCCGGTGCCCAGCAGGTCGGCAAACTCCTTGCCGAACGCGCCAAGGGATCCAACATCAGCTCCGTGGTCTTCGACCGGGGAGGTCACCTCTACCACGGCAAGGTCAAGGCCCTCGCCGATGCCGCCCGTGAATCTGGGCTCCAATTCTAAGCACCTGACCCGACAGTATCATGGTAACTACTTCTGATAACGAAACAACCGACACCCCGGCCGCCGCGGAACCCGTCGCTGAAGTCCAGCGCAACGAATACGCACCGCAAGGCCGTGGCAACCGTGGCCCTCGCCGCGAGGAGCGTCAGGCTCCGACCGACGCCGATGGCAACGAGCTCTCGGAGAAGGTGGTCTTCATCAACCGCTGTGCCAAGGTCGTCAAGGGTGGCCGTCGCTTCAGCTTCTCCGCACTGGTCGTCTCCGGTGACCGCATCGGCAAGGTGGGTCTCGGCTTCGGCAAGGCCAACGAAGTGGCCGACGCCATCAAGAAGGCCAGCGAGAGCGCCCGCAAGGTGCTCAAGCCGATGAGCATCGTCGACGGCACCATTCCGCATGAGATCTATGCGGAATTCGGTGGCGGCAAGGTGCTGCTCAAACCAGCCTCTCCCGGTACCGGCATCATCGCCGGCGGCGGTGTGCGTGCGGTTTGCGAAGCGGTCGGCATCCGCGACGTGCTGGCCAAGTCGATGGGCTCTTCCAACCACGCCAACGTGGTCAAGGCGACCATCAAGGCGCTTTCCCAACTGCGCACCCGCGATCAGGTCATGTCCGGCCGCGGCAAGAAGAAGAAAGAGAAGGCCATCTGATGATCGAGGATCGTTGATCCAAGATGGCAGATGCAAGATGAGGCGATCACCAAGCTCCACCCCAGCCACTTTCGATCAGATCCACAATCCACAATCCACAATCCACTATCATTCTTATGCAACTTCACAACTACAGCCCCAACCCCGGTTCCAAGCACCGCACCAAGCGTCTTGGTTGCGGCGAGAGTTCGGGTCACGGCAAGACGTCCTGCAAGGGCAACAAGGGTCAGAAGGCCCGCTCCGGCAGCGGCACCCGTGTCGGATTCGAAGGTGGCCAGATGCCGCTTCACCGTCGTCTGCCCAAGCGCGGCTTCAACAACTACGATTTCCGCGATGTCTTCGGCGTCGTCAACGTCGGTGATCTGGACGGCCGCTTCGAGGCGGGCGCCGTGATCAACGAGGAATCGCTGCGCAAGGTCGGCCTGCTCAACGGCCGTTGCGACAAGGTCAAGCTGTTGGCCGATGGCGAAGTGGAGAAGGCCTACACCGTCGAGGTGGACAAGGTCAGCGCCGCTGCCCGTGCCAAGATTGAAAAGGCGGGTGGCAGCATCAAGGCCTGAGTGCCGTGCTTCCTCCCCTGAGATCCTGATTATTCCGGTGAGGAAGCGCTTGAGCGCTTCCTCATCGTGCGTATAAACCCCTGCGACATTTTTTCCTAGACCGTTTCCCGCCATGATTTCCGCCTTCACGAACACCTGGAAAATCCCCGAACTCCGCGATCGCATCCTTTTCACGCTGGCGTTGATCGTCATCGTCCGACTGGGCGTGCACATCACCATCCCGGGCGTGGATGCCGCGGTGATCAACGATTGGATGAGGGACCTGCAGAATCAGGACCCCTCGAATCCTGCCGGTGGCATGGCTGCGCTGCTGAACGTGTTCGCCGGTGGCGGTCTCCAGAAGGCGGGGATCTTCGCCCTCGGGATCATGCCCTACATCTCGGCATCGATCATGGTCCAGTTGATGACTGCCGTGGTGCCCAAGCTGTCGCGCCTCGCCCGTGAGGACGACGGACGCCAGAAGATCACCCAGTATACCCGCTACATCACCATCGGTATCGCCCTGGTGCAGGGCTTCTTCGTCGCCAAGACGCTGCAGCATCCGGAGAACATCCCGTACATGAGCGGGATTGAGAAATACGGTGAGCTGGTGCCCAATGCGAGCTTCGGCTGGGTGGTCCTGACGGTGCTGACGATTGTCGCCGGCACCATGCTGCTGATGTGGATCGGCGACCAGATGACCGAGCGTGGCATCGGCAACGGCACCTCGATCATCATCACGGTGAACATCATTTCGGCATTGCCGGGCGCCCTGATCGGAGCCTGGAAGTTCTTCACCGGTGGCGGTGAGGACGGCAGTTCCTATCGCGCGATCTGGATGGTCGTGATGATCGCCCTGCTGTTGATCGTGATTGCCGCCACCATTGCGATCACCCAGGGCCAGCGCCGGATCGCCGTGCAATACGCCAAGCGCGTGGTCGGTCGCAAGCAGTTCGGTGGCCCCACCCAGTATCTGCCGCTCAAGGTCAACTACGCCGGCGTGATGCCGATCATCTTCGCATCCGCGGTGCTCGGTCTGCCGCCGATCATGATCAACTGGTTCTTCAGCGGCAAAGCCTGGGCCGCCAAACTCTACGGTGAGCTGACCTACGGCGGGATGTGGTATTACATCATCGGCGGCATCGGCATCTTCCTGTTCTCGTATTTCTGGGTGGCGATGATGTTCCAGCCATCACAAATCTCGGAGGACATGAAGCGCAACGGTGGCTACATCCCCGGTGTGCGTCCCGGCAAGCCGACGGCGGACTTCCTCGATTTCACCATGACGCGCCTGACTTTTGCTGGCGCGATCTTCCTGACCCTGCTGTTCTGTCTGCCCGCCCTTACCGGTTGGATGGTCAAGTTGCCGCCGGGCTCGATGGTGCTTCAATTCTTCGGTGGCACCTCGCTGCTGATCATGGTGGGCGTGGTGCTCGATGTGATGCGCCAGGTTGAAACCCAGTTGCTGCAGAAGCACTACGACGGCTTCCTGCGCAAGGGCAAGTTGAAGGGTCGTTACGACCGCCTCAGCCAGTCCGGCGCCGGTGGTGCCCGCACGGCATTGGTCTACCTGTGGACGGTGATCGCCATCCTGGTGATCATCGGTGCAGCGGCCTACTGGATGCAGTAAACAACTGCTGAAGCCGGTGTCCTCGAATCCGTTGCGTCTGGTGTTGATCGGGCCTCCGGCTTCGGGGAAAGGAACCCAAGGCCGACGCCTGTCGGCCGCATTCGGGGTGCCCTATCTCAGCACCGGAGCCTTGTTGCGCGACCACATGGCTCAGCAGACCGCGATCGGTCGTCTGGCCCGTCCGATCCTCGATCAGGGGGGCTATCTTCCGGATGACGTGATGTGTGGGATGATCGGCGAGTGGTTGGAACAAGCTGGTCCGTCCTGGATCCTCGATGGCTTTCCGAGAAGCGTGCCACAGGCGGAGTTTCTTGAGCACAAGCTGCTTGAGTTGAATCGCCCCTTGAGTGCGGTCGTATCGCTGGAGGCACCGTTCGAGCGCTTGAGCGAACGGATTCATGGTCGTGTCGAGTGCCCGGGTTGTCGCTGGAGCGGCGGTTTGGGGGAGCTTGCGGCTGCCGGCCTGTGTCCGCAGTGTGGCGGTCCGGTCGAGCCGCGCGAGGACGACAGCGAGGCGAATGTGACCAGTCGCCACCGTGCCTTCGTCCACTCGGCGCAACCTTTGGTCGCTCATTACCGGGAGCGGGGTTTGCTTTGTTCTTGCGACGCGACCCTTCCGCGGGATGAAGTGACGTCGCAACTGATGCGACAGTTGTCCTGTTTGCCTGCCGGGCGCTCCTGAATGCGGGCCTGTTTCCTCGAACCCTCCATCACCGTGGCCCGCAAAGTCCGAATTCCCATCAAGTCGCCTCGTGAGATCGAATTCATGCGCGCTGCCGGCGCGCTGGCGTCGAAAATCCTCCAGGCGGTCGCTGCCGAGGTGAGTCCGGGGCGAACGACAGCGGAGTTGGATCAGATGGCTGCAGAATTGATGCGCCAGCACGGGTGCAAGAGCGCCTTCCTCGGATATCGCGGGTTTCCCGCATACACCTGCCTGTCGGTAAACGAAGAGGTGGTGCATGGCATCGGCAGTGAGCGCAGGATCCAACCGGGTGACATCGTCAGCATCGATGTCGGCATCATCAAGGACGGCTTCATCGGCGACAATGCGACGACGGTGGCGGCGGGGGAGATACCTGCCGAAACCAAGCGCCTGCTGGCGGCGACCGAAGAATCGCTGTATCGCTCCATTTCACATGCACGTGCAGGCAAGCGCCTGGCCGACCTGTGTGGTGCGGTTGAGGAATTCGTCCAACCGCTCGGGTTCACCGTGGTCCGTGAGTTCGTCGGTCACGGCGTCGGCCGGCGTCTGCATGAGGAGCCGCAGATTCCCAATTACCGACCGAGTGGCAAGACGCCGGTGCTGATGCCGGGGATGACCTTGGCCATCGAGCCGATGGTCAATGCCGGGGTGGCGAGCGTGCGGATCCTGGATGACGGGTGGACGGTGGTGACGACCGACCGCAAACCGTCGGCGCATTTCGAACACACTGTGATGGTGACCGACGGCGACCCGGAAATCCTCACCGATCGGCCGAGAGTGGCATTGCCGGAAATGTTCGGACTGCCGGCATGGTGATCGCTTTTCACAAGCCCTACGGCGTGCTGTGCCAGTTCACCCCGGATCAACCGGGCCAGCAGACGCTTGCCGGTTTCGATTTTCCTGCAGCGGTTTATCCGGTCGGTCGGCTCGACATGGATTCGGAGGGCTTGCTGTTGTTGAGTGACGAGGCGGGATTGAACCATCGCTTGTTAGAGCCGGAACAGGCGCACCCGAGGACGTATTGGGCTCAAGTCGAGGGGACCCCGCGGCAAGACGCTCTGGATCGACTGCGGCGCGGCGGTTTGTCGATCAAGGGGCACCGGACCTTGCCCTGCCAGGTCAGGGTGCTCGATCCGGAACCGGAGGTCGAAGCTCGCAATCCGCCGATCCGCGAGCGTCGCGAGATTCCCACTGCTTGGCTGGAGCTCACTCTGTGTGAGGGGAAGAACCGGCAGGTCAGGCGGATGACTGCGGCAGTCGGGCTGCCGACGCTCAGGCTGCTGCGAGTGGCGATCGGTCAGTTGCGTTTGGACGGCTTGGCCTGCGGCCAATGGCGGGTGCTCGGTGACCATGAGCAGGCCTTGATCTGGCGGAAATGAAGAAGTGCTGTCACACTCACCAGCCGGAATAATCCTCGGGCTCGTGATTGTGGGATGCGGCCAGTGAGCAGGTCATGTAGAGCGAGCCGAAGGGAGGAATCGTATCCTCACCGTATTCCGCGCCGAAGGTGTAGTCTCCTGTCCCCGGGCAGCTGGGTTCGTTGGCCACAAAGCAACCCACGCCGATGATCTTGTTCTTCAGCCCGCTGACACTGGTCCCGGGGTCGTATTGATACATGTTGGAGAACCCGCGAACTCCTTTCTGCACAGATTCGAGGTGCAAGATGCAACCGGCGCGATCGCTGCCGGCTTTCCATGCGCGTGATGCCATGAAAAGGATACTGATCAACGATAACAGCACGAGAATCACGACCGTCATCTCCAGCAGCGTCATGCCGTGGGGGCGGCTGCGGCTGAAGGCTTGGGAGCTGGGCCGTAAAGTATTCATGTCTTGTAGAATGGACTATGCCGGAATGCGGGCGACCCATCAATTCTCGAGTCCCACGCGATCGCGTAGTTGCATGTACGATGCCGTGGAATCTGGCTTCTGCCGGCTTATGGCTTGGTTTTCTTTGGGTTGGCGCGTGCCTGCTGGTGGTCTGCGAAGAGTTTTTGCAGGGATGCCGCCGTTGCGGCATCGAAATTCCTCAGGCGGTTGATGCTTGTCTGGTTGAGATATTGCCGGCCGCGGTCGCCACCGGCGATCAAGTCGATTTCGAGAAGAATGCGCGGCCCTTTCGGGGTGGCGACGATCGGATACATCGGGTAGGATTCCGATCCGCCACCGGACTGAACGATGCAGGCCGCTGCCCAGTTCGGGTCACTCAGGTATTTCTCGAAACGCAGGCTCGCCGCATCGCGGAGGTTGGCGGTGATTTCGTAGCCCAGGTTGCGCAGGAATACCGTCGGGCTATCCTGGAGTTTGAGCATTGTGCAGCAGCTGATCGCTTGGCGGATGTCGCCGTCCTTCATCGCCTTGAACCAGATGTTCATCAACTCGCGGCACTGGGCTTCCGTCGGGGTGGTCGAGGTTGGAACTGCTTCAAGAACAGGCACGTCGTGGACCAGCAGGTCGCGCCACTTCTGCTGCCAGTCTTTGCTGTGTTCGGTCTGCCACGCTTCGAATTGTTCGATCTGTGTGGCGTCGGGATCCGCAAGCCAGGACCAGGATGACTGATCGCGCACCAGATGCAGAAGGGTGTTGGTGAAACGGTCAGGCTTGCGTGTCGAATAGAGCTGGCAGCTGATCGCAGCCAGTTGGTCCTTCGTCATGCGGTCGAGAGGCAGTAGCAGCTGGCTCGATGCCGTGTTTGCGGAGCTCGATTCGCCGTGCAGCGTGTTCCACAGTTGGGCGGCGTGCAGGATGGCCGAAAGGCCGCGCTCCGGTTCGGTATCGATTTTCAACAATGGCAGCACGTTCTCGAAGCGCTTGCCCTCAAGAGCCTCGGTCAGCGACTTGGCGGCGTCGTCCAGGTTGCTGGTGGCGCGCGGCGGGTATGCCTTGCGGACGGCAGCGGCAAAGGCATTCAGCTCCTGCTTGTCGAGGGTGGGGTCGGCGGCGCCCCACCGGTCATCTTGGGATTCCCAGAAGAAGCGTGGGGGTTGGATCCGCCACAGCCCGTCATCGGCCTTGGTGATTTGGAGGTGTATCAAGTGGATGACCGGCAGCCCGTCCTTGCCCAAGACGCCCTCCTCGGTGTCGAGGCAGGCGAGAGTGATCAGCTGCTCGTCGGTTTGTTGAGGCATCGGTTTGCCCTGAGCGTCCGGCACCAGCAATGGTTCCTCATCGATGTCGAGCTCCACCCGCAGCACCCCATCCGCCATCAACAATTGCCAGGGTGACGGCTCCTTGCTGTTGGTGGCTTTCTGCAGGCTGAGCACCAATTCCGCCCAGTAGTCCGGCAACGGGTCGGAGAACCCGCCGAGCAGGCCGAGCAGTTCATCGGCATTGCGGTTGCGGCAGGCATTGAGGTAGCGCTCCAAGACCTGCCGACGGCTCATGCCAGCCACAGCCGAGCGTGGAATCTGGTTGGTAATCCTCTCGCGCATCCGCTCGATGCACAGGTTGCGCAACTTGGCCAGATCGAGCGTGCGCTGGGTGAGCATCCAGTCCTCCAGTGCCTCCATGCGTTTGCGGGATTCCAAATGCAGTCCGACGCCGCAGTTTTCGAACGACCCTGGAACCGGGGCTGGCAGCCATTGCTCGCCGCGTTTGACCATGGCAACCGGGAACACCTGCATGTGGCTCGGGTCGTTGCCTTCATCCTTCCAGACCATCACGGCAGCCAGGTCGTCATCGGTTTTCACCTGACCGACCCGCAGCGGCTGGCTGCCAAGGTCATTCGCCATCCGTTCAAGCAGGCGGCCGATCCGTTGCAGTTTTTCAGGATTCGTGTGCACCGACAAGGCCGTGCCGCCGTTGGGCGCGGTCTTCACCTTGCCGGCCCTGACAGCATCGAGGAATTCCAAAGCGGCCTGATCCGGCGTCAGCGGGTTGGCCAAGACGGGTGCAATGGTGGCAAGCAGCAGGCAAAGGACTTTCACGGCGGGCCACAAGGTAGCGCATTGAGGCCCGACCGGAAGCGAAGAATTGATCGGATGGTTCTTTGGGCGCTATTCGCAGATGTCGAGGGATTCGGGCAGGCTGCCGGTGACCCCCTCCAGGCGAGGGGTGCTTTCCCATGCGTCGCGCTGCACCAGCGCCCTCAGCAGTAGGCGGCGCAGGGTGTCCTTGGCGCTGGCCTCCGGCCTTGGTTTGGGGCGAAGCCGTTCGGATTCGGCTGCCGGCAACAGATCCCAGGCAAAAGCCAGCCGGCAGTCCACGGTGTTCTTTTTGTTGTTCCAATGCCGTCTCTCGCCGAATCGGAGGTCGGCAATCCACACCCCCTTGACGTGATGCCGGGCGATCCACCAACCGTCGGCGAAGTGGTCGACCGCTTGGAATTCGGGCATCTGGTCGATGGCGGCAAGCGCTTGGTGCCCCTTGGGATAGACGGTCCAGCGAACCGCTGAGGATGGCCACTCGAAAACCGAGCGGTAGCCGACCAGGAATTCCTCCTCGCGTTCGACCACGGAGCGCCAGAGCAGGATGTTGAAGGCGGTCGGTGCTTCCATCCGCCGCTCGTAGGCAAGCCCGCGGCGGATGAGATCGGCGTCGAAACCGGCGGAGGCGACGAACTTGAATCCCACGCTCACAGCGGCGTAGGCGGCGGCCAGCCCAAGTCCCCAGCCATTTACCTTGCGGCGCTTGGCTTGCTGGGGCGGCTTGCGCAGCCAGGCGCACCAGATGATGGCGACCAGCATCGGCACGGTGAACAGCGGATCGATGATGAACAGGTGATTGAAGGCGACCCGGTGTTCCGAAAACGGCCAGAGCACGGCCGTGCCATACACGGTGAAGCAATCGATGAGCACATGGGTGCTCCAATTGAGGAAGACAAACCAAGCGGCCATGCTGGCACCAACCTTGTCGGCTGCCCACAGGCGCGCCAGCGGTCTGGCCAGCAATGCTGAGGCGATGATCATCACCAGCAGTGAGTGGCTTGGCCCGCGGTGCCACCACAACTGACCGGCGGTGTCGAAGAAGGGGTGGAAGATGATGTCGAGATCGGGCAGCGTGCCGAACACGGCACCCCAGGCCAGCGCCCGGTTGCCGAGCTTGCGGCCAAGGACCAGTTCGCCGATGGCGGCGCCTAAGGTGGCCTGAGTGAGGGAATCCATGTGTGGTAATCATGCCCGAATTTGGCGATCCGCAAACCCGAAATGCAGCAAGGCAGGATTCGCTCGGGTGGTCTCGTTGGCTCGAGGCCTCACGGAATGATCACCATGCCCTTGAGTTCGCTCCAGATGCGGACTTGTTCGCCGCCGGCCGCTTGGAACGGCTCCTGATGAAACCACCCGTATTCCTCGCTCCAACTGAAGTCGTAATGCCCGATGCGGCGAACCATGCGGCCGTTGTCGAGGAACGGGTGGACGACGGTGACCCGGCAGACCCGCTGTTCGAAGCCATCCTCGCTCCGTATGCTGCCTTCGATGATGCTGGCTACCCTGATGGCTCCGTCAGGGATTCCGACGATGCTGGCGATCAACTGCTTTGAGATTTCCGCTGTCGGGCGCTGCCCGCCAGAGGCAGCCATGGACGTCAGTGGCAGGATGGTGATCAGGGTGCAGGCGATGAGTGGGCGGATCATGCCGGCTTCGACGGAGCGGACACCGGGTTCATTCATTGCGGGTTGCCGCTTTGTGGTCGCGGCGGGCGATAGTCGTCTTGACGCGACCCCGGTTCCGGCCGGATGCTCCCCGCGCGATGAGTGATACCAAACGCCCTTATTCCAGCCCGATGCTCGATGGTCCGGACCGCGCGCCGAGCCGCGCGATGCTCTATGCCGTCGGTTTCGAAAAGGAGGATTTCGCCAAGCCGCAGATCGGCATCGCTTCGACCTGGAGCGAGGTGACTCCGTGCAACATCCACATCGACAAGCTCGCCCGCGAATCGAGCAATGGCGTGAATGCCGCCGGCGGCAAGGGGATCATCTTCAATACGATCACGATTTCCGATGGCATCTCGATGGGCACCGAGGGGATGAAGTATTCGCTGGTGTCGCGCGAGGTGATTGCTGACTCGATCGAGACCGTGGTTGGCTGCGAAGGGATGGACGGGTTTGTCGCCATCGGTGGTTGCGACAAGAACAGGCCCGGCTGCCTGATGGCGATGGCCCGCATGAACCGTCCGTCGGTTTTCGTTTATGGTGGCACCATCCTGCCCGGGTGCGCCACGATCAAGGGTGAGAAGAAGGATCTCGACATCGTTTCCGTGTTCGAAGCCGTCGGCAAGCATGCCAATGGCGAGTTCAACGACGAGGAGTTGGAAACCGTCGAGTCCTGCGCGATTCCCGGAGCGGGTTCCTGTGGCGGCATGTACACCGCCAACACCATGGCCAGCGCGATCGAGGCGCTCGGTATGTCGCTGCCTAACAGCTCTGCGCAAGCCGCCGTTTCGGACGACAAGATGCGCGATTGCTTCGACGCCGGTGCCGCAGTGATGAACCTGATCAACCTCGGCATCAAGCCCCGCGACATCCTCACCAAGCAGGCGTTCGAGAATGCGATCACGCTGCTGATCGCACTGGGCGGATCGACCAATGCCTGTCTGCACATTCCGGCGATGGCGCATGCCGCCGGTGTCGACATCAGCATCGATGATTTCGAGCGCATCGGCAAACGGGTGCCGCTGCTTGCCGACCTCAAGCCGTCCGGCAAGTATGCGATGGCCGACCTGGTCCGCATCGGTGGCACGGTGCCGCTGATGAAGATGCTGTTGGATGCCGGCTTGTTGCATGGTGAATGCATGACGGTCACCGGCCGCACGATGCGCGAGAACCTCGAGAAGTTGGCCAAGCCGTATCCTGAGGGACAGCAGATCATCCGGCCCTTGAGCAATCCGATCAAGCCCGACAGCCATCTGCGCATCCTGCGCGGCAACCTGGCCGAAGGTGGAGCGGTGGCCAAGATCACCGGCAAGGAAGGTGAATTGTTCACCGGCAAGGCCCGCGTTTTCAATTCGGAGCCCGAGGCGATGAAGGCGATTCTCGCCAAGGAAATCGTCAAGGGTGACGTGATCGTCATTCGCCTCGAAGGGCCGAAGGGTGGACCCGGCATGCGCGAGATGCTTGGGCCGACCAGCGCCATCATGGGACTCGGCCTTGGCAAGGACGTCGCCTTGATCACCGACGGCCGTTTCTCCGGTGGCAGCCACGGGTTTGTGGTCGGTCACATCACGCCCGAAGCTTTCGAAGGCGGCACCATCGGCCTGCTTGAGGATGGGGATGAAATCACCATCGACGCCAAGGGTAACCGGATTGATGTGAAGTTGAGCGATGCTGAAATTGCCGCGCGCCGTGCCAAATGGGTGCGTCCGGAACCACGCTACACCCGTGGGGTGCTCGCCAAGTATGCCAAGCTGGTGTCGACGGCCAGCGAGGGTGCGGTGACTGACAAATACCTGTGAAGCGAAGCGTCACGGGGCATCAGTCATTGGTCAGCAGGTTGCTTGCGCAGATTTGCCCATGTTTTCATGAGCTGCTTCTGTGCAGGTTCGATCGCCTGGGCCAGCGCCGCGAACACCACGCAGAAAATCACCGCGCCGCTGGCGGCCTGCCAAGGATTCAGCGAGTGGTCCCATAGCCGGTTGAGGCCGAAGCCGGTGATGCCGCCGTAGAGGACGATCACATGACCGATGTAGATCGCGAAGGTGTTGCGGCCGATCGTCTGGAGCCAGGACACGTTGAAGCGGGTCCACTTGTCGACGGCGATCAGCACGCCGAGCAGGATGAGGGATTCGCCGAAGCGGGCGTGGAAGAAGAACGGAGTGACGCGATCGGCATCCTGATTGCCGAGCAGATCCAGAAACGCACGGCCGATGCGCGCGTCCCATGGCCAGCCTTTGTAGGACAAGACCGCGCCGGCAAGTAGGAAACCCAGCGGGTGGATGATGTCGCTGCGGGTGTTCTGGCGCTGGCGGATGGCCGCGCCAATGGCTGCGCCGTAGAACGTGAATCCGAGCCAAGGCGCGATCGAGAAGTGCGAGGTCGGTCCCTGTACGATGTTCTGGATGATGTCCGGCGCCCAGGCCGGCCAATATCCCTTGTGGTTGGCCAACACGATCGACAGCAGGAAGGTGGCGAAGCCCAGCAATGCGAAGCTGGCGGTAATCACCCAGCCACGGGTTCGTCTCAACAGACCATACAGGGTGATCATCACCAGCAGGCCGATCGCGATGCATTGAAATACATGGAAGGCAAGAAACCAGGCGCGGGTGGGTTCGCCGGCCTCACCGGTGATCAGGCTGGGCTGAAACTGCAGCAGGTATCCCCAGATCGCGAGTTCCACGGATCGCTTCAATCCGCGCCGCACCCGGCGGATGCGGAAGAACGGTTCGTCCGCTGAAGCTCCTGCCAGCAGGTAGGAGAAGATCATGCCGGTCACCATATAGAACATGGGTGCCGCCAGACCACGTGCATGCAGCCAGACTTCGTAAACCGGGTGACCGGTGATCCGCCACTCGTTGGCGAGTGTGAGGTGCACGAAGTGGCCTTCGAGCATCAGCAGGATGGCCACCGCCCGCGCCATGTCGATGAAGCGCAGTCGTGCAGGTGTGCCGGTGGGATCAGCCATGGGGCGGAGTGGTGGGGCGTCGCTGCCTCAGTTGGCTGAGGGTTCCTCCCAGACTCGGGTTCTCAGCGCTTCGGCGGCGGCGCGGGCTTCCGCTTCTTTTTTGCTCTTCCCCTTGCCGGTTGCCAGTGTCCGGCCGCCCCATGTGACTGCGGCCTGGAACACCCGGCGGTGATCGGGTCCCGACTCGCCGACGATTTCATAGACCGGCGCCTGCGGTTCGATCGCTTGAAGCAGTTCCTGCAATTGCCCCTTCGGATTCTTTTCCTCGGGGCTCTCGTGCATGTTTCCGATTTCCGATTCGCAGACGCGCAGCACCAGCGCCTTGGCTGGCGCGCTGCCGCCATCGAGGTAGATCGCGCCGATGAGCGATTCAAAGGCATCGGCCAGCGTCGAGTGGCGTTTTCTGCCGCCGGTGGCTTCCTCGCCTTTGCCCAGCAGGAGGTAGTCGCCGAGCTGGATGTCGCCGGCGAACTTGGCCAGCGCTCGGCGTGAGACCAGGCTGGAGCGCATCTTGGTCAACTGGCCTTCGGGAAATCCGGGGAAGCGATGGAACAACTCCTCGGTGATGACCAACTGGATGACCGCATCGCCGAGAAACTCGAGGCGTTGGTTGTCGAAGTGCGGCTTTTGGGATTCGTAGGCGAGGCTGGGATGGGTCAGCGCCTCGGCCAGCAACAATGAGTTGCGAAACTTGTATTCGATCCTGCTTTCCAGCGGTTGCATGACATTGGGTGGCTTCCTCCTTGCCCTCCCGGATCCAAGATCCCGATGGGAAAGGTGGGGTGATCGACGGGACTCGAACCCGCGACAACTGGAATCACAATCCAGGGCTCTACCAACTGAGCTACGACCACCGTTGCGTTGGCGGGCGGGAGAATGCGCCCAAGCCCGGGGATTTGGAAAGGGAAAAATCACACGATTCATGGATTAGGCCCCGCGGCCGTTGGGTGCAGGGATTGGCCATGCCTGCCGCGGCTCGATGCCTGCTGGAGGCGTGTCGTGCAGGCTCGCTGGGCGGGCCCGCCGACCTGAGATCCGGGCTTGGCATCGTCTCATCAGCAGGCATGCTCTGGGCGTCGCCAGCCTGGAGCTGCTCCCGCCATGTCACCTGAAGAACAACTGACCCAATTGACCGCCGGCACCGCCAAGGTGCTCTCGGAGAAGGAACTGCTTGAGAAGCTGCGCCTCGGGCGGCCGCTGCGGGTGAAGCTGGGCGTGGACCCGACGGCTCCTGACATCCACTTCGGCCACACGGTGGCTCTGGAAAAGCTGCGCCAGTTCCAGCAATTGGGACATCAGGCGGTGTTGCTCATCGGTGACTTCACTGCGACCATCGGCGATCCCTCGGGGCGATCGGCAACCCGACCGCCGCTCACCCGCGAAGAGGTGCTGGCCAACGCCGAAACCTACACCGATCAGGCGTTCAAGATCCTCGACCGCGACAAGACCGAGATCGTCTACAACGGCGATTGGTTCCGAAAGATGACCTACGAGGAAGTGCTCAAGCTCAATGCCCGCGTCACCATGCAGCAGATGTTGCAGCGTGAGGATTTCCGCAACCGGGTGGACGGCGGACAGGAAGTGCGTCTGCATGAACTGCAGTATCCTATCATGCAGGGATGGGATTCGGTCGAGATCCGTGCGGATGTCGAGATCGGCGGCACCGACCAGTTGTTCAACATCCTCGTGGGCCGTGACCTGCAGAAGGAGGAAGGTCAACCGCAGCAGGTGGTGATGGTGATGCCCCTGCTCGAGGGGCTCGACGGCGAGCGCAAGATGTCGAAGTCCTACGGCAACTACGTCGGGGTTTCGGATCCGCCGCAGGAGATGTTCGGCAAGCTGATGAGCGTGTCCGATGAATTGATGGATCGTTACTATCAGCTGCTGCTCGGTGAGACACGGGATGCCTCGGTGCATCCGATGGATGCCAAGAAGTCTCTCGCCCAGCGCTTGACCGGCCGTTACCACGGGGATGCAGCCGGACTGGCTGCGCGCGATGACTGGGACACGCGGTTTTCGAAAAAGGATCTGGCCGCCGCGGATCTGCCGGAGTTGCCGATCGCCGGTCTACCCGCTGAGTGCACGGTGCTGGCACTCAGCGCTCATGCCTTCAAGGAGGCCTATGGTCTCGAGAAATCGAATGGCGAGCTGCGCAAACAGTTCATCACAGCCGGTGCGGTGCAACTCAATGGCGAGAAACTGATGGATCCGGCAGCGGTCGTTGTGCCTGCCCCGGGCGACGTGCTCAAGCTGTCCAAGAAGCACGCGGTGCGTTGGATCTGACGGTCCTCGTGATCAACGGAAGTGGTCCCAGCCGCCACTCATCGATTCGCCATCGCTTGGCGCGCAGAGTTCGCCGATTGCAGTCAGAGGCAACTGGGGAAAGCGCTCGGCCCAGGCGTTCAGCATCTCTGCCACCCTTAGCGGGTCCACTGCCATGAGCAGTTCGTAGTCCTCGCCATCCGCCAAGGCCTGCTCGATCGTGCAGCCAGGGTTCAGCGGGATTGCTTCACGGTGGAGTCGGAATCCGCATCCTGAGGCCGCGGCCATGCGCGGCAGATCCTTCGCCAGGCCATCGGAAAGGTCCATCATCGCTTGCGGCCGGTGATGGGAGGTCAGCCACGCGGCCTCGGCCAAGCGCGGTTGGAAATCCAGATGCTTGCCGCTCAGTGAGCCGCCTAGGCGGCCGGTGACCAGCAGGCAGTCGCCGACACGCCCGCCACTCCTCAGCGTGAGTTGCTGGCGTCGGACCTTGCCGGTTGCAGCGATCGAGATCACGGTGGCTGATCCCGGTGGCAGACTGGTGGTTTCACCACCAGCGAGCAGTGCCTGATGTTCGCGCAGGATGGTGCCGATGCCTTGGTACAATCCGTCCAGCCATTCGAGCGGGGTGGCGGGATCGACGGCGATCGTCACCAGAAAGCGGTCCGGTTCACCACCCATGGCCGCAAAGTCGGAGATCACCCGGGCGATCGCCTTGTGACCAACCCTCTGTGCGGCGGTGTCGGCGGTGAAATGGATGCCGCTGACGATGGCGTCGGTCTTGAGCAATTGCAGCAGTTCATGATCGGTGGTCGTTTCGATCACCGCACAATCGTCGCCCGGACCGGCGCTGCCGCTGCCGAGGGGCACGTCTTGCAGGAGGCGCTCCACCAAGGCGTCCTCCCCGATGTCGCGCAGCGTGCTCATAGGCTGTTTGGCGGCAGGGGAATCTCGAAAAACCGGATCGCCAGTTGGAAGCAGACGGTGGCGCCATTGAAGCAGAAGTGAACGGCGACGGGCGCCCATAGCGAGCCGGTGAATTCATACACCCACACCAGCAGCAGGCCGAGGAGGAACAAGGGCAGTAATGAGGCCAGTCCACCGTGGGCGGCAGCGAATACCAAGGAACAGCAGAAGGCGGCCGCACGAACGCCGGAGAACCGCTTCAAGACCGGATAAAAGAAGCCGCGGAAGACGACCTCCTCGCAGATGGGGGCGACGATCACCGCCGTGAACGACATCAATCCGAGGACCACGAAATTGTTCGATTCCTGGAACAGCTTCACGGTGTCCTGCACGGTGTCCACGCCC
>JACCDY010123505.1_pt1 | contig 28511 bp, 52 predicted proteins | sample 7446391 | NCBI WGS metagenome assembly JACCDY01 (sample SAMN15323451, study PRJNA562643) | freshwater metagenome | isolation source: river surface water | place: USA:Blue River Watershed | collected 2017-08-18 | reverse complement strand
TGGAAGGCATGCGAGGACGGTTCGTACAAGCCCACCAAGAAGGCGCTGGTCAGTCTCTACGAAGGCGAGGGTCGCAAGCTCTTCGCCCGCAACTTTTCCATGATGCAGCTGCTTCGCGTCCAGAAGCCCAAGCCCGAGGCGGTCGAGCTTCGCAAGGGTGCCCTGGACGTTGCCCGCTTCCACGACCTGTGCGCGGAGCTGGCGTTCGGCAGCATCACCAAAAACGTCGAACACTTCATCAAACCATTCGAGGCTTAACTATGTCCGTAGCAGACCTGATTTCATCACTGGAGAAGGAGCTCGGTGCCAACGCTGGCAATCAGCAAGTCACCCGCTTCATCGACACCGGCTTTCCACCGCTCAACAAGATCATGTCGGGTCGCTATGACGGCGGCCTGCCGTTTGGTCGCATGGTGGAGATGTTCGGTGAGTCCTCCACCGGCAAGACCGCACTCGCAACGAAGTGGATGGTCGAGGCGCAGCGCATGGGCGGTGTCGCAGGCTTCATCGACTGGGAGCGTTCGTTCGACGTGGGCCTGGCCGAGAGCTTCGGCTTGAAGTCTGAGCGTCCGTACTGGATTTACGCCAAGCCGAAGACCTGGGAGGAGGGCAACGTCGTTGCCGCCAAGGCCTGCAAGATCATTCGTGAGAGCAAGGCCATCGCTGCCGATGCGCCGATCCTGTTCGTCTTCGACTCGATCGCCGCCGCTCTGCCTCAGTCGCAAGCTGAGAAGGAGATTGACCAGTACACGATGAACGACACGACGGCACTGGCTCGCGTGACTTCGACCACGCTCAAGGCGATGGCGCAGCACTGCGAGGAGTTCAACGCGACGTTCCTGTACCTGAACCAGATGCGCCTGAAGCCTGGCGTCGTCTACGGCGATCCGCGAACCACTCCTGGCGGCAAGGCAATGGAGTTCTATGCAACCGCCCGACTGGCTCTGGGTCGTCAGAAGATCATGGAGCAGCAGGACGGCGAGAAGACCTTCATTGGCCAGAACATCAGCATCCAGTGCGTGAAGTCCAAGATGACCAAGCCCTTCCAGGAGACGAGCCTGCGGCTGGTCTTCGACGACACGGGCGTGGCCACCTTCGACACCGTGCTGTCGCTGTTGGAGTTCCTGATCGCCGAGAAGCTGGTCACGTACTCCAAGCCTCGAGTGACCTGGACGGACGGCAAGCAATACTTTGTCAAGGCACTGGCCGAAAAGATTCGCACCGAGGGCGCATTCGCCGAACTCGTGGCGCTGTTGCCGAAGTAACCCCGACCTGGCGCTTTCTATACTGGGCTCCCAACCCAGGAGAGAGCGCTTTGGAAAAGGTCGTCATCGGCTTTATTCCGCCCATTGTGGGCGTCAACGGAGTCTTCAACACCTTCCGCATGGGCCGGCGCTACGCCACTCTTGCGGAAGGTGAAGAAGTATTCCTGATGGACGAAAAGAGGAAGGTGGTGTTCGGACGCGCCACCGTTCTCGATGTATCAGTCGGTCCGGTAAGCGCCTTGTGCGCCTGCTTCGCGTTCGAAAACCATACGGAGCTCGACAAGGAAGACGGCGAACACGCCGAGCGCCTGTTCAAGCTGCTTCAACGCATCTACGGCCCGCACATCGTCCAGCCACACAAGACCGCCACGGTCGTGAAGCTGAGAAGGGTCATGGATGAAGTTCAAGGAACATAAGGTCAACTTCAAGCACAGCGGAGCATGGTACGAGCTGGACGATGGTCGCGGCTTGTACCTCGCTCACCGTCAGATGCGCCACGTCTACAAGAAGAGGAACGCATGGTGCGTCGAGCGGATCGCTCTCGAGGACACGATCGCGATGGGCTACACCGCAGCGGGTGTGGCGGTACGACAAGGCAAGCGCAAGCTGGTGTGGCTCACCAGCGTCGAGGACTTCTTCGGACCGGACTCGTTCACGAACCCCGACAACATCCTTCAGCGGTGTCTTCCGCTGAATCGCTTCAAGGTCATTCCTGCAATGAACTTGGGCAATGTCGAAGCTGCAATGCGTCTCCGGTGAAAAATGTAGAAGTCCCTGACTGAAAGATTTAATATCAAACCATGATTTTAGAAACCGCAATCATCTGCCTGGCTCTGAACATTTACCACGAAGCTCGTGGAGAAATGATTCCGGGTCAGTACGCTGTGGCCAACGTGACGCTCAATCGCGCAAAGGGCGATTCGTCCGAAGTCTGCCGCATCGTCACGGCCAAGCATCAGTTCTCATGGACGAACAAGCTGCTGTCAAAGCAGGGTGGCCAGTGGGTGCTCAAGCGCCAGGGCTACCCGAAGGACGAGTACGCATGGCTGCTGGCTCAGCGCGTTGCAAAGACCGCGCTGAAGCGACCGGACATGGACTTCACCGGAGGGGCAACCTTCTATCACGCCACGTACGTCTCACCCGCGTGGCGTTCGAGTGTCGAGCGCACCAAGAAAATGGGCTCACACATTTTTTACAGGACACGATAAGTCACGGATGACTATGAAACCCTACGGAATCATCAGCGACACGCACCACCACAACTGGACGGCGTTCTCGCACACCACCAGCACAGGCGTCAACTCGCGCCTCGAATGGATTCTTCTTGAGACGCACCGAGCGGCCGATGCGGTGTTCAAGGCCGGAGGCGACACGCTCGTTCACGCCGGTGACTTGTTCCACGTTCGAGGCTCGGTGGCCCCGTCGGTGCTCAACCCGACACTGGCCACCTACAAAACGATCGTGGACGCGGGCATGAAGATCATCATCAACGCAGGCAACCACGACCTCGAAGGGCGCGAGGCGTCCGATGTGTCGAGCGCGATCACCGCGCTCAAGGAAGTTGGCTGCACGATCATCAACACGCCGACCGTTCTGCCCCACCAGGGGCTGGCCCTGTGCCCGTACATCGGCAAGGTCGCCGATCTGAAGAAGGCACTTGAGACGCTGCAGGACGAAATGGACGCACCGAACTGCGACCTGATCGTCCACGCCGGCATCGACGGTGTCATCAAGGGCTTGCCCGATCACGGGCTGGACGCCGAGTACCTGGCCAAGCTCAAGTTCGTCAAGACCTTTGCGGGCCACTACCACCACCACAAGAAGCTCCGCGACGGCGCGGGCGGCATGGGTGGCGTCTGGAGCATCGGCGCGCTCACGCACCAGACCTGGAGCGACACTGGCACCAAGGCAGGCTTTCTCGTCGTCAATGGGCCGGAAGTCACCTGGCACGCAAGTCATGCACCGAGCTTCGTGGAGATCGACGGCACGACCAAGCCGGAAGAAATCCCGCTGATCGTCGATGGCAACTATGTGCGTGCCAAAATTTTCAGCAGCAAGCCCTCCGAGATTGAGAACCTCCGCAAGTTTCTCGAAGGGGAGGGCGCACGAGGCGTGACGATCGTGAGCCAGCCCAAAGCGGGTGTGACGCGAACGGCCTCGACCGTGAAGGCGGGCGCATCGCTGGAGGTCAGCGTGTCTGACTACATCAAGGGCGCCGGCTATGGGCGTCAGACTGAACTCGCCGTCCTGTGCGACGAGATTCTCAAAGAGGCTCGGGAGGCCGCATGAAAATCAATCGCGTCATCATCGACAACTTCCTCACACTCCAGCACGCCGAGATCGAGCTGGACGATCGTGGGCTCTTGCTCATCCAGGGCGACAACAAGGACGACACCAGTGCCGACAGCAACGGTGCGGGCAAGTCGTCCATCGCGGATGCGATCTGCTGGGGCTTGTATGGCGTCACCGCACGAGGCGTGAGCACGGATGCGGTCGTCAACAAGACCGCCAAGAAGGACTGCAGGGTCGAGGTCCGACTGTCGGACGGCACGAACGAGTGGCGGATCGTTCGTCACCGCAAGGACTCGACGCACAAGAACGCCACGCTGGTGCAACAGAAAGACCCCAACCCCGCCTGCATTCCGATCGACCTGCACAAAGGCACCGAGCGCGAGACGCAGGAGGTCATCAACGCGCTGATCGGCTGTTCGCTCGATGTGTTCCAGGCTGCGGTCTACGCCGGTCAGGAGAAGATGCCTGACCTGCCGGCAATGACGGACAAGCAGCTGAAGCTGATGATCGAGGAGGCTGCAGGAACCGAGGTGCTGGCTCGAGCCCACCAGATCGCCCGCGAGAAGCTGAACACTGCACAGAAGGAGCTGGCATCGCTCGACGCTCAGCTGTCCACGCAGGCGATGCAGCACACGCACGCCGTCACCCGACTGTCGGAAGAGACAACCAAGCACGCCGACTTCGAGGCGCAGCGCAAGCCCAACGCGAAGGCGGAGCTTGCCAAGACCATTCCCCTGCAGGCGAAGATCATCGCGCTGGGTGGCCAAATCGACGCAGAAGAACTGAAGGATCGCGGCAAGGAATTGCTCAAGATCAGCACGACTTTCGCCTCGCTCAAGGGCGAACGGGACGAGCAGGCGCGTCTGGACAAGGCCATTCTGGACGCACACAAGGTCTTCGCCACCGCCGAGTCGGTCGCTCGTCGAGCCAAGCAGGCTCACACCGATGCGGTCGAGGCGCTTCGAACGCTGAACGACAAAGTGGGCCAACCCTGCGGCGAGTGCGGCAAGGCGTACTGCGAACATGACCTGGAGACGGTCAAGAAGCTGCGCGAAGCTGACCTGGAGAAAGCCACCGACGAACTCAAGCGGTGCGCGAACGAGTACAAGAGCGCAAAGGAAGCGCTGCATGAAGCGCAGAAGCTCGCCAGTGACCACAAGAACTCGATGACCGATGTGTCTGCACTGGCTGCGCGACAGCGCGAACTGCAAGACGAACTGGCGCAGATCGAGGTTCTGAAGAAGGAGAAGACCGCGATCGAGGTGGAGGTCGAGAAGTGCAAAACGGCGGCCGGCGTTTGGTTGAAAAATGACAATCCTTATACCGCGAGCGTGGCGCTGATGGAGAAGACGCTCAAGGAGCTCGAGGCTCAGATCAAGGCGACCGACGAGAAGAAACGCGAGCTGGAATCTCGGGTTGAGATTCTTCAGGACGCGGTGTCGGTGTACGGGCCGGCGGGTGTAAGGGCGCACATTCTGGATACGGTCACGCCGTACCTGAACGACCGCACGAGCCACTACCTGTCGGCGCTGGCTGACGACAACATTCACGCCGTCTGGAACACCCTGACCACGAACGCGAAGGGCGAGGTCAAGGAGAAGTTCCAGATCGAGGTCACGAACGACAAGGGTGCCGAATCGTTCGAAGGGCTGTCGGGCGGCGAGAAGCGCAAGGTTCGCCTGGCGTGCGCGATGGCGCTTCAGGACATGGTCGCATCCCGCGCCACCAAGCCCATCAACATCTTTATCGCCGACGAGGTCGATCACGCACTGGACGAATCGGGCCTGGAGCGCCTGATGACGGTGCTGAACGACAAGGCGAAAGAGCGCGGCACGGTGATCGTCATCAGCCACAACTCGCTGTCGGACTGGATCGACGAGGTCATCACGGTCACGAAGGAGAAGGGCTATGGAAAAGTCAGCGGCGCTACTTGCAAGTAGGGACGAGCCGGTCAGGTTCGATCGCAACACTGCCGCGCAGGAGTTCGCGCACCTGTTGCGAACCCCTGGCTATACTACAGATAAGTCAGCCCTGAAAGAACGCGGGCTGGAGGAGTTCAGGATGGTGGAACAAGTCAAGAAGACCGAAGAGGAGCTGGCTCTGGATGAGTTGGCCAAGAAAATGTCCGAGGCGATGAAGCGCACTCAGGAGACGTTCATGCTCTCCGCGCCCGCCTCGCTCACGGTACGCAAGAGCAACGGAGCGTACAGCAAGGCAGCGCATGTGGGCATGGAAGACTTCCAGCCCACGTCGGCGTACGTCGGCAAGCGCGGCAAGATCATCTTCGTGTTCAAGCCCGTCATGGTGGCTGACTACGTGGAAATGGAGATGGACGAGCAGCAGGCGTTCGCTCACCTGAATGGGTTCAAGGACTTCATTCGAGAGAACGTGGGTGACCTGCATCGGCTGCAGTCCGAGATCAAGGTGGAGATGGCCAAGAAAGCCGAAGAGCAGAAGCTGGCAGATCGGTTTGAGACGTACAAAGACTTGGGCTTCGGCTCGTGGTGAAAGGCAACAATGAAAATCAAGATCGTGGGCATGGACCCGTCAATGTCCAACTGGGGCATCGCCAAGGCGACGCTCGATGTGTCAACAATGGAGTGGACGGTCGATGACCTGATCCTGGTGGAGACGGAAAGCGAGTCGAAGAAGGGCGTCATCAAGCAGTCGGATGACCTGCGCCGCGCCAAGATCGTCAAGGAAGGCATGATCGAGGCGTGCGAAGACGCATCGTTCGCCATCAGCGAGATTCCGTTCTGCAACCCCGCAGGCTATGCGGCGGCCAACTTCAACTCGGGGCTGGTGACGGGCGTTCTGGCGGCCTGTCCGATCCCTCTGATTCAGGTCTTCCCCGCCGAGGTCAAGCAAAAGGCGACCGGCATCCGGTCCGCGACCAAGGACGAAATGATCGAGTGGGCCATCAAGCGGTTTCCTGCTGCGCCCTGGCGAATGCGTACCCTCAAGGGCAAGTCGATCCCCACCAAGGCAAACGAGCACCTGGCCGATGCGGTGGCCGCGATCAACGCCGGTCTGGATTCGACCCAGCTCCAGCAAGCGCTGGCAATCTATCGGGGCATCAAGGTCGCCGCGTAAGACCCTAAGTCACCCGTGAATACTGAGTATCAGTCACGGAGTCAGCAGTTATGGCATCAGAAGTTTTCGATTCAATGAAAGCAGCCCATGTGGGCATCGTCGCCCAGGAGGTCAGCAAGATCGCAGGGCTGGAGGCTACGTTCATCATTCATGACGAGTTGTCCAGCCCTACGGTCCAGTACAAGCCTCAGACCTTCGAGGATCGCAAGACGGTGTTTGGCGCCCAGCTGCGTATCTCGTGGACTGTGCCGGAGATGATGGTCGTAGACAGCGATGCAAGGCTCGCTCGGCAGCTGGCGATCAAGCATGGCGAACAGTTGCGCGCCGAAATCAAGCGCGAGTGTCCCGACTGCGACAGCTGCCCCAAGCTGCGAATGGAAGTTTCCGAGCGCGACGACTTCCATCGAGCCGAGCGCCAGTATGTGATGACCGCCAGTTGCCGAACCGATCGGCAAAGCGGCTTCATGCAGGTCTGCCCAAACGGAAAGACTGCTGTTCTGAAGGGTCATACCGCACTGGTGGCTGCAAATGAATGGGCTGGCACTACACCCTTCATCGACATTCCAGGAACTTCGGTATCAAGTCCGGAGCCTGCAACTTATATAAGGACTGACCCCGACAAGCCGACTTCGGACATCGGCGAAGCGTGGTGAGTTCTTATATGGAACGTAAGTCACAACTGAGGTAGACTTCGCGTCCTTTTCTCAAAATTCAACCAACAAGGAGCCCTATGAAATCTTCGTCCGAAACCCCCGCACGCTCATACGCCAAAGGCATTGGCGATGCTGTTGCGGATCGTACGATCAACCGCAAGATCACTCGCGCCGTCGAGCCCTACATCAAGACCGTCGAGTTGCCTCGACGCGACGATATGGCGCTGGACCACGAGGTCGATGAGTGGTGCCGGTCCAACAACCTCGTGATCGAGTCCTACCATGTCGAGTATGGCGACGACCTGATCGTTCGCTGCCTGCTCAACGTCGTGGGCCACATCGAGGTCGAGAAGTGGGAAGACGTGGCCGCTCGTGTCGCCACCGGCAATGCGCTGCTGCACCCCGAAGCTGCGGAGCGCGAAGTCGAGTTCAACGCCATGCATCACCATCTGCGCCAGGCGTCGATCCTCATGTCGGGTCGCCACCTGCAGCACGGCGACGAGACTCAGCCGCTTCGCAACATGGAAGTGTTCACGAACTGCTCGACCGCAGCCTCGACCTTCCTCACCTTCTATCTGCTGCTCAACGGCTCCGGTGTCGGTCGCTCCTACGACAACGAAATGATCCGCGCCGACCTGAACAGCCTGCCCATCGTGGTCTGCACCATCGACATGATGCACAAGGACGTGCAGACGGGCGAAATCAACGCTCTGGACATGCGTACGGCCAAGCATCTGTACGCCGGTCGCGAAATGGAAGTGTTCGAGGTGCCTGACAGCCGCGAGGGCTGGGCCAAGGCGCTCGAGAAGATGGAATACATGGCATGGCGTGGCGACAAGCGCAACACCGTGCTGCTGCTGGACTTCTCCAGCGTGCGTCCGCGTGGCGCTCCGATCGCTGGTATGCAGAACCGCCCCGCATCCGGCCCTGGCCCGATGATGACAGCCATCGCCAACGTGGCAAAGCTGCGTGACGCTGGCATGTCGCCCTGGCGCGCTGCCATGTACGCCGACCACTACGTTGCCGAGTGTGTGCTGGTGGGTGGCGCTCGTCGTGCGGCTCGCATGGCCACGAAGACCTGGCGCGACAAGAACGTGCTGGACTTCATTCAGGTCAAGCGCGGTGGCTTCCTGTGGAGCTCGAACAACTCCGTGACCGTGGACAACGAGTTCTGGGAGCTGGTCAAGGACAGCGGGCCAGGGCCGCGTGGCAAAGAATCCCTGGCCGCACATGCCAAGGCAGTCTACGAAGCCATCTGCGACGCCTCGTACAACGACGGCACTGGCGAGCCTGGCCTCATCAACGTCGAGAAGCTGACATGGAGCGACGACGGCATCGAGACGCTGCTGGACGGCAACTTCGCCGAGTCTGCCCGCTACAAGCTCGACACCGAGACGCTGGGCTTGACCGCCGCACTGGCAAACGCCTGGCAGAACTGCGAGTACAAGACCATCACGAACCCCTGTGGCGAAATTGTGCTGGGTGCGCTCGGTGGCTACTGCGTGATCGCGGACGTGGTGCCGTTCCACGCTCAGAATGACGATGATGCCGAAGACAGCTTCCGCACCGCCACTCGTGCGCTGATCCGCACGAACCTGATGGACTCTCTGTACCACAAGGAAGTCAAGCGCACGAACCGCATCGGCGTGGGCATCACCGGCCTGCACGAGTACGCCTGGGCTCGCTTCGGCTATGGCTGGAAAGACATTGTCGATGAGGAGAAGAGCAAGGACTTCTGGCTGACGCTGTCGCGCTTCAAGCGTGCTGTGCAGGAAGAGGCTGCTACCTACTCGGCGCACCTGGGCGTGAACGTGCCGCACACGAACACCACGATCAAGCCTGCGGGCACCACCTCCAAGCTCTTCGGCCTGACTGAAGGCGCTCACTTGCCGTCGATGCGCGAGTACCTGCGCTGGGTCCAGTTCCGCAATGACGATCCGCTGATCGAGCAGTACCGCGAAATGGGCTATCCGGTGAAGAAGCTCAAGACCTACAGCGGCACCACGATCGTCGGCTTCCCGACCATCCCGACCATCTGCACGCTGGGCATGGGTGACAAGCTGGTGACGGCCGCCGAGGCGACTCCGGAAGAGCAGTACCAGTACCTGCGCCTGCTGGAGAAGTATTGGATCAGCGGCGTGGCTGAAGACGGCGTGACGCCGCTCGAGGAGCGTGGCAATCAGGTGAGCTACACCCTGAAGTACAACCCGAAACTGGTGTCCTTCGAGGAGTTCAAGCGCACGCTGCTGGAGGGCCAATCCACGATCCGTTGCTGCTCGGTGATGCCGCAGGTGGACACAACCGCCTACGAGTACCAGCCGGAGCAGCCTGTGACCAAGCACGAGTTCGAAACGATCCTGGCTGCGATCAAGGACTCGGAAGAGGTCAAGCAGGATGTGGACTTCGCTCACGTTGACTGTGCATCGGGCGCCTGTCCGGTGGACTTCAGCAAGGCGATGTAAGAAACTTGCAGGGAATCAGTCAGCAATGACTTGCGTTCCCTGCGTTTCTTATATAAGATTCACGTATTGACAGCGGGGTAGCTCAGTTGGTAGAGCGCCGGACTCATAATCCGGAGGTCGCAGGTTCGAGTCCTGTCCCCGCAACCAATACTCCGGCGTAGCTCAGTGGTAGAGCGCCCGCTTGATAAGCGGTAGGTCAGTGGTTCGAACCCATTCGTCGGAACCATGTTCCAGGGTAGCTCAGCGGTAGAGCAGAGGACTGTTAATCCTTTGGTCGAAGGTTCGATCCCTTCCCCTGGAGCCATCAAGTGTGCAGGCTGAATAGCCACTGCTATCGGCTCACTGGTGAGGGGTGTTCACAGCATGCCAAGAATCCAGACAAGTAGGCCCGACAGAAACGTCAACCTGCACACTTGATGGCTGCCCTAAGAGCCCTGACGCCCATATTTGCTCCTCTGACGAGCACTTCGGAAGACGGGCCACCGGCAGACCATCAAAATCTTGCAGCGGCAACCTTTGGTCGGGCCAGCACACCTGGCAACAAGCCTCAATGCCATCGAAACTCGGGCCGCTTTCATGTATACCGGGGACGAATTGGGGAACGTGCGATGGATGTCGGGCGTCACTGGCGAACGCAGCAGACTGTAAATCTGTGGCCCGCAAGGCAACGGGGTTCGAGTCCCTGGGCATCCACCAAGCCACCTTAGCTCAGTTGGAAGAGCGGCGCCCTTGTAAGGCGAAGGTCTGGGGTTCGATTCCTCAAGGTGGCACCAGTTTCATGTGCGGGTAGCTCAACTGGCAGAGCAGCGGTCTCCAAAACCGCAGGTTGAAGGTTCGAGTCCTTCCCCGTATGCCAGGTTCGGAAGTGTGGTCGAGTGGTCTATGGCAACCGGCTTGAACCCGGTCGATCCGCAAGGGTCCGTGAGTTCGAATCTCACCGCTTCCGCCAGCGAATCTCCCGCTGACCCCATCGCTTGCATCGCTATACTGCAAGAGTCACGACTGACTTATTTAAGGAGAAAACCCCGTGTCTGACAGCACCACCCACCCACAAGCGATCGAGGCGCAGCAACGCGCCAAAGAACGCGCCAACCGTCGCGAAGCTGCGAAGGTGATCGTCAAAGCCGCTCAGGCGCAAGGCGTTCACTTCGTCGATGTTCACCCGCTCGACTACAGCGAGCCCTATCCGTACAAGCCGTCGAAGGAAGGTCGCATGACGATCGCCTACCGCGTCGATCGCCGCAACGTGATCGCCGTCTCGACCGCGCTGTGCCACACCGGAGACGACTTCGACAAGCTCGAAGGCCGTGCCCGCGCCGCAGTCAACATGTCCGCAGGGCACACGATTCTGATGCGCGCTCCCAATCCGCGTTTCAAGTCGGTCAAGAACTTCCTCCTGGAAGCCTTCACCGTTCACAAGCATCGGGTGATGTGATGACGGAAATCAAGATCGGCTCCCTGGTCATCGACCTGGCAAGCGGCCTCGAAGGCACCGTCACCTCCCGTGTGGAGATGTTCAACGGCAACGTGCAGTACGGCGTGCAACCCAAGGTTGCAAAGGACGCCTCGACGATGCCCGACCCGTACAGCATCGACGGCAGTCAGCTGAAGGTCAAAGGCAAGGGCATCAGCGACAAGGCGACGCCCGCGCAAAGCACCGACATCCAGATCGGTGACGAGGTGGAAGACATCATCAGCGGCCACACCGGCATCGCTGCCACCAAGACGACGTTTCTCAATGGCTGCGTGTACTTCGACGTTGTGAAGAAGGCCAACGACGCCAAGAAGATCGAATCGACAGCCATGTTCATGACCTGCACACGGCTGAAGAAAGTGAAAGCGGCGAAAGTCAAGCCGATTACGCCGGTATCGGAGAAGCCGACCGGCGGTCCCACCACCCGCGCATATCGCGCAATCTAAGGAGAACCCTCATGAAAAAGACCGCAATTCTTGCCGCACTGGCGGCTCTGACCTTGTCTGCATGTCAGCAGCAGCAGGACGTGTCGTTCGCCTCGCTCGAGGAAGCGAAGGGAACCGCCCGCGAAAACGCGATGTGGAACGCCCAGCGCTATCGTCAGGAGAATGTTTTGTACAAGGGCTGGGACATCATCGGACGCGGCGACAGCACTCAGGAAAACAAGTGCCCGCAGGGCGATGGCTGGGCAACGATGGAATTCGTGAACCCCGAGAAGACGAAGCTCATCAAGGTCAAGTGCTCCACCGTGTCGGGCAATACCGGCTGCCTGGAAGACGCCGACTTCAAGAGCAAGCCGTTCGCATCTGACGATGGGCACTGCCAGCCCACCAACAAGGTGCCTTACCCCCTGCCCAAGATCGCGAAATGAGCACGGTCGGCATCTTCGCCGGTCGTGGCGATGTGCTGGTGGCGATGGGCCTGGCCCTCGTCATCGGCGTCTGGGTGGGGTGGAAGCTCCACCAATTTCTCAACTGGATCAAGTCCAAACGAACATGACCATCATCACTGCCAAAGTCATCGAGGACTCGGTCGCTGAAAGCAACGGCGTACGGCTGACTACCCTGCAGCTTCAGTACCCTCGCTTCATCCATGCCGAGTTCATGACCCATCGGGTCTTTTCACGCAACGCGAGCTCCAGCCGCGCCATTCCGGTGGCCAAGGTCATCGAGCAGGTTCGCACCGATCCCGCCATGCCGATCCACTGGGGCAAGAACCAGCCTGGCATGCAGGCGAACGAGGAGCTGCAGGGCGACGAGCGTGCTCAGGCGATTCGCCAGTGGAAGCTGGCTGCCGAGCGTGCTGCCGACTGCGCCAACATCATGAACACGCTGGGCGTCCACAAGCAGGTGGCCAACCGCCTGCTGGAGCCTTTCCAGTACATGCACGTCATCGTCACGGCGACTGAGTGGCTCAACTTCTTCGATCTGCGCGCCCATCCGGATGCTCAGCCGGAGATTCACGCCCTGGCCCTCGTGATGCGTCACGCCTTCGAGCAGAGCAAGCCCAACACGCTGCGCGAGGACGACTGGCATCTACCGTACGTCACCCGTCAGGAGCGACTGGAGAACTTCGGCAACGTGGAGCTGCTGCTTAAAATTTCAGCAGCCCGCTGCGCTCGCGTGTCCTACCTCACACATGACGGTCAGACACCGAGCATCGAAAAGGACATCGCCCTGTACGACCGGCTGGTCGGGAGCGTACCGCTTCATGCATCCCCGATCGAGCACCAGGCCACGCCGATGGGCAAAGACGGACAAGACCTGTGGTCGGGCAACTTCCGGGGCTGGACTCAGTACCGAAAGATCGTCGAATCCACCGTTCAATAAGGAGCTCTCATGGCCTCTCTCATCGCCCCTCTGCTGTGGCTCGGCCTCATTCTGACCTGCTTCGTCGGTTGGATCATGAACGTCGTTGCCGTCTTCCACATGAACTTCGACACCATCAATGGCGAGATGGTGCTGCGCCTCATTGGCATCTTCGTCGCCCCGCTTGGGTCGATCATGGGCCTCTTCTTCTGACCCTGCTTCGGTGCAATACACTGACTCAGTCACCACTCACTTAGGAACACAATGAACTTCAAGGAATACCAGGCGCGAGCCCTTCTGACCGAAAGCAAACCGGAGACACTGAACTTCGGCGAGGTCGGTCTGCACATCCTGCTCAGCACCGCCGAAACCACGGCCGAGATTCTGAACATCGCCAAGCGCACCATCTTCTATGGCAAGGACTTTGATGCCGAGAAGGTGCGGGCACTGTCCGAGAACCTGGCTGGCTTCAGTCGCCTGATCTATGAGCTGTCCGACCATCTGGCCATCGCCAATGACCGCGAGAACTACAGCGGCCTGCCGCCCGAGGCTGGCAACGTGCGCCCCGAGAACGTGAACCTTCGCCTGCTGCATGCGGCGATGGGCATCTTCACAGAGTCGGGCGAGGGGGTTGAACTGGTTCGCAAGCAACTCGAAGGCGAAGTCTTCGACACGGTCGGTTGGGGCGAGGAAATTGGTGGCGACATCTCCTGGTATCAGGCGCTGGGCCACGACGCTGCCGGCACCGACGAGGACGAGGAGCGCGCCAAGAACATCAAGAAGCTGGAGCTCCGCAACAAGGGCCAGAAGTTCAACGCCGAAGCCACGATCAACCGTGACACGGACGCTGAGCGAGCCATTCTGGAAGGCAAGGGCTGATGGCGGTTGCGCTCATCGGCGCTCACCGAACAGGCAAGACGAGCCTGGCACGCGCCTACGCTGAAAGGCGTGGTGTGCCGTTCGTCGAAACCTCGGTGAGCGCCATCTGGAAGGAGCTCGGCTACGACCCGTCTGTCACCTACGACTTCGAAACGAGGCTGACGGTGCAGGAGGAAATCCTCAAGCGGGTCGATGCCGTGTACGGCAACTGGGCTGGTCTTGATTTCATCACGGATCGGTCTCCACTCGACATGGCCGCGTACACGCTTGCCGAGGCAATCGGCGATCGGGTGCCCGCCAGCTGCCAGCAACGTCTGGCCAAGTACGTGAACGACTGCTTTGACGTGACCAATCGCCGCTTCGGCATGGTCTTCCTGATTCAGCCTGGCATTGCGCTGGTGCATGAGGAGGGCAAGGCAGCCATCAACGTCGGCTACATCGAGCACCTGAACAGCCTCATCCTGGGGCTGTCGGTGGACGAGCGACTGACCTGCCACCACTTCTACATGCCTCGAGCCGTTCTGGACTTCGAGGACCGTCTGCAGGCGCTGGTCGCGTCGGTGGAGCGAGCGCGAAGCAGGGTGGCGGAGCACTACGCCGAAGCCCGCAAGTTGGGCACTGTGCTGGTTCACTAGGCAATCTGAAGCGGGGTGTAAAAACCCCGCTTTCGTTTTTGTAAAATTTATTCGTCACGATAATGTGACAAACGGAGAATCACATGCTTTCATCCCTCTTCACATCCATCCGCAACCTCTTCAGGCCAACATCATTCGTCCCTACGACAACAGTCACGACTGACGCAAAGCCTCGCACAAGCACTGGTCGTCCACGCGATCCGAAGTATTGGGTCCGCACCCAGCTGCAGAGCTACGACGGCAACGGCACGATCATTCTCGAAGTGCCCAATGAGATTTCGAACATGCAGTCGGCTCGCAGCCGCGTTTCCGCTTTTCTCGCTCGTGAGTTCGGCCCTGGACGATTCACCACCAAGTCATACCCGATCGCACGAACCATCCATGTTCGTCCCAAGAGGTAAGACGCGATGACCGGCGTTCCAGTCCTTCAAGATGAAGTCAATCGCAAGGCATTCGACGCCCTGTCGTACCTGACGACAGCAGTCCATCACGGAAAGATCACGCCAGAGCAGTTCTCGACAGGCATCGACGTGCTGTTCATGGCGGTTTCGGGGTTGGTCACTGACCCCGACTTCATCCACATTATCAGTGAAGCCCAATACATCATCGACAAGGAGAAACAGAATGGCAGCAGCCGATTGCACAGTGCCCGTGAAAGTGCGGCACACACACCACCTGGAACTTGGTGACAACGCCTTCTGGCTTTGCATCTGGACTATGGGTGCGGCCACATTTTTGGCAATGATCTACATCCTTGCCTGGCACGCTCAGCGTCAGGACGAGATTCTGGCCAAGACGCCCGCGCCGCTCGAGTTGGCTTGCGCTACAAGCGCTCCAAGTCGAACTCACCCCGCCTGTTTAGCACTCGCCAAACAGGATCGTCACTGATTCGGCGCCGGCATCCGACCTGTTTTTCAACATCCTTATACGAACATGGTGACAGCCAAGAACCCCATCACCGGCGACACGATCGCCACCAAGCCAACGACGGACTCGTTCCGCGACAACTACGACACGATCTTCCGCAAGAAGGCTGAGCCCTGCGACATGGGCGAAATGTGTCTCGACTGCCAGCCTCGAGCCGAGAACGGCGAGTGTCCTGATAAGGTCAAGAAGGAAGTCAAGCACGATGCTGACGGGCGCGTTCAGTGGCCGTTTCCGACCGTCAACGGAGTTCGTCAGTGAGCTGGCTCGCCAAGCTGCTGAGTGCTCTGGCGCCACCGAAACAGGTGGCTGATGCCGACTGCGAACATTGCCGAGGCGTTGGCTATGACGCTTCGGGGCTGTGCTGCACCTGCGTGAAGGAGCTCAAATGAACGGCCTTCGCTGGGGCGGTACGGCGCTCTACCTGATCGGCATGGTGCTGACCGCCCTGAACATCTATCCGCTCAACCTCATCTTTGGCGCGGCCGGCGGGCTTGCATGGATGTTCGTAGGGGTCGCCTGGAAGGATAGGGCGCTCATCATCGTCGAGGCGGCAAGTGCGGCAATTTACGCATCGGGCTTGCTCATGTGGCTCTATACTATCAGTCACCACTGACACGGTGGCAACCACTGAGAGGGAGTCATGCTCGACATTCAGGAGATTCGCGATCACGCCGTCAAGACCGCTGATGCCGGTCTGCCAGACACGGAATGCCCGTACGACGACACGTCGCTGCATGGGCAGATGTGGCTGGACTACTACTTCACCCGAGTGCGGTGGCTGAGCGGGGAGATGTCCGAATGAAAGTCGGCAAATCCGGTCTGCTGCTCATCGGCGTTCACCTCCTGCTGTTTCTGGGCGTGGTCGTCTTCTGGGCCATGCCTGTGAGGACGCAGGTGGACTGCAGGATGCTCATCGGCGGATGGCATCCCGACATTCAGCAGGAAGTCATCCTGGAGCACTGTCAACTGCCCAAGAAAATGACTTGAAGTCCCTGCTTCAGCTTTTTACAGTTCTATTCAGTCACTTTTGACTGATGCACCACAAGGAGAGATTCATGTCCCACTTCACCGTTCTGGTCATCGGCGAGAACGTCGATGAACAGCTGGCCCCGTTTCACGAGTTCGAATGCACTGGCAACAACGACCAGTACGTGCAGGACGAGGATGTGACCGACGAGCTGGACCTGCCCGAGAACCCGACGATGGAGCAGATCGAAGACGCGCTTGGCTACTACGGCCTGGAAGACAAGATCGTCGATGACGAGTCCAAGGTCGAGAAGGTCGGCGACGACTGCGCTCACAAGTATGGCTACGCGATCGTCAAGGACGGCAAGCTCATCAAGGCGGTCAACCGCACCAACCCCAACCGCAAGTGGGACTGGTATCAGGTTGGCGGTCGCTGGTCGGGCATGTTGCGTCTGAAGGCTGGTGCCGAAGGCGAAAACGGTTCGCGCTCGTGGATGAATCGTGGCGAGCCGGTTGACGCCAACTACTGCGACTCCGCGCTCAAGAAAGACATTGACTTCGCCACCATGCGCGACGAGGCGGGCAACGAGGCTGCAGCACGTTGGGACGAGGCTCACGCCATCATCGGCGACACCACCTGGATGACCTGGGAGCAGGTTCAGCAGAACTTCACCGAAGGCATCGGCAGCAAGGACGTGTGGACGGTGCGCCGTGAGTTCTACAACGGCCAGGAAGCCCTCAAGGCGCTGCGCCAGAAGTTCGACAACCCGTTCGCAAACCTGGACGAATACCTCACGCCTCGCGAGGCATTCATCACCGCCGCCCGTAACGCCGCAGGCGTCACGTTCGCCGTTCTGAAGGACGGTGAGTGGTACGAGCGCGGCGAAATGGGCTGGTGGGGCATGGTCGCCGACGAGAAGGACAAGGACGACTGGAACGCTCAGTTCGCCAAGCTGATCGACGAGCTGCCTGACAACACCCGACTGACTGTCGTGGACTGCCACATCTAACTCGATGGGCTTCGGCCCATCTTTCTTCATCCATCTATAGAAGAACCCTTATGAAACTGACCAAGTACGACCGTCAAGCCTTCGTCAAAGCCGTTCTGGCCGACATTCCGCAGATCGACTATCGAGAGCAGGCTCGCAAGCTCATCTATGAGGACTCGATCGACCAGCTGCCGAAGGTCTTGCAGGACGCAGCGCGTGACGAGAAGGCGAAGTCGTATATCCACACGACAAGCCATTACCTGAGCGCCTTCTACAACAGCTTCACCGTCTTCGGACAGCGTTACCACGACTACAAGCCTTCCGACAAGATCAAGACCAAGCTCGGAGAACTCATCGCGGCACACGAGGCTCAAAAGGAAAAGCTCGACGCTGTGGAGGCTAAGCTGACCGCCAGTATCGAAGCCTGCACTACGCTCAAGTCTGCCAAAGAGCGTCTGCCGGAATTCGAGAAGTACCTGCCTGCAGACCGTACACCGGAGAAGGGCGTGTACCTGCCGGCCGTTGCCAACCTCGTCGCTGACCTGGCCACGCTCGGCTGGCCCAAAGACAAGGTCGCGCCGAAGGAAGAAGCGAAGCGCGGCAAGAAGACCGCCGCTGTCGTTACAGCCTGACCTGAAGGAGAGTCGTCATGACCCAAGCTGAAGTCGTTCTTGCCGCTCTCCACAAAGCACCGCTGACCTCGATGGAAGCCTTCATCGAGTTCGGCATCACCCGTCTTGCGGCTCGGATCAACGAGCTTCGCAAGGCAGGGCACCATATCGAAACCATCCACAAAACGACGACCAACCGGCTCGGTGGACGATGCACATATGCCCAGTACGCCTTGGTTGCAAGCCCTGCGTCGGGTTCATAACATAAGTCATCACTGACACAGAAAGGCATTATGCAATCGCTCGTCAACTTTCTTGGCCGACGCCGATTCAACTACATCGACACGATCGGCATCTTCGCGTTCGCCGAACTCTGGGGAGCAAACCATCTGGTTCTCGCCCTGCTGGCGTTCTTCCTGATCTTCCTCGTGTCCGTCACGGTCGAGGCGAGGGTGCGCTGATGTTTGGATTCTTCAAGAACAAACCCAACGAGGTCGAGCTTCAGATCGAGCTGGCCAATGTCGCTCAAGCCGAACAGGCCACACGAGCACTGGCCAGGAAGCTACTGAAGGCTCAAGAGGAGACCGACAAGGTTCTCGCACGCATAGCGAAGGCGCTATCGAATCAGGAGTCGCAGATTCGCGCCCTGACCGAGCAAGTGGCCGAGTCCGTCGAGGAGATTAACAAGATCAAGGAGTTCAACGAGTTCGTCGCGCATACCGGCATGGACGAGTCGGACGAACTCAAGAAACACCAACGCCAGCTGGCAGGTTTATTCGCTTGGAAAGCTGCAGCAACTGCGGACCTGACCGCAATCAAGGGGAAGCTCTGATGCCAGACATCGCAATGTGTAACGGCACGAATTGCCCATCGGCCAACGATTGCTACCGCTTTCGCGCCACCCCCAATGAATACCGTCAGTCGTACTTCATGACGCCACCAATCAAGGACGGCAAGTGCGACTACTTCACACCCATTGAGGGACGCACCCGTCTGCAACCCATCAAGGAAAAGAAATGAGAATCATCGGACTTGATACCGAAACCACCGGCCTGGAACAAGAGAAGGGCCACCGCATAATCGAAATCGCCCTGCTGACCTACGACCTGGACTCGAGGGCGCTGATCGACAAGTGGGTACAGCGGATCGACCCCGAGCGCAGCATCGACCCTGGCGCGCAGGCCGCGCATGGCATCAGCTACTCGGAGCTGGTCGGTCAGCCGAAGTGGGAAGACGTGGCCGAAGAAGTCGCTCGGCGTCTGAGTACGGCGGAGCTCCTGGTAGCGCACAACATGGGCTTCGACGGTCCGTTCATTGGCGCTGAACTCCATCGGGTTGGCCAGGAAGTGCCTGACGTGCATAGCCTCTGCACGATGGAGAACGCCCGCTGGGCTTGCCCTGACGGTAAGTTACCTCGTCTTGGCGAGCTTTGCTTCGCGATGGGAGTCGATTACGACCCCGCCAAAGCACACGCTGCAGAGTATGACGTGAACGTCATGATGGACTGCTTCTTTCGCGGTCTGGAGCGTGGCTTCTACCAGCTGCCCAAAGAGCTTCGAGGCATGAGCGGCTTCAAGAACTGCCATGACGCACCAGCGGTCCCAGCATGAAGCCTCGCGCCAAGATCACAAATGCCTACAAGGAAAAGTGGGCTGACGCACATGTCCTGATCGGTTTCTGCACGGCTCACGAAGGCCGCCCCGAACTGGTTGGCGAACGCATTCACACCAGCGCCATCTTGAAGGTCAAGGGCAATACGGTGGAGACGCGGAACACGATCTACGAAGTCGAGTGGGGCACCAATGAAGATTCCTGAACTCACTTGGCCAGACGACACCAACGAAGTGGAGTGCGTCGGCTTCAGCGTGGCGCTCGTTTACGACCTGATCTTCGCCATCAACCACGATCGAGTGGAGACGATCAGCAAAGGCCAAAACGCCTGGTATCACGACTGGACCTTCGACTTTCTTGGCTTTCGCTACACGGTGGAAGCGGAGGAGGTTGGGGGAGAGTTGGTGCCCTACCGCATTCAAAAGATCGCTCGGCTTGGTGTGGATGACGACGGCAACACCATCGTCGATGAGAGCTTCACCAACCCCACATCCATGTACCCCGAACCTGCGCCCAAGTACGAAGGCGCATGGGGCTCATTCTGAAAGACAACAATGGAACACTACTCCCGATTCATCGACTTCTGCATTCTGGCTTCATTCATACATGCCGTGCCCGACATGAGCAAGCGTTCGCGCCAAGTTTGGAGCGTGGTGTGGACGTGTATGGCGCTCGTAGCCATCGGCATCATGATTTACAAAGGAGCCTGACATGCCCATCAAGTTCAAAGCCATCGAGCTTCAACGCGAACGAACCATGATTCCTACTCCTCGAGAGTTCGAGATTGGACCGAACCCAAGTTATCTGAACAGCCTGGTGACTGGCTGCTTCTCGCCGATCCTGCATCTGCCGCAGATCATCTTCCTCGGTGCCTTGTGGCCGTTCGTCAAGGCGATCTTCAACGCAATGGCGTTCATCTGCCTGTCGTTCTTTGCAGGCATCACCGGACGCGCCAACGGCTTCAGAGTCATCGGCATGCAGGAGCGTGAGTTGACGGCCGACGAGAAGGAGCTGGCGTTGCGCGACATGATGGCCGGCTCAGGCTACAAAGCAGTGCCGTTGGACACTTCACTGGCAAACAAGCAAGAACAGCAGTAAGTCCTGCGTGCGCTTGTCACAATACGTCATCGGTGACATATAGCAAAGGAGCGCACATGCAAGCACACCCCGTCCCCAAAGTTGGCGACACCGTTGTCCTCAACGACAACGGCCTCGAACAAGTCTTCGGACGCAAGCACGGCCTGGCCCACATGAAAACCCTTCGAATGAAGGTCACGCATGTGGACTTCGACTCGCCGACGTTTCCCGAGCCGACCTACCCAATGGAAGTGGACAACGAGGAGATCAGCGCCTACCTGATCGACCACCACTGCTTTGACATTGTGGAGCGCGCATGAGCCGCAAGAAGCACAAGAAGGAGCCCAAGCGCCGCAATCCGGTGATTCGCGAGCTCCTTCGCAACCCCAAGCGCAACGCAGGCGCGCACCAGCGCAAGAAGCCAACGAAGCGCGACGAACGGAGACTCGAGGAATGAAAGTCAAAACATCGGAGCTCACAGGAGAGCAGCTGAACTACGCCGTTGGTATCGCCGAGTACGGTGCCAAGAAAGTGTTCATCAACCCTACGCCCAAGCGCAAAGGCATCTGGGTCATTCCTCAGAAGAACGGTGGCAAGAATCACTTCCATCCGTCCAGGAGCTTTGCTCAAGGCGGCGCCATTATTCAGCGCGAAGGCATTAGCGTCATCTACAAGGCCAGCGACAACCTGCCTGGGACTTGGGACGCATACAGCAGTCACACGCCGCACACAGCCAGTGGCGACAAGGCGCTGATCGCGGCCATGCGCTGCCACGTTGCGGCCAAGCTCGGTGAGGAAGTGGAGGTGCCCGATGAGCTGGTTTAAGGAATGGGCGTCCGACCCTGTTCGCGTTCTTAACGCCCTGAGCGTCTTTCTGGCGGGTATCGGAGTTGGCTTGATTGTTGAAAGGTGCCTGGCATGACTATCCCCTCGCCCTGCGTTCGCAAGTGCGAACTGGACGCGAGCCGTCAGCACTGCATCGGGTGTGGCCGCACCGTTGACGAGATCGGACGTTGGCGCGACATGAGTGACGACGACCGGCAGGCGGTTCTTGCAAGGCTCAACAGTAAAAGGCAGCCGACATGAACGTCTTCGTCCTTCACCGCGATCCGTACATCGCTGCCGAAATGGCCTGCGACAAGCACGTCATCAAGATGATCGTGGAGACGGCGCAGATGCTATCGGCCGTACTCATCAAGAACGGCCACGAGGCGCCCTACAAGCTCACCCACCAGCATCACCCCTGCACGATCTGGGCAGGCGAGACGGCGCACAACTACGCATGGCTCTGGCATCACGGTCAGGCGCTGTGCGAGGAGTACACCTATCGGTACGGGCGGCTGCACGCCACCTACCCGTACTTCAAGGGCTTGCTTCGCAACATGCCGAAGCTGCCACACAAGGGCCTGACGCCATTCGCGCAGGCCATGCCCGAAGAGTTCCGCGATCCCAATCCGGTGATCGCCTATCGCAAGTTCTACATCGGCGCCAAAGCTCACTTCGCAACCTGGAAGCAGAGGCCGGAGCCGCTGTGGTTCACCCTGAAACAACCTGAACTGGAGGTCTGACTATGGACAAAATCGAACCCAACATCACGCACGAGGTACGCCAGCATCTGCTGAACATGGGCTACGGCAGCATCACCAACTACATCATTCCTGGACTGTCGAGTCACCTGATCGCGGAAGACCCGCACTCCAGCCAGAAGATTCGAATGTTCGCCAATCACCGCACTCAGGACATGCCGATCACGCCTCACAGCCATCGGTTTGACTTGGCCTGCATGGTGCTGCATGGCTCGGTGGAGAACACGATCTACGACGAATGGACCTATCCAGAACTGACGGACGAGTTCATGGTCAGCAGGCTCGAGTACCAGGGCAATCCAGGCCAGTACAAGAAGGAGCAGGTCGTGGCCAAGCGGTTCATGCGTAACACACGCCAATACACGGCAGGGCAGTGGTACTTCATGACCCACGACCAGATTCACTCCATCAAGTTCAGCAAGGACGCGATGGTGCTGGTCTTCGAAGGCGACTCGAAGACGGACCAGACCTTGATCCTCGAGCCCTACGTGTTCGGTCAGGCCATTCCCTCCTTCAAAGTCGAAGACTGGATGTTCCAAGCATGAGCAAAGTGCCGTACCTGTATCTGAATCGCCAGGGCATGAACATCGACCATGCCACCTGGCTGAAGCTGCTTGGCGACGAGAGCTATCGGATCGTCCGCGAGTTCGACAACGGCGTTGTCCAGATTCGCCTGATCTGGGTTGGCAAGCTCAATCGCGTCCAGCGTCAGTCATTCCGCGAAACGTGGCCGGTCTACGAAATGCGGGTCATGAATTACAAGGCAGACGGCTCACTCGCTGCCGATCCGGTCGAAGACGGCAAGACCTTCCCCGACGAGGAGTCGGGCATCAAGGCATACGAGGAGTTCCTTCTCACCTGGACCGACTGTGAGCGGGACGACGAGAACAAGTTCGTCGAGGTGGACAACCACCTTGCGCCACCGCCACCACCGGACCCCGATGCGCCGACCTCGACCGAAGGCGTCAAGGGTTTGCCGGAAGACCTGGGCGCTGCCTGGTAGGTACGGCGGCACTGCTGTATAGGCAGGGCTGGCACTTCATCTATTCAAGATTGGCGACAACTGGTCGCCAACTCCTTGATTGACGCAGCTCCATGGGCGAGCCTGCGCTCACAAAAGCCATTCAAAACTGTCCAATAAAACCGATTGCATGTCCGCTTTCGGTCGAGTATTCGCGCACGCCGGCGCGCGTTTATTGGTTAGTTCCAAGCACGGCAGGTTTCCAATGATCTGTCCTGAGAAGTGCTTGTATGTCCTATCCGCACTGGTCAAAATTCAACCATCGACAAACGACATGAACGGAATGCACTGCGAAGGCACTATCAAATCTCCCAAGCAAAATGCTTGTTGTTCCAAAGTTCGCAAAGTACATTTCAATCATCGAATTTTCGATACCCATTCCTCAACTTTCAACGGAGATTTTTCCAAATGAGCAAGCAAGCCAAAGCCCCCAAGTCCGCCGACCTCGACACCTTCTTCCACATGATCGGTGTTCAGGACGCCCCCACCGCAACCAACGATGACGCCTTGCTGTCCTCGATGCTCGGTGAGCTGATCGAGGAAGTCGATGAGCCCGCCAGTGTCGAGCCCGCTGCGCTCGAAGCCGCTGTCGCCGAGGTCGAGAAGGCCGAAGCAGTGCAGGGTCTGTACGCCGAGAGCGACACCGAAGCCGCTGTCGCCGAAGCTGACAAGCCCAGCACCGACCCTGAAGCCGCCACCGAGAAGGTCAAGAAGGCCAAGAAAGCGAAAGCCCCGAAGGAGCCGAAAGAACCGAAGGCGCCTCGCGTCACGTCCATCACGCACAAACCTGGCGACCGTCTGCTGGCGCTGCTGGGCGGCAACAAGGCGCTGCTGACCTTCTCGAAGGACGACGACACGATCGCTGCCGAGTCGCGTGCCGATCAGTTCATCGAGGCGATGAACGACCGCGATGCCATCGCTGACAAGGTCAAGGACAAGGCCATCATGCTGCTGACCTGGATCGCATCGGGCAAGGACGTTGGCGCTCTGAACGAGGTTCTGCTTCGGACGTTCAAGGTGCTGTTCGAGCAGGGCGAACTGACCAGCGGCAAGAATGGCAACCTGCAGACCAACCTGCTGGCCAAGCCGTACAGCCCTGGCACCGCAGCATCGCAGGCAAACCAGATGTTCATGCTGATGCCTATCCTCGGTGTCACGATGCGCGAGAAGGGCCGCATGGTGCTCAATCCGTCGAGCATCATCGGCGAGGCGATGAAGGTGAAGCTGGGCTACGCTGTCGCCTAAGTCACCACTGAGAGGAGGGCGCAAGCCCTCCTTTCACCAGAGGGCTTCACACGTTGGAGCTTTCTGGTGAAAGGAACACGATGCACAACTTCGAATATGCCGAACGCGCCCAGATGCTTCGGATGCTTAATGAGCGGGCCTCATACAAGCACATGGCCTATCAGATGCAGCAGGCGCTGATGGCAATCGCGTCAGGCGATGGCGACGCGATGGTGATCGCACAACAGACTTTGGACAAACTGAGAAAGGAGTATGGAAATGGATTTGAGCAAACTGGAACAAATGAGCACTGACGCCTTGCGCGCCATTCGTGACAAGGCAGTTGCCGTCCTGAACACGCGGCTGGACAACAGTCTTCGGTACGGAACGATCGCCAGCTTCAAAGACCGCAATGGCCAGCTCCGCTACATGCGAGTGGAGCGCGTGAGCGCCAAGAGCGTGAGTGGCGTCGAGTGCGATCCGACCACGCATGGCGCCGTGAGCACCGTGAAGTGGAGGGTGTCGCAGAACCTCCTGACCGTGGTCGCGAACCCTGGCGTCAAGCCTGTCGCGCCCGCGAAACCATCGGTGCCGTATCGTCCGAGCAGCGTACCGGACAACGCCTGGTGAACAAGAGCAGGGCCTCGAGTCCTGCTTTTTTGTTTCTCATTTCAGTCCATGGACAGAATGAGCAATGCTGCATATATGGAGCATTAAGCCACCCAATGCGCGATATATGCATCATCGAGCGCCGGCAGGCTGACAGCTGCCGCTCACCAGATCGAGCGTAGAGCGGTTTCCAAGAGGTCGGTGATACCTGACCACTACCGACAAAACGAACGCGAGGCCGCTCTTTTTAATCGGTCATCTCCAGCTGCTAGGCGACCTTGCGTCGGCTGTTGGCAATCAGTCATCGGTGACTTGCATGTCCATCAGTCATCGGTGACACTATCAATGTCGATTTTGACAGCAAAGGAGAAACCGTATGGGACTCGATATGTACGCCTACAAGGTCCGCGCCGACCTCGTGGGTGATGAGCAGGTGGACATTCCCGCCTACAGCAACGCCCTCAAGGCCATTGGCTTCACGCTTTGGGCTGACGAGGATTACGCCAACAAATCCGATGAGGAAAAGCAAGCGTACTGGAGAGCGCGTGACGAAGCGGATGCGCGGGTGAAGTCCGAAGGCATCTACGACAGCGACTTCGCCTACTGGCGCAAGTTCAACCACCTGCATGGCTGGATGGAGCAGCTGTATCGCAGCAAGGGCGGTTCGGCCAATTCCTTCAACTGCGTCACGGTGCGGCTCATGCCTGACGACTTGGATCGGCTGCAGTCGCTGGCCGTCATGAAGGCGCTGGCACCCACTCAGGGCTTCTTCTTTGGCGGTGCTGAGCCATTCAACGACGAGGACAAGCAAGAGGTGCTGGACTTTGTCGCAAAGGCCCGTCAGGCGATCGCCGATGGCTACGTTGTCCTGTACGACTCCTGGTGGTGAACATGAGACTGGAACGAATCAGCTCCGTCTCGGAGTCCAACACCTTCGTCGTCACGAGCGGCGCGCTGCGGGTCACGGACCCGTGCTACGACATGAATGCCTGGTGCAGTGGCCAGCTGGACAACGTCCGCAACGGCATCTGGCACGCCCACGTCGGCTACCACGAGGATGAAGCAGGCTGGGGCACTCGCGTGGCCTACCTGCACATCGTCAGCATCGAGGCCGAGCGCCACTTCGATCACATGGCCGAGTTCGACTCCACCTGGGAGAACAGCAACGTCCATGTGGGCGTGGACTCGGGTCAGGCAGGCTTCTTTGACCTGGCCCTGTTCGGACAGGTCTGCGAGTCGGAGCCCGTCAAGGACAAGTTCTACGACGAGGTCTGCAACCTGACCTTGGACGACAACCAGTGGGGCGTCCACTCGATCGGTGCCGTCTCCAGCAGCGGCTACGGCGATGGCAGCTACGAATGCCTGGTTCGTCGCGTCGATGGCCAAGTCGTCGAGGCCATCATCGTCTACATCGCCGAGTACGAAGAAGAGGAAGAAGGAGAAGAAAATGCCTGAAGCAATCGTGAAGACCAAGTTCTTCCATTTCAGCCAGAACAACTCTGGTGGACGTTTCCACGTCGATGAATCGGTGGCGCACCACGTCATCATCGAGGCCATCGACGCCGGCCACGCCAATCGACGCGCCGAAGAAATCGGCATCTACTTCGATGGCTGCAGCACGGGTCAGGACTGCAGCTGCTGCGGCGATCGCTGGCAAACCCAGTGGCACGACGAGAAGGGCACGGACGAGCCCCTGATCTACGACGAGCCGCCGCACGAGGTATCGGACATGTTCACGAAGGTCGGCGAGCCCATGTGCCACATCTACTACCTGGACGGCACCAAGAAGTCCTATGTGAAGTTGGACCCTTCGGCTACCTGACCGGCTAAGTCACCAGTGACCTTGTATGTCCAAGGTTCGCTGGTGACAATGAATTATCAGCAACCACACGACAGGAGATCGACATGATCCAGCTTCACTTCTGGAGAAAGCACCTGCCATCAGGCAGCGTGTACATCGGCACGTTCAACAGTTCCCATGTGCCAGAACTGCAGTACCTCCAGCCTCATGCGGCCGAGCGCGAGTGCAGGGCGGTGCTGGTCAAGTGGAACCGTGATCCGCTGAACACCGATTGGCTCTACGACTACATCGGCGTTCGCAACGAGGAAGTTGCCGAGTACGAAAGGAAGCAGGCATGCCTCTCCATCTGACCATGACCGGCGTCTATGCCGGCACCCCCATCTGCGGCGCCGCCCGTGAGCCGCACGACGAAGGCGTCCACATGATCTACGCGCCACTGGACAACCCCGAGTGGCGTGCCAAGGTCTGCCCCGACTGCCTCAAGGCGTACGTGGACAGCTTCGAGCCCGAAGAACTCGCCGGCCTGCCGGACGACCATTGGGTCAAACAGGCGGCAATGAAACCTTCCGATGAGCAACCTGGGCTTTTCTGATGCTGTTCGCCATCTGCTGCTGCGTGGCGTATGGCGTTCTGTTCGGAAGCTCGAAGTAGCCAACGCAGACGCTTGCACGTCCAACTGGCGCTGGTGAGAATTAAGTCACCAGCAACGAAACAAAGGAGAACGCTGTGTCCTATAACTTCACTCTCAAGACCCATGTGGGCAAGTTCGAAGTCCAAATCGACCCGGTGGCCAGGTATGGCTACTTCGAGCACGAGGAGCTCGGCGACGAATATGGCGGTGGCCTGTGGTTCGACACCGACAAGGAGCTTCTGGACTACGACGGCGTGTACGACCTGCCCAAGAGCGTGAAGACCGCCATCGCAAACCTCGGATACAGCACAGCCGACATGGAGGCCGAATGCGCCTCCTTCTGATTCACGGCGACATGGTCGCCATCTACGAGAAGAGGGAGCGACTGGCGGTTTTCGCCGGTGCCTCTCAACTCGATAACTCGTCCGCCGAGCAGCTTCGCTTGGCGTCTCGCAAATCCATTATGGAAACCCCTATAGGAGAGAACAATGGCAACCAAGAAACGCCACCATCTGCGGCTTGAGCTCCACGAGTCGATCAGCGGAACGTACGAAGACCCGCTGTCCTTCGATGCCGTCTCGGAGCTTCAGGACTACCTGGAGAACGAGTTCAACAATCACGGCATTCGCGTCCACATGCAGATCGTGGAGGACATGGAAAATGACTGAGCACGCCTTTGCCAAGTGTCTGAAGACGTTCCTGCGTCACGCACACGGCCAGGTGGAGTATTTCCTGCCCTACGAGGGCAACCTGACCGCCAACAAGATCAAGCTCCTGACCGAGCGCATGACGGACAAGGTGGCCGACATGTACGTGCCGCACATGACGAAGGCGCAGGTCAAGGCCGCAATCCACTCGCGCCTCTCAAGCGAATGGCTCACGGGTCGGGAGAAGGAC
>JACCDY011240281.1_pt1 | contig 28518 bp, 28 predicted proteins | sample 7446391 | NCBI WGS metagenome assembly JACCDY01 (sample SAMN15323451, study PRJNA562643) | freshwater metagenome | isolation source: river surface water | place: USA:Blue River Watershed | collected 2017-08-18 | reverse complement strand
CTGGCAGCACCTGGGCGGGGATGGGAGGGAGCTTTGCTCCCGACCAGTGGATTGCTATTTACAGATGACTGGACCAGGGGAATGGGGTCCGCAGGGGCTGTCCCATTCCTTCTGGTGCTAGCTGTATGGATAATGACCACGCATGTGCACAGAAGGTGCACGTCGTCTGCTTTTGAATTTCTCCTGCCAATCTTCGGTCGGACCCGGTGGAACAGCGCCGCCGCGTGCGTCAACACTTCCGGCTCCATCCTCTCCAGCAGCTTGAGAACTCGCCGTTTGGTTTGAATGTCCATGGCTGCTGCGACCGTCCCCCCTCCCGGTCGCCATGGCACTTTATGGAAGCACCAAACAGCTGTCAGCCGGAGCGATGCCGCTCACCCCCCATGCGCAATGAGCGGCGTGGAAGAAATTGTCGGCGCCCGGGCTGAACCCCGCGCGTCGCAGCGCGTCGGGCGTGCAGGCGCCGATGTCCAGCGCGCTGAGCATGTGGCATCGCCCCGGCCCCGCGGCCAGCCGCGCCGCGGCCGCCAGCAGGGTCTCGATGTCGGCGGGGCCGCTCCAGGCGTACAGGTACGCCATCCGCGCCTCGGCGCCCGTGTCCAGGACGCGGACGGGCATCGCGTAGAAGCTGACGAGCGACCTCTGGTCGCGAGTCCCGATGACGTAAGAGAACACGGTGTCGCCGCGCGGCAGCAGGCGATGCCTGGCTCCGTCCATGTCAGACCAGTCCAGGGCCAGGCGGCTGCCCGCGGCCTGCGCGCCCAGCAGCCCCGCGGCCCAGGGGACGTCGTCGTCGCGCAGGGGGCGCGCCCCCGCTCCCGAATCTCCCCCTTCCAGATGTTGTTGACCCGCCACGAACGGCGCCATGTACTTGGGCAGGAACCCCGACCGCACGAGAGCGTCCGCGTCCAGCACCCGCTGGTGGTAGCGCGCCCGCAGCAGGGGGGCGTGCAGGCGCCGCGCGCTGGTCGAGAGCCCGGACGCCAGGCCGTGCGCCCAGCCGACGCGCGTGACCTCCCTCACGAGCACGGGCGTCAACCTCTTGTTACGAAGCTTGCGATGCACGCACATGTGGCTGATGAGCCCCACCCGCTCCCGCCGGCCGTCGACGAGCACGTGCGCGGGCGTGCAGGAAATGCAGGCGACCAGGCGACCAGCCCCGCCCCCAGCCTCGCGACCGGCGGTGCCGGACGCTTCGCCCGTTGCTCGGACGCCCACCACGCCCTCGCGCCCCGGGAGGCGTCCGGGCCCGCCCAGCGTCCACTCGAGCATCTCCCGCGTCACCAGCAGGCGCAGGCGGCCGCCGTCGGCGTCGACGTAGTGCCCCTGCAGCAGCCGCAGGAGCTCTGGGTCGTCCAAGTCGACGCGGCACCACTCGAAGCCGGGCGGCAGCCGCGGCGGGGGCTCGTCCGCGGCGTCCGCCAAGTCCTGCGCGCTCGGCAAGAAGCGGGTCACGCCCTCCCAGAAAGACGGCATCTCTAAATGGTCGTCGACAGACGCCGGACACTCTAAATGGTCTTCCGCGTCCTCCCGCCTTCCGAGGCGCGTCGGACCCACCGCGCCTGATACAAGCCGTCTCGGGTGGCCGCCAGCAGTAACGCCTTGCCTGCGCTGGCGATACGCGTGTCCGCCACGTAGCGGACGATGCCCTCGGGCAGCCCCCTGCACGCCAGCACCACGTCCACGGTGGTCCGGCGGACGTGAAACACGTGCACGGCGGCCCCGGCCTGCGCCTCCTCGGCCACCACCAGCCGACACTCGTACTTGCTGGGCGACGTCCGCTGGACCCACAGCCGAGAGGCAGCCGCGCCGGCGTGCAGCGCGGCCATAGTGGCCTCGGGGTGCGGCACCATCACGGTCAGCGCCTCCATGGGCTGCAGCCGCGGCTCCAGGGCGCGGGCGACGTCGGGCAGCGCCACCAGCGCGATGCGCATGGCCAGTCCGTCGTCGTCCACCATCGCGTCCTTCCCACCACCTCGCCCTGTGTGCCTCTGCCGCGTTTTGTGTGTAGCAGCCAGCACGCTGCCCCCCGCCTACCCAGCAGGGGCACCAGGCATCGGGCATCGGGTGACTCACTCACGCTCCTCCCCACCGCCAGAAAAAAAAAGCGAAACCGCCGCACATGTCCGGGCCGCAGCGCCCTTCCCTTCCACACGGGCACGCAGCACGCAGCAGGCACGATGGCGACCCTCCGGCGTCGCGCGCCCATCACCACGCGGTACGAGCGGCTGACGCCCGACCAGCGGCAGAACAGCTGGCGGCTGCTGTACACGAACATCAAGCCGAAACTGAAGGACCAGGGCATCAATTCGGGAGGGCTGCCCTTCGACCTGGGCGTGCACCACTACTACTACTACATGACGGGCGGGCAGCCCCTGCCGTCGACGCTGTTCATCCACTACGAGTACAAGACGGCGTACTACGCCATCGCGCAGTTCCCGCGGCGGCCCGGCAGCGTCGTCGACGTGTCCCACAACGGGGTCCCGAGCCTGGTGGACACCATGTACGAGGACGAGGGGGATGAAACCAGGTTGAGGAGCAAAATCAGCTTTGCCAAGTTCTATGACATCAGCGCTTACAAGTCGTGGTGCAGCGTGACCGAAGCCAAGCTGCGAAAGCGCATGCAGACCTTCGGCATCGACGCGGACGCCGCCGACGCCGCGTACGAGGCGTGGCGCCGCGACCACCTGGCGTTCCGCCTGAGCATGAAGCTGGAGGACTGCCCCAAAGCCACCCTGCGAGGCTTGAAGACCGTCGTGGACGCGTTCGTGCGGTCGGGGCGGCGGGTGGGCCCGCGCACTCCCACGTCCGAGTACATCGACCCGGCGTACATCGACGCCGACCGAGACCAAGACATGACGGGCGACGAGGAGGAGGAACAGGAGCCGGCCTCGCTGATGCGGCCCATCAGCAGCAGCGACGACAAGGAGGGGCCCGAGCCGATGCGGCCCATCAGCAGCAGCGACGAGGAGGGGCCCGAGCCGATGCGGCCCATCAGCAGCAGCGACGACGAGGAGGGGCCCGAGCCGATGCGGCCCATCAGCAGCAGCGACGACGAGGAGGGGCCCGAGCCGATGCGGCCCATCAGCAGCAGCGACGACGAGGAGGAGCCCGAGCCGATGCGGCCCATCAGCAGCAGCGACGACGAGGAGGAGCCCGAGCCGATGCGGCCCATCAGCAGCAGCGACGACGAGAAGGGGCCCGAGCCGATGCGGCCCATCAGCAGCAGCGACGACGAGGAGGAGCCCGAGCCGATGCGGCCCATCAGCAGCAGCGACGACGAGGAGGCGGCCGAGCCGATGCGGCCCATCAGCAGCAGCGATGACGACGCGGCGTGAGGTTTGCAAGGTCCAACATTGTTATTTACAAAAAGTTCACGTCCTACGCGAACGCTTGACGCGCTCGGCAACGGGAGGGGGCTTCGCAACGGGCTCCTCCTCACGCACACGTTTCTTGAAATCTTCGACGACGTCGTGCATGTGTACTTGCGTCTCGCGGATCAGGGTGCGCAGGTGCTCCCGCCGACGCAGGCACTCGACGTATTCTTCTTGCAGGCGCGGCAGTTCCCTCTTGAGCTCGTCGATGTCGCCTGCCAGTCCTTGACGCCGGTCCGCGAGGTCCCGGCTCGTGGCGGTCATGGCATCGATGTCTTCTTCGCGGGCGCGGACGGCATCCTGCAGCTCGCGGTGCTCCTCCGCCAGCTCGGCCAGCCTTCGGCGCCCCTCCTGCACGGCCTGCCCCGCCTGCGCGATTTGCCGGGTGATGAACCACATATCTCGTGTGCTGCCTGTTGCTGTGCCTGCCGTGCAGTGACCAGTGTGTAGAGCAGTGTGCAGAGAGGGCTGTACACCCCTGCCTGCTGCACGGCGCCTTTATCTGCGGCCTGTATCCGTAGAAAAAAAGTGATTTCGCCACAGCCCCGCCGGCACACCCACGTCCGGACATCACAATCATGGCGCAGCCCGTTGCCCTGGGTCGAGCGCCGCGCCCGCGGGAGCCGTTGCGGGAGCGGTACGCGGACCTGATGCCTACGGAGCAGCGCGCCAGCTGGGGGCTGCTGCAAGCGACCATCAAGCCCAAACTCAACGACCACCTCGTCAACAGCGGCCTTTTGCCGCTGGAGCTGGGTGTGTACGCCCACTTCTGGTACCTGACGGACGGGCTGGGGCTGCCGGCGCCGACCTTCGTGCGCTTCGACTACGACACGCTGTACCTGGGCCTGGCGCAGTTCCCAAAGGAGGCGAACACGGTCAGCGCGTCGGACCTGTCTCACAACAGCACCGCGAGCCTGGTGGACGCCGTGTACAGCAACACGGGCGCGTACTACAGGGGCAGGCGCCTCTGCATTCCTGACAAGGACGATTTCAAGAAGTTTTGGGGGCGCCCCTACGGCCAGTGGAGGCAGGTGACGGACGCGCAGCTTGGGGCGCGCCTGGCGGAGGCGGGCATCTGTCACGCGACCGTCACGGCCGCCTTCCGGGCGTGGCGCGCGGCGCACCTGGAGTTCCGCATGGCCATGGCCGCGGACGTCGCGAACTGCCCGCCGCGCGTCATGAGGCTGCTCAAGCCTGTAGTCGACGACTTCCTCAAGACGAGGCGGGTCGTGGGCGCGGACACGCCCACCTCCGAGTACATCCGCCGCGAGTACGCCTACGGCCTCTCGAGCAGCAGCGAGGACCAGGACCAAGGACCGAGGAGCGTCTTGCGCCGCATCTCGAGCAGCAGCGAGGAGGACCAAGAGCAGGACCAAGGACCGAGGAGCGTCTTGCGCCGCATCTCGAGCAGCAGCGAGGAGGAGCAAGAACCGGAGCAGGAGCCGTGCAGCAGCTACTACATCGACATGCAGGTCACGGTGCACTCGCGGTACGGCGGCCCCGAGGACGCGACGACGCAGTGCGAAGAGGCGCGCATCCCCTACTTCACCGCGGCGCACGCGGCCCGCGAGGACGCGCTGGAGGTGGCGCGGTTGTCCGTGATGCTGGGCGCACACGCCCGCCGCTACCTGGACGCCTGCGTGGCGACCGGCATCACGGTCACGGACCTGTTCCGGGGGCGCCGCGCCCTCGAGGCCCTGCTGGCGGCCGCGGGCGTCCGCGAGCCGCGGCACATCCGCGACATCACGCGGCGCTTCACCGAGGCCGCCCGGGCCGCCGACGAGCTGCGGGCCGCGGAGGAGGACGCGATGGACGCCGACTCGCCGCCCCCGCCCAGCATCGGCAACTACGTGTACATGGGCAGCGCCACCCGCGCCCGCGTCGTGGAGTGAGCCTGCGTGATAAAGGTGCTTTGTTATGCACATGTGTAACGCAGCGCGATGGACGTGTGCCTGAAAGCCAGCCAAGTGGCCGCCGTGGCGGGGCTGCACAAGTACCGCAACGTCGACTTCGAGCTGCTCGAGCTCTGGCACGCCTGCGACCGCTTGGGCTGCGAGGCGGGCATGGACGCGGTGCTGCGGGACGCCGGGGAGCAGGCGGCCGCGGTGGCGGACCACGAGCGCGTCGTCCGCGCCGTCGCGGACGTGGGCGCGCGCACCGACGCCGCCACCGCGGCCGCGGAGCTGCAGTCGGTGCTGGCGGAGCGGGTGCCCGACGACATCCGCGAGGCGGTGGCGTCGGAGGTGTACAAGGCCCGGGGCACGGAGGCGGAGCAGCGGGGGCTGGACCGCATCCAGGAGGACATCGGGTCCCCCGTGCTCCACCGCAATGATAAGCTGTATCGCAAGGACGTCGTGCTGGACGCGAGCGGCGAGGGGCTGTCCGTGCGCATCATTGGCAAGGTGGACGGCATCGACGTCAAGACGGGAGACCTCGTGGAGGTCAAGCACCGGCAGCGCTGCTTCTTCGAGCCGCTGCCCGCCTACGACGTGGTGCAGGCGCAGGTGTACCTGTGGCTCACGGGCGCGCCGCGCTGCCGGTTCGTGCAGGTGCTCGACGGCGAGCGCCGCACCGAGCTGCTGGAGCCCGACCCCGGGTTCCTGGCGCGGACGGTGTGGCCGGGCGTGGCGGGCACGCTGCGCCGGCTGCGCGCGCTGACGGGGGGCGAGGCCGGGGCCGCGGCCGCGCTGCGGGAGGCGGTGCGGGCGGCCGACCCGCGGCGGCTGCGCGAGTGGGGGCGCGGCGTGCTCAGGGAGCGTCGGGCACGAGCCGAGCGCCGTTCTGCTGCCAGTGCGGGTCGAAGGTGAAGTACTTCTTGAGGTCCACCGCGTGCAGGTAGCCCACGCAGCGCGCGTGGCCGGTGCCGTAGGCGTCCGTGTCGTTGGCGTAGTTGGTGTACATGTCGCGGCGGTCGGGGTCGGCGTAGGCCCAGGCCCCCCCCGCCCCGCCCGCGTGGCGCCGCAGGCTGAGCGGGTGGTTGTCGTACACCTCGGCCTGGATGGCCTGCACCTTGTTCATGGTCGCGCGCTCGTAGACGCGCGCCATGGCGCGCACGAACCCCCGCGTCGCGAAGCCGATGTTAAAGTTGTCGCACGCCGGGAACCACCAGCCCTTCCCGGCCCCGGCCCGGGCCGCGCACAGCGCCGCGCACTCGCGCAGCCGGCTCCAGAAGCGGTAGCCGCCCTCGCAGGTGTCGTGCATCATGAAGTACAGGCTTCCGTCCCCGCCTTCGTCCGAGCGACTCCCTCCTAGCGCGCGGTCCAGCGTCACGAACGACGTGTACTCGTACAGGTTCAGGGGGCAGGCGTGCACCGCGGGCACCAGGTAGCGGTCCTGCACGGCGCGCACCGCGTCCGGTGCATCCTTGACGGACACGCCCGCGACGCAGATGATGATGTCGCGCGTGTGGCGCGTCCAGTTGAGGCTGCGCAGGCAGTTGTCGAGCGCTTTGTCGTACTTGGGATGCGTCGCGATCACGACCTTGACAGACATCGGGTCCTCTCTCTGAACATGGCCGCCATTTTCAAGAAACGAGGATTACGTAATCCTTCCTGTCCCCCTCGCCGTGCTATTTTCTACTTGTGCGGGCGATGCGTTGCGATCACGACCTTGACAGACATCGGGTCCTCCCTGAACATGGCCGCCATTTTCAAGAAACGAGGAGTACGTAATCCTTCCTGTCCCCTCGCCGTGCTATTTTCTACTTGTGCGGGCGCAGCGAGTCACAGCCCATACAGTTCGTCCACGTCCACCCGCAGGTTGTGCAGGGTGGTGTCCCAGACGTAGCCCTGTCGAGCGCGTGCTCGAGCCGCACGATTCGCGCGTCCTTCCTTGGCTGCGCTGGCCGCCTCCAGTCGGTCGACCGGCTCCGAAGCAACGGGCTTTGCCCGTTGCGAGGTCGGAAGCTACGCTTCCTCCCGCCAGCATCAACAGGAAGCGCTGCTCCGGCGTGGCGTCCGGGAAACAACAAACCACGTGCTCGGCCTCGGCGGAATAGGTCGCCCCCTTCCTACGCGCGCGGTGCGCCCTCCAGGCGCGCTGGATGATGGTCGTCGCCGGGTCCCGTTGCTCATATTTGGCGCGGTACGCGTGGGCCTGGCGGCAGTTGCTCATGATGCCCGCGAAGCCGGCGCTGTAGAAGTCGAACATGGTGGACCCGCTCGCAAATGGCATTACTTTATCACGGCGTGGGGCGCGCCATGCCGAGCATCTGCAGTACCACGGGGCGCACCACGTCCGGCGCCAGCCCGTACGGCCGCGGCACAGCTGACAGACCGCGTGAGGCCAGCATCGTGTATGTACAGAAGCGCAGAGAGTATCATGCGGTGTACTCTCATACGGTAGCTGCCCTCCGGACTTTTTCGCTTTTTTTCTACCACACCGCGCTGCGACGGGAGTGATAAAGATGTCCACCGCCCACGCCTCCCCCAGCCATGCCCTTCCTGTACGTCGCCCACCTGCGCGAGTTCCGCCGCCACCAGGAGAACGTCTGGAAAATCGGCTACACCGACCGGACGCTGCAGCAGCGCCTGAGGGGCTACCCGAAGGGGTCGCTCGCCGTGCACAGCGCCTGCGTGTCCGACGGCCGCGCTGCCGAGGCGCACCTCATCAAGCTGCTGGACGCGATGCCAGAGGTCGCGAAACGCCGCGACCTCGGCCGGGAGTACTACGAGGCGCCCCTGAGCGCCGTCTACGGCGCGTTCTGCGCGGTGGGCGCCCGATACGGCGCCTCCATGCCGCTGCCCGAGCAAGAACGAGAACAAGACCAAGAATACGAGGTGCAGGACATCGTCGGGCGCCGCGTGAGGGGCGGGCGCGAGGAGTTCAAGGTGTTGTGGCGGGGCTACTCCGAGCGGGAGGCGACCTGGGAGCCGCGCGCCCACCTGTCCAACGCCCAGCGGCTGCTGCGGGCCTACCTGCGGCGCTCGGGAGGGGGCTTTGCCCCCGACGGTGCCCACGGCATGCGGCTGCGTCCGCGCAAGCCAGTTCGCCGCCCCGATTCTCTGTGTTGAAACAAATGCAGCTCCTTTCCGATGACTACGCTTTCTGGGCGTCCATGTCCACCTTCAACTGGGACGGCTCCAAGGACATCACGATCCGTATCGGGAACCCCAAGGGACGCCCCAAGCCCTGCATGACCTTCACCATCGACGGCACGGACGCGCTGCTACAGGAGCTGACGTACTACAGCACCTGCAGTTCGCCCAAGCAGCTCGAGCGAGGGGCTGGGACGGTGCAGATGGTCAAGAGCGCTTGCGTTGCCGTCATGCACCGGTTCCCGCGCGTCACCAAGGTGCTGCTGCAGGACGAGAGCTACCATCCCGACCCCCGCCGCGGCAACGTCCCGCTGCCGGAGTACCACATGCTGGCGCACGGACAGACCTGGTACCAGAAGCACTTTGGCGCGGCGCCCGGGGACCGCCGCACCTCGAAAATCGTCCGGCAGTACGCTGCCGCGCGCCTGGCGCCGGTCGCGGCGCTTGGCGAGGACGTCACGGGTACAGGGACGGTGGGGGACCATGTCCAGCAGTGCATGGGGAGTCTCACGGAGGGCGCGTTGGACGACCTGCGGGGGCGCCTGGGTCTCCCCAGGCTGTCGGGCACGGTGTGGGAGATTCCGCGGTCCACCGTGCTGGCCTACGGCGTGCGGGGCGAGTTTTCGTCCCCGCAGGAGGGCGGGGGCCAGCGCGACCGCCCCCTGTGGAAGCGGTCGCCGCGCAGCGTGCCGTACTATGTCGGGCGGGGGAGTCACCCGATGCCGATGCCGCGGTGACACCCACCACGTCGACCCTCCTCCATGCCATGCACCCCCACTGGCATGAAAGCAGCGCATCGCCCAGCCCGGGCGTCTTTCTACACTGGGCCCCGACACAGCGTCCCCCCAAAATGTGGTTCCTGGGCAGCAGCAACGCGCGCGCGCTGGCGGACGCCCGCGAGCAGCGCCAGACGGTGGCGGAGCAGCTGGACGAGGTCCGCGAAGACATGCGGCTCCTGCAGCTGGAGCACGACGAGGTGACCGAGGACCTGGAGGCGCTGCGCCAGCAGTTTGCCGAGGCCTCGCAGCAGAAGGCCAGGCTGCTGGCGGATGTCGCGTCGCTGGCGCAGGAGGTGCCGCGGCTGCAGCAGGAGTACATCGAGCGGCTGCGCCAGAAGGAGGCGCTGGTGAAGGACATCGCCAGCGTGAACGCGCAGCTGCGGGCCATCGCCCTGGACCACGCCGTGCGCAAGCCAGACACGGTGTACATCGACGCCGAGGACGACATGGACGCGGTGGCGGACGTGCCGCTGGCGCAGCGCATGGCGCTGAAGCGCAGCGTGCCCACCAAGGCGAGCTCCGTCATCGAGACAGAAACCGAGAACGCCAAGCGTGCCAAGCCCGCTGCTTCCAACAAGTACACGACGCCCACGAAGAGCCTGGGCAACGACGTGTTCTTCTCGGTGTTCACCGGCCGCACGGGCGCGCCGATGGTGGACATCCGCAAGTGGCTCGTGGACGGCAACAAGAAGCCGGTGACGCCGATGTCGGCGCGCTTCCACCGCGGCAGCGACGACGGCGTGGGGGTGTGCCTGAGCCCCGAGGCGTTCAAGAAAGCGGTGCAGGACACCGGCGTCGACGCGGCGCTGGCCGCCAAGCAGGGGTACGGCGTGCAGCTGGACGGCGGCCTGCGGGTGATGGTGGCCGCGGGCGGCGGCGAGCAGGACATGAACGTGACCCTGGACAACCGGGGCAACAGCCTGCGGCTGACGGCGGAGCAGTGGGGCGCGCTGAAGGCATGTGCATGACTTGGTGAAACTACAGACGTTCACACTTCTTCCAAACACCGTTGACGTCAAAGTAGTCCGCTGAGCGTGTGGGAATGACACATGCCAGACGGCACACACTCACATTCGTTGCGTCGCTGCGCTGCCAGGCGTTCGGATGCCGCCCGACGCTGCCGCTCCTGGTGGACGCGGGCGCGGTCGGCGTACACGGCCTCCACCTGCTCGAGCGAGACCGGGTCGGGCGCGGCCGCGCACAGCGGAACGTACTTGACGCTGTAGCACTCGCAAGGCCGTAGCTCGGGAGACAGGTCCTCGTCGCCGGCGGCCAGCCGTAGCCGCTGCACCCGCCGCAGGTGCTGCGCGAATCGCGTCGCTTCGGCCTCGGTCTCGTACAGCCCCTCCAGCTGGAGCGACCGGTGGTCTCCTTCGGCGACGACCAGGTAGGGCATCGCGACCCGCGGGCAGATAAAGCGCACACGAGGGACGCGGTCTTAAGTACGAAATGGACCATGGTCCCACTGCTGCTGCTCCTGCTGACCGTCCTCGGCACGTCCGCCGCGCCTCCCGTCGGCATCCCCGTGGTGCGCGGGGTGGACCAGTCCCCCAGCGTCGACCCCAGCCAGTACGGGCGGTGCAGCCACCGCATCGAGCCGCCCGCGGCGCGCGCCACCAGCCACTGGTGCGCCTTCGGCCGGCTGGGCAGCTGGCCCGAGTACCCCAACGGCGCCGCGCGCCGGTCCTTCAAGTTCGGACGGCTGACGACCTACACCGGCCCCATCCTGCGGCAGCGCCTGGCCTGCAACGTGAGCGGGGTCGGCTCGGGAGGGGCCTGCGGCCCCGACCTCGCAACGAGCTTCGCTCGTTGCTCGGACGCCCACGCGACGCTGGCGGTGTCGACCAAGTACCTGAAGCCGCACCAGGGCGGCTGGGCGGCGGACGCGGGCGCCTGCTGGAAGTGCGCGTGCGCGTCGCTGTTCGGCGGCGACGACGCCTACAACCCGGGGCTGCGCAAGTCGCACGTCCTGGCCATGCGCGGGCTGTCGTTCATGGCGCGGGTGGGCGACCGCATGGGGGAGGGCGCCGACGAGAGCATCGACGTGCTGCTGGACCGGCCGTTCGCGTACGCGTACCAGGACTCGCGAGGCAACCCGAACGCGGCCAGGGTGAACGCGCTGGCGGGCCCCCGCGGCTTCCCGCTGCCGTCGTGGGCCGACGCCTCGGCGTACCCGACGGACGTGGGCACCTGGACGGCGCTGTGGCAGTTCGTGCCGTGCGGGGGCGGTGGCCGAGCTGACCGGGTACCGCACGCGGGCGCCGGGATGGACGCCGGGGCTGCGGGCGCCTTGACCATTACAGCTTCCGGATAGCTGGCCAAGCCAGCCACACTATCCAGGTGGAATAGACGAGCAGCAGCGTGTAGCCCGCAAGCCACGAGCGTGCAGAGACCTCATCGCCGGCGCTGTTGCTTGTCGCATCGCTGGCCTCGGGGGCTTTGTTGGGGGGTTTTTTCGACCGTTCCAGCGCGTCGATGCGGCGCTCCACCTGGGCGAACCGTTTGTCCATGCTGGCCTCCAGGGCCGTCATGCGCCTCTCCAGCACCACCTCCACGGCCGGAGGGGGAGGCAGGGGCGGCAGGGCGCGCGCCCGCAGGCCTCGCTTCTCGCGGGGGGACGCCGCTGGCCATCGGTGCCCGTGCCTGACGTCGATGGACGGGCAGGAAGCCATGGTGTAGCCCCAGGTAGATGCCATGCTGAGCGGCAATGGAGGCCGTCGCCCTCCCCACCTGGGTTTTGTGGTGGGTTCTGCAGGCCCGTATATAGCGTGCAGACATCTGCCCCACGACATCAGGGCCCGTACGGCGTACATTTGTATGCACGGCACAGCAGGACACACGTTCCATCCAGTGAATGTGTATATACCACAGCAATGGTACCGCTTCTGTGCACGCAGCGCATGGGCTGCACGGCCCGTACTACGAGCCACTCTCTGCGGCGATGCCCGTCGCAACGAGCCTCGTGCTGGCGGAGGGGCGTGCTGATGCGCGCTGCGGCGTCTCCCGAACCAGCGCAGGTGAAGTGCGTGGACGGTCGCGTGGACGGCCTGGTAATGGAGCTGCGGGCCACTAACCTGCTGCTCACCGTCGTGCAGAAGGACGTGGCGGTCTCCAACCGGCGCATCGACGCCGCGCGGGACGAGGTCAGGCAGCGCCTGGAAGGGCTGGACGCAGTGGCAGCCAGCGTGAAGGAGCTGGGCGTGCACCTCGATGTTCGCATCGACAAGCTGGAGACCGGCATGAACGCCCGCATCGACAAGCTGGAGACCGGCATGAACGCCCGCATGGACAAGATGGACGCCCGCATGGACAAGACGGACGCCCGCATCGACAAGCTGGACGGCCGCATGGAAAAGCTGGAGAGCAGCATGAGCGCCGTCGTTTCGCGGCTGGACAGGATGGACAACGGGCAGACGCTGCTGCAAGGGCAGCTCCTGCTGTTCCAGGCCTCCACCTCGGCCCAGCTGAAGGTGCTGCAGGACACCACCGCGGCGCAGCTGCAGGTCTTCAAAGAGACCACGGTGTGGAAGGTGGAGTCCAGCGCGTTCCGCACGCAGCTGCTCGTCACGGTGCTCGTAGTGCTGGAGGTGATCGTGACGCATCCCGATAAGGTGCAGGCCCTGCTGGACGTGCTGCGCACCAAGGCGATGTAAATGCTCAAGTGGACTGTTGTTTTTTGAGCGCCGCGTCGTACAGCAGCGCCGCCTCCGTCGACATGCGTTCGACCGCGGCCACGTACAGCTCCTCCAGCCGGGCCCTGGTGAACGGCACGTGGCGCAGCATCTTCTCGACGTCGCACGCGCGGGAAAACATGTACGCGGTGCTCACGATGCCGTCGCAGAACGCGTCCCCTCGACCAGCCGCACGAACGTGCCCGGTTCGCGCTTGACCACGAAGGTCAGTATGTCGTCGGCGTCCAGCTGCTCGAGGCACCGCACGTCCTCTGGCGTCACCTCTGCTCGTGTCCGTGCGCGGGACGTCGGCGACTTCCGGCAGGGCCGCCGCCATCTCCCCCACCGTGACGTCCCACGGCGGCAGCGTGGCCAGGAAGGCGCGCATGGGCCCGGACAGGCGCCCGACGCGGCGCTTCCCAACGGCCGCGGCCAGCACGCCCAGCTTGCGGTCGCTCGGGCGCGTGAAGCGGGCGCGCCGCGGCAGCGCGCAGTTGAGCCGCGCCCGGTCCGGGCAGGCGGCGGAAGACGTCCTCCAGACAGTTGGCGGGCAGGTCCAGCAGCATGTGTGATGCGCACATGGGCGCCCCCCATCTTTAATGTAACTTTTACATACGGGGCATTCAGGGCCTGTGGACAAGGGTGACGGCCCACACGGCAGTACACAAGATGCGCGTCAGGCTCTCCAAGTCGAGTCCGCGCTTGTTCAATCGCTCCTCCAGCTCGTCGACGCGCACGTCCACGTCCACGACTTTGAGTCTGAGGACGTCCAAGCGCGCGTCCATGCGCTGGGTCATGCGGGCCTCCACCGCGTCCATGCGGAGGTCTAGCCTGTCCAGGCGCTGAGTCATGCGGGCTTCCAGCCTGTCCAGGCGCTGGGTCAGGGAGGTCTCCAGTCTGTTGATGCGCACATCCTGCGCATCCAGACCGCTGAGACGATATTTGACGTCCCGCTGGATGGCGTCGATGCGAATGTCCGCCACCTTCAGCTCGTGCCGGACGGCGTCGATGCGCACCTGCACCCCCTCGCAGGGGGCGTCGCACGTGGCAGCGCGCACGCACCCATCGCGCCGCTCCCGGCGAGAGGGTGCGGGAGCCCGGGGGACGAAGGTTTGCATCGGCAGAGCCATCATGGGCTGTGGTGGATTGAGGTCCCCTGTTTGCAAATTATAGCTGGCACCAAACTTTTTGGGACAGCACTATCAGCATGGCCGATGCCGATGCCGATATACTGCTTCCTGCACTGTTGGCATCTCGCTCAATCCAATCAGCTGTGGCGCCCACCAAGCGCTTGTAGATGCCGTCGAACCGCAGGAGGACGGGCAATTTTCGTGCAGTAGCACAAGGATATCGATGCCTTTGCTCCGCACGCAATCGAGCACGTACCGTATTGAGGTCATACAATACGAGGAAAGCCTGTTCGTCATGAACATCACGACCACCCACGGCCGCACGCAGCTGCTGTGCGTGTCGCTGGCCGTGGACGGAGCGCTTTTGTTGCTCCAGAGCCTCGGCTACTACAAGGAATGCTCCATCGGACAGACCCTGCGACGCGGCACGGGCACCGTCGACATGGTCAAGGCTGCATTGCGCTTCGCGGCGGCATCGTTTCCCGACCTGCAGAGCGTGGAGCTGTCGGACGAGACGTTCTTTCCGAGCGCCGAGCGCCCGCTCATCACCGCGCGCCGGCTGTTGCTGGGCGAGCCCGGATGGTACCAAGAACACCTGGGCGCCGTCCCCACGCCCAAAACCCGCGTGAACCTGCGGACGCTGCAGGCCACGCTGGCGGCCCGCCCGGACGTCGAGGCGGAGCTGCGGGGCCTCGCGGGGCAACCGCAAGGGTTCACGCCGACGTACGTGTCGTCGGTGTGTCGCCGGCTGGGCATCCCCGCATCGGCCGTCGTGGGGACGTCGTGGACGATTCCGTTGGGGACGGTGATGTCGTGGGAGATGCCGACCGTCGTGCACGAGGAGCCGGAGGTCGACGCACAGGAGGGTGGCGGCGGGGCGGTGGAGTGGCCGCCCATACAATGCCCCATCTGCTTCTGACGCACCAGACGGGCATCCCAGGCGGGTGCCGACGCCCAGAGAAAAAACGATTCCGGGAGCGGTCGTACACAATAGTCTGTATGTGGTTAGCCCCTGTATACATGCATTCCATGGCTACATCGCTGGCACGGCATCCCATGCTCGGGCGCAGCCCGTTGCTGCTCGCCCCTACCCCAGTCCCGCGGACACGCAGGCGCGTGGCTCGGGTGCGCGCCGCGGCCGAGCCCTCATCCGAGCAGGTAACCTGGCGCATCGACCTGCTGAAGGAGGCGGTCCGTAGTGCCAACATCCGCATCGATGCCGTGCAGGAGGAGGTCCGAGCAACGGGCGCAGCCCGTTGCGAGGTCGGGAGCGAAGCTCCCTTCCAGCGTCTGAGCGGTCTGGATGCGGTGGCGGCCGGCGTGAAGGAGCTGGGCGAGCGCATGGACGCGCGTTTCGGCGACATGCAGGCGCGCATGGACAACATGGAGGCACGCATCGACAAGCGCTTGGACGGCCTGGAGGCCAACGTCGAGGTCCTGACGACGACTGTCGTCGAAATCAAGAAAGACTCCGAGGTGCTGAAAGCTCGGTTCGACCTGATGGACAAGCGGTTCGACCAGACCGAGAAGACGCTGGGCGTGCAGCTCATGGCGGGCTTCGCCGTGTCCACCATCATCCAGGTCGCGTTGGCGGAGAGGGGGGTCGCCATGATGGCCCAGATTTCGCAGGTAGTGAGCAAGGGCGGGAGCTGACGAGCTCTTAGGCCATTTTGTTACTCAGCTGTGTAACGCAAGTCGGCCCTGATGCTTGTAGATGGGACACGCGGACGGTTTGCCAGGCACCAGGAACCCGCTGTACCGAAACTCACCGTCGCGGCCGTGCAGGTCCACGACGGCATGATGCAGGGTGACCTGCGCGGACCAAGCTGTCGAGGCCACGACGTACGCGTTCGTGGTCCGAGGGACATCTTATTCAAGCAGTGCAACGCCAGTAGGTTACTACCCAGACTGAGCCAGCGGCAATGAAGCAATTCTTCCTATCTCAGGTCTTAGGAGAGAGGAAGCCGTAGAGGGACGCGGACATTCGCAAAAATTTACCCGCCGAGAGGTGCACATAGGCACACCACGCACACCACTGTGCGTGTGACTACCACACCTGCCAGAGACAGAACCTTCAAGCCTGCCATGGGTACGGTGCTGCGGTCTCCTCGCGAGTACACTCGCCGTGCTCCACTCCGTGCGTCAGGACCCCGCGACTGTCGACGGTCACGTCCTGGTGGACGGCTCTGGGTGGCCATGGGGGATTTCACCAGCGGACTTCCCTCAGGACCTGTCCCTGGCCGGCCGCGCCGCCGATTAGAGCACCGTATGCCAAAGTCGCCGCTGCGGGTGCCGCAACGCCTCCCGTGAGTACGGTGACGGTGGCGCCCGCCACCCCCAACGCGGCCCCGACCAAAACGTCCAGGAAAGGCATGATGGTACTCTGTCGCAAAGCAGGGCCGGCTGTGGAAAAAGGTTTGACGACCGTGGGCGTGTGGCGCGAGTTTATATATAGGCGCGACTCGAGCATAACCTGTCACCTGGCACCTGGCACCTGGCACCTGGCATATCGCATAACCTCGCATCTGGCAAAGCCCTCAAACCTCCAATCTGGCAGCATTATTTGTATGCCCGCTGCTGCGTACGCCCCGCACGTGCCGCACGTGCACAGCTGTTCCGCACGATGCTGCCCTCCAACGGCCCCCAGTGGGGCGGTTGCCCCCAACGTGACCGTCAGCGTCAACCACGACCACGTCTCTGCGGGCGTCTCCGCGGGCGTCACTGGCGTTTCTGCCGGCGTGGCTGCGGGCGTGCAGGGGCTCGCCCGTGGGTACGCGCAGGATGCAGAGTTTTCGAGGATGGGGCGCGAGGGCGCAGCGAAGCTGCCGGGCACCGTCATGCGTGCGTTTGGTCGTCATGTTGCGGAAGACCATTTGGGACTCGGCAATATTTACAGGATGTGATGCGCAGCAGGACCGTTCACGATGCCGTCCTGCAGCGGTGTGTGACAAGTAAAAGGGAAGCCGATTACATATTACGTAATCGTCCACGGTCTTTTGTTTTGCAACTGTGTAACGCAACGGGACATAGTGGATGTGGCGGTGTGGACCGTTTATGCACGCGATATCCATGCGTCGGTGGCCGCGGCGACGCAGGGAGGGCGGGGATGACCCTCCCGCAGGAAGTCGCGGTAGGCCTCGAGGCACAGGTGCAGCAGGGCGTCCTTGTACTTGACGTCATCGAACAGTGTACTGGCGGCGGGGTCCCTCCGTTTCTCGTTGTCTGGCTCTGAGCCTGTGGCGGTGTGCTTGAACCTGATGTCGTATGGAGCCACGCCGTAGATGAGGTCGCTGACTCCTTCGTTACGGGGAATGGAGGGCAAATCGTGGACGTTGCCATTGATCCAGGGAGTGGCGCGGATGCGAACCACGTGCGGTTTCTGGTACAGTTGGCGAATGGCGATGGGCTCGCCGGACACGAACGTTTTGAACAGGGGGGCGTCGAGCTTGCCGTTGGATGGCATATTGCTGAAAACGCCCCGCTTGTATTTGATGCTTTCCATCCACATACAATGCTTCGGTGCGTCGGCTCCGCCGAGGGGGCGACGGGTCAGCGAGTTGACGTAGAAGGTGCCGAAGTAAGTGCCAGCGCTCTCGCGGACGGCGTGGGCGAGCAGGCTCTTCCCGTGGCCATCCCCCAGGTTGGCGAAGCAGACGCCGTCGCGGTATCTGCCAGCCAGGGTGCGTGCCAGGGCGCGCAGCTGGTAGGTCCCGAGGCCCTGACGATTCTGCTCGGCGGTGAAGGGGTCCTCGAAAAGAAGCTTGTGCACCCGGGCGCAGGCGTCGAGGTCGACCCGGCTGCGGTAGGGGCGATCGATGCGGTCAGCGAACACGATGGCGGGGTCGAAACTTGGCGAGAAGGCACCAGTGGCCATGTCGAGGATGCCGTCAGAGAATAGCAGTTTGCCAACGGAGGAGTCGATATTGTTTTCCCAGAAGTCGTGATCCTCGATGACGATGGATGGGATTAGGCGGAGCATACGTCGAAAATCGTAGAAGCTGAGATCTATGTGCCTCCGCGCCAAGACTAATACGTCCATGTCGTCATCCAACCACATTCCCCTTTCGTCGTCGAAGGCCATAATGCCCGTGCGCGTGGAACGGACGCATTCGTGGCCGACGGCCCGAACGAAGCAGTCGGCGATGTTCATGGGAGTAGACGTGCCTGCCGCAGCTTGGCCACAGGATGTCTTTATGGCGGACTCTGATGCTTGTAGACGGGACACGAGCGGGATGCCCGGAGCCACGAACCCGCTGTGGGAGAACTTCCTGTGGCGCCCGTGCACGTTTACGAAAGCGTGGTGCGTGGTTACCTGCGCGTTCCTGCTGCTATCGACCCGCTTTTTTTACACACATTTTCAATAGCACTTTGCAACTTTGCAACCGCTATCTTACGTCGTCTTACCAACTCCGCCTGATGACATTGTGACATTGTGACATTGTGACACTGCGTAACAATGTGCTTACCAACCCCCCGTTTCTTTTTTTCGCACACTCATGGCAAACCCAATTTTCAATAATGTCATAACGTCATAACGTCATAAGACAAATTTAGCATGCCGCACGATGTGTCTGCACGTCTTCCACTCGCCATTCATCCACATAGACCCCTTGTCGCGGTACTCGAAGCCGTTGGTGCGGAACCAGGCCACCGCGCCGTCGAAGAAAGCCTTCTTGCCGACCATGTCCTGGACGTAGGGGTAGACGTCCTTGACGGCGAAGCCATCGCGCGTCCCTCCCTTGACGACGTGCTGTTCGAGCCACTCCGCGAGGTCGTTTCGGTCGTTGACGACGCCGCGCCGCCACTCGCGCATGCCCTCTGGGATGTCGTCGTCCGCGATGTCATCGGGGACGTAGCGCTCGCGGAAGACGTCCAGCAGGGCGCTGCGCCACTGCAGCATCTTGGTAGCGAGCTGCGGGTCGGCGGCGTAGGTGTAGGGCTCCTCCCCCTCCTCGCCGTCCACGCCCCGTGGCTCGTAGCCGGGCACGAACTTGCTGCGCATGGGGGTGATGAGCAGGCGGCCGACGAAGGCGGCGTCGGTGGCGTCGAACTGGGGCAGGTCGCCGTCGTTGAAGACGCAGACGAGGAGCGCGCTCCAGATGAACTTGTAGCGGTCGCCGGTGCCGATGCAGCGTCCGGAGACGGTGACCTGCTCACCGCCCGACAAGTTCTTGACGACGCCCTCGTCCATCTTCTGCGTCTTTTTGAGCTCCTCGGAGAGCGCGAGGCGGAAGCCCTTGAAAGGCTGCAGGCCGGCGCCGTGGTCGTCGCGGCCGCGCTGCATGGTGCTCTGCAGCAGCAGCTGGTTGTTGGCGACGGCGAGGTCGCCGCAGAAGGCGGTCAGCAGCTTGACGATGGTGCTTTTGCCGTTGTTGCCCTGACGCTTGTCGGTGAGGCACATGACCTTCTTGACGTAGCGTCGACCGCTCAGCACGCCGGCCAGGAAGCGCAGCGCGACGTCGCGCTCCTCGGGGACGGGCAGCAGCTGCTGGAAGAAGGCGTCGACGTCGGGGCGGTGGCGGCGCGCGGCCTCGGCGTCGTAGGCCCACCCGGCGGTGAGCTGGACGTGGTCGGCGGGCCGGATGGGGCGGAAGGCGCCCGCGGCGGTGTCGTAGCAGGTGCCGCCGCCGAGGGGGAAGATGTCGAGGCCGCCGTCGAGCAGGTCGGCCTGGAAGCCCGGCCGCAGCACGTGGGCGGCGAACTCTTCGCGCAGGGCGACGGCGCCGCGCCGCGTCCACATCCAGCGGCGCTCCTGCTGGGTGAGGCCCGGGATGTCCGCGAACTCGGCGCGCAGGTCTGCCTCGACGACGGCGTTGTTGACGCGTCCCCACACGCGGGTGTCGGGGTGGCACAGGAACAGGCCGTTGCGGGAGGGGGTGCGGCAGTCGGCGTCGAAGGCGTAGGCCTGGCGCAGGTGGGGGCGGGCGGCGACGAGCATCTGCACGAGGACGCCCTCGGCGCGGGTGGTCTCGCCCTCGGGCAGGGCGATGTGGAAGGTGCAGCGGTCGAAGTAGGCTTGGGTGATGCCGAAGGTGCGCAGCATGTAGTCTTGGACGCTGGAGGCGACCTTCTGCTGCAGCAGCTGCAAGGAGTGACGGCTGCGGATGGCGGCGCCGCGGCGCACGCCGCCCACGGCGAGCGTGAGGTAGGTGCCGTTGAGCATGTGGTTGTGGACGGCGATGGTGGCCTGCAGGTCGCCGTTGTCGCTGCGGAGCTCCGCGCTGTGGTCGTCGCGGAAGTTGAGCAGCCAGCGCGTGGACTCGGGGATGCTGCTGTGCAGCAGGGACAGGGAGTCCTGGATGCGGATGTCCTTGACGACGTGGCCTCGATACTCGCCGGCGAAGCGCACGGCACCGTCCTCGCGGCGCACGGAGCCCTTGCGTTCCTCCGCGCCGCTATCGCCGGGTGAGACGTCGAAGTCGATGGCCTTGTCGGAGAAGCGGAAGGCGACCTGGGCGTCGGCACCCAAGTCCAGCATCTCGGACAGGGCGTCGCGCAGCACGGCGTCGTCCCAATCGTCGGGGGTGCTCGGCGGCATCTGGGAGACGACCTTGGAAGCGAGGTCGTCGGCCACGGCGGGCGCGTGCTCTGCGACGGCCCGGTGCAGGGAGCGCCAGCCGAGGCGCGGGCCCAGGCGGTGCTGGGCGGAGCGGTACATGCGGTCCACCGCCCCGGGGTCGTAGGTGGCCGCGCCCGCCTGGCGGGAGAAGTCGTGGGCCAGCCGCAGGCCGTCGTCCGCGTAGTCGCCGTCGTCCGCGATGGCGGCGATGGTCCACAGGATGCGGCTCCACTTGTTGTAGCTGCCGGAGCCGTAGTAGTCGGCGGGCAGGGCCATGACGGCGTCGCGCAGGGTGTCCAAGGGGACGCGCACGCGGGCCGTTCCGTCCGGCACTGATGCAGGAGCGGGTGCGCTGCCAGAGTCCAGTGTTCGTTGCGAGGCAGACGCACCAGTTCGGCCGGCGATGGCAGGTCAGACGTCTGGGGCGGCTGCCCGCGACGGTAGATGCCGGTGAGCGTCCATCGCGACTCTGCGGGTTCGTCGGGCTTGTTGCTGCCGTACACCAGCCAAGAGTTGCGGTCGATGACGCTGGCGTCGAAGACGTCATCCCACGCGTTGAGGAACGTCCCGGCAGCGAACACGTCCGGCAACACGAGCAGCGCGGTGCGTCGGAGCTGGTGCTTGGCGGCGGGGGTGCAGTGGAGTCCGGGCATGACCACGTGGAGGCCGTCCTTGTATTGTTCCGGATGTTTGGGGCACGGACGGGGTCGGGGCTTCTCCAGCACGTAGCAGTCCAGGGCATCGCGCGGGGCGTCGAAGACGTCGCAAGCGGCGTCCTGGATGGCGTGGACGATGCCCACGAGGTGTCGAGCACCGTACTGCCGTTGTGCAGTCGCCTGTCTGAAATCCAAGTCGATGACGACGGGACCGGTGGGGTTGACGCGTTCTGCCAGGTGCAACCGTCGGCCGTTGCCGAGGGCCTGGCAGTAGGCCTGCACGAAGTCGTCTCGCACCGCGCGCAGGTCGTACTTTCCGCCGCGCAGGCTGACGTGGCACCACTCCGAGTGCTGGGTTTTGTGGGCGGCGAGCAAGGCGTCCATGGCGTCCATGGCTGCGTTTTTGTTATACAAAAGAGGAACAAAAGAATTTTATGTGGCCACGCGCAGGGCGGCGAGGTCGTCGACTATGGCGGCAGCGGGGGATTCATCTTCGCGGGGGGGCGGTGCAGGACCGGCGGGCGCCTGGTTGCGTTGCTTCTTGGTGTGGTAGGCCTCGCGGGCGATTTGCCGGACCCTGTCGGGGTTGCGTTCGCGGTATTGGCGGACGCGCTCCTTGGCGGCGTCGACGAAGGCGGGGTCTTTGTAGCGTTTGGCGTAGTACTCTTTCCAGTAACCAAGGAGACGCTCACGCTTTTGGAGCAGCTCCTCCCCCGTAGGAGGTGGGCGGCGTCCTGAAGTCTTGCTGGATGTTGCTTCGGTGGCTGCATTTGCCTCGGACATCGCGACGGTTGTCGTGTTATGCAGATGGGACATTTTATGTGGCCGCGCTGTGTTACTCAGCTGTGTAACACGACGGCGCCTACATAACCGCTTCGCTTGCAGACGCAACAGAAAAAGCCGTCCTTCAATACAGGCAGACGATGTCGACGGTCAGCGACGCAGCCCTGGTGGAGGCGCTGTGCGCCGTCTCCACCGAGGTGCGGAAGATGCAGCACGACTCGCGAGCGCAGCTCGCTCGAGCAAGGCCTACGGCCGTGCGAGACATGGAGCACGCGCTGGAGCGGCGGCTGACCGCGTTCGAAGCCGCCCTTCGCAGGGCCGACGGCCCGCAGCTCGAAAACGTGAAGGTGACGTTCGCGGGCGAGCTGAAGCGCCTGCAGCACGCCGTGGCCCGCCCGTACCGCTCCCTCCACGACAGAATTTTCGTCAACCTGCTGGGCTCCTCTCGGCCGGTGGAACACGTGACTCGGCTGTTCGAGGACTTCGTGAAGGGCATCACCTACTTTGCGCACGAACAGGAGGGGGCTGGCACGCCCATCTACCACCGGTTGTACTCGTGCGGCCCCTACGCCGACACCCACCGCCTGGGAAACCTGGTGTGCTCCGAGGGGCTGTCGGACGCCGAGCTGCGTCGTCGCCGCCCTCTCATCGAGCGGTGCTACATCGAGAGACTGATCTTCGACGCGCTGTACCGCCGGGAGGCCCTACACTTCCCTGCGTCGGGCAACGTCCGGCCTGGACAGGATGATGGCCACCTCTTCCGTCTGGACCTGACGCGTCAGGACTTCGAGACGTGCTTCCCGGACACGCGGATCGAGGTGCGCCTGGACTACCAGCACGGCATGGTGCCGCTGGCGTTGGAGGTCGTCCGCACGTGCCGTGGGCGGCGGACGCGGCTGAGCTTCCAGAAGCGGTACGAGCTGAGCCCCAACGGGCTGGGGCGGTACGAGGACTTGGTGGACTGCACCAAGGAAGCGGCGGACGGCAGGCTGACGCTGTGGACGAATTCTTTCTATCTCAGGTCTCGAGAACGCAGGGCGTAGGGACTGGCCAAACCCATGGCAAGCTTCGCCGTGTCGACCATCATCCAGGTCTGCGTAACGCACTGCGGGCGCGGGGCGGTGGCGTTGCAGGTGCAGTTGCGAGGTCAGGGCTTCGCCAAAAAAAACACATTCGGCGGAGTGGTCGATGAACGCATCGGTCAAGCATGACGCTCGATAATGTGCCTCTTTCCGTGTGGGCAGATGTGCTGCATACGTTTCCACCCGTGATGTATCGCGTAGACGACAACGTGGTGTCACGTGGGGGGTTCGTGTTCCCTTCTGAACAAGCAGCGTTCATGACAGGTCGTGGTGGGCTGCATTTCTGGGTGTGTCTGGAGGATGCGGTGGAGTATGCAAAGAGTCGTGGAGTCGAACGCCTGTACGCTTGCCCTCGATTGCAAACCGTCGCAGAACTGACTTGGGAAAGAGAGTGGATGCTACAACAACCACAACACACATCACCTACGCTCGTGTTGGGTGTCCATGGATACAGTCCGCCGAGAGCGGTGAGGGACGAACTCGTCGTCCCTGGCGCGGAGAGGACAGTGTATCGCCCACATTGGTTGCTGTGCATCACTCTGTGAACTCGAGCGGCCCCTGATGCTTGTAGATGGGGCACGCGGACGGGATGCCAGGCGCGACGAAACCGCTGTAGTAAAACTTGCCGTTGCTGCCGTGCACGTCCACGACGGCATGGTGCAGGGTACCGTCTTCGGAGAGCCAGACGATGAAGACCAGCTCGCCGCCGGCATCGCCGGCAGGGACGCGGAGGGTGACCTGCGCGGTTTGCGGGACGCGCTGCACGTGCTGGACGCCCTCGACGGCCACGCTTAGAGTGACATGCGCGGTCCCGCTGCGCTCTACGAACAAGCTGTCGAGAGCACGACGTACGCGTTCGTGGTCCATGACGGGCAGAGACGCTGTGTTTTTATGCCGGCCGCCCCCTCTTCGTGCAAGACTGCTGCTGCTGGTGGATGGTGGATGGTGGATGGTGGAGTCGCGATGTGAGTCAGGTGAGTCAGACCGTTGTGACTCACAATTTTCCCCCAAATCCCTGGGGGGGAAATAAAGAGAGACAGAGCATAGGGAGCGTCATTAGGATGCCGTTGTTCACGGAGAAGCGACTCGACGAGCTGCGAGCCATCATAGCGCCGTACGTGGAGGACGGGGAGCGTTTGACGCGGCTGATGCAGGACATCCGAGGTGGGCTGAGGCTGGACGAAGAGATGGAACGGGTGCGAGCGAGGCGACAGGCTCACACGCAACGTGTTCGCGATGCCAACGGGGGCAGCACGTACACGGCGTCGGATCGAGCGTACTACGAAGCGCGCAAGGAGGAGCTGATTCCGCAGATGGTGGCGAGCCAACGGGAGCGGCGGGCGCGGGCGCGTCAGCCGCCTGCCACACCGGCGCCTGAGTCGGATGACGCCGAATAAAAATCTGGCCGTGATATAAGGCGACGGCGGCACAGAGCATCGCGATGGCAGAAACCGGGATGTACGCAGCAAGCGGGCACGAAGCGTTCGGGTCCATCTGGTACGCGGGTCGAGGCGCCAAGGGTCGCATGCAACAGCACGCGGCGACCACGGGAGCGAGCGTGCAGCTGCAGATAACGGAACCGGACAGCGGAGACCGCGGGTACATCTGCTTCAAGGACTGGGAGACGGCGAGGACCCAGCTCGCGCCGTTCCGGCGGCACGTGCAGCACTTTCACGAAATCATTCAGCACGGGAAGCCGTGCAAACCCTACCTCGACATAGATGGGCGCCCCGAGGAGCTGCCGGAAGGGCTGCGCACCGTCCCCGAGGTCATCGAGCGGACGCAGCGGGCGGTGCAGCAGGTGTTCGAGGAGGACTACGGACATCGGCTGCAGCCCACCGATTTCGTGTGGCTGCACAGCGACAACCAGACAAAGCTGAGCCTGCACCTTGTGGTCAGCACCAAAGAGCCGCAGCTGGTGTACCGCAGCAACCACCGGATGGACGCGCAGGGGGCCTACCACCTGGCCGCCCGGGTGCACGAGCTGGACGGGGAGCTGGGTCGTCTGGTAGACAAGAACGTGTACACCAAAGACCGAGAGATGCGGATGTGCGGCAGCAGCAAGTACGACAAGAAGCAGAGCGTGCTGAAGCCCGTGCGCGACACCGTCTTCGATGACTCGGTGATCACCTGGGTGCAGCCAGAGGAGCGCAGGAAGACCATCCAGGTGCCCTGCTGCGTGCCCCCCGCGGCGGTGCGTGCCCGGCGCGACGCCCGCGTATACGACGTCATCCCCGCGCCCACCGAGGAGGGCGACGCGGAGTTCGTGGAGCACCGCGTCCTGGAGCTGCTGCGGGAACGGCTGCACCCCAGCGCCTACAGGACGCGCGCGGGTCAGGAGGACGCGTTCGACGCGGCCTTGGGCATCCGCTTCAACTACAGCGACCGCAGCGAAGCCTGCTACACCGGGAAATACCACCCCGGGAAACAAAACCTCAAATGCTGGGTGGACGCCTACGGCATCGTGCACGCCAGGTGCTTCAGCGCCAGCTGCAGCGCGACGAGCGTCGCCCTGGGACCGCTGCACGCGGAGCCAGACGAGTACGCGAGCGGAGCCGTGCGCATCGACTGTCAGTACCTGCAGCGCAAGCGGATGCCTCCCGCTTTCTGCGTCGACAGCCCGCTGGTGCGCTTCAACCACGTGGTGGACCGCTGGCTCGACGGAGAGTTCAAGGTGCTGTCCATCAAGTCGCCCATGGGCACCGGGAAGACCACGTTCCTGGAGACGGTCATCCGCGGCGCCTTCCAGGGAAAGCGCATCCTGGCCGTGACCTATCGCCAGTCCCTGGCCTACAACCTGGCCAGCAAACTGCCCGGCTTCCACAACTACCTGGACGGTGGGAACCTGGCGGACCGCGCGCAGTATCCGTGCGTCATCTGCCAACTCGACAGCATCCACAAGCTCGCCGAGGACGAACAGGAACTCCCCGCTTTCGACGTGGTCATCCTGGACGAGGTGGAGTCGCTGCTCAACCACTTTTCCGCCGCCACCCTGTACCTCCCCAACGCCGTCATGGAGCTGCTCCTCCACGTGCTGGAGGGCGCGGAGCACGTCGTGACGATGGACGCGCTGTGGGGTGCGCAGACCAGCCAGTTCCTGCAGCTTTGCGATATGTCCAACCAGCTGGTCATCAACGAGTACCGCTCGCCGCCGCGCACCTTCGCCTTCGGGGACTGCAAGGAGACCTGGATGCGGGAGCTGGTGCGGGACGTCGAGCAGGGCGCGAACATCGTCGTGGTGTCGCTGTCCTCCGAGCAGCTCCACCGCGTACACGCCGCCCTGGCGCAGGTCCTGGGAGAAGACGACATCATCCTGCACACCTCCAAGACCAGCGACGAGCTGAAGAAGGAGCTCCAAGACGTCAACGGTCTCTGGATGACGCGCCGCGCCGTGCTGTACTCGCCGACCATCGAAAGCGGCGTGGACTGCACCCTGGAGCACTTCGACCGGATGTACGTGTACGCCTGCCTGGGCTCGACCACGCCGCTGGGACTGTACCAGATGACGGGACGGGTGCGCAAGCTGAAGGACCCCGTAGTGCGCGTGTGCGTCCAGTCCGGCATCCGCCTGCAGCCCGCGACCGGAGCCAAAGGGACGCCGCGGGTGAGCGTGCACGACCAGCTCCAGTACCTGCGGTGGGTGGACCGCAGCGTGCGGAGCACCATGCCGCACGCGCGCGTGCGAGGTCCCGGGGGGAAGCACTACGTGCTGCCCGCGGTGACCCCGCTGCTCCTGGTGAGCGCGCACAACGAGGCGCGCCGGCTGAACGGGAGCGCGAGGTTCTTCCAGGAGTTCAGGAGCATCGCGGAGGAGCAGGGGCACCGCGTGACCATCGAACGACCGGCCGACGCAAATGCTGCCACCGGCACCGAGACAGCCGCCCCCAACAAGGACATCGGCACGCAAGCGCGGGCGTTGCTGAGCTACGCGGACCTGACGGAGGAGGAGTACGAGGCAGTACAGAAGCGCATCTACGAGAACGAAGCGTCGTCAGACGACAAATGGTTGGCGTACAAGCACATGTACAAGAAGGCGTGGGGCATCGACCGCATCACGCCGGAGTTTGTGGACGCCCACGGCACGGGTACGCGCAACGGCCGCGTGCATCTGTGCATGCAGCTGCTGTACCCGTCGCTGCGACCGACCAACATCGAGGCGCCGCGAGAAGCGCAGACGCTGCTCAAGGTGGGGCTCATCACGCAGGTGATGGACGCGCTGGGGTGGGAGCATCCCTTCGACTACGGCAAGCCCGCGGTGTCGTACGAGGACGCCAAGGAGCGGCTGCTGTCGACGGACTGTTTCCAGAAGTACAAGCAGAACATCCGACTGTTCGAGACGCGGGCGAAGGCGGAGCGACCGGGGTGGACGCCGAAGGACGTGGGGGACGCGCTGCGGACCATCCTCGGAGCCGCGGGCGTATCGGTGGCGAGTGCTAGCCAGCAACATCGAGGCGAAGGAGGTCGGGTGCGCACGTACGCGTACAGCATCGACGAGGAGAAGGCGAAGGAGACGGCGGCGCTGGTGAATCTGAGGGCCCGTGGGATGGCGCGAGACGATGCGGAGTTGTGCGCTGGAGCGAATGAAGTGTTGGCCGGGGTAGGGTACGGGCGTTGGGGGGAGCTGGTGGATGAATGATAAGGCGCGCCCGCAGCCATCTTGGGTGGCACAGAACTTGCGTTTTAGTCTAGGGGATAATGTGCAAGGTCTGTGCCACAACCAAACTTTGGTATAGGAGTAAAAAAGGCGACCTTCCAGTGACCTTCCTTGCGGGGAGCTACGAGAAGCTGCGGGCGGCTGCGTGTCGCCATCCTTGACCCGCTGGGTTTTTGTTACACACGAGAGAAACAGAAGAACGGATTACGTAATCGCCGCCCACAGCCCATCCCCTGCACCCAAACCCACGCCCCTTCCCCTGCACACAATACCAACCGCGCTGCCGACACACCCCCAAGCCCACAGCCCAACCCCTGCACACAAGAAGACAGCCGCTGACGACACACCCCCCAACCCCTGCACACAAGAAGACAGCCGCTGACGACACACCCCCCAACCCCTGCACACAAGCTCGCTGCGCTTCGCTTGTACACAATCCCCCAGCCCATTCCCTGCACACACACCCCAATCGCCCCCAAACCCTTGCCCCTTCCCCTGCACACAAGCTCACAGCCCTTCCCCTGCACACAAGAAAACAGGCGCTGCCGACACACCCCCAAACCCTCACCCCAACCCCTGCACCCAAGCTCGCTGCGCTTCGCTTGTACACAATCAAACAGCCCATCCCCTGCACCCAATACCAACCGCGCTGCCGACACACCCCCAACCCCGCGCCCCAATCCCTGCACCCAATCAAACAGCCCTTCCCCTGCACACAAGGAACAGGCCGCTGACGATAAATGGCCATTTATCGTCAGCGGCCTGTTCCTTGTGTGCAGGGGAAGGGCTGTTTG
>JACCDY011166955.1_pt1 | contig 28550 bp, 45 predicted proteins | sample 7446391 | NCBI WGS metagenome assembly JACCDY01 (sample SAMN15323451, study PRJNA562643) | freshwater metagenome | isolation source: river surface water | place: USA:Blue River Watershed | collected 2017-08-18 | reverse complement strand
CGTCAGCTTCTCCTGCTGTTCTTTTATATAGTTTAACCCTCATATCGTAATCTAATTCTTTCAGCTTATCCGTAGCAGCCCAATCAATGCTTTTATCCCTCTTCAAATCCATTACCTTCTGTTCATACTGCTGTTTGGTTCTGGAATCATAGGGAATATTTTCAAGGGACGCGCCAGGACTCCATCCTTCTCTCTGCTGAATTGCATGCTGGATTTCATGGATTATGATACTTCTTGCTTCCTCTGGGGTTCTTCCTGCTGCAAGAATAGTATTTGTCCTGGGATCGAAATATCCTGTGCTATTTTTAACCCCATGCCCATAAATGACATTTATATCCTTTAGTTCAGGATAATTGGCGAACAGGGAAGGATGCTGCAGGATTTCATGGAGTTTTGCTGTATCTTTGGAATATCTAACTGGCTCTGTGGAAAGGTAGCGTTCAGCATTCATATCAACAAGAAGTTGATTGGGATCGATTTTAGCTGGCGCGTCAGATATTTCCTGTCTGGGAATCTTGTCAGGATGCCCGAGCCAGGTTCCTGTTTCTTTTGTTATCTCGTTAATATCTTTAATATGGCCCTGAAGTCTCGCAGCCCTGTCTGCTTCCTTAAAAGAAAAGAGTTTTGCCCCTTTTCCAATGAAGGTCCCCGCGCCGGTGAAAGACATGGGATCTGCTATGGTATCTTTTATAGTTTCCGCAGTGTTGGCCGCCGTTTTTTCCAGCGCATTCCCTGTGTCTGTGGCCAGATCGGAAATATTCCGCTTGAGAACTTTGACCCTGGAAGAAATATAGCCAAGGAGGGAAGGGAGAATTTCCATTGTTTTGTCCTTTATTTTCTTTTTTCTGGATAATGAAAGTTTCTGCGGGCCGGAAAAGCCCCTGTTGCTTGGGCAGGGAAAGAGAGTCGTGTTGCTTGGGCCTCCGGCCATCAGTTTAATGAATAGTTATTTCCTGTCTCTTTTGGAGAATGAGCGCGCCAGCTTCCAGGACTGAAATAGAATCTTCCACGGATAATCCCACGGGAGTTCTCACAATGAGTTCTCCCGTGGGATGTAGTTCCAGAATGATCTGGTAAGATTCCAATCTTGGGACTAAGACAGTTGCCATATTAGGACTTAGGCAGCTTGAACAATTGTTGCAGGGCCTTCTTTTGGTTCTGCAAGTAAGTTTGCGTGCTCATTTTTCATCTCCTCAAAAAGTTTTGTTACCCTAGCCGCTGGCATTGGAGCCAGAGCCCTTTCCCCAATCGCAATTACTTCATTATCTTTGGTAATCTGGATTGTATGCTCAACTACTCTGCTATGACTTTTAGGAAGGTCTCTCCTGGGCCAGAGGCCGGGCCTTTTAATGCGTTATGCGGCTCGCTCTTCGTTGGGTAGTCCCATTCGATGGCGTCGCTTTTTCCAGCAAGAACGCGCCAAGCTGCTTTGGCACGGGGCAATAAAAAAGTGTTTTCTGCCGTCATTGGCCGCACCGGATACCACCGCACGCCGTCAATGCTTGCTGTGTTTTGGGTTACGCTTTGCAGCAGGTCGCTCAATTTCATGTCAATCTCCTACTAATGTCGTGGGCCGGGATAACTGCGGATGCCATATTAGGACTTAGGCAGCTTGAAAAGTTGCTGCAGGACCTTCTTCTGATTCTGTAAGTAGGTTTGCGTGCTCATTTTTCATCTCCTCAAAAAGTCGAGTTACTCTAGCTGCGGGAAGGGGAGCCAAAGCTCTTTCACCAATTGCTATTACTTCATTATCTTTCGTGATCTGAATCTCATGCTGGACCAGTCTGTCTGGCACGGTTATCAGGACTTGCGTGTTATTAAAAATCGGGCCGCCCTGGAGTGGGATGGGATTCCTTTTTGCTTCCTGTGCGCGAGAGAGAATTTCAAAAGTCCTAGCCAATTCCATGTATGTGGCTTCATCAGAACGTTTCATCAGGGAATCAAGAAGATGGCTTTTAAGTCCAGTCATTTTGGTTTCGGTCAGGACTTCTTCTTGATCTTTTCCTTGATTTTCCAGACGCGCCGCTTCTATTTCCAGTTTGACATCCTCGCGGGAAAGAAGCTGGGAAATTCTGCCTGGGGAAACTCCTATGATTGCGGCCACTTGTCCGGGCGGAAGTCCTTTTTTAAGGAAGGCCAGTGCGCGTTTTTCGTCCATTTCTTTCTCCTGCAAATCAATCTATGAGGGGGAGTGTATCAGGCCGCGGGAAGGGAAGCAATGTCCTCGTTTTCCCAGATAGTTTCTTTTACCTTCTAAAATGAAAATTTTTTAGGGATTTTTTTGCGGTTGCATTGATAACCCTAGGCGCGCCAAGACAAAAAAAAAGCCCCACCGGGGGGCTAAGTGATTGATTCTGCTCAGGAAGTATGTTCGATGTAGTCAGATACTATGAGCATTCCATTTGGCGCGAGTGTATCTTTCACCGTGCTGGCCAACTGATATTCATGTTTCTCGATTACTGTCTCGACCCTCATGTCAGCCATCTGTTCAGAAATCCTCTCAGGAATTGCCAAGGAAAAGGTCTTTTCCATGATGACAGTCCCAGACTCATTCTTGACTGAAACGACTACCTCGGCAGTGGTGACAGTGATAGTAGATGCGATTTTCATTTCAATTTCCTTTTGTGGTTTGAAAGTGAAGTAGGGGAACCGAAATTCCCCCTGTTGAGTATTACTCCTCCTCGTCCTCCAGCGAAGTACCGGAGAACGCAAGGGCTTCTCCGAGTTCGTTCAGAATCTTCTCGTACTTGCTGACATCTTCATCAGAAAGCGTAGCCAAGAAGTTATCGAGCACTTTCTGAACGACCTGCTTGTTTCCGGTAGAAGTTTCGGCCAAGGCTTTTGCCGTCAGCAAATAGCCAAGGACATTGCTTTTCCAGCCGTCCGATTTCTTCAGGCCGCTGATAAAGGCAGTGATTGCAGCTTTGAATGCCGCAGCAATGGCAAAGTGCTGTCCTCTCGTCGAAGAAGTTTCGACCAATTCAGCGATCGTAGTCCAAAGCGATTGTCCAGACTTGAAAGCAATGCTTTTCGGTTCGAGCTTGGCAAAGAGTTTGACCTTGCAAGCCGCCTCGATTGCATCCGCCAAGAATTGCGAGAGGTTGCTTTCGTAGGTATCCAGAACCTTCTCGCCTTCCTTCTCCATGATGAAGGCAGCTTCCGTGTTGAGGTGGTCTTTCACCTCCTCAAGTGTAGGAACAAGAAAAGCGATTTTTCCAATGTCTTTGCGCTCACCCTTTCCGTTAGAGGCCTTGATGGTTTCGCGAATGGTGGTAGTGATAGCTTTCATTTGAATCTCCCAAGAGAACCTAGAATCTGCTAGGCCAGTGTCGGTTGAACCCTCAACCAACAGACTCAATCCTACCTGAACTGCACCAGATGTCAAGCGTTTTTTTCTTTTTCTTGAGAATTTTTCCGGTCCGGCCCTGATCTCTTAAATCACGAATGCGAATTTGACAAGGAGATTTCTTTTTAGAAGGGAAAAATTGAATAGGCTGAAAAATTGAATGGGTGAAAAGAAAATTCGAACGGCCATCGAGGACATGAGGACCGATCTAATAAATCTTGAAAATCTTACCGATCTTGAAAATCTTACGAACCTTCGATTGTAACCTCCCCTCCCGGTCGCATCCGGGGTGTCGATCCGATTTCCCTATCCCCTATAATATTTATATCCCCAGTATAATTTGAATACCCCAGAATATTTAATCCCCTGTAAGGTATATATGGGGTAGGAAGTTATTCTAAAAATTTGACAGGATCAATTCTACACACATTGCATAGTCTCACTTTCCTTTCTCCCCTTGATTCACAGGAATGGGTGAAACAGGCATTGAATAGAAGATATAGGAAATGGGAAGAGATAGAAAGGGAAACTGCACCCACCAGACGACCGCACAGAGGGGGTACAATCGAAGGTCTGTAAGATTGGTGAGATCGGGAAGATTCTAAGACCTGTCCCCTTGTCCTCGATGCACCACGATGGTGCATGACCCACTTACTCCTTATGAATCAATGACCTACCTGACCCACTTGACTCGACGACCCATCCATGCTACCCTAATCACTGGCCCACCATTATTTTATTTTCCAGCCAACAGAAAGGGAACAAGCAATGAAAAATCTGTCAAACAACTATGGAAACAATCTTTTTCTTGATCCTGAAGCCGAAGGCAGCACCATTTCAACAATTCCAGTCGGACAGGAAGAGATAAGAATACCAGTTTCCATTTCCATTGACCGAAATGAAAAAAGAATCCGCCAAGAAGGAAAAGTTCTGGTCAGCAGCGCAGTCTGTCCTATAACAGGGATTTCTATCTCCCTCCTTGTCCCAAATTTACCTATTTCCTTCGACTATGAGAATCCGATCGGACGCTATAGGAATGCAATCAAGATTTCCCAACTTTCCAGATGGGAACAAATGAATATCTCTGAAGAAATCCTAGCCGGAACCATTCTTTCTCTCCTTGAAGCAGCAGGACTGGTTGAAAAGACATTTTCCTATAGAGCATGGGAAAGCAACAGAATTCTCTCCTCTCTGACCAAAGAAAAACTAGTGGAATGCCTTTATTCTGTCAAGAAAGTGGTAGAAAGCAAGGCAGACAAGAGGGTTCTGGCAGAAAGACTCCCGCATATTACTTTCTGCAGGGATACGGATTTCCCGGCCTATGTCCAGACAATAATGGACATAACATTTCCAAAGCCGAAGGCAGAGACAGTCCAACCGGAAGCAAAAGTTTCAATTCCTGCACAGACAAAGAAAGTTTCGGCCAGACTTCAGGTGACAGTGGTCACAGCAATTCGGAAAATGACCAAATCCCTACAGGCTGACGGAATCATAAGCAATAAAGCAGCAGGGATTTTCCTGTGGCTCATGACTGACGAAAATATCCAGACAATGACCGCAGAACAGAAAGCCAAGTATATTCTCTACCTGACGGAAAAGAACAATGAAACAGCAAACAAGCTGGCCGTTCTGTTCTCTGCAATTGACAAAGGAAAAGAGGTGAATCTGGAAGATGAAGTAATTCCAGAAGATGCGCCGAAAATCTCTTTCTTGGAACAACTGGCGCAAAGGAAAGCGAAAGGAAAACAAAATGGTTAAATTCTCCTTGAAAGGTAGGGATTCAGAAGTTCTCAGAGCTTTCATTCAGGAACACATTCTGACACCGGAGGAAGTGGATTCTGGTGTGATTATTAACAGGAAATTCCCATATACTATCTGTTTTGATAAACTGGATGATGGGCTTATCATTCTGGAAAATCTCCCAATGAAGGTTCTTGTTTCGTTCCAGACCTTGCAAGGTGGTCTGGCTTATGCAGTAGTTCGAATCTTGAAAGAAAGGAAGGAAGTAAAATGAAATACGACATTACGGCACTACAAGCATTTCAATATGCGATGGAGGAAATAGAAAAGGAACCAATAACTGATCAAGCTGGAATCTGCTATTACATCAAGGATTTCTACGGCTATCAGGAGGGAAAGCTCCATGAAACCATTGGATATGAAGTTATCGAATGGATGCGGGATACTTATTTCCCCAGTGCTTACTTTGGAAATTATTGGTGGCCAATCAATCCTTACGAATTCGATAAAAAGAAACTGTTAGATTCAAAAATGAAAAGGAAAATGAAAAGGATCCATTTCCTTCAAAGAATCATCGAAGACCTAATGTGTGGAGAATGAAAGAGATGAATGATATCTTAGAAAATCCCAAACATTTGAAAAAGATGGCGAAATCCTTGGACCTTCTCATCAAAGACAATCCTAACTGTCATCATTTCGTAACTTGTTTCATAGGTAAAAAAGAGATGAGAATGGAGCGAATCATTATCTCAGGGAAAGTAGGATACTACCTGACTCCAGCAACTTGCCCATTCTATTCAAGGGAATACCCTTACACAAAGGAAATACAGCATGTGAGAAAGAACGGATCACCTTATGCTGTTTATAAGCTCGACGAATTGATCGAGATGATGGAAAAGGGGAATTTCAAAATCAAATAACGGAAAGGAAAAACCAAATGAAATACGACATTCAAGCCTTGCAGATTTTCCAGGAGGTTCTTGAAAATATCAAGGAAGAGGATTCCTACTGCCAAATAGGAATTTGCAGAGAACTCCAATACGTAGATTCTCAGCGTTTTCAGGAATTGCGAACCTGGATGCACGGGAAATACATGCCGGATAAAGGTCTTGGAGTCTACTGGTGGCCAGTTGATGCATGTTTTTCTGATAGAGAGCTGGATCAGTCAAAGGAAGACCGAATAGCTTTTCTTAAACGAATCATAGAAGACATAATGTCAGGAGAATGAACAATGTCACATCTTACTCCCTTGGAATACAAAAAGGTCTTGACCTGGGAAGAGCGAGTCAAGAAAGAACAGGAAGATAACTGGCAGGAATACAACAGGATCAGGAATTCTGGTCCTATTTCTCTCTATGAAGAAAGGGAACTTGCTGATGAACTTGGGCTGTTTGAGGAAGATTCTGTGGAAGATTCCACTGATTAAAGAGTACCTTCTTTCACGGAAGGTTCAGAAAATCAACAGAAAAAGAGGAAAAAGAAAATGGTAAAGATCAATGATTTTGTTGAAGTATCCAGCTATCAGAAAACGATCAGTCTGATCAATGGAAGGATTGACGAAATTCTACATGAATACTCCTGGGAGGATTTAGCCTGTCATCCTGAATTGAAAATCAGGGCTATTCTCCGATATGCGGATCTTATGGGAGGAACCCACGCGGAAGCAAAACAAGCAGTAGAAGACTTTATTCAGAAACTGAAGTACATTAAACTGTAAAAGGATAAAAGAGATGAAGAAACAATCCGGTTTCACTTCTATCGAGCTGTTTTTAGTGATCTTAATTCCAATCATCACGGTTGGGTGGGTTTGGAATATCATTAAACTACTCAATGTGCTGGATGATCCTATTTCGGCTGGGATAATTTTAAGGATGCTCGGTATCCCGCTCTTCATACTTGGAGCAATCATAGGATATTTCTAGGAAAATGAAATGGAACGAGCAATAATCTCCCCCGAAACAATCATGGAACTCATGGCAGAGAGAAGCATAATGCCAGAGGACGTTTATCAGGATCTCATTTCACATGAAAACTGTCAGAAGCACAAGAAAATTCTGTCAGCCACAACCATCTTCGTGATGAAAATCCTGAAGAACGGTAATATCAAGATGGACCTGGAAACCATTTTGATCCTCAGCGCAACACATTATCTGGTACTGATGAAAATCATAACAGATTAATAAACTTCCCCGGGTGGTGAAATAGGTAGACACAAGGGACTTAAAATCCCTCGCTGCAAAGCATATCAGTTCGAGTCTGATTCCGGGGACTCTTTTCAGGAGAAGCGAATGCCAAGAAATACAGTTGATGAAATGATCGAAGTCCTTCAGGCTTACAAAGAAGGAAAAACCCTGGAATACCGGGAAGCTTTTTTCGACGGAGCTGGCTGGAAAACTGTGAGTGAACCTGTTTTCTCTTTCAACAATACAGAATATCGTATCAAGAAGGAACCGCCTAAGAAGAAAAAGCTCTACCAGTTTCTTTGCCAGAACACGGGAGATAAAAGATATTTCGTCACAGCTAACATGATGGAAGATGAAGCGGAATGCATGAGAACTTATGCATATTCAAATGTGGTCAAACGTCTAGATCACACAATGATCGAAGTGGAGGAATAGGAAAATGGGAATTATCAAACAGACAATCGTAAAATGTGATGGTTGTGGAGCTGAAGCCAAATGTGGGTCACTTCCACCAATGGATGCAATAGCGGCAATGAAGAAAAGGGGATGGTTCTACCACTACAAAATCGGCTGCTATTGCAATGGGTGCAATGCTGAATATCACCAGAACAAGGAGAAAAGAAATGACGCATGATGAAATGATTGAAATAATCCAAGCGCACAAGGACGGGAAACAGATCGAATTTAGGAAAAGCGTTTCAAAAGAACCATGGACAACTCTGACAAGTGCTGCATTTGATTTTGTTCTTTTCACCTACAGAGTGAAACCGAATCAGAAAAAAATCCTCTATCAGTACAACTGCCAGACGGCCACTGGTGCTATCTACAGACATGATAAGTTTTTTGAGTCCTGGACAGAGGCTGAAATAGTAACCGGGTGCAAGATTATCGGACCAGCCCTTGAAACAAAGCTTGAGATCTAATTCTCAACTCAAAGGGTTTTAGCAATAGAACCCTTGAAGTTGGGCACATTTTTCTTATGAAAGGAACCGTCATGGCACTGACACTTGCAGAACTTTGCGCAAAGAAAGGAATTGTTCTTCCATCAGCAATCAAGAAAACCAATCCCACGATCAAAATCGAGGAACCGATCAGTCAGAAGGAAAAAACTTTCTCTCTTGATATTGAACTCGACATTGACCAATCTCAAGCAGTTGAATTAGCGCTGGCTGGAAAGAGTTTCTGCCTTATCGGGAAAGCTGGAACTGGAAAGACAACCACGGAAAGGGAAATCGTAAAGGCCCTTCTGAAAAACAATGGAAAATCCAGCCACATTTTCCGTATTCAGGGAACTGGTGAAAGGGTTGAAGGTCCAGCGGCGGCAGTTGTTTCCTATACTCGCGTTGCAACAGGAAACAGTAAGAAAGCCATCTGCAAGGATAAGGAGCTTGAAGAAAAGTTCTTTCACAATATCACCACAATCCATAATCTTCTAGAATTTGCACCTGTTTATTACTGGGATGATGAAAAACAAAAAGAAACAATGCGCTTCGTTCCGGCCAGGGACTCAGGAAATCCCTTAACCACAAAGGTAATTGCATTTGAAGAATCTTCCATGATTGACCTGACGCTTTGGGAAAAAGTCTATGATGCAATGATGCATGGGACTCAGTGCATTTTCATCGGTGATATAAACCAGCTTCCGCCAGTATTCGGACCGTCCATTCTGAATTACGCATTGGTGCAACTCCCAATCGTGGAACTCAGGACAGTTTATCGTCAGAAGTTCAATTCCACAGTCCTGAAGAATGCACACAATATTCTGGAAGGGAAACCTCTGGAAATCGCACCGGACTTTAATATCATTGAAGGTGGAAAGCAGCAGCACGGACAAGTTATTACCTGCTTGCTTTTAATAAACAGCTTGAAGAAATGGTTTAAGGATGGAGTCTATAATCCAGCAGAGGACATTATCCTTTCTCCATTCAATGTGGGAGCCTTGGGAACAGAGAATCTGAATAACCACATTGCTGGTTTCGTAAATCCTGGGGAAGTGTTTGAGATCATTGCAGGAATACGGAAATTTTATCTGGCAGTTGGAGATAGAATCATGTATGCGAAACAGGTAGGAACCGTGACTTGCATCAGGAAGAATGGACTCTATTCGGGAAAAGCGACAAAGCCACCATCATTTCACATGAATCGGTTCGGGAAAATGATTGGTGTGGATGAGCTGGATGAAATAGACACAGAAGAGGATTCTATGACAGTGGAATACGATCTGGAATCCATGACAGCAGAGCAATTAAAGGAACTGACGCATCAGGCCAGCCATGTGGTAGAGATTGAATTGGAAACAGGGGAAACCCTGACTCTTTCCAAAGCAGGGGATCTTGGCGCAGGTAATTTTTCTCTTGGCTACGCTTTGACTGTGCATAAAAGCCAGGGTTCAGAATGGCGGCACGTTATTATTGTCTTGCACAAAGATCATTCTGTCATGGCTTTTAACGAGCTTCTTTACACAGCAGTGACTAGGGCTGCAGAGAGAATTACTATTGTGGCCAAGAAGTTCATGCTTGATAAGGCAATTGCGACCAGACGACTGAAAGGAGATACTATTCGGGAAAAGATAGAATTCTTCAATTCCAACAAGATGGTTGAGGGAATCTTTTGCAGAAAGGGATGAAAATGGTTTATCAACTTCGGTATTATGACGATCTTCTGGGGGAGGAATGCTCTGAACTAATGGACAAAGAACTTGCAAAGTTTTCTTGAAAAGTTGAGGGAAAGAAAAGAGAACCAGGGCGCCCACGGCAACACCACTTTTCCTTTGGTTCTTTATCTTTCCCTAGTTCTAAAATTCGGAGAGTCCAGTCAGGATTCTGATGCACATTGGACAGTTCCATACTGGCTCTTTGAATATCTTAAACCATTAGAAGATACACTCCAGATAGAAGAAAGGAGGTTGAATGTGTTGGAAGGGAACGGATTAACAAGGGCAATTTCACGGCTCTCAGGAATATCTGAGAGCATCATTATTGATACAGCAAGAAGGAGTACAGAATGGACGTAGATCTTTCGGACCTGGAGGATGATTACGAAGAAGTATCTTTCCAGGATCTTTTCGGCGCAGCACTAGCAGATGGCTCTACTACTATCGCAATCCAGGAAGAAATGGTGGCGAAAGTAAAAAAGGGAATCATCAATGCAAAGCAGAGCGCCAGACGGAGGGCCAATAGAAAAGATTTGGCCTGGGACAGGGTAACACTTGAATTCGAGGAGAAACAAGATGAGGAGATGGTAGGAATTGTGCATCTAACGATCAAGGCGACCAAGAAAGCGGTCATTAAAATCCTTAAAATCCCATTTGATCCAAAGGTGGAATTAGAAGATGAATGAAAACGAACAGCTGGCACTTGAAATTCAAGGAAGAATCAAACAACTGGAGGAACTTTCCGGGACCGAAATAAAAACGGAAATGGATGATCTGAAGGTTGTTCTCCTGAAAAATCCTGCAGCCTGCCAACTTCTACTCCCGGAAGATATTGGTATGATGGTTTCCTGCATTAAGAAGCTGATGCTTGGCGCAAAAACCCTGGCCGAAATTAAAAAGCCAACTAGCAGGAAGAAGCCACAGATTGATCTCTCTGCTGATCTTTCTCTTGAAGGATTCTAACGTGGTTACTTTTCCAATAGAACAGCTTCAAGATCTGAAGGATTGGCTGAAAGAGCAGTTCATTGAATTCAAGCCAGGAGCGGGATCATATCAGTTAATCCGAATTAAAACACTCAAGAAAGGATACAGAGGAATCTATCAATCACCGCATGACAAGAATGTTTTTCTGGTAGATGCAGAACTTGACTCAACTATCAATGCTTTCTTCGCGAGGAAAAAGAAATGAGCACTTACCAGTTTCGTGTTGTGAAAGAAAAAGCGGAACTCGAAGTGAAGATCGAGGCTTTGGAAACTTTCATTGAGAAGAACCCTATATTCCCAACTTTGCCAGAGGAAGAAAGAGGGCCTCTGCAATCTCAACTTGATGTAATGCTTGGCTATGCTGGAATCCTTGAGAGTCGTATCGAACTTTTTGGAGAGAAATAATGAGCACGAAACTTATCAATATGAACCTGTCTCCCGCAGAATATCTTCCAGTGAAAGCCCTGCTGGATGAATTCGCATCTGGGAATCTGAAGAATGAATCCCTTGCCATTCCTTATTTGGCAGCAGTGGCAAAGATTCACGGAACAGATATTCCAATGAGCAAGTGGCCGAGTATTTCCCTTGCCTATTTCAAGATGGAAGCCATTCGCAGAAAGGAACTGAAGATCAATATCGTTGTCACCCTTGCAATTCCTGATGAAGTTGATCTAAGCACAATGGAGTAATGAAGATGAGACAAGAAAATAAGGTAGTATACATATCAGAGGATTCCACGGAGCATAATAACCCAACGGAAGCTCTTATGCACGACCTATCATTTCATTATAATGAGGTCTTGCGCAAAACAGATCTTGTACTGCAGACAACTGATGATCTGGCAAGATTGATTTTTATCAGGCCAGAAATATTGGAAACCCTGAGATTGCTACTGTGGTATTACAACAATCCTGGAAAGGGTTAGACTTATGAATAGAAGGGAGTAATGAGGATGGAAAGAATTGGAAGGCTAACGATATCAGCACATTTGGATAGGGATAGTGAGAAATTGCTCCAGGAACATCTGTTCATACTAGATAAGGTGTTTCTATTTTATAGCAACGAGATAGAATACATAGCGAACAATGATACGTTTGACGAAATTGCTGAAGGAGACATAATTCCAAGTTATAGAGTGATTGTGCATACATTAAATCACATACATTTCCAAGGAGTATTCCTCACTTTTGAAAGGTTAAATAATGAAAATGGGATTTATCGGGCAGGTTAATACAGAAGACATGCGGCTTTTCTTTCACAAAACTGCGCAATCCACAGTAGAAAATGAGACTCCTGAAGAACTGGAAATGAGATTCAATTCTATTCTTAGTGAGTGGGCAATGGAGCTTATCTCAAATGAAAATTCGTCTTAGCCATTCAGCAATGGGGAGCCTTTTCAGGTGTGAAAGGCTTTTTCAATTGAATCGTTTATTGGAAGGGGAAAGAGGAAGAAAGACCAACGAGAACTTTTGTTTCGGTCACGCATATGAGGCTGGGTGCGTAACTTATTTCCTTACTGGAGATAAAGATCGGGCTTTATTTGACTGCTATCTGGCATATCATGGACTGGAAGATGGCTACATCGCAATTCCAGAGACGGTCAAGAAGAACGAACTGACGGCCTGTAATCTTGTCATTGCCTCTTTCCCCAAACTGGATGATCTGAGGGATGAATGGGAAGTGGCAACCTTTGACGGAAAGCAGGCAATTCAGCTTTCTTTCAGAATAGATATTGACGATGTGTTTTATTATGTCGGGTATCTTGACTTGGCGCTGAAGAACAAATATACTGCAAGACATGCAGTGCTGGATTTCAAAACAACCGGGTTAAATCTTCACGTCCTAGATCCACTGTATATGAATTCAAACCAACTTATCGGTTACAGTGTGATCCTGGACGCAATTGTCGGAAAGGATCATGCAGACTACGACGTTTATTATTTCGTCGGACAGGTCACCAACACGGATGGATATGGGACAAGAATATCCCCATTGATTTTCCCGAAGAGCCTGAAGGATCGGCTCAACTTTTTTATTACCCTGGGCATAGATGTCAAGAGAATAAAAGAGATGATGGAGATGGGAATCTTCCCGCAGCGTGGAGAGAGCTGTCTTAAATTCAATAAGCCCTGCTCTGAATTCGGAACTTGTGGACTTCATGCTTTGGATACTCCGAAGAAGGAAGAACCTGACGAAACCGAATATCAATTCACCTTCAAACTGGATGAACTAATCCAAGATCATATAGAAAGGATATAATTATGGAAGAAGTTAGATTTATTGGGAAAATAGTACACATTTCTTTTGACAGGTATCAAAGTCTTTTAGAAGCGGAGAGGAAGCTGATCGACATCAAGAGACATGAAAATGAGATCATAAATATTCCAATCAGCCAGATGCAGGCAAAAGAGGAGCTGTTGGATTTGAAAGTTCCAGACACTCCTACAGCTTTTCCCCCAGAAGTTACTGAGCAGGAATTCAAATCCACAGTAGCAGGGCATGTTCCACTTGAAGAAATTCTGGCGGCCCGTGAAAAGACTCATGGAGATTTCAGTATTCATGCAGCTATCACTGATGCAATCAAATATCACATGCACAACGCTAGCCAGTGGAAGTATCTCAGCCCAATGCAAAGAGAAGCCCTGGATATGACGGCACATAAGATCGGAAGAATCCTTGCAGGGGATCCAGATCATAAAGATCATTGGGATGATATTGCAGGATACACAACCCTTGTTGCCAGGGAGCTTAAATGATCCAGCTCTTTCTTGAATTTATTATTCTTTTCCTGGTGATTCTGTGGTTTATTTCTGTAGGAGAGGCGCTGTGGAAATATATCTCAGGAAAGAAAAAGGAGGATTGACATGGACATGCTAGCCTTAAAAAAGGCGAGAGAAAAGCAATCTTCCAGCCACTCTATTCTGATATACGGAGATTCTGGATGCGGAAAAACAAGGCTGGCGGCAACAGCGGCTTTAATCCCGGCAATAGAAAGAATAGTGTATCTGGACCTGGAAAATGGGCACGACACCATCCTCTCAATGGGCCTTCCTGATTCTGCTCTTGCAAAGATTCAGCTCTTTAGAATATGCGACACGAGAAAAGATCCTCACGCAATGAGTACAATGCTGAAGATGTTTTCAGCAAAGGAGGACGTAGTTCTCTGTGAGGAACATGGGCGCATTAATTGTCTGGCCTGCTCAAAAGCAAATGCTCCCACCCAGGTTTTCAATCTCAACAAGATGAACCACAATGAACTTGTTATCATTGATACAGGTTCTCAGCTTGCAGACTGTGGGGTTAATGCGCTGCTGAAAGGACAGCCAGAAGATGCAATTCTACAAATCCAGGAGTGGGGAACGATCAACAATTGGTTGAAAAATATTCTACAAGTTGTCCAGCTAGGGAAGAATACCAATTTTGTTGTCTTGACCCATACACTTTACGATGAGGAATATTCAGGAACTGGACCAAACAAAACCCTCATTCGTACAAAGATCTATCCGCTCATGGGAACCAAGAACTTTTCCACACGGGTAGGTAAATATTTCGGAACCATTGTCAATCTGGAGGTGAGAAACAAAAAGCATGTAGGAGGATCAAGCACAACCTACGCTTTGAATACACAAACTAAATCACGACTTGGAATCAAAGTGGAATCAGCTGCTGAAATTACTATGGCAGAAATCCTTGTTAAGGGAGGTATCATAAGGTAAATGGAAAAATCCCATTATCCACATGAGCAACCATTCAACGTAACTCCAAAACCTTGCAAGAGCAAGAAACCAAAACCCAAACCACAACCTGTTAAGAAGGAATCAAAATGAGCAAAGTATCTACCCTCCTCGATCTGGAATCCATTGCTGACGAAACCCTGGACGAATTTCAGGAAGCAGCAGAATATATCAATCCTCCTGCTGGCGATTACAAACTGAAAACCGTTTCAGGAAAGATCGCCAAGTTCGAGAATGATGATGGAGTAAAGCAATCCATTCGGGTTGTTGTTGCAACTGTCCAGACTCTGGAACTTTCTTCCGATGAAGAACCTCCTGTTCCTGATGGAAGTCTTTTCACCTTGAATTTCCAAGGAACAAAAGAAGGGCTGGAGCTTTTCAAACGGGAAGCCAGGAAAATCTGCGATCTGGAAACAATGGATGGAATGACTTTGAATGATACGTTCGAACTCTTTGCCAATGAAATCGAATTCTATGGGCGTGTCAGCTATACCAAGTCCAAGGATAAGAATGGCAATGTGAACAGTTGGCTGAGACTTCGGATTATTCCGGCACCCTCACAAGAGTAAATGTAAGAACTAGAGGGAGGGGGAGAAATCCTCTTCCCCTTCTGTGTTTTCCACTTAGGAGAAAATCATGAACGCAAAACGCTGTAAGAAGATTCGGAAACTCTTGGCAAAGACTGGACTTGAGAAGGTTAAACTGAAAGTTGTCTACGCACGTTCTGTTTTTATGGCAAGCAGAATGCCTACCACTTTCAAGTATCCACACGGCTCTTTCAAGCGTACCTATCGTGATCTGAAGAAAGGTAAAGCATGAAAATTCTGGTGAATTATGATCCACTGGAACAGAACTACCTTAATGTACTACAATACTTCATAAGGGAACAAGGCTATGCGGCACTTTCTACTTCACGAATACTCTCCATTTCACAGCTCATTGACCTTGCAAAAACAAGTGGGTGTCATGGGATCTTTCTTTGCAATGAAAAGACCCTTGCCAATGTTGTGCCGGGGACTCCGACTCTTAATGAATATCGTGGCAGTCGCCTTGATTATTCAGTTCCTATTATTGTCGGCAACTATCTTGCACAGATAAACACTGTCGATCATGGTCGTTTTCTCCTTCAGACTGACTTGGAAAAGTTCAAGCATCTGGATGTAAAGATCAACAAAGGATTCACATTCAAGGTTCTTGAGACTTTGGATACTTTCAGGGAAGCCAAGATTGTTCTAAATGATTCTCTTTTCATGGCGTATGACATAGAAACAGTGACAGTTTCCCCAGAAGGAACTATAGTTTCAGGAGAGAATGATGAAATAGCGGATGCGGTGGAGAATGGCACAACCATTATCACCTGTATTTCATATACAGCATTCACACGAGCAGGGAAGTTTGTCACATATGTCCTTCCCTTTTTCAATTTCATGGAACCCCACTGGATATCAGACTGGGAATTCAAGCAGGCAATCCTGTTCATGCAGGAAATAAATGCTACGGATATTCCTAAGTGTATGCATAACGGAATGTATGACTGTCTCCATTCAATAGTATATAGGGCATGGCCAAGGAACTTCTGTCTTGATACTATGGGAATGGCCCATGCACAATATGTATCTCTACCAAAGAGCCTTGATTTTGTTGCTTCAATTACATTGCCAGACTATAGGCAATGGAAACAGCAGGCAAAAGAAGCTTCAAAGAGTGGAGATATCCGTCAATATTGGGAATACAATGGAAGGGATACATTCAACACCGCAAGGATTTGCCTGCACTATCTTAGACATTTGCACGTCTATGCTCGACGCAATTATGCGACCCAATTCAAATTGGTCTATCCTTCGCTTTACTGTGGATTCGAAGGGTTCCTCATTGATAATGATAAAAGAAAAGCACTGCGTGCTGAACGAGAGATCGTAGTTGATAAAATGCTTCTGGAACTCCAGGTAATTGCAGATGATAAAGGAGATATATATGCAAAGAAACCATCAGGTTTTAATCCAAGCTCTTACAGGCAGGTTCAAACCTACATATACGATATACTTGGAGCAAAAGACCCGAAGATTGGGTTTAAGAAAGTGGATGGAAAGAAGCAGAGAATCATTAGGGGAACGGATGAAAAGAATCTTTCAGCAGTAGGGGAACAGCATCCTATCCTTTTTGCCATGACCAGCAGGATTATCAAGTACAGAGAAAACAGGAAAGCCATCAGTACCTACTTTAATTTTATCCAGAAGAATGGGAGGATGCTTTACACGATAAACCCGTTTGGGACAGAGACGAATAGAATGGCCAGCAGCAAATCCAATTTCTGGTGTGGAACTCAGATCCAAAACATTCCATACTATGCAAAGGAAATGCTTATAGCAGATGAAGGATTTATTCTATGTGAGCCAGATAATTCCCAGAGTGAAGCACGTTGTACTGCATACTTGGCGCAAGACTTAAATCTTATAACGGCATTGGAAACACCTGGCCGGGATTTCTACAAGAGTCTGGGAACCTTGTTCTTTGGCATGGACTATGAGAAGGTCACAACGGAATTCAGAAATCTGGTTCTCAAGAAGATTGTTCACGGAACCAACTATATGATGGGGCCTGATACCTTTATTGTGAATGCTGGAATTGAAAATCTCTTGTTCGCTGCCAATGTTCTTGATGTTTCCATAGGACCAGATGCTGGACAAGTTTCAATGAAGTCCTTTGCAGCACTTCTCTTAGATAAATACCATGAGCCTTTCGAAAGAATCAGACAGTGGTATGCGGAGGTGAAGAATGAAATAAGAACAACTTCAATGCTGCGTTCCCCTCTTGGGCACGTTAGATATTTCTTCGGAGATATAGATAAGAAGCACCAGATATTTGCAAGTGCAGTGGCTCATGGACCGCAGAACTTATCAGTCTCTATCTTGAATAGGGGATGGTGGAAACAGTGGCAGTTACAGAAACGGGAACCAGAAGATTTCAGGATGAAGGCTCAGATTCATGACAGTGCACCATTTCAATATAGGAAAGGAAGGGAAGATATACGAGCAGAAGCAATCGAATGTTTCAACAATCCCACAGAAATTCATGGGCGCATCCTAAAGATTCCAGTTGACTATAAATATGGAACTGACTGGGGCCACATGCTTAAAGGCGCGCCTGCGGCACACACTTAAAGGAGCAGGAATGCTAGTACATATAAGAGAATTCCTACAGGCAACCACTGAATCTGCTCGCAGGAGAGAAAATCTAATGAGGGCGGCAAAGAAAATTAGCTGCCCAAAATGTAGATCGGAACAGATTCAGCTTCTTCACAATAAGGGAATAGCGAAATGGAAATGTAGAGAGTGCAAGGTCTACTGGACCCATGAACCCATAAAACTAATAAGGAGTGACTCAAATTGATACGCCAGATTTTTTCAAGGAATATTTCAGATACATCGGGGAGAGTGAATCCCCAAGTATCTATCACAGATGGACAGCAATCTCCATTATCGGGGCGCTATTGGGGAGGAATGTATGGCTTCCGTTTGGGAAGGGAGAGATATATCCGAATCAGTATATCATGCTCATGGGGAGTGCTGGCGCAAGAAAAGGCACAGCAATGTCTCCGGGAGGAAAACTTCTCCGAGCAGCAGGATATGAAACCTTTGCGGCAGATTCCGTGTCGAAAGAAATGTTCCTGGCAGATATGGGAAAGAAGGACAATTCAGATATCGACCTTGATTTAGAAACTCTTGTGTCAGATGCTCCCACAGAATGTTATGTCATGGCCGAAGAATTTAATGATTTCATAGGTCAAGGGGATCTTCCATTCGTGACAAGGCTTACAAAGCTGTGGGACTGTCCTCCAGAGTTTCGCCATCCAAAACTTCATGGAAAGTCAGTCTATGTATATAAACCAACAGTCAATATCCTGGGGGCCAATACCCAGCAAAACTTCTCAATGGCAATCCCACCAGAAGCAATTGGTAACGGGTTCTGTTCGAGATTCCTTTTCATTCATTCAGAACCAACAGGGAAATTTATTACCTTCCCAGATGAAGATAACAAAGAACTGAGGGACGCCCTTGTAGAGAGACTCAAGAAAATAAGGGCTTCTTGTAATGGACCTATGAGGATTGATCCAGATGCGAAACCCATATTTGACAGAATCTACAAAGAGTTCAAGCCGATCGACGACCACAGATTTACCCATTACAGCACAAGAAGATTTACACACATTCTCAAACTTTGTATTGTTATTGCGTCAGCGAATCTGCGCAAGGTTATCACTGCCGATGATGCAATTAACGCAAACACAGTATTACATGCTGCTGAAAGAAGAATGCCAAAGGCTCTTGGAGAGTTCGGAAAAGCAAGAAACTCGGGAGCAGCTGCCGCTATTCTAGATCATCTAAATAGATCCACTGAACCCCAATCACTTAATGAACTCTGGAAAATCGTATCAAAAGATTTGAACAAATACACAGAATTGCAGGACGTAATACTTGGCTTGACCAAGGCAGAAAAAGTGCAGCACTTGAAGATAGGTAGAAAAACTGGGTATCTCCCATTACATAGACCGCAGATTGATTGGGACGATAACCTTCTCAATATGGATTACTTAACCAAGGAAGAACAATGAGCACTCCGAAAAATGTAAGGGTATCAAATTCCCTTCTGGTGAACTCAAAAGAAATTGTGATTGGAGTCAGGGTACAATTTCCACCTGGCCACAGTGCAGAACAAGTCAGCCTGCTTTCAAAACATATTCAGGAGGAGATCGAATGGTTTTTTACAGTAGGAGAAAATCGTGATGTCAAAGATCGTTAGTGGTATCATAGATAAACTTGACAATAAGCCTGAGTACTTGGTAAGTACAAGTGGAAGGGTTTCCTTTACTTTCAACAATGAGCAAGCACTTCAGGACTTTGTAATGGAGATTCGTAAATCTGGAATCTCTTATGGAATTGAACTTGCGCAAATGAAAGAAGAAAATGGCAACAGATGACTTTGATTCAAAACGTCCAGATCATCCAGATTTTATGACAGCCCTTGAGTTGAAAAAGAAGGAGTTCTCAGGAGTGCGAACAAATTCTATTTCAGGGGAAGTGGAAATCTGGAAGTGTGGGGAAGTGGCAAAAATTGTAAGGAAGGAGATGCTCGAAATAAATGCAAATGCTGCAATAGCAAATGCGATGGAGGATGTTTTTCTTTTAACTGATGTGCAAATAGGAGAAAAAAAGTGAGAGATATCAAATTCTGTATTGATTGCAAACACTCTAAGGAGGGGATACACTCATCATGGGAGCTGAGGTGCATAAATCCAATCTTGAATAGGAAGGATCCATCTGCACTGGCTTCTGGGGGAACTTCTACTGGGTCTTCTGCTGTGCTAGAGAGATCTAAAAAATGGTTGTTTGGAGAATGCGGGATGCGTGGGGCACTCTGGGAGAAGAAAGATGATTGAAAAGAGAACCAGATTCGTATACGTAACCGAAGATGGAGTAGAACATCTGACAGAAAGAGAAGCTGTATTTCATAAATTCTGTAAATTATATAAGGCAGCAATGGCCACAAAGAGAGGGCAGAATTATTGGAATGAGACACTAAAAACCTTTGTCATAGATTCTCCGCATACCCTTGTTAATCTATTTATTATAGAGCCACTACTCCTGATAGAACTGGAGCGAACAGTCAGGTTCCAAGAAAACTCAAGCAGCACCCTTAAGGATTTTGAAGAAAGGACAAAAAAAAATGCTACTTAGTTATACTGAAATCTGTGAATTGATCGAGCGGGGAGTTATTGAACATACTTCCTATGATAATGTTAATTCCGCAAGTCTGGATATTTTTATTGGGCCGAACATTCTCATTGAGCTGCCTTCTGATGAGCCTGTTTATCTCTGTGACAAAACTCCACTGAACATGGAAAAGGGGACACTTCCACATCTTATGTTTCCAGGAGAGTTTATTCTGGCACAGAGTTTGGAGGTTTTCCACCTTCCAAACAATATCAGTGCTGAATATAAGCTGAATAGCTCAATGGCCAGAATCGGACTTGACCATGCAAATGCTGGATGGTGTGATGCAGGATGGCATGGTTCTGTTCTTACTCTTGAGCTGAAGAATAACAGTAATCATCACATGATTGGACTCTCTCCAGGAGATAAAATCGGACAGCTTATTTTCTTCCGGCACACACCAGTTCCAGAGGATAAAAGTTATGCGGTCAAGGGAAGGTACAATGGTGACAAATCTGTTCAAGGAGTGAAAAAATGAATGAGATCTCAAAGAGAATAGAAGCCATCAAAGAGAGGGATTCGAAGAAGGTATTGAATGACTGGGAAAGGGGATTCGTTGCAAACATTGGGCGAGTTTCTACTTCAGAAAGGTTCAAGGGCCTGTCGGAAAAACAGGAGGCTTGCTTGAAAAGAATCGAAGTCTTGCTTGGGATTGATGATCCAGGGGAGCCGGAATATCCTACCGAATATGGGCCGATAGATGAGAGACTAAGAAAAGTAGATTCTGCGGCAAAGTATAAACCGCTGGACGACGACATTCCGTTCTAACATGGACATTTTCTCATCTATGATGCAAGCTATGGTCAATAAACCTCTTGTCTATACTCGTGACGTAGAACCATCAATTGTTCCTATCCATTACCTAGAAGCAATGAGTAAGCTCCCAGTGATAAAAACCAAAGAGCTTGTTCATGCCACAGGAAAAGGAGTGACAATTGTCCGGGAAGTTCTGAGAAAGTGTATTGCATATAACATTCTCACAAGAGCACCTGGCGCAGTAAGGGGGCAAGAGATGACCTATACCCTAACTCAGTACGGTAAAAACTATATAAAGGAACAACCAAATGGACATAACCAGACGTGTGATGATTGATATTGAGACGACAGGAAAAACTCCAGGCTGTAATGTTCTTTCCATTGGCGCAACTACTTTCTTTGATACGGAGGCTCCGCAAGGATTCTATGAAAAGATCAGATGGGATCCACTTAACCCAGATTTCTCAGATGAAAAGGATACAATGGCATGGTGGAGGAATCAGAAACAAGAAGTTGCGCAGGAAGCATTCTCCGGGACCAGCTACTACATTGATGTCCTTCAAGACTTATCGAATTATATTCGAATGGTAAGAGGGAAATACCGTGACTTTTTAATTTATGCGAATGGAGAAGCCTTTGATTTTCCAATTTTGGAATACGCATTCAGAGCAACTGGAATTGAAATCCCATGGCAGTATTATGAAAGACAGTGCTATTCTACTCTCAAGAAGCATTTCCCACGAGTTCCAAATCCAAGGTTCAATGGAAATAAACACAATGCTTTGTCTGACGCAAGAAACCAGGCGGACCATTGTGAAGCTATCCTGAAATTCATTTCCTAGTGCCCAAAGAAAAACCCCACTTTCCTCAATCGGATTGTGGGGTTTTTTATTTTTAGTGCATGTTGTCAATCATCATCATTGTGGGACTGTTTGGCGCTAGATAATTCCTGACTGCTTGATTTGCAGGAAGCTCAGTCTGGGCAATTGCAGTATTAACAGCACTGTTCCATCCTTGCGGACTTCCAGTTCTCATATACTGTTCCGCAAGATTAGCAACAACTTCATCATTCAAAGTTCCATTCCTCAAATGAGAACGCAGCTGCATTGTAATACCCTGCCTGTTTTCTCTGTCAATACTTCCATACATACTATTCAAATGTATGGCATCTCTGGCCCTCATTTCCTGAACTGGTCTAGTTGCTAAACCTCTAGCTAATACACTATCCCAAGTCCAGATTTCATCAGGTCCAGCTACTAAATTACCCTTTCCTGTAACACTGTATCCTGCAACCAATTCAGACATTCTGGCAACAGGTCTGGAAATACTCTGCATAGAAATGGCTTCAAAGATTCCCTGACCGGCTGTTTTGTCTGCTTGAAAGACAGCAGTTCCAACCCGTTTGATTGCATCATAAACCTGACCAGTTAAGGCCACTGCTGGAATAGCACCAATTCCCTTGAATGGATCAGGAACTCTTGGCTGAATTTCTCCACGAGTTGAAATTGCCGCTTGGGAGAAACTACTTGGAAGTCCATAAATTACAGCTTCTGCCAGCTTATCAGGAAGTGCTCTGAATGTTCCAGTAACAAGATCGAAGTTATCATCAGAGAAATGCTCCCCGATTTTCTCACTCACGATATTAAAACCAGGCAGACTCTTGGCTCCGAAGATGGTTCCTTGAGCCAGCATTGTTTTCGCTAGTGCTTTGAACTCTCCCTTCTCTAAATGCCTATAAAGACTTTGGGCCATTGTCAGCATGTAGGTTTGGAAAAGTCCCATTGCCACACCAAGAGTTCCTTGGAACATCGTAGGTCTTTGTGCAGCTGCATAGTTTCCAATCGTGCGGTCCATGAAATCCCTAGCAAAAACCATAACACCTGCGTCAGGAAGTGTTGGATAAGCTGTCTTGGCAATATATACACCAGTTGAGAAAGCCTTTTCACGGACGAATTGTTCCGAAAAATCAGTAGCTTTACTGAGAGTCTCAACCAATTTGCTGCGCATGAGATTCTCTGTAGTGCTAAGAATTCCTGGATCCAAAGAACGAGTCCTGGCGAAAAGCTCATCTGCTTCAGAGATAACTCCCTTGAACATATTGAGATCTTTTGCTCTTTGAATATAAGGCAATGCTTCAGGTCTGTGATTATACCTCCAGCCATTATACATTGTCCTGACGACATCGAACTCAGGATTTACTGCAAGTTTAGCATTCATGAATTTTTCAGGGAGCTTACTACTGATTTCGGAAGTCATGAGAATTGGCAATGAAATGGCATTTACGTAAGCCTGGCCAAGTTCACCAACACGAAGCAATGTGGTAGCTGCTAAAGTGTTTGCGAGAACCGTTACACGAGTAGAAAGTGCCTCTGTTTTTGCAACCCTATCTTGATGGAAAAGTCTCCTAGCTTCAGCTTCCTGGAAATCTTTGAATGGATTAGGAATACCTCTCATTTCAAGCTGTTTCTGAAGATCATCATACTGCTTATCAGAAAGATTCTTGCCCTTCCCAAAGAGGTTCTTTCCTGTATTTAAGACAGGTTCCATGACATCCTGAATAGTTCCCAGTGTTTTCTCCAGGATTGCTGAATAGATCTGATTAGTTCCACGCCAAAGTCCATACTGATCCAAATTGGATTTGCCCATGATGGTATTCATCAAGACAGCTGCTGCATCCTTCTCTGTTTTCTTGATAATTCCCGAGGCTCCAGGCTGCATTTTAACTGAAGACTGTGTATATTTGCTGACTGTGTGGAGATAATCAAAAACATCGCTGAGCTGGAATTCCATAATGCTACCCATGTTATAAGCTATCTGATGCTCATAAGCATTCACCATTTCCACAAGACGTTCAGTAGAAGTAGAGATTCTGGCTGCCCCACTGGAACCACCTTTCAGCATTGTAATATCTGCTGATTGCATAAACATGGGATCATGGCGCCCGGCAATAATATTGAACAGCTGTTGTTCTGTACCATGCTGGATAATATCATGAGTCTGTCCAACAATAACTCCTGATTTCCCACTGAATGCTTGAATAGCTCCCTGTAATTCTTCAGGAGTTTTTCCATGTAGTAGAGTTGTAGCCTGGGAAGCCTTATCAATTACATAGGCAATATATTTATCCTTTGGACTGAAAGAAGGAACCCACAGACCAATATCACTGAGTTTGCCAAGACCTGGAATTTTCCTTAATGTTTCCTGTTGCTTATAAAGCTCGCGTCCTGATCCTGACATCCACTGGAAAACATTATCAACAGAATCAGAAGTGACTCTGAACTCTTCCCCATTGAATTTGGCTGCAATGAGATTAGGAACTTCGATCATTTTATTTGGATTGCCAGGACTCGGAACCATCTTTGTAGGTTGCTGTGGATCAACGTGCCAGATTTGACGGTTCTTATATTCTCTATATCCCTTGATTCCAGCATTAACGGAATCAGCAGTATTGAATTCCACAAGAGCCGCCTTGTCCCGGACCATTGTATAAAGATCATCCTTAACTGGAGCAAAGAATTTATCTACTGCCCTGTTAGTAAGATCAGTACGCATCTTTCCAAGATAGGTTGCAATTGGCCCGACTTCTCTCATGCCTCTTAAAGAATGGTCAGTTGAGCCAAGGAACTTATTGCCAAGAGCTGGATTACTAATGAGATTCAACTTGTCACGAATAACATCACGAAGAGTTCTGAATTCCGTCCCAAGAAAGAATCCTGCAGCTTCACGGATCATTCCACTTTCCGACGTAGCTAAGAATGTCTCTTTGACAATATCATCCGTACTTCCAGTGATTCCTACACCAATATTACTCCTGATCAAAGCGTGAGGGATTTTATTGGAGTTTGTTCTAAGAAGGACGGTTCTATTAGTTGGAGCAAGGTAATCCTGAATAGCACTTGCATCAGTATATTTGGAAAATTCCTCCATAGCCAAAATATCATCCGGCTGACCAGCTGCGATTTTCTTGATTGTTTGCGTAGGGACATTGAGGTTCTTAGAAATTACTTCCTCAGGAATTCCGATTTTAATATACTCTCTGATTTTATCTATCTTCTCGCTTACTAATGTATTCATTGCAGTAAGTGGATCTATGTTGGCAGAAGTTGCAGAGGAATTGGCCTTGATGGTTTCTCTGAGAGTATTAAGATCCACAGTAGTTGTTCCAACTGCGGCTTTCGAGCCCGTGGGAATAGAAGTAACAACAGGATGGGTTGCAGAATCAACGATTAATTCAAGTTCCCCTCCCCACTTATTCCCATTATAAGAGCCAAGAAATCCAACAACATCATCTGTATGGACTCGATAGATGGAAACCTTGCCAAATCTATTTGCTATAGACATGGCAGGAGTAAAACCTTCACCAGCACGTGAACCTTTGGCTGCCCTATTCATTCCACGAAGAAGATAAATATAACCCTCAGAATCTGCCTGCTGCTTTAAGAATTCACGGAGTTTCACAGACTCAGGAGAATTCCAAAGTTCCTCCACGACTTTTCCAAGAATAGATGGACGCTCTCCCGCCAAATCCATTGCTTCCTTATGAGACATCCCACTGGCCCGATATCTTTTATATTCTGCATCCCCGAAATACTCAGCTTCCTTTTCAGTCAGAAGCCTTTGTGGTGCTTTATTCCCACGGCGCCAGTCATTTAATCCACGCTCCATAAGATGCATTCCACCCATACCAGGATGATTTCCAAGTTCATCAGTCCCAGAAAAAGCATGGGCCAGTTTCTTAGCTTCAGGACTAAGATTAGGTGAACGCATTAAGTCTGTTTTAAGTCCCTCACTCCCTTGTAACCAATCCTTAATATCATCAAGGATAGAATTTTTAACTGGAGGAAGTCCTAACTCATGAGAAGCTATACCCTGGGCAGAATGTGGTACTGTAGAAACAGGGATCTTATTAGCAATAGCCTGGGCCATAAGATCCACATTAACATCCCTCCAAACAGGGGCTTCTTTGGTCAGAGTGAGTCTAGTCTTGGTGACATCAAAAGAAGGATTACTTTGGAGTTCTTTCTTAACTCGGGCCAAATATCCCTGCAGCATTCCGAAATCGTCTGGCGCAATTGTTATTGGCTTGTAAAGATCATCAGCTGGAAGTCTATCAAAATGCGCCAGAGCTTTCAGATAATGAGCATCCATAGTAGGAGACGAAGTAAAAGGGGACTCAATTCCAATATCCCTGTTAGGATAAACATGCCAGTCTTTGGATGTCCCTTTAAGAAGATCATCAACATTTGTATATCCCAGGTCAGCAGCTCCCCCGTAAGCTTTAATATCAGAGGGAAGCATGAATGTATCAAGTTCTGGATTATAAGCCACAGTGACAGGGCGGACTCTGTTTGTGGTCACAGCCTTCATTGAAAGAGGAATTGCCTCTCCAGGAATTGTGGTAGTCCCAAAGAAAGGATTCTGCCTGGCTGCTGAAAGATCTGCAAAATCCCCAACCTTTGCCAATGTAATAGTATCTACATTGGCAAAGCGCACAGGATCAGACGCAATTCTATCTATGAGAGTTTGTTTATAGGCCGCGCCACCCTTTCCAAGATTCTCAATTTCCTTCTTCAGGGATGGGCTGGCCATCTTATCAAAGAGAGTAAATTGTGCCGCGTCAGCATTTGCAATATTGAACTCAAGGAGTTTCTTTGTATGCTCTGTCAGGGAATCGGCACGAGTTTCCAGAATATCTTTCCAGTTCTGGGAATTTGCCCGATGAATTGCCATGTGACCGGAAAGATTCTCTGTGATCTGGAAATCCTTCATCCCCTCCAGAAGAACACTATGAGAAGCCTGTTCAACTTCCTGAGCAATCCCTTTGGTTGCAAATCTCTGAGCAATAAGACCAGCTCCACCCATTACACCAAAGCCAAAAAGGATATTCATGGACGCATGTTTAAGAGGATCTTTTACATAATCCTCCATGAAAGGATGGGCATTCATCGTGGAATAAAGAACACCCTCCAGAACTGTTGCATCAACTAAAGCATTTCCAGCTGTTGCAAATCTATTTTCCCACATAGCACCACGGAAAGCAGAACTGGCTTTTCCACTTCCTTCATAAGCAGCCTTAATATTGGCCATCCTTTGAGTCTGCCCGGCTGCGGAGAACCAGTTAACTCCTTTGGCACCAGAACGAAGTAGGTTCATTCCTTTCAGAGCAAGACCTGTGGGAGCAACCATTCCTCCAATGAAGGAAAGAGCTTTGATTGTCTCAGGATTTTCATCATAGACAGTCGCTAGGTTTTCATTAAGGTTGGCCAATACATCATGTGTGCTATAGGAATACTTTTCTGGGGTCACTGAATTCCAGATAGAAATTCCTGTATCAACAACAGCTGCGAGAGGTACTCCAAGGATTGTACTTCCTAGACTAGATTCAGTATCAAATTTAGAGAAGGAAACATCAGACTGCTCTCCGGTGTATTCTGTGAGATCCATTACATTACTCCTTTATTAGAACGGGGTGATAGCAGGAAGTGCGTTTGGCATTCTTAAAATGTTCTCAAGCCCAAGAGAAAGGCTATCGAAAATTCCAGGAACTGCCATTGCTTGAGTTTTTGCTTTTAAGGCTGATAGATCAACTACTTCTCCATATAGAGTGCCATTCAATTTCTCAGCATTTTTAAGAAGGTGTTGCTGAACAAGTGCAGCCCTGGAAGATTTTGCTTCTTTAGGAGCATTATGCACGAATTCCCTATAGATAGCTTCAAGGTTAATCGGCTTTTTTGCTGCCTTGAAAGAATCAAATTCAGGAAGATCCACCAGTCTCATTCCATCCACAGGCTGCCAACTTTCAGCATTCCCAAGCAGGTTGTTTTTCTTGGAAGCTTTCATCACCTTGATTGCTGTTTCTACTTTAAGAGCTTCCAATTTCGCCAGGGAATCCTTATCCTTTGCAAGCATTGATTTCTGCTTAAGATTTCCAAGCTCCTGTTTCTCAATTGGAGAAAGAAACTTATCAGCTTCCTTCTGAAGTGCATCAGGATTAAGAATAAGAGAACGCATCTTTGTGATTTCATTCTCCACTTGAGCAGGTTCCTGACCAGTTAAAGCTGACTGTCTCTGCAGAACATAAGGAACAGCCATAGAAACACCATGAACTGCCGCTGTAAGAAAATCCTGCGGCTTAGCAGAAGGATCCATAATAACAGAAGCTTCATCCCTTAATTTGGGATTTGTGATAAGCTGGGCCGCCCGTAATTTTAACTCTTGTTGATCTGTTATTTGGGGATAGATCGCCTGAACCGCAGCAAGGTTATTATCATTGAGAACAGAAGTGATCTGATCAACTTTCTCATTTTGAATTCCTTCCTTCTGGAGCATTGTATTAAGCAAACGCTCCTGAGTTTTCATGAATGCACCAATACGCGTTTTCGT
>JACCDY010301229.1_pt1 | contig 28568 bp, 24 predicted proteins | sample 7446391 | NCBI WGS metagenome assembly JACCDY01 (sample SAMN15323451, study PRJNA562643) | freshwater metagenome | isolation source: river surface water | place: USA:Blue River Watershed | collected 2017-08-18 | reverse complement strand
GGCGTGGGTAAGGGCGTTGTCTGCCACATCCGAGAAATCGGTGGGCACCAAAATATTGTTGTTTGTTTTGCGATTCATGGCCGTAATTTTAGACAAAATTACAACAGAAACCAAGGCGAAACCATGACATCAGTCAATTTTGACGGTTTCAAGCAACAGGAATGTCAGTCAACCATCAGTTCAACCGTAATGGCATCGCACAGAAATCGCGATTTAACGGGAATAATCAACCGCGTGGAATCGTTCAGCAACCACTCTTTGGCGATGAGATTCTGGATGGTAGCTTCCTTTTCGTGGCGATATCCGGGATGAATGGCATCCAAGGCGGCTATTTCCACGCCGTTGATGAGTCGCAACCCCGTCATGAGTTTTTCATTGAGTTGGTCGGATACGCTCAACGTTTCTTCTTCAAAAGCCCGCGTGCCATGTTGCATCGCCTCCATGTATAAATGGTTCTGGGCGATGTTCCAGCGGCGATTTTTACCGTCGAATGAATGCGCGCTCGGACCGATACCGATATACGGATGTCCTTCCCAGTAATGGCTATTGTGCATGGCGCGATGTCCGGGTTTACATAGGTTGCTGATTTCGTAATGCTCCCAGCCGTTTGCTGCTGCCCAGGTACACAGATAGTCGAAATGCGATTCTGCGTGCTCATCCGGCGGCGACTGCATCTGTCCTTTGGCAAGGCGATGTCCGAACGTTGTCTTCTCCTCTATCGTCATCGCATAGCAACTCAGATGGCTGGCGCCACAAGTGTTGGCCCAATCTAATTCGGCTTTCCATTGCGACAGACTTTTTTTCTCTGAGCCGTAAATCAGGTCGATGCTCACGTCGTGAAATCCATAGGTTGCGGCCAGGGCAACGGCTGCGAGCGATTGTGCTGCGCTGTGCTTTCGGTTCATCCACGAGAGTTCTTCGTCGTTGAGACTTTGAATGCCGATACTTAACCGATTAATTCCTAGCAGTTTCCACGTTTCGAGGTTGCTGGGGGTGAGGTCTTCTGGGTTGGCTTCTAGGGTGATTTCCTGGGTTTGGCTGAGGTCGAAATTGCGATGAATTGCGGTAAAAATGCGTTGAAGTTCTTGGGGGGTGAGGACGGAGGGACTTCCACCGCCGAAATATAAAGTACTTAACGGGGTTTGATTGTTGCTGTGAAGATCGATTTCCTGGGCGATGGCAGAGACCATGGCATCGCTGTGTTGCAGTTGGGTGCTGAAGTGGAAATTGCAATAATGGCAGGCATGCCTACAAAAGGGGATATGGATATACAGGCCTAGCACTGCGCAAAGGTCGCCCATTTTGCCGTATTTTTGTGGCATGCTCCTTTCGCGCGCAGCTTCTTTTGTGTTCAAGTCCATGGCGATGCTGCTGTTGCTGCTGGCGGGGGTGAATGCGGTGGTGGCTCAAACCCCTGAGGAGGATGAAAAGGCGAGGCAAAAGGCCATCAAAGCGGCGCAAAAAGCGTACAGAGAGCGATTGAAATATCCCATCAATGGAGTGGTTTTTGAGCGCGATAGTTTAAATACGCCTCCTGATTCTTGGGCGGTATTGCGATTTACCCGCGGGGTGCATTTTGCGGATTCACTGAAGCGGGGCGATATGGATTCTGTCTTGGGGCAGTTATCGGCGGTGCATCATGGTTCTCGTGTAACCTATAATTATCGGGATCCGTTTGATCCGTATGGCAATCCTACTTATTACAGGCGGGGACAGGGTAAGTTCTGGTATTTTGGCCTGGGGATGTGTTTGCTGTTGGTATTCATGTATTACAGGGCGGCGTTTTCCAAGCAGTTTGAGTTGCGGGTGAGGGGATTGTTCAATGCGTACTATTACAATGAATTGATGAACGACCGCACAATTACCCAATTTAGTGGGGGTTCAGGGGTGGTGTTTGTGTTTTCGCAAGCGGTTTTTTCTGCTGGGGTGATGTTGAATTTGATTTTCAATGGCTACCTGCAATTGAACAATTTCTTTGTGTTTGTCTTTTTGTATTTGGGGGTCCTTGCGGCGGTCATGTTACAGCAGACCATACAGTTCTTATTTGCTAGCAGTGTGCACATTGAAGAGTTGGTGCGCCGACAGACGCAACGTCAATACAACATGAACTTTGTGTTGTCGTTGATCTGCTTTCCGCTGTTCTTGGTGTTTTACTACAACGACTACAAATACCCCGATATCGACCTATCTCATTGGATTTCATTTATGTTGGTTTTGTGGGTGGTAATTCGAAGTATCTATGCGTTTGTGGGTTTATTCCAAGATAGGCAGTTGACTTTTCTCGCATTTTTGTATTTTTGCACCTTGGAAATACTGCCTTACTCGGTATTGTTTGCCATACTATCTAGATCTTAAGTAAAATGTCTTCACCCGAACGCGAACTCAAAGTAAAAAGTATTTTGATCACCCAGCCACCACCGGAGGCGGGAAAAAACATCTACGAGGACTTCGTGAAGAAGTACAAGTTGAAGATGGATTTTCGTTCGTTTATTCACATCGAGCCCATGGCTCCGCGGGATATTCGCAAACAGAAGATCAACTTTTTGGACTACACTGCCGTAATTTTCAACTCGCGCAACGCCGTAGATTATTTCTTTTCTTTGGCCAATGAGATGAAGGTAGAAATGCCAGCCGATACCAAATATTTCTCTATCAACGAGGGGGTGTCGAACTATGTGCAGAAGTACATTGTGCCACGCAAGCGCAAGATGTTTTTTGGCAAAGGCACTGAGGCAGATTTTTTGACATTGTTCAACAAGAACCACAGCGGAGAAAAGTTTTTATTTCCCTGTTCTGATATCCGCAAGCCCAGTATTCCTGATCATTTTGCCAAGTTGGGTTACAATTTTTCGGAGTGCATTATCTACAATACGGTGAGCAGTGATTTGAGTGATTTGGCCGATGTGTTTTACGACATTTTGGTGTTCTTTTCACCGGCTGATATCAAGAGTTTGTACGATAACTTCCCGGGTTTTGTGCAGAATAATACGCGCATTGCAGGGTTTGGCAGCAGCACACAGCAGGCCATCGCGGAGCACAATTTGATTTTGGATATTGCGGCACCCGCCCCAGGAATTCCAAGCATGTTGGCGGCGTTGGAGGAGTATACCTCTCGCGTAAACGGCAAATAATTTTATCTTACTATTGCGCCTAGCCAAGCGGTAAATCCTTGGTCTGTTTTGGCGATGAATAGGTAGTCGGTTCCACCGTCTGCTACTTGCAAGATTTTTTTCACCGCATCGGTTGTCATTCCGCAATTTCTGGCGGTTACATTGAGTTGGGGTAGGGCTTTTTTGTGTTTTGGGGCGGGGAGGAATTCTTTGAGAGAGCGTTGGATTTCGCGCAGGCTGCCGGTGAATGTTACTTTTACTTTTAGGCTGCGGCCGAAGGCCGCAGCAATCGGCGCTTGCGCCACGAAGAAGTTGTGGTTGGGTGTGGCGGCAAGGATACCAAAGCGTTGGGGGATTTGGGTGTGGAGGTGGGCTGCAAACAGCGGGGACGATGGTTCAAAAACGTATGTTTCTGCGTTTTCATTCCCAAGTGCCGTTTCGTTGACTTCGGTATCCGAAAATCGGTACGAATTGATCGTAGTTTGTCCTGCCGAATCGCGCCTGCTCATCAAACAAAACGCATCCCATCCACCTTCTATCGCTGGCTCGCCCGGATGAATATGTGCCAATATCTCCTTGGTTTCTCCGTTTAATCCCACTGCGTATATCTCTGTCCTGCACGGGAACTGTCGCTGTAGCCAGGTGGGGTCTACCATCGGACTTACCTTCACCAGCCATGATTTGGCCAACCTGGGGTACTCCGCAATCAGTGCAAAAACATTGGGCGCGTATTCTGTGGCATCCATCGCGGTGCGTGTGCCCTTCGCCCTGCGGTCGGGATCAACATAGACCAAATCGTACAGAAATTCACTTGCTTCAGTCACAGCGTCTAAGCGTGCATCGCCTTGCAAATCAAACAAAAAGGCCTCTGCGGTTTGGGTGATGCGCTGAATGTTTATGCCCAATTTCGATGCATTCCATTCCACCCACTGATTGAGTTGGCCGTTTGGGTCCAAGCTCACCACTTCGGCACCGGTAATTGCCCAGGCCCAATCGTCGACCCCCAAACCTCCCGTGAGCGATAGCAACCGAGTAGCGGGGAATTGTTGGGCTTTCCATGTGGCAACGGCCTCGGAAGTACTCTGCTCCAAAGAACGCAAATCGCACAAGCAACCCCGAATGAAATGAACCGGTAATTTGCGCGATATTTTGCTGCTTAGGGCGTGTAGTTGCGACAAAAAAGTGGACCATTCGCCCCATTCCGCGCGTTTTGTGGGAGTAATGAAGGTTAAATTGTCGTGATTCTTATACACTTCGTCCACCCACTGCAAAAAGTTGGCGGGAAAAGGGTTTATTTTGTAGTCAGAATCTATCATGAAGAAAGTAGCAAATCTAATCGCAATTGCCGTATTGTTGGCAGCCGTTTTTACCAGTTGTGGCGTTCGCAAGCAGGATCGTTGTCCTGAAGTAGGTCAAAAGACCACCGCGCGTCGTTAATTTTTACCACATCGCACCAATAGTCGCCATTGCCCATGAGTCCGAAATGGAAGCCCCTTGAACAGGTAGACGCACTCGACGCCATTACGGAACGTTCGTTTGCCAAACCCCAAGTGCTGTTCAAACACAGTACGCGCTGTTCCATCAGTACCATGGCCATGAATCGCTTACTGCGGCTGGAGGATGCCTTTTATCAACAGGCCGATTTTTATTACCTCGATTTGATCGCGCACAGGGATGTTTCGGCCGCCATCGCTGAGCGCTACCATGTTCACCATGAATCGCCCCAAGTAATCATTTTGAAGCAGGGCGATGCCACCTATGACGCCTCCCACATGGAAATCACGGTGTCGGAATTGGTGTCTGAAGTCAACGAATAGCCATGAAATTGGTCTGCGCAGTGGGCGATGTTCGTACGATTACCAAAGTGGTAACCGACGCAGATTTGGCCACTTTTGAGACCGGTAATGTACACCCGTTTTATGCCACCTTCGCCCTGGGTAGGGATGTGGAATGGGCTTGCCGACAGTTTGTGCTCGAAATGAAAGAGGCCGATGAAGAGGGCATCGGAACGTTTTTAAACATTACACACAAATCGCCTGCCATGTTGGGCGATACCGTGGAAATTAAAGCCACACTGACAGAACTCCACGGCAACACAGTGAATTGTTCCTTTGAAGTGCTGGTGTCTGATCGATTGGTAGCGGAGGGTACGCAGGGACAAAAAATCTTGAAGAAGGAGAAAGTCGACCGGTTGATTGCGCAAATTCGGGCCTGAGCCCCTAAAAAATCGCTACCTTTGCATTTCTGAGAATGGCAGCGAAAGACAACAAAAAACGCGTGGAAATAGTGAACCGCAAAGCCGGTTTTAACTTCCATATTGAACAGCGTTACGAGGCCGGTCTGTCGCTATTGGGAGGAGAAGTGAAATCCATCCGAAATGGAAATGTGAACATGGGTGACGCCTATTGTGTGGTGGATGAAGGGGAAGTGTTTGTGTTGCATTTGCATATTTCAGAGTTCAAACAAGTGAGTTACAATGTGCATGAGCCCATGCGTCAGCGTAAGTTGTTGTTGAACAAGCAGGAAATCAACAAGATAGAAAGCAAGATCAAAACCAAAGGATATGCTTTATTTCCCATTCGTTTGTATGAAAACGACCGAGGTATCTTGAAATTGGAGATCGGTTTGGGACAAGGTAAAAAGACCTTCGACAAGCGCGATGATTTGAAGGAAAAGGATATTCAGCGCGACATGCAGCGCACCAAATACTAACGTGTTTTGATGAATTGGGTGCGGTACTGTACCGATTTTCCCGGTTGTGAAGGTTTGCCTATGCCGTAATACAAACCCGCGGCCCAGCTTGTGATCTCGATGGTTTCACTGTTCGATCGCTGTGGTACTTGTCTTCCATAGGCATCGTAAAATTCCCATTCTACCGCTTCTTTGGTGTGCAGGGTGATGTGTTCGTTTGCCGGGTTGGGCATGGCAGCGATGAGGGTACTGCTGACAATGGATTTTACCCCGATTTGGGGAGGTGCCGGAATGTAGGGTTGATGTACCACTGCCAAGGTTTCAAAGCATGGTGGCCATGGCGCTAGCTCGTCGCTCGGTTGATTGGTAATCATCAGGTGGTCTGCCGTTAAACTTACAATCGATCCTCCAGGGGGTTTAAAAAACCGTCCCATCGTATTCAACCTTCCTTTGCTGGTTGACAGTCCTTTTCGTCCCCAAAAGACCATTTGCACATCAGGAATTCCGTAAGGCCCCACAATCAATGAGTCTGTATTGAGTCCGATAGGGGCAAACCGACTTTTCATTTTAGAAATGCTGTACTGGCTGAAGGTGGGGTAGCTAACAAGTGCAACATAATCGCCATCGGTGATGCCATTGATCACGGAGTCGATGTGGGGGCCATCGCTCAGGGTAAAGCTGTAATAGATTTGGGAGTCTTTGGGGTATCCGAAGGCCGTGCCATATCGCCCTGAGGCACATTTCGGCATCACACCCGCGGAGGTGGGTTTGAATGTTTTCTGGTCAAAAATCACCATGACGAAGAGGTCAGGGGTGTAGAATTTCTGACACATATCGCGATGCAGGTTGTACCAAACGGTAGAGCGGTAGTGGATGCCGCTATTGGCGTTAAGACTGTTGAGATAGATGCGTTCGTAGCTGCACGATGCGCCTTTGGGGATTACTTCTTCTTCGCCATCGCGCACGAGGGAATCGTGGTAAAACAGGATGGCGTTTGCGGGCATTACGGTGTCGGTTTTGAGGGTGTTGTAATTCACCGAGTAGAACACGGGCACCCGCTTACCGGGGTAAAGGGTATCGTTCAGGCCCACGCCTTGGGTTGATTTGTATTTGAAGGTGAGGTTGCCGCTTTTATTGATTTCTGTGATTCGATTTCTATACGATGCGGGTCCGGGATTGGCATCCCAAATGAAGAGGTCTGGCTTTGTATGGAACCAATTGATGGTGATGGAGGTGGGTTTTACCCAGTTGGGACCGGTGTTACGCACGTACCAGATTACGGAGTCTGAATAGTCTTCATGCTCGAGTTGGAAGCGCTGGGCGTTGGTCTTTGAAGGCAAGGCCATGATTAGGCCAATGAGTAGACCCAGTATCCATCCCGAATGATTTCTCTTCACTGTACGAAAATAACGCATTTGATAGTAAGACGCTATTTTGGCGATTGGTTGCATCTCAAACCTCCCAAAGCGTGCAGCCCAATTGATTTAGGAAGCGGGTTGGCCAAGGTGTGTTGGGTTGCTCGGTATGATGTGCGTATTGGATTTGGTATAAATCGCACAAGTGCTTGAAATCGTAATTGTGGGGTGTTTCAATCAATGGCATGAGCGATGGGACGTCCTTCGGACCGCCAATCCAGTTGAAAATTTGTCCGCCACGGTTGTTTAAAACCACAATGCTCAAATTGTTAGGCAATTGGTTGGTCCACAGCGCATGCGCATCGTAAATTGCAGAAACATCGCCCAGAATGGCCACACAATGCGTATCGGGATTGGCCATCGCATAGCCCACGGCCGTGCTCAAGGAGCCATCAATGCCCGAAGTGCCTCGGTTGGCGAAAATCTGTGCGTTGGATGGGTTGGACCAGGAGGCGTATCGCACCGACATGGAATTGCCCAATTGGATGGTGAATCGCGCATCGCAACTGCTCAGTAGGTCGTTCACAACGGCAAATTCGCGCTGATATACTTCGCCCGCAGTAGGAGGCAGTCCATCGCTCATTTGGGAAAGGGACTCGCTGATCCATTGCTGCCAAAGGTTGAGGTAGTTTGTGGCGGATGATGACTCCTGCAAGGCCTGATCCAAAGCGAAAAGGGCATCCACCTCGTGGTGTTGCAAATGATCGGGATGGGTATGAAAAGGATCGCCCACCGGTGCTTGTAATGGCGAAATATGAAAATGTTTTTTGGGCTTTTGCGATTTTAGCCAAAGTTTCAGCGACTTGGATACCACGCCCATGCCCAAAGTGATGAGGATGTCGGGACGTAAGCCATCGCCCGGTGCGCCACCCAAAAAGGCTCTGTCCCACTGGGGAAGTCCTTGCGCTTGCTGCTGTGAAACGATATCGGTGAGTATGGGGAGTCGCGTTTGCAGCGATTGCAGTGCGAGCGAGAGTTCGGTGTGGGGGTGATGCATGCCCACAACGATGAGGATGCGGAGTTGCTGAGGGTTGGTATGGCTGATCCACTGCGAGGCATCGGTTTCATTGACCGGCGGGGGTGTGGAGTGATGCAGCAGGAAGGGTTTTGTGGGGGTGATGTGCTGGAACGGGGCTGTAACATCAGCGTAGATGGGATCTCTCAGCGGAATGTTGATGTGTACCGGTCCTGGCACGGGGTATAGGGTTTGCGCGATGGCTGTTTGTAGGAGGGTTTGGAGCGATAATAGGGTGGTTGGGAGGTCGTTGCTTGGGGCGATGGTAGGCAGGTTGAAATTGCCTTGGGTGTGTGGTTGAAAGAGGTTGTTTTGGTGGATGGTTTGTCCATCCCACTGATCGATGAGTTCTGGGGGCCTATCGGCAGTGAGGACCAGCAAGGGTATTCTTTGGTAGTAGGCTTCGCAAACGGCGGGGTATAGGTTGGCGGCGGCTGTACCGGAGGTACAGATTACCCCTACGGGGTAACGCGAGCCCTGGGCTGCGCCCAGGGCCGCGAACGCCGCCACCCGCTCATCGGGAAAACTGTGCAAATCAAACCCACCGTGTTTCACCATCGAAGCCACCAACGGGGCGTTGCGTGAACCCGGACTCACCATCCATCGGGTAACACCCGCATCGGCCAGTAAACACACAATGAAATCCAACTGGATTTTTCCGTGGGCCTGCTCGGGATGGGGGATCTGGAAATGGTGGTTGCTCATGTGGGTTGACTGCAAAGTAACAACTGTGTCGAGTATTTGTCGTTTCGCTCGCTCCTTAAGATTGAAAAAACGGATTGTTGGCCTTTTCAAATCCCACCGTGGTGCTTGGACCGTGACCGCTAAATAGTCTATAGTTGTCGGGCAACGTGAAAATCTGCGCCTCAATATTCTGTAACAACTGCTCGTGGTTGCCGCCAGGCAAATCGGTTCTGCCAATGCTGCCCCTGAAAATGGTATCGCCCACCAGTACTTGCTCGCCGACTTCGTCGATGAAAATCACATGTCCGGGCGCATGCCCAGGCACAAATCTCACCTGCAATTCCGATGCGCCAATGGCAATGACATCGCCGTGCGATAAATCATTTGTTGGCAAGGGCGATGGGGTGTATTTGAGGTTCCACAACGCGGCCATGGTTTCTGAGCGATCGATCATTACAACGTCGGCCGGATGCAAATAATAAGGCAAATCATAGATTTGTTTCACCCACCAGTTGCCGAATATGTGGTCGATGTGCGCGTGGGTGCCCAGCAGTAATTTGGGGTTTAGTTGGTTCGATTCAATGAAGTCTTGCAGCAGTTTGTGTTCTGAGGAATCATACATGCCGGCGTCTACGATGGCGCAATCCAGGGTTTTTTCGCACCAAATGATGTATGTGTTTTCTTGCAAGGGGTTGAACGTGAACGATTGCAACTTCATGGTACAAAGGTAGGGTTGTTTCGCTAGCCATTTTTTAATTAGGTTTGTATCTGAAATGAAAAAGAAAATTGGAATTGCACTGTTGATCGTAGCGTTCTGTCTGTTGATCTTGTTGGCGTTTAATGGCGCTTTTGCTTCTGTTTCTGTGAAAAAAGGAACAGATGGAGGATACCGCATTGCGGGTTATTACCACAAAGGACCGTATCAAAACATAGGCACTGCCTTTGGGAAAGTATCTCAAATCACAGAGAAGGCTTTTGGTAAGCCCAGCAATGGAGGCGAAGATTGTGTTTTTCCTGGTGGTGAAGTTTTGGGGTTGTATTTTGATGCCCCGGGTAGCAAGCCAGAGGATTCACTCTTGAGTTTTGCTTCGGTAATATATCAACGGCCAGAAGATAGTATCGCATTGAGGCAGGCCGATCCATCAATTGTTTTCTTATCGATTCCGCAGGGCGATGCCTACTATTGTGATTTAAAAACTTCTGGGATGCTATCGATGATTATTGCAGCCATGAAGGCATATCCTGCGTTGGGTGAATTTGCGAAGGCAAATCCCCCAAAGGATTCAATTTCTCATGTGTTTGAGGTATACAGGAAAGGGTACACGCGGTTTGTGATGCGGTATCCGAAAGGGAAATAGTGATATAAACAGAGAGGGCGGCCCTGCGGGCCGCCCTCTCTGTTTATGGGGGTACCGAAATACCCGATAGTCAATTTTACAAGTGAATACACTCGCCGTATGCTTGCGCTACAGCTTCCATCACCGCTTCGCTCATGGTAGGGTGAGGGTGGATACTCTTCAAAATTTCCAAGCCAGTGGTTTCCAAGTTACGGGCCACAACCGCTTCGATGATCATGTCGGTAACGCCTTCGCCCACCATGTGACAGCCCAACCACTCGCCGTATTTCTTGTCGAAGATTACCTTCACGAAACCGTCTTTGTGTCCGCCCGCAGAAGCTTTTCCGCTCGCAGAGAATGGGAATTTGCCCACCATGATGTCGTATCCTTTTTCTTTGGCTTGTGCTTCGGTGTAACCCACGCTGGCCACTTCTGGGTGGGTGTAGGTACAACCTGGGATGTTGCCGTAGTTCAAAGGCGCTGGGTGGTGACCGCAGATGGCTTCTACGCAAATGATTCCTTCGGCGCTGGCTACGTGTGCCAATGCAGGACCGGGAACGATATCGCCAATGGCATAAACGCCAGGAGCAGAAGTGCGATAGAAATCATCAACAACTACTTTGCCTTTGTCTGATTTGATGCCCATTTCTTCCAAACCCAAGTTTTCGAGGTTGGTTTGAACACCGGCAGCGCTTAATACGATGTCAGATTCCATGGTAACCTCACCAGTTTTGGTTTTTACGGTTACGATGCAACGGTCTTTTTTGATATCAACTTTTTCTACGCTGCTCTCGGTCAAGATTTCGATGCCACGCTTTTTGTATACCATCGCCATGGCTTTGCTCACTTCTTCATCTTCGATGGGAAGGATGCGGGGCATGAATTCTACGATGGTTACTTTGGTTCCGATGCTGGCATAGAAGTAAGCGAACTCCATTCCGATGGCACCAGAGCCGATGATGATCAATTCTTTGGGTTGTTTTGGCAATACCATGGCTTCACGGTATCCAATCACGTGTTTGCCATCGATTTTTACGTTTGGCAATTCGCGACTGCGTGAACCAGTAGCCAAAATGGTGTGGTCTGCTTCAACGATTTGGGCTTTGCCATCCTCTCCGGTTACAGAGATTTTGCCTTTGCCCGCCAATTTTGCAGCACCTTTGATGACTTCAATTTTGTTTTTCTTCATCAAGAAGGCGATACCCTTGCTCATGCCTTCTGCCACACCGCGAGAACGTTTTACCATTCCTTCGAAGTCGGCTTTGTGCTCTTTTACGGTGATACCGTAATCGGCCGCGTGGTTGATGTAGTCGAACACCTGCGCGCTTTTCAGCAACGCTTTGGTTGGGATACAACCCCAGTTCAAACAAACACCGCCTAAATCGGCTTTCTCAATGATGGCAACTTTCTTGCCCAACTGGGCGGCGCGAATGGCGGCTACATAGCCTCCAGGACCGCTACCGATGACTGCAATATCGAATTTCATGAATAGAAGTTACTTAAATTGTGATGCGAAGATAATGGATTCCTTTGAATCACACTTTAAACTCGCTGGTTGTATGGAAAGTAATATTTGGGTATTTTTCTTCGGCCATCCTTAAAATAAAGGCGGTTTCTGCCAAAAATACCGGTTGATTGTCTTTGTCGTAGGCGATGTTCGTTTGACGGTACTTCATAAAGTCTTTCAAATCTGCCTCTTCGCCGCTCATCCAGCAGGCCTTGTGAATGCTGCGCGGTTCAAACCTACACTTGGCGCCGTATTCGTGTTCTAGACGATACTGCAATACCTCGAACTGGAGTTCTCCCACCGTGCCTACAAACTTTCGGTTGCCCAATTCCTGCACAAACAAAGAAGCCAATCCTTCATCGGTCAGCTGTTGAATTCCCTTCTCCAACTGTTTGCTCTTCATAGGGTCTGTGTTGATGAGTTCCTTGAATATTTCTGGTGAGAAACTCGGAATGCCCTTGAAAATGAAGCTTTCGCCCTCGGTTAGGGTATCGCCAATTTTGAAGTTTCCTGTATCGTACAAACCCACCACGTCGCCCGGATAGGCATCGTCCATCACCTCCTTAGACTGGGCCAAAAAGAGGTAGGGGTTGGCAAATTTTAGTTGCTTGTCGAGACGTACATGCTTGAAATTCTTGTTTCGCTCAAACTTTCCAGAACATACCCGCAAAAAGGCAATTCTATCGCGGTGTTTTGGGTCGAGGTTGGCGTGTATTTTGAAAACAAAACCCGAAAATTTGGCTTCGTTGGGTTCAACTTCGCGTTTGGTGGTGGCGCGGGGCAGGGGGTTCGGCGCAACCTCAATAAAGGTGTCGAGCAATTCTTGGATCCCGAAACTGTTCAGGGCCGAGCCGAAGAAAACGGGGGCGGTTTTGGCGTTGAGGTAATCGCTTTGCGACAGTTCTCCGTATACGCCATCGATCAGTTCAACGTCATCACGCAATTTGCTCGCGTCTTTGGCATTGAGGATGGTATCGATTTGGGGATCGGCAAGGCCGTTGATTTTGACAACGTCATCGGCCATTTTGGTTTTGCTGCTTTCAAACAGGTTGAGCGATTGGTTGTGGAGTAGGTATACGCCTTTGAAGTCCTTCCCGCCGTTGATGGGCCAGCTCATGGGGTGCACACCGATGTTGAGTTTGGCTTCAAGTTCTTCGAGCAAATCGAAAGGGTCTTTGCCGTCGCGGTCCATTTTGTTGACGAACACGATCACGGGGGTGTTGCGCATCCGACAGACTTCCATGAGTTTTTCGGTTTGTTCCTCAACCCCTTTTACGCAGTCGATCACCAAAATTACACTGTCTACAGCGGTAAGCGTGCGATAGGTGTCCTCGGCAAAGTCTTTGTGTCCGGGCGTATCCAAAATATTGACCCACTTGTCTTTGTAGTGGAAGGTCATCACCGATGTAGCCACCGAAATACCCCTTTGTTTTTCAATTTCCATGAAATCGGAGGTGGTGGCTTTGTTGATTTTGTTGTTTTTCACTGCACCGGCCGTTTGGATCTGTCCACCAAACAAAAGAAATTTCTCTGTGAGGGTGGTTTTTCCTGCATCGGGGTGGGCGATGATGGCGAAAGTTTTGCGTTTTGCGATTTCGGATTCGAAGGCCATAAATGAGGCTGCAAAGGTAGGGGTTTGCAGATTTCACAAAAACAAAATCCATGTAGATAGTGAGTTGTGGAATATTATGCCGAAATTCGCGGACTTTTTAACAGATAAATGTCTACGCCCATCAGAAATATCGCCATCATTGCGCACGTTGACCATGGTAAAACCACACTGGTCGACAAAATGTTGCACCAAGCCCGTTTGTTCCGTGAAAACCAAGAAATTGGGGAGTTGATCCTCGATAACAACGATTTGGAACGCGAGCGTGGTATCACCATTTTGGCAAAAAACGTCAGTGTACAATGGAAAGGTGCCAAAATCAACATCATCGATACTCCCGGTCACGCCGATTTCGGTGGTGAGGTAGAGCGTGTATTGAACATGGCCGATGGCGTATTGTTGTTGGTGGATGCGTTTGAAGGTCCGATGCCACAGACGCGTTTCGTGTTGCAAAAAGCGTTGGCTTTGGGTAAAAAAGCGATTGTGGTGATCAATAAGGTAGATAAGCCGAACTGTGATCCAGACAAAACCCATGACGATATCTTTGATTTGTTCTTCAACTTGGGCGCCAACGAAGACCAATTGGATTTTACCACCGTATTTGGTTCAGGTAAAAATGGTTGGTTTGGTCCCGATTATAAGAACCCAACAGCTGATTTGACTTTCTTGATGGATACCATTTTGGAAGTGGTTCCTGCGCCGATAGTGCGTGAGGGTACCCCTCAGTTGCAAATCACCAGCTTGGATTATAGTAACTACACCGGTCGTATCGCCATTGGTCGATTGCACCGCGGTGGTTTGAAAGAGAATATGCCTGTTTCTTTGGTGAAGCGCGATGGCAAAATTGAAAAATCACGCGTAAAAGAACTCTTCATTTTTGATGGTTTGGGTCGCAGAAAGGTAGAATCAGTAGCCTGCGGTGACATTTGTGCCATTACAGGTATTGAGAATTTTGAAATCGGTGACACCATTGCAGATTTCGAAAATCCAGAGGCGATGCCAACGATGAAAATCGATGAGCCAACCATGAGCATGTTGTTCACCATCAACAACAGTCCATTCTTTGGTAAGGAAGGTAAATTCGTAACGAGCCAAAAAATCAAGGAGCGTTTGATGAAGGAAACCGAGAAGAACTTGGCGTTGCGTGTGCAAGAAACCAACTCTGCCGACCAGTGGTTGGTGTTTGGTCGCGGTATTCTTCACTTGGGTGTATTGGTAGAAACCATGCGCAGAGAAGGGTATGAGTTGCAGTTGGGACAGCCCCGTGTCATTTTGAAAGAAATCGACGGTAAAACGTTCGAGCCAATCGAGGTATTGACGGTGGATGTGCCTGAAGAGCATAGCGGAAAAGTGATTGAGTATGCGAGTCAGCGCAAAGGCGAAATGACCAGCATGATGCCTAAGGGCGATATGGTTCGTTTGGAGTTTGATATTCCATCACGTGGTTTGATTGGATTGCGTAACAATTTGTTGACAGCCACTCAAGGTGAGGCCATCATGGCGCACCGCTTGAAAGAGTATGAGCCCTGGAAAGGTCCGATGCCAATGCGTATCAACGGTGTGTTGATCAGCAAGGAAAAGGGTATCGCTACGCCTTACAGTATGGATAAGTTGAAAGACCGCGGTACATTCTTCATTCACCCTGGTGTGGATGTGTATACCGGACAAATCATGGGCGAGCACATCAAGCCCGGTGATTTGGTGGTGAACTTGTGTACTGCCAAGCAAATGACCAACTTCCGTGCGGCGGGTAAAGACGACAACGCAGTGTTGGCGCCACCAAGAGAGTTTTCTTTGGAAGAAGCCATGGAATACATTCAAGAGGATGAGTATGTAGAAGTTACGCCAGAAAACATCCGTTTGCGGAAGATTTTCTTGGATGAGAACGAACGCAAGCGCGCCTCTTCGAAAATGGGCTTGGAAGGCTAAGATTTTCGGCATTAATTTGCCTTAACTATGCGCATTATTAAGGAATTTCAGGAGTTCGTTAACCGGGGTAACGTGGTTGATTTAGCGGTGGCTGTGATTATCGGTTCCGCTTTTCAGAACATTGTGAATAGCTTGGTGAACGACCTCATCATGCCCCTGATTGCCTTGGTGGGTGGATGGGCCAAGTTGGATGATTTGCGGTTTGGTCCCTTTAATTACGGTAAGTTGATTGCCAATGTACTGCACTTTTTCATCGTGGCGTTTGTATTGTTTTTGGTGGTAAAAGCCATGAACAAAGCCAAAACGATCATTGTGCAGGATGACGATGAAACGCCCCCAACGGCTTAACTGTTCAATTTCTTTTACAATGTGGCTGCAGCGGAACAACTCTTCGCAGGGTATCAAGGATGTTGGCTGCGCCAAGCAGATATTTGCGGCCGAAATGCGGTTGATGTTTTTATTGGTTTTGGGATTGCTTTTCTCGCAGCGCGCTGAGGCGTTTGCTGGTGGAAATGATGCCGAACCCACCAAACATCAGTATCACCGTGATTCAAACGCGCATCGCATATTGACCTATGGGGCCGATTTTGGTTCTACGGTTTCGTTCTCGGGCTCATCGCCTAACTGGTCGAGCGGTGGCTTCAACAACATCACCGCCAACGGTTTTATGAGTGCTTTTGCCCAGGTGAAACGTCCCAATACCAGTTTTGATAATATTTTCAAGGTGAATTTGGGGATGGTTTCGGCCCGTCAGTACGACAACTATGGGGTGCGGTATCGGGTGAACAAGAAGAACATAGACAACGTGTTTTTGGATAGTAAGTTGGGACACACGGTTTCTGCTCAACCGGGGATGTCGATCTTTGGGGGGCTGAACTTTCAAACGCAGATGTTGCCGGGTTTTCGATACTCTCGGAATGTTATTGGCAGGGAAGTGGGGACGTTGAATTCGAGTTTCATGAGTCAGGGACAGACCCAGTTTGCTTTGGGGATGGAGTATAAGCCACTGCCCACGTTTTATGTCCGCATGGGCTACGTCACCCTAAAACAAACGTATGTGTTGAATCAGCTGTTGTATGAGATTCGGAATGAGGCGACCATCGCCCGTGTGCCCAAGGGTAAGTTCTTAGACAATCAGATGGGGGTGCAGATTCAGATGGGTTTACAGCGGGAGTTGGGCACAAAAAAGAAGGTGACGATGAAATTCAACTACTTGGGTTTCGCACCGTATGTGTCGGAAGATGCCAGTTTGGATTCGCGCATCGATTTTGCGTTGGTGGCGAAGATTTCGAAATACTTAAACGTGAATTACACGTTGATTTCGATATACGACAAGGATTTGGTGAAGCCGGGTGCCAGTGCTTGGCAGAACAGCTGGATTTTTGGGTTGGGGTATTCGTTTAAATTATAATTGCTTCTGCGGATTTGGGTTGTTGGCGGGGATGCTGCCTCTTGCAATCTTTCACGGTTAAAACAGTTCCATGAGATGTTTTGCGTTGTCGAGGTTGTTGAAGGTATTGCCGAGTAGTTCTTCGCGATGGTTGATATCGCTTTGCTCAAAGGGCTGTAAAAAACATTGTTTGATGATGTGCGCCATGGCTTTTGGGTCGTCTGAAACTTGACACAGCGATTCTAGTTTGGTTTCTTCCACCATGGGGGTATTGGCCACGATGTGTCGGCCCCGGTAAAGTGCGTTGAGCAGTTTGAGTTTGATGCCGGTAGATTGGAAGGTTACCAGGGTGTTGACGTGGGCGTTGCGCACCAGGTCGAATATTTCTTCGGCTGTGAGATTGGCTTTGATTTGGATGTGGGGGTATTTGGCGGCTGCATGTTGCAACATTTGCGAGGGGTTTGAGCCGGCCACGATGCAGGGTTGTGAGAGCAGGGGGAAGACTTCTTTTACCAGGTAAATGGCAGCGCGATCATTTTCTGGGATGGATAGGTTGCCGTGGTATAGTACGTAGTCGCCTTTGCCTGGGAGCGACATAACTTTAGAGTTGGAGTGGAATGCGGGGATGTAATGGGTATGTCCGTAGGTTTTCTGGAAATACGCAGTTTCCATGGGCGATATGGCTGCGATGGCATGGGCTTGATTGAGGATGGGCTCATAGCTTTGCAATCGTTTTGCTTCGAGGAAGAAAAATTTCTGTTTGATCCAGCGGCGCTCGGCTTCGCCGAGCGCGCGGTAGTAGTTGTGCTCCACGTTGTGGGCTCGGACCACCATGGTGCGGTGTTTGAGTTCGGGTCGACCCAAATAGGCCGTTGTATGGAGGCCTTCAAACAAGATGGGGTGATCATCGAGCAGCAGGTTGCGCATGAGTTTTTCGCTATTCCGTGTGGTAACTACATAGGGTTTAGATCCCCAGAAGGGGTTTACCCAGCGGCGGCGGTAGTAGTAATGCGTTTTTTCTGTTAGCGTTTCCAACGCCGGCGCGGGCATTTTGCCTTTATAGAGAAACACGTGAAGGGTGATTTTTACACCCAAATCATACAAACTTCGAATTTTGTGGTAAATATCGGTGGCCCCTCCGTAATCGGGAGGGAAGGGCAGGTCAAAAGCGATGATATGGATGTGGGAAATCTTCACGGTCTGTGTTATAGGTTGGTGTTGATGGGTTGACGGTCTGACTTTTTATCAAACAAATTTTGGTAGATCAATAGGAGCTTTTGTTGTTCAACTTCCCACTGCCAATGGGCGGCGGCTGCTTCGCAGGCCGCCTTCATCCGTGCATGCAATGAAACATCGCCCAGTACCTGATTGGCATTGGCTACAATGGATGCGGTCGTGGGCTCAGTGGGCAGTCCGACTTGGAATTCTGCCAATAATTTCGTATATTCAGGGTATGGGTTCACCAAACTTGGTAGCCGGGCCTGGGTGTAATCAAAGAATTTGTTGTTGAGCGACAGGTAATAACTGAGTCCCACATTTTCACTCACGTTGTAACCCAAGTAGGCCAATGGTGTGAGCAGTGGCAATTGTTGCGGGGCGATCATGCCCAGGAAATGGACTTTGTGCGACAGATTGGCTTGGGCTACCAGCGCTCTCAGTGAGTCACTCAAATCGCCCTCGCCGGCCAAAACCAAATCGCAAGGAATGTCTTTCATGGCTTCGATCAACGGCTCCAGTCCACGTCCTTCATTCAATGCCCCCTGATATAAAATGAATCGTTTATCGCTGAGCCAAGCAAAAGGGTTTGGCGCGGATTGAGGGTTTGCAGAGGCATCGCCCGGACTAGCAGACGCATCGCCCGGACTCCCAGAGGCATCGCCCGAAGGCATCGCATTTGTTGATTTGGGCATGTTCCTGACTACACCCACAGGTCGGTGGTAGTGCTCTTGAAAATACGCCGCAATGGCCGGTCCAACGGTATAAGCGCTATCGGTATGTTGAAAGGTAAAGCGCTGCACCCATGTCCACACGGCTTGTACGCGCTTTCTCCGGGCGACTTCCGGAACGTGGGTGAAGAGTTCATGGGCGTCGAAAATGTGGTGCTTTCGGCGAAGTTTGGCAACCAAAATACCGGGTATGGCGGTGTCGAGATCAATGCTGCAAATGGCATCAGCGGGTGCAAATAGCAAATACCACAGCAATCGCAGATTGAATTCTAGGTAAAACAGCTTGCCTTTGGTGAATAGTAATCGCTGCAGTCTGATTTGCTGGTAGGGTTCGGTTTTGAGGGTGCGACTGTCTTTTTTGAGGCGGCCGACCAAGGTTACTGCGTAACCTGCGGCCGCCAAACTGCCACAAATGCGTTGCATTCGCTGGTCAAACGCCAAATCGTTGGTTACTGTAAAAATGATTCGCCTACCCATGAGAGTGTTTGGTTTTCGTTTTCAATGATACAACCTTCGTCGAGCATAATGCGCAACGTTTCTATCAATAATTGCTGTTGGGTTACCGGGAAGTGCTTGAGCACGTAGGATACTTTGCTGTTGGGGTGTTTTAACAATTCGTTGTGCCAAAATTTTCGACTCTTAGCATCGCCCGCGATGCGGTCTTTTCGTTTACAAACATCGCATGTGCCACAGGATGGCGGCTGTGTTTCCGCGGTAAAATGACTGCGCCAAAAGGCACTCCTGCATTCGTTGCTTTGGGCATAGTGGATGAGTTGGTCAAGGGCTTCCAGTCTTCTGTGGAGCAGTCGCTGCAGCAGAGGCATGTTCAAGCTAGGGTAGAGACTTCTCGATTCAGTAAGGGAGAGCATGGGCCATTCTGTTGCGGGTTGATAGCGCATTAATTGCAGCTTTTCCATTTGCCCCAACATGCGTTGCACTTGCAAGATTTCTTCGTTGGATACTTCGCGATCAAAATCGCCTTTACGAAGTCGGCGGGCCAATGACGCCTCATGAATATTTACGGGGTGATCAAAAATGCCACCATGTCCGCGTAGCAGACTATCGAGTAGGATGCCATAGGCGGGATGTTGTTCTTTGAACGCATAGATTTCATCGTGGGGGCCGGTCATCATGACGGTGGCGGGTTGCCAGTTGCCTTCCATCCACTGCCACTGTCCTAGTATTTCCAGGGCTTTCACGGCATAATATAGGTTTTTGGGATGCAAGTTGAGTTGCTGGGCGATGAGGGCTAAGTTTACGGGGTGTGATTGCCATTCGCCTTCGCCATCGGATATTCCCAGGGCGTTGAGTATGCCATGGTAAGCGTGCTTTAAGATTTCCTCGGAGGGGTGTTGTTGCAGGAGCGATTCGTGAATTTCTTTCCAATCGTTGGGGTGGTGTAGGAGCACGCAATGGCTTAACTGGCCATCCCGGCCGGCACGGCCGGCCTCCTGGTAGTAATCTTCAGGGTTTTTGGGTGGGAAGCTGTGAATGACCAGCCGCACATCGGGTTTGTCAACCCCCATCCCAAAGGCATTGGTGCAAACCATCACGCGAACGGTGTTGTTTACCCATTGGTTTTGGCGCTCGCTGCGCTCGCTGTTCGATAACCCTGCATGATAAAAACTGGCGGAAATCCCTTTTTCAATCAGTATCCTGCAAAGGTTTTCTACCGACTTTCGGGTATGGCCAAAGACCAAAGCACTGCCCTGTGATCGCCCCAAAATTCGAACGATGTGGTTGGCTTTGTCTTGACTTTCCAATGCGTGAAAAATGAGGTTGTTCCGCGAAAAATCGCCCCGATGAATATAGGGTTTGCGCAGTTGCAATCCCTGTATGATGTCGTCTTGGATCCACGCAGGCGCACTGGCCGTAAAGGCCGCCATTGGAATCCCAGGCAGCAACTGTCGCAGCTCTGATAAACGTTGGTAGGAAGGACGGAAATCCTGTCCCCACATGCTAATACAATGGGCTTCGTCTACCACCAACAATTGCACGTTGAGGTTGGGCAAATACCCCCGAAAATTTTGGGTGGCCAACCGCTCTGGTGACACGTATAGCAGTTTGTAAGTCCCGTGAAGCGCGTGTTCTAGGGTGTTTTGGATTTCTTGTCGCGACAATCCCGCATGCAATGCCGCTGCAGGTATGCCTTTGCGATTGAGTGTTTCTACCTGGTCTTTCATCAGGGCGATGAGCGGAGAAACAACCAAGGTGGTGCCGGATTTTGATACCGCTGGAACCTGAAAGCAGATGCTTTTGCCACCGCCGGTTGGAAGCAAGGCCAGGGTGTCATTCCCCTGCATGAGACTTTCTACAATCGCCAATTGGCCTGGTCGAAACGCATCGTATCCCCAATGTTTGCTGAGTATTTGATGGGCCAGGTCGCGCATGCGGTAAATGAAAACGGGGTGGGTTAGTCTTGGATGACTTGCTGACGGAATTTGTCAACGCTGTTATAAATTCCTTTGAAAAACTGGTTTCTAGATTTTTCTGCCACCAAACTCAGCGGGGTGCTTTTGGAGATCATGTTGTTGAGCCAATGTTCAGTGATCTCGTTGAAATAACGGTTGTTGGATCGAATGAAATTGAACGAATTGTGTCCGATATAACTCGCTTGGTGCGTATCCGACGTAAGGAAAACTGTATTGTTGCCAATCATCAACTCCGAACCATACAGGGCGTATTCGGTGTCGTTGGATAGGTTTTTTAGGGGGTTGTATTTCTTGCCATTTTCGGCTTGCTTGGAGGCCATGGCGAGGATGCCGTCGAGGTCTTCAAGGACGCTCAAAACGGTTTCTTTTTCCGCAAAAAATCCGGCTTCCCAATAGAATTTTATCTGTTGAATGGTGCTCTTCAGGGTGTCGTCGTTCCAAAGTTCAGTGGTTGGGATGCTCATGAACATATCGCGTAGTTTGGGCACTTCTTCGAGCCAGATGTTGGGCAATTGAATTTCTTCCACTTTTCTGCCTTGCAAAGCGGTGGAGTTAAGGATGCTCTTGTTCCAATACATCATTTTGAATTGGGCCAGTTTGGGGAAGAAGAAATGATAGAATACCGGCAAATCCTCTGCGGCGTAAATGAGGCGGTGGTTGGGGTATTTCATCATCCACGACAAATCGCCATGAAGTACTTGGAGGTATTGGTAAAAGCTCTCTGAATCGGCGGTGAGTTTGTTGATGCGGAAGGCCACCATGTTGGAGTTGACTTCAGACAGGGCCTCAAGTGGGATGTTGAAGTGCTTGCAGATGGCGAAGGTTTCGGAGAGTGTAATGTCGGTTTCACAGCGCAAACGTCGGTATACCGAATCGAGGCTGATTTGCAATAATTCACTGAGTTCTTCCGCCAAGCTGATGTGCATGGGGGCGGAGCGTTTCAGCAATTCGATGAAATTATTCTGTACGGTGTTCGACATAACTATTTGCGATTTTCCGTAAAGCTAAAAAATTTCTGTTGCAAAAAATGCAACTTTTCACAAAAAATGATGAGAATCTTTGCGAAAAATGCAATTATTGGGCGATGGGGTAGTGATTTATGCTAAAATCCTTAAAATGAAATTTGTCTTCTGCGGTAATCCGTAAGGTTTGCTGGGGTGGTACATCGACCTTTGAAAAAAATAAACCCATGAAAAAGAATCTTATCAATTGTTTCAAAGTGCTTGTGGTATTGGTTTTGGCTTTGTTTGCCACCCGCACAAGCGCCCAAGTTGCGGGCAAACCAACCATCGCTATCATTGATTTTGATACGCGTGGATATACTGCCGCCAACCAAAGCCAATGCATTCAGCACATTATCAATGAGTTGGTGCGATTTGGGGATTTCGAGGTGATGGACAAGTATGACATAGAGTACATCGCCAAGCGCGACACCCTAAAAATGACCGGCTGTTTCTCGAAAATTTGTTTGGCGGAATTTGGCAAGCGGTTGAAGGTGCAAAAAATCATCACGGGCAGTATTTCTCAATTGGGAGAAAACGTGAATGTGAGTGTGCGTTTGTTGGATGTAGAATCGGGGGTATTTGAAAAGAGCTATGTGAAGGAGTTTTTGAACATTCCTGGCAATGAGCTTTCGATGATCCGTGTTACGATGAACGAATTGTTTGGCAAGGCGAATGACCAAGATTTGGTAAACAAATTGACCAAAAAGGCCGAGTTCGACAATTCCATTAACAATCCATACCAGTTGCGCTTGAAGAGCGATGGTCCGAGAATGGGGGTTACCGTACTTACTGGGGAATCTGCAGCAATCATCAGACGTCCAACCAACGAAGGCGGATACGATGGCATGCCGTACATGTTTCAGTTTGGGTATCAGTTTGAGAAGCAGTATTTGAACGAGGGGAATTTTCAGGCATTGTTCGAGTTCATTCCTACGGTTACTGGCTTGGATCAGGGTAGGTTTATTCCGAGCGTGACGTTTTTGAATGGATTGCGTAACAACGTAAGCGGCTGGGAATTCGCCTTTGGTCCTACGTTCTCGTTTTCAAAATATTTAGACGAGTATTCTGTTGACAATGGCAAAACATGGACAACGAACTATGCGGCGAGTGCGATGACGCGCAGTGTTCCTGATAGTAGGGGCGATGTGACATTCACTACCGGGTTTTTGTTTGCTGCGGGCAAGACATTGAAATCAGGAAAATTGAATTTGCCCGTGAATTTGTATTTGGTTCCGGGTAAATACGGCGTTCGTTTTGGTGTGAGTATGGGTTGGAATGGCAAGTCGCGTTACGAAATGCGCGAGTGATGAAGAAATCAGCAGTGATTTGTATAGGTTTAGTAAAGTGATGGTTAGGGCCCCGCGCAGCGGGGCCCTAACTGTTATTGGAGAATTCCGTCTTGCATCCGCAAAGTGCGATCGGCGATATTGGCCAATGCGGTATTGTGGGTAACGATGACCATGGTTTGGTTGAAATCGCGTTGCAACTGTTTGAAATACTGATGGATGATTTCTGCGTTGGCCGTGTCGAGATTGCCCGTTGGTTCATCGGCAAAAATGACTTGCGGTTGGTTGAATTGCGCCCTTGCAATGGCCACCCGTTGTTGTTCTCCACCAGAGAGTTGAGCAGGCTTGTGATGATGTCGGTTCGAAAGTCCCAAATAATCCAATAACTCAGCAGCGCGTTTTTCGGCCACTTTGTTCGATAGGCCGCTGATTAATCCGGGCATCATTGTATTTTCTAAGGCGGTGAATTCGGGCAGTAACTGGTGGAATTGAAAGACAAATCCTACTTGTTTGTTTCTGAATTGCGCCAATTTCTTTCCGCTGAGGGCTGTAATGTTGGTGTTATTGATCAGGATTTCGCCTTCATCGGCCTGGTCCAAGGTGCCTAATAGTTGCAGCAAAGTACTCTTGCCAGCGCCGCTTGCGCCCACGATAGCAACGATCTCACCGGCCTGAATTTCTAAGTTCACGCCCTTCACTACATGCAAATGTCCATAGTGCTTGTGTAAATTCTTGCAGAAAACCATCATGAAAACGCCAAATTGTGCCCTTAATTGGGTCAAAGTTAGTTATTTTCGCGTCGCAATAATCTAGCATTCTCGCATCAACATGAATATCCACGAGTATCAAGCCAAAGAAATCCTGAAGACATACGGTGTAGCCGTACAAGAGGGATTCGTAGCAGAAACGCCCGAGCAAGCCTTGGAGGCAGCCCAAAAAGTAAAAGAACATTTCCAATCTGATTGGTGTGTGGTAAAGGCACAAATCCATGCCGGCGGACGCGGTAAAGGTAAAATTCAAGGCAGTGAACAGCGCGGTGTTCAAGTGGCCAAGAACCCTGAGCAAGCATCAGAAATCGCCAAGAATTTGTTGGGCGGCACTTTGGTGACCATCCAAACCGGTGCAGCTGGTAAATTGGTAAGCAAGGTTTTGGTTGCTCAAGACGTGTTTTATCCCGGTGCCAGCGAGCCAAAAGAATATTACATGAGTGTATTGCTCGATCGTGCTACCAAACAAAACGTGATCATCTACACCACCGAAGGCGGTATGGATATCGAAGAAGTAGCTGAGCAGCACCCAGAGAAAATCCACAAAGAGTGGGTAAATCCTGCTGTGGGATTGCAGCCATTCCAAGCGCGCAAAATTGCGTTTAACTTGGGATTGGAAGGCAAAGCGTTCAAGGAAATGGTAACTTTTGTTTCTGCCTTGTATCGCGCCTACGATGAAACCGATAGCGCCATGTTTGAAATCAACCCTGTGTTGAAGACATCTGACGATCGTATCATCGCTGTTGATGCCAAAGTGAACCTAGACGACAACGCCTTGTATCGCCACAAAGCCTTTTTGGAGTTGCGCGACTTGGCAGAAGAAGATCCAACCGAAGTAGAAGCCGGTAAGTTTAACTTGAACTATGTAAAGCTCGACGGTAACGTGGGTTGTATGGTGAACGGTGCTGGTTTGGCGATGGCTACCATGGATATCATCAAATTGAGCGGTGGTGAGCCAGCAAACTTCTTGGATGTAGGAGGTACTGCCAATGCTGAAACTGTAGAAAATGGTTTCCGTATTATTATGTCGGACCCCAACGTAAAAGCCATCTTGATCAATATTTTTGGTGGTATCGTACGTTGTGATCGCGTGGCCAATGGTGTGGTAGAAGCTTACCGCAAAATTGGTGATGTGCAAATCCCGATCATCGTTCGTTTGCAAGGTACCAACGCCGTTGAAGCCAAGCGCATCATTGATGAGAGCGGTTTGAAGGTATACAGTGCCATCACTTTGTCTGAGGCAGCTGCCTTGGTTGAGCAAGTGTTGAAAGCCTAATTGATTTTTTTATCGATAAAAAAAGGGAACCCATCGGGTTCCCTTTTTTGTTACTGTACAATCAAACGGGCAGTGCGATTTTGGGTGAATAAGGTCAAAATATCGCCCCTTGTTTGCCGTTTATCTTTGAATTATGAGATTGGCATTTTTTGTCGTGATGTTGACTGGTTTATCGCCCTTGTTCGCTCAAGAAGGCAAGCTGAATCAGTTTCCAGCTGCCCATTTTGATCGCGGGGTGGAATTGTATCGTGAAGGTCGATTCAATGCAGCCGTTGCTCAGTTCAGAAGTTACTTGAATTTGGCCAACGAAGGCAATCAGCGGGCAGAAGCCGAATACTATTATTCTATGTCGAAGTTGAAGGCCGGACATACAGATGGTGTGCCTTCGTTGCAGCAATTCCTAGATCAGAACCCCGGTTCGTTAAAAACCACCGAAGCCAATTTGGCCTTAGGAGATTTCTATTATCTGAAGTCGAAGTATAGCAGTGCGCTGCGGTATTATAAGCAGGTGGATGACAAAGCCATCGACAAGGAATTACGTTCTCAGTTCAATTATCGCAAGGGATATTGCTTGGTAAATGGCAAGAAATTCAAAGAGGCGGTAGAGGTGTTGAAGGCGGTTGCCGATGCTCCCGGTGAGTATCGTGATTTGGGCAGTTATTATTATGGGTATGCCTGTTTGATGATGGGAGATTATCCACAAGCGATTACGGCTTTTGAGCGAATTCGGGATAAGGGGTACGATAATGTGCGATATTATTTGGCCCAGGTTCACTACCAAATGGACAATTACGATTACGCTTTGGCGGAGTTGGAAAAGGTGGGTAAAAAGGTGCCACAAAATCAGGTTCAGTGGTTGAAAGGGAAGTGTTACTTCAGAAAGAATGCATTTGATAAAGCTGCGGAAGCGTATCGTTTGGCTGAATTATCGCCCGACACACTGAAGGTGGAGGAGAAGTACGAAATTGGGTATTCATTCTACCGCACGGGTGATTACGAGGGTAGTGTGATGTGGTTGAGCAGTGTGGCTGCAATGGGTGATAGTTTGTCGCAAATCGCGAGTTTTCAATTGGGCAATGCCTTGATGAAGCAAAAACACAACCGCGAGGCGATGAATGCCTATGCAGAAGCGTTTCGTACAGGGTACAATCCAGATATCGCGGAAATGGCGTTGTTTAACCAAGCCAAATTGGCGATTTTGTTGAACGATAACCAAAGCATTGGGTTGTTGGATAAATATGTGAAATTGTTCCCTCAGAAGGCCAATGCAAAGGAAGCCACCAAGTTGAAGGCGCGTTTGTTGATCAATACAGACAGTTATCGCGAGGCGGTATCGTTGTTGGATGGATTGGGTGAGTTGGATGCGCAAACCGAGGAGGTATATCAAAAAGTGACCTTGGCCAGGGGGATGGAATTATATAAGAGTCGCAATTTTTCTGGGGCGTTGGAATTGTTCGAGAAATGTGCTGCCCGCAGAGCGAATGCAGATTATGCGGCTCAGGCGATGTTCTGGAAAGCGGAGGCGTTGATGTTGCAGGGCAACGAATCGGCGGCGGTGAGTGCGTATCAGGCGTTTTTGGATCGACCTGCAGCGGCAAGTACCGAAGTTCAGCCCTACGCATATTATGGATTGGGATACGTGAAGTTTCAACAAAAGAAGTACGGAGAAGCCAGTGAGCAGTTTAGCAATTTCACCACCAAAGCGGCGCAGGGTAGGTATGAGGAGCGCATGGTTCATGATGCCTATTTGCGATTGGGCGATTGTTACTTCATGACAAAGCAATTGAATGATGCGGTGAAGGCCTATGCCTACGTAAGTGGGAAAAAAGGGGCTGATGCTGATTATGCCTTGTACCAAAGTGGATTGATTTACGGTTTGATCGATAAATCGGAGGAGAAGGTGAGTGCAATGAAGCGTTTGATTCAGGAGTTTCCCAATTCTCGTTTTGTGGTAGATGCTTATTTTGAGGCGGCGGAAGAATACAATGTAATGGGCAGAACAGCCGATGCCGAGCGCTACTATACTGAGATATTGCAGAAATATCCAAGCAACCCGAGGGCAAACCGGGCTTACTCAACATTGGGTAGGATTTACTATAACTCTAAGAAAATGACCAATGCGGTGGATATTTACACCAAACTGTACGATAATTATCCTGGTACACCCGAGGCCAAAGTGGCCAATGATATGGTGAAGAAGATTTACGCGGAACAGGGCGATGCCAAACAGTATGTAAGGTGGAAGAAGGATCGTGGTGGCATCTCCAATGAAGATCAGGACAGTTTGATGTACGAGGTGGGTTACAATGCCTATGAGAAAGGCGATTTCCCTATCGCACAGAAAGGGTTTGAGGCCTATTTGCAGGAGTTCTCAAAAGGCGGATTCTATTTGTCGGCCCACTACTACTTGGCCCAAACATTTGAAGAGTTGAAAAACAGGGCAGCGGCCATTGAGCATTATTCTGTGGTGGCTTTGGCCAACTCTGGAGAGCTGAAAGAGGATGCTGCGTTGGCGGTATTGAAGTTGAGCGGTGAGAATCCAACTTGTGATCAAGTGTTGGCATTTGTTGAGGTATTGGAACCCATCACACAAAGTCGTGAGACAAAGCAGAATTGCTGGCAGACCATGATGTATTGCTATGCAAAGTCGGGTAATACAGCCGGCTTGGAAGCGATTTCAGCGAAGGTCTTGGCCGATAATGGAACGCCTGCGGAAATGAGGACCGAGGCCAAATTGACGTTGGTTAAAGCGGATATTAAAGCGGGCAAGACTGAAAATGTACTGATGGATCTGAAAGCGATCTACAGCAAAGACAACAACCGATTTGCTGCCGAGGCGAAATATGTGGAGGCCCAATACTTATACGGAATTGATAGTTTGGAACAATGTAAGACATCTTGTTATGCGGTTTTGGATGAGTTCAATGGATATGATTTGTGGGTAGGTAGGGCGTTGATTTTGCTGGGCGATGCATTCAAGAAAGAAGGCGATATGTTCAATGCAAAAGCAACATGGAATGGGGTGATTGAGAATTTTGATGTGGCTGAATTGAAGAAGGAAGCCAAGGCCAAGTTGGATCAACTGGCCAGCGAACAAGCGAACAAGCCGTAAGGCAAAATTGGTCGATTTCATATGGTTACAAAGGGGCGGCAACGCCCCTTTGGTTTTT
>JACCDY010164685.1_pt1 | contig 28591 bp, 22 predicted proteins | sample 7446391 | NCBI WGS metagenome assembly JACCDY01 (sample SAMN15323451, study PRJNA562643) | freshwater metagenome | isolation source: river surface water | place: USA:Blue River Watershed | collected 2017-08-18 | reverse complement strand
TAAAAAAGAAAATACCCTTAGGTCCTGTTTTAGTTTTTGGGGCGAGTAACTTTCCCCTTGCCTATTCCACTATTGGAGGAGACACCGTTTCGGCATTTGCTGCAGGCTGCCCAGTAGTTGTAAAAGCACATCCCTTTCATCCGGAAACAAGTTTCCTAGTTGGTAAAGCCATTAAATCAGCAATTGATAATACAAATTTCCCTCAAGGAATATTCTCTCAACTCTTTGATGATCATTTTGATGTAGGTCAAAAATTAGCATTGGATAATCGAATAAAAGCGATTGGTTTTACAGGAAGTTATACCGGAGGAAAAGCACTTTTTGATCTAGCCAATTCACGCCAAATACCAATACCAGTATTTGCAGAAATGGGTAGTATTAATCCCGTATTTATTTTTCCTGAATCATTAAAAAATCAAAGTGAATTTTGGGCGCAGCACTTTGCAAAATCAATATCTAATGATGCTGGACAATTTTGTACCAAGCCCGGACTATTTTTTATTCCCAATACAGAAAACGGAAAAATATTTATTTCAATACTTAAAAATAAGTTAGTCCAGGAGCCTTCCTTTACCATGCTACACCCTACCATTTACAATCGATATGAGATAAAAAAGGAACAGCTACGTAATCTGTCAAATGGAGAATTTATAGAAAAAAAGGGAAGTTTATCTCAGCTAGAAGGCAGACAGGGGCTATTAACAATAGATAAAGATGAATTTTTACAGATAGAGCTACTTAAGGAAGAGATATTTGGACCCTTTGCCATACTCTGTTTTTACGACTCTCATGATGAACTTTTAACCTATACAAAGGAACTTCAAGGACAGCTAACATCCACAATAATAGCCACACAAGAAGAAATTATCAATAATGAATACGTTATTTTCAACATAAAACAACTTGCTGGTAGAATTATTTTTAATGGAGTTCCAACAGGAGTTCGAGTTTGTGAAAGTATGCAACACGGTGGACCATTTCCGGCCTCTACTGACGCTCGATTTACAGCCGTAGGAACAGATAGTATGCTTCGATTTATGCGTCCGATAGTTTATCAAGACAATTGTTGAATCTCTGTTGCAATTACCTCCCAAACTTTCTCGGCTGTTTTATCCCAAGAAAAAAGAGATGCTCTATTCAATCCATTATCAATCAGTTGCCTGCGTATGTCATCATTTAGAAATATCTGCGTCATTCCTTCAGAAATTTTATTTTCGTCAAATGGATTACAATAAATAGCTGCATCACCTGCAATTTCAGGAAGACTTGTTCTATCCCCAGCTAATATTGGAATTCCGCATCGCATCGCTTCAACAAGAGGAATACCAAACCCTTCAAAATAAGGAACATATGTTAATGCATAGGCCGAAGCCATATAGTTGACTAATTCTTCTTGTGACAAATGCCCAGTAAATCGAATTTTTGATTTAATCGCACTCGGAATTTCAATTTTAAAGCCTTTCCACATTTCTTGTCCAACAATTACCAGTTCTACGTCTGGAAAATTATTTGCTTGTTGAAAGAGATAAAAAGCTTGAATTAATCGTTGAACATTTTTTCTAGGGTGAATGGACCCTACAAAAACAAAATACTTTCCAAGATTTTTTGAACGTAAAAATGCGGTTTTATCTAACTCAGAGATTGGAGTAAAGCTTTCTGAAGCGCCATTCCAAGCCACTACAATTTTGTCATTATCAACCTTGTATGCGCTAGAAATATCATTTTTGGACGCTAAAGAAACGGTTATGATTTTTTTGGATTTATTAGCGTATTTTGGAAAAAATGTTCGGTAATACCATCGCACAATAACGGGCAAATCGTTGGGAAAGTGTTCGAAATTTAAATCATGTATTACATTAATCTGAGGAATCGATGAGCTCAAGGATAAAGAACCATCTGGTGAAAAAAGTAAATCAATCTTGTGTTTTTTCATTGCTTTTCTCAAGCTAATTTCAAACCAAAAAAGATAAAGAAATGGATGCCTTGCTTTGGGGCCGATTACCACTTCCATTGCGTTTTCGCCAAATATAAATTTTGGATCAACTGGCCTATCGAAAAATAAGACAAATGAATGCTCTGGATGATTTTGAATAATCCGTTTTACCACCTCAAAGGTATACCAGCCAAACCCTTCCATTTTATTGGAGAGTAAAAACCGCGTATTAATTCCTATTCTCAATGATTAATGGTAGCTAATTGCGTTTCAATGGCATGCAAAACACCATCCCACAAATGAATACGCATTTTTAAAGCTTCAATAGATATCGAGGTTGCCTCTTTCCATTTTTGATCATCTGAACCACAAAGTTCTTCAATCATATTCAAAGCCATTGGACCATGTTCACCCCCGTCTACTTCAATATGTCTTTCTAAATAATAAACTAATTTTGAAAATGAGTTACCTGATTCAACCTCAAGTGATTTAACAATTTGTATAAACATATCGGGAATCAGATCCTCTCTCCCAAATGTAAATAAAGCAGCTAACTTATGTAGTTCATTTTGACGTATAGCCGAAAAAGTAAATTGCACAAAATTCTTTGTGTTTTCTTGAATTGATACCGTTTGTAAATCTATTTTCAAATCTGATATAACACACGAGTCAATAAATTTCAAAATGGGTTGAGTATTAGCACCTGTTTGAGTCATTGCATCAATATAAAGTTCAAAATGACTAGCTGCATTACCTTGAGCATCAACATCACTTTCTTCTCCCCAAACAATCTCATTGATTAATCTTCTCGTTGCAGGATTACCATTTGGCACCCATGGAAGTTCGACACAAGTCAATCCACGCTGAAGTGATTTTAACAAACTCATAAAATCCCATACAGCAAAAACATGTTCTTGCATAAAAATTCTCAAGGCATCTACAGAATTAAGCCTTGAATATAAGGGATGATTGATTAATTGAATTCGATATGCTTCAATTTCCGTTTCCAATTTATGTAATTCCGGACTCATTTAATTTAATTTGATTCCTAGTTCTTTCATTTGAGTATCATCAATTAAGGAAGGTGCGTCAATCATGGTATCCCTTCCACTATTGTTTTTCGGAAACGCAATATAATCTCGAATAGACTCAGAACCACCCATTGTAGCAACTAATCTATCTAAACCAAACGCCAAACCACCGTGAGGAGGAGCTCCAAACTCAAATGCGTTCATTAAGAAACCAAATTGCGCTTGTGCATCCTCCGGAGAAAATCCCAATAGGTCAAACATTTTTGCTTGAAGTTCTTTATTATGGATTCGAATTGAACCACCTCCTAGCTCCACTCCATTCATAGCCAAATCATAAGCATTAGCACGAACTTTACCGGGATCGGTAGCTAAAAGTCCCATATCCTCTGGTTTTGGAGATGTAAATGGATGATGCATAGCATGCCACCTATTTGAGTTCTCATCCCATTCTAACAGAGGGAAATCTAACACCCATAGTGGTTTAAACTCCGTTGCGTTTCTCAGTCCTAACAAATTGCCCAAATGCAACCTTAATTCGTTAAGTTGTTTTCTAGTTTTATCCACCTCACCACAGAGAAGTAATAGCAAATCTCCCGGTTTCATATTTGTTTGATTAGCCCAACTTTTTAATTCATCAGCATCATAGAATTTATCTACCGACGATTTAAGTGATCCATCCAAATTATACCTCAAATAAACCAATCCTTTTGCTCCAATCTGAGGTCTTTTCACCCAATCGGTAAGTTCATCTAGCTGCTTACGCGTAAAATCAGCCGAATTCTCAACATTAATAGCTAAGACACTTGGCGAACTGTCAAATACAACAAAACCTTTACCTTGAACAAGAGAAGTTAAATCTTGAAATTCCATACCGAAACGAATATCAGGCTTATCTGATCCATATTTCTCCATTGCTTCAGCATAAGTCATCCTAGGGAAATCACCCTCAAAATCAACATTCAATACCGCTTTAAAAACATGCTTAATTAACCCTTCGAACGTTTGAAGGATATCTTCTTGTTCAACAAACGACATTTCGCAGTCAATCTGAGTAAATTCAGGTTGTCTATCTGCACGCAAATCTTCATCTCTAAAGCATTTCACGATTTGATAATACCTATCAATCCCTGAAACCATCAATAATTGTTTAAATGTTTGAGGTGATTGTGGCAATGCATAAAATTGACCTTGATTCATTCTACTTGGCACAACAAAATCGCGAGCTCCTTCTGGTGTTGATTTGATAAGAACAGGAGTTTCAACATCCATAAAATCTTTAGAATCCAAATACTTTCTGGTTTCGAGCGCTACTTTATTTCTTAATAATAACTTTTGTTGTACCGGATTTCTTCTTAAATCCAAATAACGATATTGCATTCTAAGTTCATCACCGCCATCCGTTTCATCCTCAATTGTAAATGGTGGAGTCATAGCAGCATTCAACACATTCAACTCTCTTACAACAATTTCGATTTCACCAGTTGGAATGTTTTTATTTTTACTTGAGCGCTCAACTACCGTTCCGGTTGCTTGAATGACAAACTCTCTACCCAATTTTCGAGCACTTTCACACAAGCCAGCATTTACATCCATATTGAATGCTAATTGCACTATCCCATAGCGATCACGTAAATCAATAAAGGTCATCCCGCCTAAATCACGGGACTTTTGCACCCATCCTGAAACCGTTATTTCTTTGGTAACGTCTGTCAATCGAAGTTCTCCACAAGTATGCGTTCTGTACATAATCAAAATTTGAACTGCAAAAATAGAAAAACAAAGCCGTTGGATAACCGCTTTAATTCAAAGAAGATTAATTTTTCAAGGTTTTTTGGAATATTATTTCTCTTTTTCCTTCAAAATTTGTTTGCGTAGTGCTTCTACTACTTCATCCACTGATTCTTCAAATGTTTTACATTGCTTTTTCGCAAATAATTCTTTTCCCGGAATCAACACTTTAATTTCAGCAATTTTGTTTTCTTTCTCTTTGTTTTTATCTAGTCTTAAAAAAACCTCAGAAGAAATAGCCTTATGATTGAATAATTCTAATTTATGAACACGCTCTTGAATAAAATCAACTAATTTTTGATCAGCTTTAAAATGAATTGAATGAACTTTTGTTTCCATATTGTTTAGTTTTTATCACCTCGAGGGTGTGCTTGTGAATATATACTTGTCAATTGCGCAAACGAATTGTGGGTATATACTTGAGTAGCAGATAAATTTGCATGCCCGAGTAAGTCTTTTAATGTTTCTAAACCAGTCCCTCGATTCAACATGTGTGTTGCGAAAGTATGCCTTAAAACATGTGGACTTCTTTTATCCAAATTTGTTGCTATACTAAGGTATTGATTTATTCTTCGGTAAACAAGCATAGGATACATTTTTTTACCCATCTTCATGGAAAACATGTAGTCACTATCTCCAAATATTTGCTTTTTTTTATCCAAATACTCTCGAATTAATAGGGATAAATTAGTTGAAATAGGAATAATTCTTTCTTTATTCCTTTTTCCTATGACTTTGATGGAATCATTGGTGAAATTAGAAACACGCAAATCGATTAATTCACTCAAACGTATTCCTGTCTGATAAAGCAATTCAAACATTAATTTATCGCGTATACCATCAATTGAGTCATTGAACAAGAAATCTAATTTTTCCGCTTGAAGTTCAGATTCTTTTGCAAATGCTGGTAAGCGCTTTTCATTTTTTGGCCCTTGGATTTTACTCATGGGATTGATAACCACCACATTTTCTTTTCTGAGCCACTTATAAAACGTTCGTAAGGCTGCCAGTTTTCGATTTATTGATTTTGCTTTTTGCTTATTCTCAAAAAGCTGAACAACCCAACCCCGAATGAATGATGAATTTAAATCTCCAAAAGCAGCCAAGCTCCCAACCTCAGCATATTGGATAAATTGCTCAAGATCATGTTGATAAGCCACAATCGTATGTGGTGAGTATCGTTTTTCAAACGTTAAATATCCAATGAAATTATCGAGCATAAAAAAAGGAGCTAATAGCTCCTTTAATACGAATTATAATAACTAATGTTACTGTTCAGCAGAAATTAAATGCTGTTTGTAGGCAGCACGAATAATTTGTTGTCTTTTAGTCACTGAAGGTTTAAGAAATTCTTTTCTAGCACGAAGTTGTTTCATAACATTCGTTTTTTCAAATTTCTTTTTATACTTTTTCAACGCTTTTTCAATGTTTTCGCCTTCTTTTATTGGAATAATCAACATACAAATTCTTTTTTATAATTGTTTAAGGGCTGCAAATATATGATATTACTATATCAAAAACAAATTATTTTAATATTTCTCTTGAAATTACTAATTTTTGAATTTCTGAGGTACCTTCACCAATCGTCATGAGTTTAGAATCGCGTAAAAATTTCTCTGCAGGATATTCTTTTGTATATCCATACCCTCCCATGATTTGTACTGCTTCGTTACCACATTTTACTGCCACTTCAGATGCAAAATACTTGGCAAATGCTCCTTGTTTAGTCAACGGTTGTTTTTTGTTTTTCAAATCTGCTGCTTGAAAAGTTAATAGTTCAGCCGCTTTTACCTCGGTTGCCATATCGGCTAATTTAAACCCAATAGCCTGAAAATGTGCTATAGGTTGTCCAAACTGTTCCCTTTCTTTTGCATATTTCACAGAAGCTTCAAAAGCGCCTCTCGCTATCCCACAACTTAATGCAGCAATTGAAATACGACCACCATCCAAAATCTGCATAGCTTGTTTAAAACCCATCCCTACTTCACCGATAACATTTTCTTCAGGAATGCGAACATTATCAAATATCAACTCAGCGGTTTCGCTTGCACGAACCCCTAATTTTTCTTTAATTTTTACAGCAGAAAATCCAGGAGTTCCTTTTTCAATAATAAAAGCCGTTATCCCATTACTATCTAACAAATCCCCTGTACGAATAAGTACTACAGCCACATCACCAGATAATCCATGAGTTATCCAGTTTTTAGAGCCATTGATTACCCATTCATTCCCTTCTTTTACAGCAGTACATTTCATCCTCATTGCATCAGATCCTGTATTTGCTTCTGTCAATCCCCAAGCACCAATCCATTCACCTGTTGCTAACTTTGGTAAATATTTTCTTTTTTGAGCTTCATTTCCATGATAATAAATGTGTCCAGTACAAAGTGAATTGTGAGCAGCAACACTTAAACCAATTCCACCACATACGCGACCCAACTCCATAAGAGCGGTTGCATATTCAAAATACCCAAAACCAGAACCACCATACTCTTCGGGTACAAAAATCCCTAAAAGACCTAGTTCACCCATTTTTTTCATTACATCAACTGGAAAATGTTCTTCGTCATCCCATTGCTTTAGGTTAGGTCTTATTTCTTTTTCCGCAAAATCCCGCACCATTTGGGCAATCATTTCCTGATTCTCACTGTATTCAAATTCCATTTTTTTTGATTGATATGTTGATTAATAACTTACTAGACTATTGATATTACTTGAATATCCATTTAACTTTTCGTTTCCATTTAAAAACGATAAATTCACTAAAAAACTAAAACCTGCGACGCGACCTCCACATTTTTGAATTAATGCCGCTGTAGCAGATGCTGATCCACCTGTAGCCAATAAATCATCGTGAATTAGGACATTTTGATTATGGCTTATTGCATCCGTATGCATTTCGATTATGGCACTCCCATATTCTAAATCATATGAATGACTAATTTTTTGATAAGGTAATTTTCCTTGTTTGCGAATTAGCACAAATGGAACTCCCAAACGCATCGCTAACGGATATCCAAAAAGGAACCCCCTACTTTCTACGCCAGCAACTGCCTCAATCCCTTTATGCTGATAAGAGTCAACTAAAAAATTTAAAACTTCTGTTGATAATTCAGCATCTAACATAATTGGCGAAATGTCCTTAAACATTATCCCTTCTTTCGGGAAATTAGGAACATCACGTATTGCCGCTTTTAATTTTTCTTCCAATGTCATGCTACAAAGATAAATAGGCTTTTAGATTTTCAAAGCATTCCTCATCAATTAATACAGATTCTTTTATTTCATAAATGGATTTAAAGCCTCCTTTTCTATCACGAATTTTAACTATTGAATTTGCTTTATTCCAATTCAGATAAGGATGTTTCTTTAACTCCTCTACACTGATGCTATTTAATTTTATCGGTTTTATAATAGCTTGATCAACCCGTATATATGGTTCAATTAACGTATATTTCTCAGCATCAATCTTATATACTTCCAATAATTGTTCTTTCTTAGTGAAACCACCTAATTTTGAACGATACTCAACAATCCATTTTGCAAACGCAGGACCAATCCCATTAATTTTTGTGAGATCATCGGCTGATGCTGAATTTATTTCAACTGAAACTGGTTTCTTGGTGATTTCTGTCTTAGAATATTCTTTTTTATTTTCAAAAATTGGTTTTTCATCATAAAAAGTTGAATCCTTAATCATATCAAATAATTCATCCGGAATTACAAAAACACGTTGTAATTCATCATTATTAAACACTCCTCGAGATGTAAATTTTAATACAACATCGGCTTGTTTTTCCGATAAACCCAATGACATCCAATCCATTTTGGAATACTTATTAGGATTAAATTTGTTTGGCGGAATTGAGAATCTACTTTTCTTCTCCCAAAAAGATCGCTTGGAAAATGATTTTATTTTTCTTTGTTTCGAAATCCTTGATTGAATCTCAGAAACTTCGGCGGCAGAAACAACAATTTGGGCTTTTTCGGAAGATAATAACTGAATTACGCGAGGCACATAGGCTATTCCAATCGTCAGTACCACCACATATAGTAATGCAATGCGATTTCGCTTGGAAATGTAATTCATCGAAAAGATATCTTACCTTGGCTCGTTATCGTTTTCGGAAAATGAATCCGGCTCAGCATTTGGTTTCGAAAACAAAACCTTGAAGAAAAAATAGGCTGTTACAGCTGTAACGGTAGTCATGGTTCCAAACATCATGAAAAAAGAAGAATCACTCATAATTAAGCTGTTTTACGTTTTTTGTAAGCAATATAAACCCCATAAGCAATAGTAATCCATAATAACAATAACATCACTCTACTTATGTTTTTGTATAATACGGACTTATGCTCATGATCTAATTTTTCAAGTCGATAAGTTTCATCCTTTTTCAATTTTCGATTTTCGATGAAGTACTTAATAGAATCTTTCTGTTCCATTTTAAGTGTATCAATTTCATACAGATGAACTTTTTTGGCATCTAATTGATCAATTACATTACCAAACTTAGCCATCATCAATCCTTCTTGTTCATGATGAATACGTGTTATTTTACTTTTATCTTGGTAATACTCGATTTTCTCTTTGGATTTTCTATTCGATATATTCTCCCAAATATCCGGAAGACTATTTATTAGAATAGCACCTAAAATAACGGGGGTAACATATTTAATAATGAACTTATATGCTTGTGGAACCTTGATTTCAGCACCCATGTTTATTTCTGCCCACCCTTTATCCATTCCAAAGATCCATGCAAAAAGTATGATTTCTGCAAAGGCGAAAACCACTAATGAAACCGTACCTGCCCAATAATCAAACTCATCGAATACGCCATAATTGAAGAACAAAACGGTTGGTAAACCAAGCACCAAAACTAATCCTCCAAACATCCATGCAGCATTGCTCTCCTTCCAATTAAACTCATCTCGCAAAAATGCCATTACGGGTGTACCCATAGCCAACGAAGATGTGATACCTGCAAAAAACAATAATCCAAACCAGGCAATTCCAGCCACAACAGACATTAAACCTCCCCATTGTTCGAACAAATAAGGCAATGTTTGAAATCCTAATCCAAACCCTCCTCCTTCTTTCACTAATTCTTGAACTCCTTCAATTCCTAAATAACCAATTGAAATCGGTATTAAAATCGCTGAACCCAAAACGATTTCAACAAATCCATTCATCCAGCCCGCACTCATCGCATTTAGAGCAATATCATCTTTTCTCCTAATGTAGGAAGCATAACATTGAATCGATCCCATACCAATGGATAAAGTGAAAAATATTTGTCCTGCCGCTGCCAACCAAACCTTTGTATTCCAAATTGAATCAAACTTAGGCTCCCATAAAAACTCAAGCCCTTTAAATCCATCTTCAATTGCTCCCAATTGTCCTTTTTCTATTGTAATTGCTTTATAGGCTAGAAAAGCACCAAACAGCAACAAAATAGGCATTCCGATTTTTGATGCTTTCTCAACCCCACCACTTAATCCACGTGACAAAATCCACGTATTCATGAATAAACACAATACCCAAAACACAATTGGCATAATGGAATTTAAAGACGTATACTCACCAAAAAAACCTGCAACTTGATCTTGTGTTTGTCCATTAAATGTACCAGCAATACTTTGCCACACATAAGACAATGTCCATGATTCTAAATAACAATAATATGCCGCAACTACAAGATTGGTAAAAATCCCAAAAACACCAATATATTTCCAAAGTGCTCTTTTATCCATTTCATGTAAGATGAAAGGGGTAGAGTGATTTCCTTTCGCACCACCAAAACGGCCTATTGACCATTCTACAAACAGTAACGGAATTCCCATTAATAGAAAACATACTAAATAAGGGATTATAAATGCACCCCCGCCATTTTGAATAGCTTGTATAGGAAAACGAATAAAATTACCTAATCCAACAGCATTACCAGCCATTGCCAAAACCAATCCTACTCTAGATCCCCATCCACTTGCATCTTGTCCAGACATAATTTAATTTATTTGAGAATCACGAAGATACAATTTTAGTTCAAAATTGCTAATGTTTCTTCAAGTGTTTTTGGATTGTATCCTAATTCATTTTTAGCTTTTGATAAATTAAACCCTGTCTTCGGTGGTCTTTTTGCTGGCTGGTTCAATGACACACTTGTTGAACGTTTTATCAAATCCGAATTTAAATGATAAAATCGAGCGATTCGAGAGACAATTTCAAAAATGGACATAGTTTCAGGCCCAGAGATATGGAAAATTCCATTTTTTTTCAATTCACATATTCGAATACAAGCCCATGCCAAATCATCAGCCCAAGTGGGTGAACGAAATTGATCATCAATTATACTCATTTCTTGATTATTCTCTAAGGCTTGCTTTGCCCAGCAAACAACATTATTTCTTGATAAATTTTCTCCTTGCCCATATACGATTATAGTTCTAACAATAGACCAATTAGCATCAGTGTGATGCAATAAAAGTTTCTCAGCATTAACTTTCGAATGCGCATAAACACTTAATGGATTGGGTGGATCCGATTCTGTGTAATCCCCTTTTTGCCCATCAAAAATAAAATCAGTAGACAGCAATTGAAAATGAATATTTTTAATTAAACAAATCTCCCATAGATATTTTGTTGACATCACATTCAGTTCATTACATTCAGCTGGATTCAATTCACACTGATCTACATTTGTCATGGCAGCTGTATGAATTACATGTGTGGGATTAAATTTAGTGATGCAATTATGAACCTGAACCTCGCTTCTAATATCAAGCGAGAAATAAGCATTTTTTGGACAGTTAGAATTTCTATTTTCACCTAATGACGTGGCAACAAAATCAATGTTTTTTTTTAAACATTGATTCACAATTTTTTGACCTAACAATCCATTGCTACCTGTTATCAGTAATTTCATCGACAAGCTTTGTTTAATAATGATTTACAATTCCCAAATGGTATTTTTCTTTTTACGCTCGAATTTAAAGTAGTGTTTATGCTCTAGAATCCAATGAGTAGCAAAATACAAGATTAATGGGGATCCCAAAGTAAAGAAGGAGGTGTAAATAAAACCTAATCTTACTTTAGATGAATCTAATCCTAATTTTCTTGCCCACCACTTGCAAACACCAAATGATTTAAATTCAAAATATAGCAATATTTTCTGAATGTTTTTGCTAATCATGAATTAATAATTTTCATTCCAACAACACAATTCATACATTTCTTCTTTGAACAAAATTCGTTATAAATTTCTAATATCGCCTGAGAATCAAATGAATTATTTACAACAAATCCTAATTTCCTCATTTTTAAAACTATATTGTTTTTTTCTGGAGGTAATAATTGTAAAATAGTAATTGCCTTTTCTTGTAATGAGGCAGATTCATAATTCATACCATAGACAAATAGAAAAGGTACAATGCCATTAATTAATAGTAGATTCTGCAAATCATAGGTTATCGATGCATCTAATTGATTAACTCGTTTCCTGAATTGGAAAATAAATTCCTCTGCCGTCAATTCAAGTAAATCGAATAATACAGGAATGAATGAAATGAGATTGGACAATTGAATCAATCTTTTTTCAGGAAAACTGGATGGTCTCATTCCTTTTCGTTTAAAACCAAAAAATAACTGACTGTTAGTTGCTGAATAGTTTAGGTCTAATCCATTATGAGAAGCGAATGTCATTTTTCGTTGCGGAACACTCATTTGTTCAACAAAAGAATAAGGTAAATACTGAGACATATATTCAAATGCGAATTGATTAACCTTACCACCAATTGCCTTCGACAACAACACATATATTAGTTGATAGGGATCAAGATCAATTAATTCTTTGGTTTTTCTTTCTAATCGACTCAACAAGGACGAATCCATCATCTGCCTCATGAAAATTGAATCAACCTTAGAAATCAATAGCTGACAAGGAAATGTTGCCATAGATTGTTGAAGAATTGAGAATTTTTGAAGCAAAGAAACATCTACTCTGTTTTTTAATTCCAATACTGGAATTTCCCACCCATTGATATCAATAGTACAATCATTTTCCCAAACTACATGTAAAATCACATTATTATATGCAGGATCAGAATGATGCTTATGCCTATACCAATCAGAAGCCTTTAAATGAATTTCTATGTTCCCCGACCAGGATAGTTTTTCTAGCTTTATCGTTGCATTTAAGAAATCAGGGCCGCTTTCAATTGCATTAAAAGTTCCGTAATCTTTAATAATTAGCGACCTACCGTCTAATAGCTTTAAACTAGAATGGTTGAATAATTTTAATTTCCAAATTAACTGTAAAAACTGCTCTTTCATAATACATCTTCCGTATTATGAATATACAAAAAATCCCGCTGAAATTAGCGGGATTTGATTTAGTATTTTAAATAACTTTTATAATTTCTCTTTTTCTTCGCTTCCTCCATTGTTTCAGGCTCAGTTGTCGGATTGAAGTCTTGTCTAACTACTTCAGCTGTCGTACGTCTATTTAACTGATGTAGGTATTCAAATTTCTTAGGATCCGTTGTTTTAAATTGATTGATATACTCTTCATTCAAAAGCACTTCATTGCCTTGTTCATCTTTCCATTTTCTTGGTTCTTTTTCACCTCGTCCTTCAGGAATAATTCTTCTTGGATCTACTCCTAAATCAACTAAAGCCGAATAATAAGCACGCGCTCTGTTTTCTGACAATGTTTGATTTCGATCATCCGCGTCACGAGCATCTGTATGAGAGAATATCTTAATAACAACATTCGGGAAATTATCTAATTCTTCTTTTACTTTCGCAATTGAATCTATTGAATTACAAGTCGCATCATTGATAAACGTCCATTGACTTCTTACATATTGAACCTCATTTAAAACGATATCGCGTAACGGTAGTAACGAAATTTCCACAAGGAAACTTTTACTGCTCGTTAAACCTACAGTTGTAATGGTTGTACCTTTAACATCATTTACATACCCCTCTTTAGAAGCAGTGATTTTATAGGTTTTGTTTCCGATTATTATTCTATTCTCCCCATTTTTCTCCCAACCTGTTTTACCTTTAGCATTTGTGTTCTTTGTGTCATTAAATTCACCATCAACCTCAGTTAACACAACTGCTGCATCCTCTATTCTGGTTTTTGTGCCACGCTCATAAACGATAACATTTAAGTCATACATTACTTCTGGCATTTTGTAGCTATAGATATCTGGTGAATAATCACCATTTGGACCTTTTCGCTCTGAGGTAAAATAACCTGTGGTACGATTTATATCATAGATTGCATAGTCATTGCTTTGTCCATTGATCGGTGAACCAACATTTTCAGGACTTCCAGACCAAGAGTTTGGAGTAGCATCTGGAGCGACCACAAAAATATCTAACCCCCCAAATCCTGGATGACCATCTGATGCAAAAAACAATTCACCATTCGCACCTAATGTTGGAAACAATTCATTTGCAGGGGTGTTAATTTTCGGACCTAAGTTTTTAACGCCATCCACCGTAAATTTCTTTGTTTTTTTATCAATACTTAAAACAACAGACCATAAATCTCTTCCTCCATAACTTTTAATCCCACCTATTTCTTGAGCATCTGAAGCAAATATCAATAACTTTTCATCTCTTGTAACACATGGATGACCTAAAGAAACTGAATCATTTAATTTATAGCTTTGTTTAATTGGTAAAGTATCAATTTGTTTCCATTTACCTCCTGCTTTGTCATATTTTAATCCGGACATTTCAGCCACCATAATTTGACAACCTAAATTTTGCTTTCTTACATTTGGACAACGAGTAATAAAAGCAGATTTGAATTGACCGTCAAAACAAATAGTACCTTCGTTATCGCCTGTATTAATTTTTAGTGCCTTATCTAACAAAACTGGTTCTTGCCAATTTCCTTTTTTATCTTTTGCAGACATCCATAAATCCATGTAAGATTCTCCTGTTCTTGGATCCGGCTTATCACCAACGCTTCCTTTACGAGAAGAACCAAAGATAACCAATGATCTTGCAGCATCTGCAAACATAGGCGCCATATCCATTTCTCTTCTACTTAATCCAGGTTCATGTGTAACGATATGCTTGGTTTTAATCAATTTAAATTTTTCATTTTGTTCACAAATTTCAATCGCTGTTTTCGTACGCTCATCGTTTGGATTAATTTTTTGATATTGCTTGTAGCTTTTCATTGCCTTGTCATTTTCATTCATCATACGTAGCATTTCGCCGTTGTAAAATAAAATCTCAGGAACAACATCAAAGTATTTCAGTTCAATTGCTTTTTCGTACCAAGCATTCGCGTCTGCAATTCTTTCAGTCAATCGAAAACTTTCCGCAGCCTTGTATGCCATGTCTCCTTTGGTCTTAATGTCACCTTTTACCCCTAGTTTGGTAAACGCATCAGTACATTTTGTCGAGGCTTCAAAATATTTTTCCATGTTAAAAGACTTGTAGGCATCCTTCACATATTTTGGTTGAGCTAAAGCTTTAGTAGTAAAGAAAACTGTAGCTACAACAAGAAGTATAATAATTCTTTTCATAAAATGTCCTGATTATTTTATTAATTAGTTTTAGACACACAAAAATATAAAAAATATTGAATATTCAAACTTTTATTCAACGAACCTCTGTATACGAGTTCCATTTCTTAATAATTGCCTGAAATCCAACGGGTAATTCCACTTCAAATTCCATCCATTTTTTAGATTTTGGATGGGTAAACCCTAAACTCTTTGCGTGTAAAGCTTGACCTGGTATTTGTGCAAAACAATTTTCGATAAACTTGCTATACGAAGCACTTGTTGTCCCTTTTAAAATTGAGTTGCCACCGTATTCTAAATCATTAAAAAGCGGATGACCAATGGATTTCATGTGAACTCGAATTTGGTGAGTTCTACCAGTTTCAAGTTTGCATTCAATAAGTGTTACATAACCAAATCGTTGAAGAACTTTATAATGAGTAACTGCATGTTTCCCTTCGTTTTCATCTTGAAATACAGTCATTACTTTTCTGTTTTTTGGAGATCTTCCAACATTGATGTTAACTGTACCATCTTCTTCTATATCTCCCCAAACAAGGGCTATGTACTTTCTATCTGTAGTGCGATCAAAGAACTGCTGAGCTAAACTAGCTAATGCATCTTCTGTTTTGGCAACAACTAAAGTTCCGGTTGTGTGCTTGTCTATGCGATGAACTAATCCTGGACGTAGCTTAGAAATACTCGATGCGATGGGAAGTTGATCAAAATGATAAATTAGTGCATTTACTAGCGTTCCCCGGTAGTTTCCATATCCCGGATGAACAACCATATCTGCTGGTTTATTAACCACAATCAATTCATCATCTTCATAAACAATAGAAAGTGGAATATCCTCTGCAATAAGCTCAAGCTCCCTAACAGGATAAGGTAAAACTATAGAAACTTCATCGACTGGCTTTACTTTGTAATTCTGTTTAACCTTATTGCCATTAACGATTATATTTCCATTCTTAGCAGCAGTTTGAATTTTACTTCTGGAAGTATTAGGCATCCGATCTAACAGATACTTATCAATACGCACCATCTCTTGTCCCCTATCTACAATGATTTTGAAATGTTCGAATAATTCCTCTTCTTGATCCTGCTCCAAAGGAAATTCTTCTTCTATCATTGTTTAATGATTTTAAAAACCTGCGATGATAAATTTGGTATTCTTAGGTAATAAATTCCTGGTAAACAATCAATCAAATCTATTGAATCACTTGAGCCGACTAATACAGTTTGCCCTAATGAATTTAGCAACTGATAATCAGTTGAATAAGTCAAATCGTTCAACTTTATTGTTAGCTTTCCGTTTGTAGGATTGGGGTAAATTGAAAAATTCAACTCATCCACATTTTCCTTAATTCCTATAAACTGATCCAGGGCTGTTGAAAATATAGGTCGAATCATTGCTGAGCCAGAAAAAGGAGATGTTAACCATGTAAACCCAGCATCGACACTGTATCGTATTTTGGATGAATTATCAATATTTCTATCCAATCCAGCATTTAATCGATCAGCATCTAACTGTCTCCAACCAATATGAAACTTGGTTCCAACGGCAATTTTCATGGTATCTAAAAAATAATAAGTATGAAAACTATTTAACGCGTTCCCATAAGAAGGACTCCTCGGGAAAAATACATTATCCTCATATAACACATTTCCAGGAACTCCTGAATTATCGTCCCATACGGTAACCAAAAATAATTTATCTGAAACATCATTAACAGAAGGAACGAAATGAATATCGACACCAATTAACGAATCTGGTTGATAGGTGTTAAATTCTATTGCTAATCGTGCTTGAACACCCGTTGGTCCAAAAGCTGCTTCTGCAGATCCATCGTCGTAGCTGTAAAAATTGGAAAAATTTTGATAAAAAACGGTCGAGTCGTTGATAGTTAAATTAGGGAATTGTGCTGAAGCACTTGCCTTTACTTCAAAAAGTTGTTCATCCCCCATCTTTGTTTTGTCAAATTCATACCCATTTGAACAATCATTCCATGACGAATGAGTAGTTCGTGCTTGGTAATTGATATTCGACTCCGCTAATATAAAACCAGGTAATACAAATGATCCTTCCTGAATAGCATTATAAAAAATAGAAATATCCCCATTTTGATAATTCTCCGGATTATTACTTCCATTATGCAATTTTATTAAAAGTGAATCCGTCATTTTATTATCTGCGCTTTCCTTATAATGATCCCACGGAACTGACGTATATGTTTTTAATAAGGAATTCAGGGGGTAAACAAAAGCAAAGTCCTTAAAGAGTGTATCATCCACGGACGACAACGTTCTTAAATGAACATAATCCACGTGAAAATGATCCAGACTTCCGGCTAAAGATCCATAATTACGAAACCTAAATTGGAATCCTTTTTTAAAATAGCAAGTGTCCTCCAGTCGAAGGTGCACAGCCCTGAAAGGATGAACAGTATCACCTTCAATTGACCATACATGTTTCCAATTGTTTTGAGAAGGTGCATAAAACTCGAGAATTAAAGAATCTCCTTGTTCAGGAATATCGCCCAATCCTTCGGGTTGATATAAAAAAGAAAAGTAAATTGAATCAGCAGACGAAATGGAGCTTAGATCCAATGGTTTAGAAGTTAGCTTATCTGCAAAATTAGTTGCTGTTGTACCTATTTCATAAGGAAACCCTTGTTCATTTAACCCATCAAAAGTTACAACTCCCAAAGAGCGTGGATCTAAGGCAAGTTGGTAATTGTGATAAGCATAAGAATCCAACCAATGACTTGTTGGATCAGATACTAACTGAAAAAAAATACGAGCAGAATCTTGATAAAATGGAGGGTTTACAACCCAAACGGTATCCATTAAATTAGCTGGATCACCAATTGTATCAAAAAGATAAAAAGGCGGGTACAAATTCATCAAATCACTTTGAACAGGGTAACTAGCTAAATCAGATACACGCACTGATAAAGGCGAAAAAAGTGAGTCCTCATAGGCATTTGTAGCACTATTATATTTACGTTTAAATGTGATCTGATCGGTAAAGGATAGGCTGGAAGGTAACGGTTGATTTGTAATCGGATCACTCAATCTAAAGTACAAAGAGGAAGTTGTACCAGGTGCATTAAAATCTCCCAAATATTCCTGAAATTTATTTGTAGAAAAATCATCAAAAAATGGCAATTGAAGCGTGTCAGAAATAAAAACAAAAGTGCTATCTAAAGTACTTCCTAACGTTTTTAATTGATGGTTTCTTTCAATCAGCTTTACATTTTGCATGATTGGACCCATTTCTAATTTTTGTGAAATCCCACTAGAAGCAAGAAAACTAAACAGAGACGCGAGAAAAATATAATATTTCATTGAGTGAGAACGAAAAAAGTGATTAAAAATTATATCATGCCCAATACTAATCTTCATTTTTAGCCGGATCTTTCTTTAATTTCTTTTCCATTTCTTCCCGTTCCTTATTTAATAATTCCTGATTAGATCTTGAACGATTTAATTTTTCCTCATCTACCTCTGGACTTAATGAACCAGTAAACGTAATTGTTTCAGACTTGGATAATTCTTTACCACGAGAATATTCTGGACTTTGAGTAATTACAATGGCAGCCATAGTATCGGCTTTTGTTTTACAATCCGTACAACCATATTCATAACTGAATCCAATTTCATCAAGCACTCTGATTGCTTCAGCAATCGTCATTCCGTATAAATCAGGAATTTTTTCTGCATCCTCCTCAACAAATTCTCCCACATAAACGGTAATTGTAGAACCTACTGGCAACATAGTTCCATAAACCACCTTTTTACCCTTATAAAGCTGATCAACAACTGTTCCGCTTGCGTCTTGAGCAACAGGCCTATATCTTATTATGTATTTTAACCCACGATTTTGAAGAATACTGACAGCAAATCGTTGAGATTTATTAATCAAATTAGGAACCTCAACTAGTTTCTGTTTTTTCGAAACTCTTAACCCAACAATTCTGCCCGGTTTCACGAAAATAGTAGTTGTTTTAGTGGGACCAGGTGTTTGTTCGAGGACGGTTCCATTTGGTTTTTTCGGATCATAGATAGAATCAATAATTTGATATTTCAATCCACTCTCTTCCAAAATAGTTTTAGCATCATTCGAGTTTTTACCAATGATATTTGGAACCTCTATTTTTTCTCCATGGTTTGTTGACCAATCTAAAATAAACATTGTTCCAAAAATAACCACTAAATAGAATAAAATTACTAATCCAAAATGCTTCAAAAATCTGCGTGATTTTAAGAAGTTCCAAAATGAAATTAAGAATGATGATTTACCCATAGAAAACAAAAGTAGTGAAAAGATTAAAACAGTGAAACTTGTATAAAGATTTTAAAAATTAGGCGATAACATGTGTGTTTTATAAAAATCTTCAATGTATTGAACAGCTTCCTCGGCTGTATCTGCAACGAAAAACATATTCATATCATCTGGAGCAATATTGTGTTCAGTATTCAACATGATTTCCTCCACCCACATTAATAAGCCAGACCAATATTCCTTCCCGATAAAAACTACTGGTCTTTTAGCAATTTTCTTAGTTTGAATTAAGGTTAATGCTTCAAAGGCTTCATCTAAGGTGCCAAAGCCACCTGGTAAGACAACAAATCCTTGTGAATATTTGACAAATATGACTTTTCGTACAAAAAAATAGTCGAACTCCAAATTATGTTCTTGATCAATATAAGGATTATGATTTTGCTCAAAAGGTAAATCAATATTAAGCCCTACGGATCTCCCTCCACCTTCTTGCGCACCTTTGTTAGCAGCTTCCATTATACCTGGACCTCCGCCAGAGATGATGCCATATCCAGCCTCTGCCAATTTTCTTGATACATCTGTAGCTAATTGATAATAAGGATTATCCTTTTTTGTGCGAGCCGATCCAAAAACAGAAATACAAGGCCCTATTTTCGCCATTCGATCATAGGCCTCTACAAATTCCGACATAATTTTAAAGATCGACCAACTGTCATTACTTTTTATGTCATTCCAATCTTTTCGATTTTTATTCATTCCATTTTTATTAATTCCACATAAAATTAACTTATTTTTGACTGTGAAACCTCCGTATTTTAAAAATCTTGTGCTTTTTTATCTACTACTGAGTATTAATATCTTATTCACACCGTACTCATTTGCTCAAAGAACTTTTTTTCAAGCTGATACCCTACCGAATAAAAAAAGAATTTGGCTCGCTTCTGGTACTCAAGCTTATGTTGAAATAGGTTCATTTGCTGCTTTATATCCCGTTTGGTATGCCCAAAATGCAAGTTCAGATTTTCATTTCTTTAATGATTTTGGGAATTGGGGGAATGTTGATAAATATGGTCATTCATATTCCGCCTATCAGCTTTCAAAACTCAGTTCGGACTCCTATCATTGGTCGGGACTACCCTCAAAAAAATCAGCTGCTATAGGAAGTGTAATTGGGTTAGGGTATCAAACTACGTTAGAAATTTTTGATGGATTTAGCGATGGATATGGATTTTCATGGGGGGACATGCTTTTTAACTCCTTAGGCAGTGGCATCTACCTTACACAGCAACTTATTTGGTCTGAACAAAAATTTATTCCAAAATTCTCCTATCACTCTACAAAATACGCTGCCTTTAGACCTGAAACATTGGGAGCAAATCATGCTGAACGCTTCCTAAAAGATTACAATGGCCAAACCTATTGGCTTAGCTTTTCTCCTAATCACCTTATTAATAGCAAGTTCTGTCCAAAATGGCTGTGTTTATCCATCGGATATGGAATAGATGCACGAATCATTGGAGACCAAACATCCTACATTTCGAGTAATGGGATAACTTATCATTCCCAACAACAATATTATTTGAGTATGGATATAGATCTAAAAAATCTTCCGATTAAAAACAAGAAGGTAAAGAAGGTTATTAGTGCTTTTAACTATTTAAAAATACCCGCTCCTACCATTTTATTCCAAAAAAATAAAGTCCGATTTTTGCCGATTTATTTTTAGTTACTCATTAATAATCGCGGTCCATAATGAAAGTTTTTTTTCATCCATCCTAGGCCAAATGGGTCTTATTTTCCCGTTGTGTGCAGCAATGTTTAAGTAGTCACCAATAAATACTGATTTATTAGGATTAAATGGTTTTTCCGAAATACAAGTTTCTTTAAAAGACACTCCACCATCTGTTGATTTACACCAAATTACATCCGTTAAATTATCATTGTAATTTCTTCTATCGAAATATACAAAATGTAGATTCCCAGTGATTTGATCTACTGTTAACCACGTAAAAAATTGATGCTTACCTGGTTTATCTTGGTTAACACGAATCGGAGCCGACCAAGTCTCCCCTTGATCCGTTGATTTCATCAGCCAAACATCTGTGTCATTCGTACCATTCCGCTGATCAGCCCAATTAATATAAAGAGTTCCTCTATTCGGACCATTACTTTGATCACATACCAAGATTGGCAATCCATTACACCGATTTATCCCAGGCACCTCTATCGTCCAACCACCCGGATGATCTGCAATTAATTTCTCTTTGGCTAACCATGTTTTTCCTTCATCCATTGATTTTTGAAAAACTAATCCCTTTGGACCTGTCCACGCAACATAAATCTCCCCTTTTGGTCCAAAAACAGGAACAGCTCCTTCAACTGTTTGATCATCATCTAAACAATCTCCTGCGTACCAATTAATTCGTAATGGATCACTCCAACTTACTCCTTGATCTTTGGATAAAGAAAAAAGAATATTGGAGGAATCTTTCGCTTCATTGGAATCATACTTATCAAATTGTGTCCAAGTAAGTGCTAAGGTATTAGAGGATGGATGTAGCGCTACCCAATGTTTATCTTGTGCTTTAGCTCCATTTGGTTTTGGATAAGTTCCATCAGAAAATGGACTATCAATGGTTGGAGCTACTTGACAAACGATTCGATCAATCCATGAAGCTTTTTTATAATCTGCCAAATGAAAATAATAAACCTTACCTGTACGGTCAAAAGTTAGAACAGGGTCTCCCCAAACACCATACGAACTAGTCAACAAGCTATTTGTCCAAGTTTTACCTCCATCTTTTGAATAATGATAATTATTTAGGATGGAACCGGCAGCAATTTGATTCGTATTTAATGGATTAATTGCAATTGATGGTTCACAAGTTTGAAAACTTGTTTTAGAATTCCAGTTTTTTGTAATTTCAATATTCTTATAGGGTTGGCTTTGACAAGATGAAAAGGTTAAAACTGTCCATATACTAACGTAGCCAATAATTGCGTAAGGCTTTTTTCTCTTCATTTTTTGAAATTGTAAATGTGAAATAAGGTTTTTCATATGAGATAATTTTTACATTTACTGAAAATAAAATATCATCTCTACTCAACAATAATTCTACTTGATCATTTTCCTTTAAGGAATTCATTGTTCCTTCCAAAGCAACTTGATCCACGCGATATCCATTGCAAGCAATAATCTCATCATTCACACTAATACCTGCCCTTTCTGCAGATGAACCAGACCGTACATTTTTTACTAGAACATTTCCACCTTCCTGTCTGACCGTAGCTCCAAATGATGGTTTTTTACTACCCGAATAAATCACATCAATTCCTACCTTGGAAAAATAATCAGCATAAGGTATAATCTCGGTTCCATCGATGTATTTTGCATAAAAAGTAGTTAAATCTTGGTTAAGAAACTTTTCTAGTTCTTGTTTAAACTCCATATCGCTGATTCCTCTTTTCAATTCATTAGCATATTTTGAATAAACCTGTCTCATGAAGTCATCCAAGCATTTCTTTCCATTGTATTTATCGATGATCATCAAATCAAAAACTGCTGCAATTATTTGCCCCCTTGAATAATATGTCATTGTTGTATTAGAAGAATTTTCATTAGGCCGATAAGCCTTAATCCAAGCATCAAAACTAGCATGGGCAACCGATTGCACTCTGGAACCTACTGCTCCTTCTACATAATTTATCGAATTTTGAATTTTTGAAATAAATTCATCTTGAGACATTAATCCAGCACGACGCATAATTAGTTCATCATAATAGGATGTAAACCCCTCCATTACCCACAATAAACTCGTATAATTTTCTTTATCATAATTAAAAGGACCAAGTTCTATAGGTCTAAATCGTTTTACATTCCATAAATGGAAATATTCATGAGCAACTAAGTTAAGAAACCCGAGGTATTCTGACCCAGTATATGACCACCTGTTCACACTAAGTGTTGTAGAGTTCATATGTTCCAATCCTCCTTGACCATCAACAACATTGTGCACGATAAACAAATACTCTTTATTAGGATTCTCCCCAAATACATTTGTTTCTGCTTCAATCACCTTAGGCATATCCACCTTAAGTTTTTCAACATCATAATTACCATCTCCATACATGGCAACTGTGTGTTTAACTCCCGAAGCTAAAAATTGAAATTCAACTTGATTCCCTATTTCAATTGGGCAATCTACTAAATGATCATAATTTAAAAAATCAAATTTTTTAGATCCGTCTGCTGAAATTGAAATAGTTGACAATGGCAATGCTGTTGAAATTACCTTAAATTCATGGTATGGAATAATATCCAATTGACCGGGGAGATGTTGATGAGAATTTACATACATGAAAACCCCTGACCCACTTACAAATCCATGTGTCAAATCCAAGAAACTAGTTCTAACGCTCAATTCAAAGGCATATACTTGGTATTTAATCGTTATTCTTTTTCCTTTGAGTGGATTCTGAAGTTGCCAAGCATTCTTTGCGGTTTTAATTGTTTTTAGAGCATTATTACTATCATCAAAGGCTTTAACTTGATTTACGTTTTTAGAAAATTCTCTAACCAAGTAAGAACCTGGTGCCCAAACAGGCATTTTAACTTCTAATTGTTTGTCTTTGAATCCCTCTAAAATCATTTCCACTTCGAAATAATGACTTTGAGGATTAGGCATTTTTAATTTATAATTAATCTTCTGACCAATTAGAAAAATGGAATTAAATAGTAATACTATTGTAACAAGTAAAATCTTCATTATTATAAATAGGGTATTAGGTTTTCCAATGCTATTCCACGTGAACCTTTCAATAGAATAAAATAATCCGTTAAAGTTGATTTTTGAAAAAATGAAATAGACTCATTTACGTTCAAAAATTTTTGAGTTGATTTATTATTAGTTAAAGCAAAAAATAAAGGTCCCACGGTAAAATAGTTTACATTTTCCTCATTCAGGTAATCCAATATTTCAGCATGTTTTTCTTCGGAGACCTCACCCAATTCAAGCATATCACCTAAAATTAACACCTTATTAATTGCATCCATGTTAATAAAACTAGTTACGGCAGACTGCATGCTAGAAGGATTAGCATTATAGCAATCCACTAATAATTTATTTTTAGCCGTTACTGTAATTTGAGATCTATTATTAGAGGGAACATAAGCTTCTAGAGAGGAATTAATCTTCTCAACCGGAACGCTAAATAAAACACCAAATCTAATGGCTGCAAGGAAGTTATCTACATTATATCCTCCAAATAGGTGTGTATGCACAATATGTTTTATTTCAGACTCATCCCACCAAACAAAATTCAAATACGGATTCAATTGAAGAATCTCCCCTTGTAATTCACTTTTTGATTTAGTTGAATAATACAATTTCCTTGTCATAGTAGGCGAGTTTGACATCAAAACATCATCATCCGCATTTAAAACTATAACACCATCTTTACTTGTAATGGATTCAAATAATTCTAATTTGGTCTTTAATACACCTTCGTAATTCCCAAAACCTTCTAAATGCGCTGCCCCAATGTTTGTGATTAATCCATGGGTCGGTTCGGCAATTTGACATAGTTCAGCAATGTCAAGTGGTTTATTTGCACCCATTTCAATTATTGCAATTTCATGAGAATCTTTAACCGAAAGCAACGTTAATGGTACACCTATATGATTATTTAAATTACCTTGAGTAGCTAAAACTGAATAATGGCTACTCAGCACTTGATAAATTAATTCCTTTGTAGTTGTTTTACCATTTGAACCAGTTATTCCAATAAACGGAATATTAAATTTTCTTCTGTGAAAATTTGCCAACTTTTGAAGGAAAACTAATGAATCAGGAACATAAAAAATCGTTTTATTATCTGCATAATTTTCTTCATCCACAATTGCGAATTTGGCACCAGAATCAATGGTGTTTTTAGCAAACGCGTTTCCATTAAAATTACCTCCTTTTAAAGCAATAAACATTCCGTTTTGAAGCACGTTGCGGCTATCGGTAAAAACACCTGATGTTTGGTAAAAGAGATTAAAAAGTTTTTGCATAATAAAAAAGGCCTGTTAAACAGGCCTTAAAAATACTAATTATGATTTTCTTTTTTTCTTTTTACCGTAATTTTTTCCGGTTGGGCTTCCTACCCTATCCATCGCACAACGGAATCCAATATTTCGTGTTGACTGTGTTTCATCCAAGAATCTTCTTGTTCCACATCCTAACCAATAAGCATTATCTTCCCATGATCCACCTTTATATACACGTGATCTATCTGATACTAAAGTTGTAGGAGTTCCTTTATTCCAATCGGAAGAATTAATATTAGTTCCGTCTAAATTGTAACGTTCATGATCATTTTGATACATAACTAATTTTGGATCTCTTTTCCCAAGATTAATATCTTTTTTACGATCACCATTCTGATAGAAAATTGAAGACTCGATATCACCATCAAGGTAATCAATATAATCATCTTTTCTGTAGTTCAATCGACCTAAGTTCTCTTCTTCAGTAACACGACGATAACGCATTTGACCTTCTGTTTCAGAAATGTATTCCGTTAAACCATTTCTTAATACACCAATCATTGTTGTTAAAGCTGGATCATCTAAGTAATTAGGAAATAATCTAGTAATGTAAGCATCGCTAAATACTCTACCCCACAATCCTCTATTTATTAAACGGGTTGCCTCTGTTGTTCTCAGGTTATTAGTTAAATAAATTGCTGAATCTAACCAATAATGAACTGAATCAATAAATTGTAATTCTTTTTTGTATTGCGAACCTTTGATATTATATACATCCAAGTTATTTCCTGATGAAATAAATAGTTGATCAGGATTAACACCTTTTCTAGATTCTGCAGCGTATTTAGATTTCGCTTTTGCATTTAGACCGTTATAATTAAGCGGTTTTTTATCTAAAACATTAAACTCAACTGTATATGTATATTTTTGCAATGGAGTAGTACCCGGTTTTTCAACTGTTACAAGAATACTATATTTTCCGGCAGGCATATTATATTTAGCTTTTACAACTCCCGCTGTATCAATTTCAAAATATTTTTTATCCCCATTTATTTTAAAAGTTAAGTTCTTTTTGACAGGAGTTTTATTAATTACATCTCCTTTTGGAGCCTCAGTTGAAAAAGGATAATTCACAGTATCCAATTTACATGCAGTAATAATATCATTTTCGTAAAAGAATTCGAAATCTGTTTCAGCTACACCATTTCCTTGTCTATTCAACGGATTCCATTCGTTTTTGTTAGCACCATCGCTTCCGGCTATTCGCTGATATCTTACGCGCTCAAAATCCAATACATATTGTTTCATACCATGAACATCGTATCTAATCCTATCATTCTTCATAGCGTCTTGAACACCGATGGTTGTAGTCAACTTGGTAGTATATACATTTCCTCTAAAAGGACTAAAACCTTCCACATCATCTAATGAATTTGGACGATAGACATCTTGAACCCACTCAGATACGTTACCTGCCATATGGAATAATCCAAAATCGTTCGGCCAAAATGATTCAACTGGTGCTGTTGGTGCTGCCCCATCATTCAGGTTACCAGCAATACCCATATAATCTCCAGAACTTCTCATGAAATTAGCTTGAATAGAACCTTGAAATTGTTCTTCTTCGCGTCTAACCCAGTGACCATTCCAAGGATACGTTCTTCTATTGGTATAATTTTCTGAATTTTCCTGAAGGTTTCCAATTAATCCAGTTGCAGCATATTCCCACTCTGCTTCAGTAGGAAGTCTGTAGTTTGGCAATAAAATTCCATCTTCCATTCTTACAATACGCGCACCATAATTTCCTTGTCCGCCTTTATTAACCGATCTTGCACTTGGATTATAGTTTCTTAATCTACGCCCATTATCTGGTTGAGATTGTTGTGTAAACACCTCATCAGCTCCGCCACCCTCTTCATCTACAATTTCTTCCTCTGTTTCTTCCTCTGTATTATAATTACGATTTGCTTCGCGAGGAGCAGGTTGCAAACCAAAATACTGACCACTTAAATAAGCTTCAGTGGAAAACATTTGGAAAGGACTTAACTCTTTGTTACCCATTTCCCAGTCTAAAATACCTTCACGAGCAAGAATATACTCATTCACACGATCCGTTCTCCATTTACAATATTCATTTGCTTGAATCCAAGACACTCCAACCACAGGGTAGTCTCTGTATGCAGGATGACGCAAATAATAATTCACGAAATGTTCCATAGAAGATAATGGACTTCTCCAACATAATGTATCAGGCAACGCTTTTCTATACACTTCTTGATAATTGGAGGTGAAAGACTCGCTGTAATTATCTACATATTTTTTAAACGCACTTTTATCACCTGATAAATCTCTGATTGAATCCAAATTAGTAAATTCTTGAATTTCCAATTCTTCAGTTGCATCTGGCTCATAACGATTTGGATTTAGTGGATCAACACTTCCGTATACTCGACTCAACCAAAATAAATACTCCAAATAATCGAAATTAGAAACTTCTGTTTGGTCAATATAAAATGAAGGCACAGTAACTTTTCTTGGATTATTATTCCATTCGCGCATTACATCTTGCTCGGTCATACCCATGGTAAAGGTTCCACCTTCTACCAACGTTAAACCAGGACCAGTTTCTTGATCCATAGCTGGAAATTTCTCAAAACCACTTCCAAATTTCTCCGGACTATTGTGATGCCATCCGGTAGATTTGGATCTTTCTGGCTGACAAGAAACCAAAAAAATCACACCGCACAATACAGCACTGCTTTTAATAAAAAAATAACTCATTGCTTTCGTTTTCATACTTTTTGAGTTTATTAAGAATCTTGAAACGTCAACTATTAAAAAAGGTTACTAAAAAGAAGGACAAGAAATTGTTCTGAATGCTCTTGGCTTTCTTCTACATTTTAAATTGTACCCCATGGATACCTCATGAGACCCTCCTGAAATTCCGTTTCCTAATTTAGAAACCGTAACGTCATAGCTGTATC
>JACCDY010958421.1_pt1 | contig 28595 bp, 34 predicted proteins | sample 7446391 | NCBI WGS metagenome assembly JACCDY01 (sample SAMN15323451, study PRJNA562643) | freshwater metagenome | isolation source: river surface water | place: USA:Blue River Watershed | collected 2017-08-18 | reverse complement strand
GGCTCCCAATGCGTGGGAGAGGTCGATTGCGTTTCTCATTTTTAGCTCCTAAGCCAGCGGGGTCGGGGTGCTGGCTCTGCCAGCCTAATTTGGCACAGCACATCACACCAATCCATCCGTCCTCAGTGAAAACGGCATAGTGATTGAGCCTTTTTACGTCATGCTCAGGACGGTTGAGGAGCAACTCTATAAAGCTCTGACTAGGAAGTGTTTGTCTTGCCAGACAACATCCATGTCAGGAGCCTTGAGGATAGCGATAGCCTCAGGGCAGGTTTCGTGTAGCGTCTCAGTGGCCTCAGCTAGTGGCACCCAATAGCCAAAGTCCATCACGGCAAGTGAGCATGCGCTCTCGTCGATGGCAATTAGTCTGTAATCCATTTTTACTCCTCAGTGTTTGGTCTCATCAGTACTGGCCTTACCAGCAGACCAGCGGGGCTGGGGGCAACCCCGCTAGTTTCGACCTCCTATTCGCTTACCTCGATGTCTGGCCAGCTCTCACCGCTGATGAATTCAAGCTGTCCGTTAGCTGGCTCAATGCTGGCCTCGAAGTCATAGCTGGATAGGTCAGCCTTGCCCTTCACGGTCAAGTTCCACGTCACGGTCACGGTAACCTCCCGCTCTAGCTTGAGGTCTAGGTTGAGCATGCCTGCTAGCTCTTCCCAGAATGGGTTTGATAGTTCGTCAGTGTCCCACTCTTCACGGTCAAGGCTGGCCTGAATAAAGTTCTTGACCTCGATGTATTTGTCAAACCACTTAACCATGTCTTTGCGGTTTGTTTCGTTCTCACGCTCTAGCTCAGCGATGCGACCATTCTCTGCCTCAAGCTGAGCCACCTTGGCCTTGAGGTCGGTAATCTCTGCCATGTCTCGGTCGCTCTGGTTGTAGAACTCCGAACCGTTGTATTCAAACATGATGCTCCTTAGTTTTGGTATCCCCGCTTGGGGAGCCAGCGGGGCTGTCCCGCTGGCAAGAACCACTTTGCCAGCTTTGATGTTGTGACATGTTTCTAGCCGTCCTGTATGTATTAGCCCACCTCCTCCAAAAATTGAATTTGCAGCGTATGTCTACTAGAATTGCTGGCATGGCAAGAATCGCAGACCATCCCCTTCGCATCGCTAGGCTCCGAGCCAACATCAGCCAGGAGTCCCTAGCCAAGCGTGCAGGCGTCCAACGCTCCGCTATCTCTGCAATCGAAGATGGCAGAACCAAGAAGCCCACTGACCGCTTGATTGGCACCATCGCCCCGCTTGTGAGCATGAGCGCAGACGAGCTAAACCAAGAGATACAGGCGTGGCTTGACAAGCCCATTGAGGCCCCACTCAAGCCAAGCGCCATCAACCTGCTTGCTATCCCGCCGTATGTGCTGGGCCAGTATTACCCGACCTTTCAGGCATGGCGTAAAGAGCTAGCTCCAACCCACACGGCATTTGCGAGCATGTTACGTATGAACCCTGCCACTGTGCGTGACTACGAATCTGGCAAGCTGCAGACCCTGCCTGACTCATTCGCACGGCAGATGCTAAAGGCATTCGAAAAGCACGGCTTTACCCCTGACTACCTAGCAGCATTGGAAGCGTTACCTAGAGCATGAGTGAGGAAGAGAATGTATACATGGAGCTTGATGTCAGCAAATTCGAAATCCCTGCTGAGTCCCCAAAGCCAACCAAAGAGCAAAAGCTCTTCGAAAAAGTCCTCGCAGCAGCCATCGCAGCAGACAGACAAGGGCTCTTCCTCGAAACGCAAGTAATTCTTGACCAAGATGCCAGCCTGACCAAAGAGCAGGTTGAGCTGATTTGGGCTAGTAGCAAGTTTCAGAAGTCGCTGGAGTCCAGAGGCATTGCCAGTACCAAGAACCCGAACCTAACGCTACGGCAGGAAACCTTCTTGCAGGCGTATCTGAACCCGCTAAACCTGAAGACCCCGCAGGTCTTGGCAAAGCAGATGAAGATTACGGCTATTGAGCTTGACGGCTGGATGCGCCAGAAAGAGTTTGCCAAGGCAATGTCTGCCAAGGCGCAGGACAACTTGGAAAAGTATCTGCCGATGGCAGACCAAGCGCTGGGTCAGTTGGTCCAGCAGGGTGACATGAAGGCCATCACCTTCCTAAACCAGCTCACTGGTCGCTTCGATGCGAACAAGCAAAACAGCATCGATATTGTCTCGGTGATGATGAAGGTGCAGGATGTCATTTTGCGCCATGTGCGTGACCCTGAGGTGAAGCGAAATATCGCTAGGGAACTCATTGCAATCGCTAACGGACAGAGCCCGTTGTCTGCCCTTCCTGAGCCTGTTAGTGATACAATAAATGTTGAGGCGGAAATTATTGTCGTACCCAACGAGGAAGACTAATGGCTTATACAACCACAACCCGCCTTGGCATCAAGAAGGCTGTACCTGGCTCTGCCCAGCCATTTGAAACCGCTGTATTCAACGAGAACTATGACAAGATTGACGCAGAGTTTATTGCGGCTGATACTCGCCTCGACAACATCGAAGCGCTAAACACCACTCAGAACTCCCGCCTGACTGCGGTTGAGTCTGTAAACGCCTCGCAGGCATCTGACCTACTTGGCCTAGTTAGCGAAATCGCACTGCTTGACAGCAGAATCGATGACCTAGAAGAGCTAAACATTGGACCTCGCCTAGACAGCATTGAGGCCCTAAACACCACTCAGAACACTCGACTAACCAACATCGAGACCCTGAACACCACTCAGAATTCACGCCTAGACGGCATTGACACTCTGAACACCACTCAGAACTCCCGCTTGACCGCAGTTGAGGGCGTGAACGCCACTCAGGCAACCACCCTGACTAGCTACGGCACTCGCCTAGACAGCATCGAGTCTTTGAACACTACTCAGAACACTCGCTTGACCAACATTGAGACTCTGAACACTACTCAGAACTCAAGGCTGTCAGCGCTTGAAGCAGTTGTCGACGGTGGAACCCCATAATGGCTGAAGAGCAACCACACGTAAGAGTTACGCTGCAGACCATCTACGATAAGCAGCTCGACAACGAGAAGTTGCTCGTTCGCACCTTAGAGAGACTTGACGGCCTCGCTGACGTTCCAGACCGCCTACGTGCAGTGGAGCAAAAGCAGGCTGAGGCTGCCTGGGTCCCAAAGGTAGTTCTCGCCAGCCTGGCATCTGGCATCTCAGCTCTGGCAACAGCCCTGTTCTCAATGATTAGAGGTTAATAATGACAACCTTTATGCTCCCATTCCCTGACAAGGTGCTCACTGGGCACTTTGGCAAGATTCGCACAATCAACGGCAAGAAGACTAACCCTCACCGTGGAACTGACTGGGCACCAAAGCTTGGCGCACCAATCCCTGCGGTTTCTAACGGCACCGTCATGCTAGTTCAATACAGCAAGGTGCTTGGCTGGGTTGTTGTGCAGTCCGTCAAGGGCTTCGATGGCAAGGTCATGTATGTCGGATATTGCCACATGGACACCAAGCCAGCCTACAAAGTGGGCCACAAGCTGAAAATGGGCGACATTATCGGCAAAGTGGGCAATGAGGGCTTCTCTAGCGGGCCTCATTTACATGCCACCCTCTCAGACACCGTTAAAGGCGTATTTGCGGGCACGGTATACGATTTGTACAAATACCTATCGGAACAGATTAAAATGGCTTCTAAAGCCAAGCCAGCGGGTCAAAAATCTTCCGCAACCCCTAAAAAAGAGACAAAATCAGCAAAACCAGCAATTTGTCCAACTTGTGGGCAGGAAGTGAAGAAATGAACGTAAAGCGTGTTAGCAAGCGAGCACTTGCATACATCATCATGAAGGTTTCGGGCACCCTTGGTGGTGGATTCGTCTTCGGTGTCGAAGTTTGGCAGGCTGCAGCAATGGCTGCATTTATTGGTATCATGGAGATTAGCGAAGAGCTTTCTCGTGCTTACGTAACCGACGGCGAAATCTCCGAGGCTGACGAGCACGAAATCTTTGGTGGTCTTGCAGATGATGAAGACCCAGAACTAGGAGAAAAATAATGAGCCCAGAAGAGCAGAAGAAGCTCGACGAGATGCGGAATGCTCTTGGCGCTGCACAGTCCAAGACCGCTGACGAGATGGCTAAGAAGCAGGACACCGTGCGTGGCACTGGTGCTGCGACTAAGAAGAACCCTGCTGCCGTAGCTATTGCTAAGTCAAAGGCATCCAAGAAGGTCGGCAAGACTATGCCTGCCACAAAGTCAGTTAGTGGCGTCGCTGCTAAGCTCCCCTACAAGAAACCATTCATGAGGTAATGATGTCTAAGTCAGAAAAAATGAAGGCTCTAGCTGCAAACATTGCAAGCAAGAAGAAGCCAAACAAGCCAAACCCATTCATCGACATCGATGACGTCAAGGCCAACAAGAAGAAGTTCGGCTACGACATCAACATGCGTAAGGGTCGCACTATCTCCGTAAAGGGCACTGGCAAGTAACAATGCCCAGCGAAGCCTGGCAGCGCAAAGAGGGCAAGAACCCTAAGGGTGGCCTGAATGAGAAGGGTCGCAAGTCCTACGAGGCTGCTAACCCCGGCTCTGACCTGAAGGCACCTGTGAAGTCGGGCAATAACGCCCGCAGGTCGTCATTCCTAGCTCGCATGGGCAATATGCCTGGTCCTGAGCGTAAGCCCAACGGTGAGCCAACTCGCTTGCTATTGTCTTTGCAGGCGTGGGGAGCATCGTCGAAAGCTGATGCTAAGCGGAAGGCTCTTCAGATTCAGCGGTCTCGGAAGTCTCAGGGATAGTCACATCGTTTAGCAATACCTGCACCGTAGGGCAAGGGTATTCTACGATGGCATCTGCGAGCGCCGAGCAGTGAGCACAGACAATAACATCATCCCGCTCTGCTTCGTGGTGGAGCGCATTTAGCACGGTTAGTGCGGTGAACATTTGAAAGCCAGCTTGCTTTAGCTGCTCAATCGTCTCTTCGTTTGTCATTACTTGAGCCTAACTCCCATTTGAACCAGAAGGTAGTAAATCTCGTCATTCGAGAGGCCTTCTGATTTCTTTTCGTCGACAAAGTTTTGCACCTTGTTCTTGTAGTCAGAGTTTATCCTATCAGTGTTTTCACGCTTGGCATTCTCTAGGTTTACCTGACGGTTGTAGTCGATAGGGCGTAGGCCGCTGAAGAAGCTGTTGAGCATACGCTCACGGTCAGCGTCAGTTAGCTTGTTGGTCGTGTTTGGGTTCGCATACTTCTCAGGCGTGTAAGCGCCTAGTGCGATAAGGAAGTTGTTGAAACCGAAGTTAGAGAGCAGTTCGTCTCGCAGCTTTCCTGGGGTGTCAATGTTCGCTGGTCTGCCAGTGTCGAGGTCTAGGTTGATGCCAGGGGTTACGGCAGCAGCAGTCTTGAGCAGGATGTTGGTCTGAGCGCCAAACTCTGATAGCGCAAAGCCACCGCCCTCAGAGCTCATTAGGTTCTGGTAGGCAGACTTTGTTGGGTCTACCTGAATAGCCCAGAAGTCCAGCACATCTAGTGGCAGGAACGACGGCCTGATTGCCTGAGCGCCCTGAGGGCCAACGGCGTTAGGGCCATACACGCTGTAGCTGTAGTAGCTAGGCAGAGCGTTCTTGTCCTCGAAAGGAACTCCGAAGTTCTGTGGCTGGAAGCCCTGTGCGGTTGACACGGCATACATCGCCTTAGGAACCACTAGCATTGCGCCAGTGCGGTTGACTGCCATGTCGATAAACGCAGCCTGAGCCACGCGCATCCATGTGTAGTAGGTGAAGAGTAGACGGCCCCACTTGCGCTCAGAGGATGCAAGGCTCTGCACGGTTGGGTGGAACTTGTTCACGGTGTCAGCTGCTGCACGGATAGCGTCATCGATGCTGGCCCAAGGGCGAGACTGGATAACCTTCATAGCGTGAGCGGTGCGGATTACGTTTGAGTAGGCAGCGGTGATGTCACCAGGAATCTTGGTGATTGCCTGCTGAGCACGCTGAGAAGCAGCTGCAGCCTTGTCGAACAGAGTCGCCTCGAACTCGTTAGCGTCAAGCAACCTGAACGAAGCATCTAGCGCCATGATGTCGTTAGAGGCAGCGTTCTGGACCAAGATGCCAGCGTTTTCTAGTCGGTTTAGCAAGTCAGTGTCTAGGATTTCCTGACGAACTGGCTTGCCATCTTTGTAGATAAAGAAGCTAGAAGTGCCTAGCTGGTTGAGGTCCTTGGTAGCAATGCGGTCCTCGGCAATCATCTTCTTGACCTTGCCAGCCTCGCCCTCGTCAAACAGCCTAGTTAGCTCTGCCATCTGTCCAGCGTGGTTGGTCTTGGTGAAGTAGTCTGCAACTGCAGCGTCACCGCTGTAGCGGGCAGCGATACGCATACCAGTGTTCCAGAACGAAGCCTTGGTAACGCCCATGATTAGCGCAGTTGAGGCATCGCCAACAACGTTGGTAACGTGGTGGCCTGGGCGAAGGATGGTCTGGGTGGCCTTCAGGAAGCTGGTAACTTCCATGATGCTACGGGCAAAACCATTCATTTTCTTGCCGTTGTAGAGGTTGTTGAACTCTCTAACGATTGAGCCAAACTGAGATGCAATCTCAGGGTGCAGTAGGGCGTCGTCTGGCAGGAAGCGCAGGATGTCGTCACGACCATCTGCAGTTACACGCACGAAGCCTTCCTTGATGGCCTGGTCTGGGGTAAGTCCAAGTGCCTTAGCAGAGAAGCGTGATGCCACGCCCTCGGCAATGCCCTTCTCGAACTTGACCATCTGGATTGCTTCCATCACACGAGCGAAGGAGACCAGCGGGTCTACGCCAGAGCGCTTGAAGTTCTCTTGGCGCTTACGCCAAGCGTCAGCTAGGTCAGTCTTGCCTTGCTTGTCTTTTGGCATGGTACCGAACGGCAAATCGACAAGGATTGAGTCAGCAAGCTCGTCGGCTGAATACTTCTCAAATCCGCCAAAACCATTCTTTTCGGTAACGCCAAACTTCTCCAACGCCTTCTTGAATGAGACGCCATCGATACCGTTTACGTTGATTCCGTTAGCAGCGCCTCGCAGAACATCCACAATCTCAGTGAGCTGCTTGTGCATGTCATACATGTAAGGCTTCATGTTCAACGGAAGGTCTACATTGTCACGCACTGCTGAGAAGACTACGCTGAAGTCGTCCATGTATGTAGGGCTGGACTTGTGCCAGCGCTCACGGAAGCTAGTAACAGCGTCGGCAAAGCGAGCGGAGCGCACAATGGAAGTTGACTCTCCAGTGTTTAGGAACTGGCGTAGGTCACGGCGACCAGCTGGGCCATACCAACGCTGACCGATTTCATTTAGTTTGACGCCAATGCGGTCTCCAGGGAGGACTGGGGTAGCCTCGTCTAGCTCTGGGCGGTATTTGCGGTTGAAGTCAACACGGTTCCTTGGAGTAGCTTCAAAGGTCTTTAGGTACTGAGTGCGTAGACCCATGACCTGTGGCATCTGAGTCTGCTCTGCAATCGAGCGACCATACACTTCTTGAGTTGCACGGTGTAGCTTCTCGCCCTCAGTCATCCAGTCGAACTTGTCGAAAGCGCCAGCCTCAAGCTCGTCGAGAACGTTGCGGGCTACGTCAGCGTTGATTGCAGATGCAATCTCAGTCTGGTGGTCTTTGGTCTCAGAGAAGAACTTCTTGAGCCAGGCTTCCTTCTTTGGACCGCTCAGAATGGTGTGCTCTGGGATTACAGGCTGCGAGTCAGCTAGGTAGACCTCACGGTCCTTGACGCCCTGAACGCCCGCTACATAGCGGTTGTAGTCCTGCTCAGCAGCACGTAGCACGGCGCTGCGGTTATACTGCTCGCTGTCAACCCAGCGACCCTTGTTGGTGTCGAAGTGCCTAGTTGGCAGCCAGTTGGTCCAAGCCTTCTCACGTGCATAATCTAGGTTGCGCTGCGCCCTTAGGTGCGACTTCTCCCACGCCCTAATAGCAGCCTCTGAAGTGTCAGCGGGCAGGGCTTGGAAATCGTTGTAGGACTTCTCGTAGGCTAGCTCGGCCTCAGTTAGCTTGACCTGAGCGGCTTCCTTAGCCTTGGCGCTTGGCTTCTTTGTGCCTGCACGGCCCGCTGGAGGGGCAGTGTCTGGTGCAACCTTGCGAGATACCTTGGCGACCTCTTGGCGGAATGCGTAGAGCTCCTGAGCATCCAGTAGGTTCACTAGGCGGGCAACGTCTGGGTTGTTTAGCGCCTGGTTGGATAGCTGGCTCTCAGGGAGCAGCTTGCCACCACGGGTGAAAATCATCGCAGATGCACGGAACAAGGTCTCAGCGATGTCTCCACCACGGGCCTTCATGATGCCAGATGCGTAGACAAACTTGCGGAAATACTGCTGAGCAAGCTCAGCACGGGCAGCCTGTGAGATGTTGCTGTCGATGAAGTTTGCACGCCATCCAGCTCGCAGGGTCTCGAAGATTTCCTTAGCGAAGCCCTCAGCCTGGTCGATGTGGCTTAGCGCAGTTGCAGCTGCACGCTCGGTGTGGATGGTCTTGAGCAGGTTGATTGAGGTTTCGTTGGTCAGGATGTCTGCCAACTCCTTAGCGACCTTCTCAAACTCCTTGACCTTCTTCGGGCTGGCAGGAAGCTGGTTGTCGCCACGCACTAGCAAGCGGGTAGCAATTTCAGTTACGTTGATTGGCTCGCCTGCAGCGTGCATCTCAAGCACACGGCGGGCAGCGTCATCTAGGGAAATCCAAGCCATTACATCGGTCTTGAAGTTCACAGCATCGGTAGGGAAGTATCCACGAGCCAAGGCTGACTCGCCCAGCTCACCGCCTGCTAGCTGGATTGCACGCAAGATGTCGCCAGTGTGCAGGAAGACGATGTGCTTGTTGGCGGCTGCGGAGAAGTTGACTACGCCACCAGTCTCCTCAGCTTCCTTGACGGCCTGCTGGTAAGCGGCCTCGAACGCTGAGTCTTTGCGAGACTTGGCAATGGTCATAGGCGAACCCATAGTGGCGATAAACATGTCGTTAGCCATGTCCATTTGCTCTACTAGCAGGTCAATCTTCTCAACTGCAGTCTTGCCAACGTAGGCGTCTTCTAGCTTGGCGGCCTTCTTTCCCTCACGAGATGCAGAGGTTCCAAGTAGCGAAGCCTTTATCTTCTGGCTGATGTATTGGTTCAGCTGGTTGGTTAGCAGAACTCGGCTACCCTCACCGTAGGCTTCTGCAACGCTCGAAGCAGCCTCGTCGCCAAGCGTAGTTACCTTGGTGGTAAATCCTGGCGAGGTCTCAATCTGGTTCAGGAAGTCGTAGATACCACCCTTGCCACCCTCGGCAGCATCGCCCATAAGTGAACGGTTAATAGCGTTCGCAACTTGGTCGCTCCAGCTCTGCCAATTCTGGTTGATACGCTCAGCTGCAGCCTGTCGAGTCGACACAAAGCCAGCAGCGTCGGAGAACTCCTTAGCTAGCGCAGCCTTGGCTGCGTCGGTGCCATCCTCAAGGATGTTACGCATGAAGGAGCCAACGATGTCGGAGTAGCCAATGCCCTGAGCCTTTAGCAAGTAGCCAGGCTCGCCAGCAAGGGCTAGCTTCTTCTCGACCTCACGGATGGTTGCAACGCCACCGTTGTCGGTTAGCACACGGCGCAAGAATGCCTGAGCAGGCTCGTCTGCGCCCTTCTCCACAGCGTCAATGAGCTTGCGGTCTGGGTCGATAAGCTTGAAGATTTTCTCAAGTGCGTTCAGGCTGATTTCATCGCCACGCTTTAGTCCAGCCAGCATGTCCTCGTAGTCAACATACTTGACGGCATCAGACTTCACGCTGAGGTTGTTTAGAACGTCCTTGACCTTCTGAGTGGTCGAAGGGTTGCGAGCCTCAAGGAAGCCAGTGGCCTTGATGGAGTCAGCAATGTCCTTGCCAACTGCTTTGCTTAGCTGGTCATAGAGGGCGTCAGCGTTGCTGCCAACCTGGATGGTGCCGTTCTTTAGGGAGACTGCACGGTTGTGGAACTCGTCACGCATGAACTCAACCAAGGCAATCTCGATGTTCTCACCGTTCTTGCCGTAGGTCTTTGACAGGTTGTTGAAGTTCTTTACTCGCTCAAAGGCCTCGCCAATGGTTGCCTTAGGAGAAGCCTTAGGTAGCGCAGCGGTCTTGATGATTTCAGAAAGCTGGTTCATCTGCTTTCCGCTGCTTGGCTTGTCCATGATAGCTAGAGCGTCGAATGGAGTAATCTCGTCGTTTGCTACACGCTGTAGAACAGCCATAGTGTCTGGGGTAAGCCTAGAGAGCAGGTCGTCAAGGCGTGCCCTAGATGGAGATAAAATATAACTTATCTTTGAGCGTAGGTCGCCAGATACCGAAGAGGTGAGGCCCTTGATGCTCTTTGCGGTCTTGTCTAGGTCGCTCAGCACAGCCCTGAGAACCGAGGTCTCCTCAGCTGGGGCATACTTTAGAAGCTCTTCAACCTCTAGCTTCTTCGTAGGGGAGTCGAGCAGTAGCTTGCCACTTGCCACAGGCGTTGCGGTTCTAGCTGGAGCAGCGCCAGTCTTCAGCGACTCAGCGTATGCCTCTGCACGGCCCTTGCTGGTAAAGCTGGTGGTGTTGGTGCCTTGGGTGACAATGTATTTCTTGCCCTTTTGGCTGATGACGACCTCAGCCGCCTGAGCAGCTGGAGATGCGTAAATGTCTAGGTAGGTCTGAGCCTTCTGTAGCTCGTCGAAGACGTGGACGTTGGTGCCATCGAAGACCGCAAAGTTGCCATCGCCCTCGTCGTAAATCTGACCAATCTCTAGGCTGGCCTCTGAGCCGTCAGCCTTCGGAACGCTGATTGATTGTGAGTCCTCAGCAATGACGGCACCCTGAACGGTTGCGCCTGGGATGCTGCTCATTGGGGCGTTCTCACGGTACGCCTTGGCGAACTCCTTGGCCTGCTTCATGTCAGCAGCACGGGTAATCTCGACGCCGTTACCAGTCTTTAGGACAACTAGGCCAGAGTCTGCGTCACGGCTAAACTTCACAACCTGAGTTGGGTTGAATACGCCCTTGATGTCACGGGCTGCATACTTCATCAAGTAGCCCTTTGCCGACTCAGTTGCGATACCAGCTCGCAGAGCGTTCCAAGATGCCTCTGCAGCGCTAGCGATAGCGTCTGAGGCAGTTCTGGTTAGGCCAAGGTTCGAGGTCAGCACAGACTTGTAGGTGTACTGGTCTTCAACCTTCTTCAGTGCAGATGCTAGCTTCTCGTCAGCCTTGCCACCTAGCCCGTAGAGGTTTTGCGGAATCCTGGTAGCGCCCTGCATACTCTTGCGAACGTTGACCTTACCGCCTACCTCAGCAACCTTGGCGGCTACGTCGTTAGGGGTCATTGCAAGGTTCTTGGCTGCACGGGTCAGAGCAATCTCGCCTGCAGCGCCCTGCTTCAAAGCTCCGATACCTGCAGCTGCGCTCTTAGCGCCTACCTTTAGTGGGGTGGTGATAGCCCTAAGTGGAACGTAGGTGAGAGGGTCTAGTGCGACGTCGGTAGCAAAGCCAAGGTAGTCGGATAGCTCGCCAGCCTTGGTGCGCTCAGGAAGCGAAACTTGATTGCCAGCCTTGCTGCTGGCCTCAGCCTCAGACCACTTCAGCATGTCGCCAATAACTGGCACCTGCTTCAAAGTGTTAACGTCTAGCTCGAACTGGTAGTCAGGGACGCCAATGGCTGGAAGGACTCGCTTCTCAAAGACATCCTTGCCTGTGATTACAGGCTGCTGCAGGCCATTCCAAACCTTGTCTACGTTCTGAGCGCCACGCTCAAGAGGGTTTACTAGGTTGTTGAAGTCTCCGCTGAATGCTTTGCCAAGGTTCTCAAGGCTGGCGTCAACGGCACCAGTGACTCCGTAGAGCGGGGTAAATAGAGCGTTTAGGACGGTCTGCCCAAAGCTCATTTTTGGAGGCAGAGTCTCACGAGTTAGCTTGGCAATGTTAGGCGAGTAAACGCTCTTAGGTGCAGTCGGTACAGCTGGGGCTGGGGTTGTTGCCCCTCCAAAACCAGTGTTGCCCTGAGGGGCTGGCGCACCACCCAATCCAGTGTTGCCCTTTGGGGTGGAGTCGCCAAAGCCAGTGTTCGGCTTGGGTGGTTTTGGAGAAGTTGCCACTCTGGTCCTAACTATTCAGGATAATTATAGGGCATTACCTATTAGGCAGGGTCGACCCAGGAATAGTGCTTACTCCTGGAGTCGCAACACCGACACCGCTTAGGTCTGGAAGGCTAGGAGTGCTTCCAAGGCGCACTCTGCTAAACCAGTCACGAGCGGCATTCTTTACCACCTGGCTTGGGTTCTTGCTCTTGTTAGCTGCAAGCCACTTGCTATAAGCAGCAGTGCCCGAGGTTACGCCAGTTAGGTCTACCGAGTCGACAGTATCCCAGAACGCTGAGGTGTCAGTAACGCCCTTGTCCTGTAGGTAACGGTCAATACCGTTAGAGTCGTTCGGGTAGTCAATAATGCGGTTCTGTGCATTTATCTCTGCAAGGTCTAGCTTGTTCTGAGCGTTAATCTGAGCCTGCTGAACGTCGTAGGCACCACGAACTGCAGCAAGCCTGCGAGCCTCAGCGTCAGCCTGCCTCTGTAGAATCTGCTGGTAGTTAGCCTGCCTTACGCCCTGACGTCCTGCAATCTTAGCTGCAGCTAGGTCGCCACGTACGCCAGCTTCCTGACCAGATAGGCCAAGTAGAACATCCTCAAGTGAGCGACTTAGGCCACGCTCTGCAGATAGCTGCTGTTGTCCGTAGCCCTGTTGAGCTGCGACTAGGTTCTGAATGGTCTGCTGCTGGATAGCGCCCTGCTGACCAGCGAATAGGGTCTGCAAAGCGTTCTGACGGCTAATACCACGCTCTGCCTCTACGGCAACTGGAGAAGCAGCTAGGTTGCCAACTGGGCCACCACCACGCTCGTCCATAGCCTTGATGGCTGATTCCTGAGTCTGCTGAGCGCCAAGGCGGGCTTCAGCCACACGCTGGGCGGTAGCTAGCTGTTGGTTGGCGATGGAATCGGTGAACTGCTTGTTTACACGGGCCTGAGACTCTTGGTTGACCTGAGTTAGCTGACCAAAGATGTTAGCGATGTCAGCCTTGTTCTCAGCGTAGCGCTCGTTTGCCTGGGTACGCTGTTGCTCGATGAAGTTTAGTGCGCCCTGAAAAGCTGGAGTCGGGTCTACGTAGAGTGACTGAGCTTCAGGGGAAATTGGGACTTCTGCCATGTTAACCTACCGTCGTTATTCCAGCTAGTCGAGCATTGATTGCAGCCTGAAGAGCCTCGGACTGAGCCGCAGCGCCAGCTGTGGTGCCAAGCCAGTCAGACCCCTCAGCGCCGTAGTTGGCTACGAACTGGCGGTTTAGCTCGGAAATCTTGTCACGCAAAGTAGTTCTAGCAGCTAGCTCCTGTGCGTTTTGGGTTGCCTCAGCACGGGATAGAGCGCCAGAGCGACCACCAGCCATACCACGTGCAGCATAGTTGCCAGCAAGCCTACGGCGGGCCTGCTCTGCAGTTGGCTTGCGAGCGTCTAGTTCTTCGTTGGTGTAAAGAGTCTCACGCTCTTTGTCGGCTAGGGCGTTGGTTCTAGCGTTGTTGAAAGCGCCCTGTGCGACTCCAAGCTGACGCAAGTAAACAGGGTCAGAGTAGATATCTGGCTGGCTCATGTTCACTGGGCCACCCTCAGCCTCGCTCGGCATTGGGGCAGCGTCTGCAGCCGCAGCGGCCTGCTCTTCTGCTGTCACGTTCTGAAGTGGGTTCGTGCCGCTTATTTCATTACGCTGACGGTAATAGTCGTCAAGCTTTGTGGTTGCGCCAGCAAACTCGGCCCATCTCCCCTGCTTCTGGACGTTAGATTTGTATCGCTCTGCTGCTGCAATTCTAGCATTTATGGTGTCAAGAGGTGATGCTGCCATTATTTCGTAAACCTCAGAGCGTCAGGGGAGCTAAAAGCTCCAGCGTTCTTGCTCTTCATCATCTGAAGAACTGCATTGCGTCGTGCAGCTAGTCGCCTGTCTCTGTCAGCGTAGCCTGTTTTGTTTACTGGACCCATAGTTGGCGAAGAGCCAACCTGTCCGTAAATCTTTGCACCAGCGGCGTAAGGGTTGAACTCGAAGGTTCCCAGACTTGAGCCACGTTCTGCACCTAGCATTAGTTGGCTCCCTTGGAAATCTTAGCCTTTACTCCAACCATCGGGATGATGCTGAAGACCTGGACTGGCGAAGTTGTAACAGTGCCGTCACAAGTCAAGTATAGCTCAAAGTAGATGCGTCTAAAGCGAAGCGCTTGGTCCAGTTTGGTCTCGATACGGATTAGGTTGCCTAGCGGGAAGTCGTCAATAACGGTCTCGACAGCGCCTGGGGTCTTTGGCCTGTCCCAAGTGGACCAGGTTTCGTCTCCAGTGTTCTCTTTGCTCAACTCGTCGAAGTTGTAGAAACCGTTGTCGTATGAGCCATCTTTGCTCAACTCGTCCCAGTTCACGGCGATAGGGGTTTCGGTCAAGGCTACTGGGACTACGGTTGCACGGACCTGACGGGCAGTGGCGATGTCTGCAGACCAAAAGTAAAGACGCTTCCATTCCACAGGCGTAGCGAAGTCGTAAATCTTAGTGCGGAGAGCGCAGACCATTTCTTCGCTCTGAGTGCCAGGTTCGATGCGGTCACGGATGCGAGCTAGGAAGTAATCGCTAGCACCTACCGCTGGGTTTACGTCAGAGTCACCGCTTACTGCGTAGTAGAGTTCTTCGCCTTCAGCGTCAGCTTGCCTCGGAACAGTGATGTAATAGCCAATACGCTTTTGTGAAGTCCATTCAGACCAAGTAGCAGTATCAAGGTTGTAAACATAAGACCTACCACCATGCCACACAATGCAGCGGCTGCCAACAACACTAACAGCGTGCTCAAAGCGTGGCTCAAAGTCTGTCTGAGTTTCAAAGTTCACCCGCTCTGAGTTCAGTGGATAAAAGAGCCAGTTCTGATATTTGTATAGGGTCTTGCCCGAAAGAACGTAGTGAGCGTTCTCGAACTTGACAACACAGCGGGAGTTCTCGGCTCCGATGTCCTGCTGCATAACCTGCATAGTGCCCTCTTCAGGCAGCTCGCCGTAGCTGAAGCGGTAGGTAGAGCGGTTGCGGAAGACCACTAGGTCGTTGTAGCCCTGAGCTAGTGCAGTAATCCATTGTCCGTCGCCAGCACCAATCTCAACGTAGAAGTAGCCCTGAGCATCTTGCCAGTTCCAGATTGAGTTGCTTTCGCCCTCGATGCCAGCGGTGGTGATGTCAGACCAGTAAACGGTGTTAGCGGTGTTGGTGCCCTGAATGCCGTAACCAAAGAAGCGGTTCTGGAATAGCTCGATACCGCCAAGCGCTGGCATGGTTGGGGTATTGGTAAATACGCCGTTCTCCCAGTAGCCACCAAGGCCAGCGGTAGAAGAAGACAGCACAATCTTGTTCTGGAACTGGGTGCAGTCAGTTGCACGGAAGGTTGCAATCTGCGCCCAAGTCTTTGTCTCTACGTTGTATTTCCAAGTCTTAGTGTCAGTTACGGCGACTAGCGAGCGTGCACCTGCAGCCTCTACGTAAATACCGATGACATCAAAAGGCTCGTTGGTAGCTGGGGTTACGATTGGAGCGCCTGCGCCGTTGGTCTCAAGCCAGATTGGCGGGCGAGATGCGAGGGCACCGTTGCTGGTTACTTCGAAGTTGATAAGTCTTGCAAGCTCTGAGTCTGCAATCGAAGACTGGTCCCAGTAGTTGTTTAGGCCACCAGTGAAGTTCTGGAGATTAGCACTGCGCTGTCGAATAATCGCTGACATTACATGTAGTCATCTGGGTCAGGCAGAATCTGCTGGTACAGGTCAATCTGCGAAATGTTGTCCTTGTTGCTTAGCCTGTCTAGCCCATCACGGAACTGACGAAGCTTGTAGCTAGCAGCGTCGTAGTTTTCGTCAGCCTCAAGAGCCTGCGAGATAACGTAGGAGACCAGCTCATTGAAGTAGCGGTCAGGCACGCCAAGGGTAGCGCTAAGGGCAAGCAGGCTGGTTGGGACCTTGACATACTCAAGCTTTAGCCCGTTGGTGATGTTCTCTTTAGGCACTGGGTAGAAGGTGATTACGCCAGCACGCTCATACCAAATCTCAGGCTTAGTTGCCTCAAGTAGCAAGGTTGGGTCAAGCTTTAGGATGTATTCCCTAGCAGCCTGCGGGGATACGTTCTCGATAGGGAAGCCACTGACGTAGACAGCTTCGATGGCTAGAACCTTGTCCTCTGGGAAGGAGTAGTCCTGCTGGCCTGCAACGATGTTTGCATACTTGGTCGCACGCAAAAGGGTGTTGCTGTTTACGATTTCACGCTGACCGTCGTTAATCCAAGAAAGGATTGCGGCGTCGCTAAGCTGGGCACCAGAGAAGTCTCCGAACGAGGAGCGAACTCTGAATGCTACGTCGTCACCCGTGTAGGAGAATTCCTCTGCTGGCATGGCTACTTCCTTAGAGTCTTACCATCGTGAGTCCAGCTGTGCTTCTTGGACTTCATGGCGCTTTTCATGATGTCAGCCTTTTCTTTGTGCCAGTCGTCTTCTTCCTTAGCCTTTAGCAAAGCGTGTGACATCTCCAATAATTGTAACCTATTTACCGTTGAATTAGGGTCGTGCATGTTGTTCTCAGCGAGCCATGCCACTAGCCTGTGGTCGATTTCAGATTCGGTTAGGTTGCGAATGTGGTAAGGCGGAAGCATGTGAGGCTCGTCTACCAATGCAAAAGGGCGTTCTGGGTCAAATGCTGGGTGCCCTGGTTCCATTCGGAGCAAGCGAACTGTGGGGAAAATGTCCTTGATAAGCGCTGCTACTCGGCGCTGGTGTTCGGTGTATAGGCCGTCTATTTGTGCGAAGTTAATAATTGACATAGTTACATTCTATAGAAATGCCAAAGGGAGCTGGCGAGACGAACCAGCTCCCTTTGGGGTTTATTGACTAAATGCCGCCAAGCTCTGCGATGTTGGAGAGCTTTGCGTGTGCGTTACGACGGTAGGTACCAAGCTCTGCGTACAAGTAGTAGCGAGCCTCGTAAGCGTCGGTGTCTGCAACACGGCTCCACATCGAGCCATCACGGTCCATCCAGCTCCAGTCCTTCTTCTGGTTCATGACCAGCTCCTTGGACGATAGAGCGTAGAGGGTGCCCTTTGGAGCAGCGTAGTCAGAAACGAAGCGGATTGGCTTGCCAAGTGCTTCGAAGGTGAAGGAACGCTGACCACCAGTTAGGGCGGCGGTGTTAGTGAACTGACGGAACGACTGCAGTAGGTTCCAGTAGGCGTTGTATACACCTGGGCTTGCCAAGAATACGTCTACGTCACCACCCTGCTTGTCGACCTTCTGGACTAGAGAGATTAGGTCTAGCTCAGTTAGGGTACCTGGGGTACCTACGGAGCCTAGAGTTACCTCGGTAGCAGCCCATACTGGGGTGTCTGCTGGGTCAATCTCGTGTAGTGCACCAGTAGCGGAAACAATCTTGGCAAGACCAGTTAGCTCCTTGCCGAAGGAGTTCGCAGTGTTGGATGCACGAACGATGACGTCGCCAACTGCACAGGTTACGTTGGTGTTGAAGGTTACAACGTTGGTAGAGGTGTTTACAGAAACAACCTCAACCTCGTTAGCCTTCTGGGTTGCACCATCTGCGCTTAGGATGTCAACAATCATGCCGTACTCAACCCAGTGAACTGAGTCGAACTCTACGGTGGTGTCGGCAGTGTTTGCAGTCTTTACAACTGCAATCTTTCCAGAGCCATCGCCGTAAATCTGGCGGTTCATGTCAACTGCTAGGTCGCGACGTAGACCCTTGATTTCGTTGTCGACTACGTTGATGAAGGCCTGGTAGTCTTCAGCAGCCTGCTCGAATAGCTGACCGTCAACCTCGATGGAACCGTATAGGTTCTTTAGGTATAGGTGAGCCTGCTTGTACTTCTGAGCACCTGCGGTTGGCAGCTTCTCACGTACGTTACGTGCACCGATTCCCTGGTTACGTCCGATGTGGGTGTCGAACACAACCTCTTTACCGTTGCGGGTGATGTTTGAAGACGATGCCTTGATGAAATCAAGAGCAGGAGTCTTGTCCCTCAGCTGCATGTGAAGGTCGCCATAAACGAGCTTCAATGCCTCGGAGGCGAAAGTCAGAATTCCCTGACCAGCCATAATTCACTCTCCTAAGAGTAATTGATTAACAAATAAACGAATCGTCACTTGCCCTGACCCTCTTAGGGGCTGTACGTTGGACCTCCAACCAGTCTAACACTGGTTCCTACAAATATATTCTATTGTTTGTAGAAATAGGTTTTACTGGTTTGCCTTCTTGTACTGCTCAAACATCTGTGCCAGCATGTCACGCTTTGCTTGGTCATCCTTCGGAACCGATAGGTTCTGAGCCTGAATGCCTGCGCCACCTGCTGAACCGATAACCGTTGGAGCTGGTTCAGAAGTTCTTGAGCCACCTACAGGCTGGAAGCCACCAGGAATCATAGAGGCTAGCTGCTGAGCTGCCTGCTCCAAGGTGATGTCACGGCCTGCGTTGATGGCAACGTTCATGATGTCGTAGATAGCGATTTCGTGAGCTTCGGAGATTGCATACTTTGAACGTAGGTTCTCAATGCCACGCTCCAAAGCCTCTAGCTCACGGTTGGTCTCAACCTCTAGCTGCTGGTTGTATAGGTATTCCTGCTGCTGCTGGGTCATTTCCTTTAGCTCTTGCAGCTCCTTGCGAAGTGCAGCTGGGATGTTTTCGCCGTCGAATAGGTCCTCGAAGTCTTCGCCAGACTCGTCCTCCATGATGTCCCTAGCAGCCTGCTTAGCCTCTTCAGCTAGTAGGCCGTTCTGCTTTAGGTAGGCAGTCAGGGAGTCATATACGTCAAGAGGCTGAGACTCAATGGCCTTAGCCAAGTTCACGCCACCACGTAGGATTTCAGGGGAAACGCCAGCCTCGATGAACTCCTTGTATGGAGCGTAGTCCTCGAACTGCTTCTGGACGTTGCGGTCAAACTCTTGTAGGTGTGGCAGAACCTTCTGGTGCCACGCCTCAGGAAGCTCGCTTAGCAGCTTCTCGTGTGCAGGGTGAGCTTTGAACTCAGGCTCTGCTGGGGTGTCTAAAACTGGAGCTGCATCTACTACAGGCTCAGTCGTCTCAATCTGCGTCTCTTCAGCCATTATTTATTCCTTATAGTTGGGTTTGGTCGAAGCCCTCTTGCGGAGCAGCTTCACCAGCGCCACCTGCTGGCAGTGCTGGAGTTTCTTGTGGTCCTTGAGCCATCATAGCCTGTTCCATCATCTGCTGCTGCAGAACTGATTGGTGCATGGCGATGTGCTTCTCGAACTCAGCCTTTGCGGCTGGGTCAAGAGTCTCAAAGCTCTGGGACTTGCGGAAGCGGTTGTGAATCTCGACGTGGACAGCGTGGTTGTCCCAAGTGTTGATTGGAACAACTGACGGAACAGTAAGACCGATAGGCTGACCGTTCATGTCAACCTGTCCTGGGACTACCTTGTCTGGGTCGCCACGCATGACGCCCATCTCCCACTCTTGCTGGAACATCTCAACTTCTTGCTGAGTTAGGCGCTTCATCATGAGGTTCTCACGCTGAGCCTGGTTCTCGTCAATCTTGAGCAAGTTGTAGTACTGCTTGAGCATACCCATGTCGAGGATGCGTAGACCGTCTTGAGGGGTGATAAAGCCCATCTTCATCCAGTCGGTAATCAGAGCCTGACGTGCAGACTTGCTGGTTGGCAACGCTGAACCAGACTCGATACGGATGTCTAGGCCAGATGCGATGTCAGAGCCAGTTAGCATCTGAGCATCAAATGCGCCGTCAGAGCCAACGACCTTGACCAAGCGTGGCTGGTCTACGTATTGAACAAACAGGCTTAGTGAGTGCTTAGCAATCTTTTCGATTGCAGCCTCGATGGAGTTGAACACGCCAGTGAGGTAAGCGTCGTCACGCTCCTGCAAGTAGTTGATGGCGGTAGCTGCGGTAACTCCACCGCTCTCGCCACGGGATACAGCGTGCTGACCAGATAGGTCCTCAAAGTCAGTCTCAAGCTGGCGCACCTCGTTTAGAACGTAGTTAGGCAGAGGCTGGATTGGGACTGGGACTGGGAAGGTGAATCCTGGGCGAACTGGAATCCAGATACCTGCACGTGCAGTTACCTTGCGTGGGTCAACCGAGCCCTCTTGGTACATCATCTGAGGCTTAGACATCAGGTTCTTGGCCTGAATAATCTGAGAGCGGGTGCGGTTGTATTCACGCTGAAGCGGAATGATGTTCTTGATTACACCACGGCGGTAGAACTTGCCAGTTGGGATGGTGTGGGTGTGAACGAATGGGTATTCCTTGTGAGCGTATGGGATGCCATTCTCAGCAAGCTGGACGATTTCGTTGTCCACGATGGTGACTAGACCACCCTTAGGTAGATAAGGGCAACCGTTTGGCTTAGCCCACATCTCGATAACTAGCACGCTCTCAGGCTTTACGCTTGCAGTGTTGCGCTGGTCCATCAAGGCAGCGTCAAAGATTTCGCTAGCTGCGACCTTGGTTGGGGTGAAGTCCTTAGGCAGAACGTTGCCGAAGGTTGACTTTACCCACTGCTCGCTCTTGGTGTAAACGTTGAAGATGTAAGGCTGGTCTTGGATGTCCTCTTCAGAGAGGTCTGGGACGAAGAGGTGGAACGGAGAAACAACTTCGTACTCTACATCTCCAGTAGACACCTCGGCCTGAATGGTCATGGTCTCGCCAGTGAACGGGTCAGTTACCTTCTTTGGCTCAATCTGCCTAGCGTTGGAGTCCCAGAAGGTCTTGATGAATGCGTTACCAGTGGTTGCACGCCAGAACTCAGCCTTCTGAAGAACGTCAGTCTGGAAGTTCTTGCGGTCATAAAGCGACTGCCAAACCTGCTCAGCTGCCGAAGCTGCCATTAGGTCGTCGTCGTCATTGCTGGCTGGGACTACCTGAGCGGTTGGGCGACCTGAGGTGGTCTTAGAAATCTCGGTACGGATGATTGGCTCAATACGGTTGACCGTAATACGTGGAAGGTTAGCTGGGTTCGGCTCTTCACGTAGGACCTGGCCTGAGCCAATGGTCTGCCAAGCGTGGTACTGGTAGCCGTTGTAGAAGGCAATCTGCAGGTACCAGTCTTGTTCGTCGGTCTTGCGGTTTGACTTTAGCTTCTCGTACTCCGACTTAATCCAAGCTACGAGCTGCTTTGCCTCTTGCTTCTTCTTGAACTTGTTGAGCAGAGTGTCATCTGCCATGTCGCCTTCAAGCTTTGGACCCGAGGTGTAGTCGCCCTGCATACCATCGAAGTAATTGTCAGCCATTTACTATTCCGTATCTTCGGCTATTTTCCAAGCCTCGTCCATGCGCTTCAGCTCTCCCTGTAGTAGTTCAAGCTCGTCTCCAGATAGATATGGTCCAGTATAGCCTGTCTCTGGAGTATAAGATACTGTTTGCACCTGCTGAAACGCCAACGGGTCTTTACTGGCTAGCAGGTTTGCAAGGTGCTTAGTTGTCGCTGTCCTCTGTTTTTCTAGCTCCACTTGGCTTGCGACTAGCTTTTGCACCATCTGAAACAGATGAATTGCTGCCACTGTCACCGCTGCTAGAAACAGCGAGGACAAAATCACTAACGCTACTACGAATTCCATCAATCAATCCTTCAACTAGGGTAGGTACGGTTTTGAGCTGAGCTTCAAGCTCGTGGGTGTGCTGCTTTAGGTGGTCGTATTCCTTCATGGCTGGCTCACGTAGGATGTAGCCAGTGAAGGTGGCAATCTCAGAAATGCAACGGGTGCAGAGCAAGTAGCTTGACCCAGTTTGCTGGTCTTTGCCAAGGTCGTATAGCTCCTTGTTGTTTCCACAAGAGAAGCAAGTGCCTGGGAATGGGCCACCGTTGGCAAAGTAATTGAACTGTCTCATTTAGTATCCTTCTAAGGAGCGAACGGGCGACATGTCTTGCCAGCCGCTGCCCCACTCGTCTTGGTCATCATACTCTTTGAATTTTTCGGTTGGCTTGAAACGCTCGCCAAACACAGCCTTGAAGCTTCCTGGTTCTTTGCCTGATAGCTGCTCTGGTGTCAAGTCTTCCATAAAAGTCATGGCGTACTTAAGTGCATCATAGCAGTGATTATCTTTATCACGGATGTCTTCAAGCTTGTTGTTCTGCTCAGCAACTCGGACGCTAGCCCACTTCTTCCATTTCAGCTTTGGCAGCTCTGCAATTAGGTTTGGGCAGTCATCCGTAATCATCAGCCAAGGCTTCTTGGTCTTGGGGTTTATCTTCATGTATTGGCGAATCTTCTCAAGACCAATACGCCTGTCAGTTGGAATCTGGTCTACCGAGATGTAGATGCCATGCCTTGAATACTCGTGCAGGATAGACGTGCCAGTGTGCTCTTTGGTTTGCTTGATAGCTGGGTCGCCAGTGGTAAGCCAGACCTCGCAACCATACTTGCGCTCGATGTCTCTGGTTATTCCGTTGACGATAGTGGCATGTTCTTCAACGGTTTTCTTCGCAGCGTAGTGCTCTCTAAAAACTGTGATAGTTCCGTCTTCAGCAACGGCAAGCCACAGCCAAACTGTTGGATTGGTGTAGCCAGAATCCATTGTCCTGATGATGCGATGGTTAGGCGTGGGTTCGAAAGCTCCTCTTGGAATGCAGTGTGTGAGTGGCGAGAAGTCTCCGAAGACTGCCCCACCAAGATGCACGTATTGCCCTTTGGCACGGACTTCTCGCTCTTCCTCTGGAAGCATCTCAAGAAACCTGCTGATAGCCTCTCGGCTAAGCGAGGGGTTGTCTTCAATGCTTGCTTCGGTGATTCCAATGTCTTTCTTTCCTTCTTTTGCTGGCATGTAGATGTCGTCATAAATCCATTCCATACCCTGAACTGGGGTCTGCGACATCCACCAATCTCCGTTTGTATCCACCAAACGTGCTAGACACTCACGGAACACGGTCTGCGGGCACTCTTCATCGAAGTGAATAAAGTGTCTCGACGAACCAGCAAACTTGTCGAGGTCTTGGTCTTGCGACATGAACTCGACGAATGAGCCATTGTTGAGTGTGAGCACGTGGCGCTCTCTCGAATAGCTCTGCTCCCAGCTTCCATTGATTAGGTAGCTCTTTGGTAGCCACTGCTTGTATAGCGGGAGAATAATTTTGTCCACACCATTGAGGAAGTCAACGGCAACCACACGTCCACGGATTGGACCCTCAGGGGTCTTGCGGTATGGGTGTGAATGCGTTAGCCACCAGATGGCTTCGATGGTTGAACCCAGCGACTTGCCCGAACGGTTTCCTCCGATGTAGAGGCGGTCCTTGTGCTTGTCGCTGTGGAAGTGAAGCTGCTTCTCAGATGGCACGTAGTCATACAGGTTAGGCTGATGCGCCGATTGCTGAAGCTCTTCCCCAAGCTTCAGGAATACGTCACTGAGATTTACAGACTCTTTAGCCATGAATCAGCTTTACTAAATCCCTAAGAGTAAGGCGGACAATAGTGCTGTCCCCAAGAGTGTTCCCATACCGAAGGTTAGATAGGTCGCCCAAGTTGGCATATGCCCACCATTCGCCAGCACGTGGGTACCCCACGCCAGCCCGCTGAGTGACAAGGAAGCCAAAGTTAGCTCCAGCATTCTTCTTCTCTCTTTCTGCCTCTGCATACCATTTGAGGCATTGCTCGTGGCTGGCCTTCTTAGCCATGTCGCCACCCTTTAGTTCAAATACTATTAGACCGTGGTTTTCATCACGTAACCAGACGTCGCCTTGGTCAAGCGAACCCGTCAGAACATTACGGTGTGCTTCTAGTTCGGTGTATCCTGTAGATAGTAAATAGTTACGCACTGCGGTTTCCGCACGTGTGCCTATGCTTTTAGCTTTGCTCATATCGTCTCCTATAGAATGCTACCATGCCAGAATACTCCGACAGATTCAAACCAGATGTCAGGAATGTGCCTACGCCTGAAGAGGTGAACTTTTACCACCTAGCCAGCGACAAGGACTCTGGCCCTGGAGCTCTCCACCATACACTAGGTCTTGGCCCATCGCAGGCATCGCCTGGTAATCACAACCACGATGGTAGGACTTCTAAGCGAGTAGAGCTAAAGAACCTTGACGGTGCGAGCATTAGCTTTCAGGTAGCTGGCGGCTCTACTGGGACTCAGCCTACCTTCAGCGGAACGCCTTTGTTTACGGGCAGCTATACCAAGTGGGGCAACATGTGCCACTTCCAGATTGACGTGGACATGGATAACATCACCAGCTTTGGAACTGGGCAGTATTACGTAGACCTGCCATTCGTAGCTGACTTTAGCTACCAGTTTGCAGATGGCTGCCTACATGACTTTGACACTGGCAGGGACTACCCAATCTTTGGGCATGTGCTAAAAGACCAGAAGAGGCTTTATCTAAAGTCCATCGATGCTCAGGGCAACACTGCCTATAACATCCCGTTTACGTCCACAGTGCCGTTTACCTTGTCAACTGCTGATAATTTTCACATCGCAGGGACATACGAAATAAAGCCATAGATAGTGTAGAATTAGACCATGCCAGCAATCCAAAGTATTAGACTCCGCAGGGGCACCGCTGCTCAGTGGACCTCAGCAAACCCAGTGCTTGCTGCTGGCGAAATGGGCATTGAGACCGACACCCGTAAGTTCAAATTCGGTAACGGCACCACCGCTTGGAGCGGATTGTTTTACGCCAGCTCAGGCGGTTCGCTTGACGGTGCATTCTTCGTATCCGAGACCGAGCCAGCTGGCCCAACCGTTGGCGACATCTGGTATTGCTCGGCAAGTACAGGCGATTTGGCTGGCAAGTCTTTCATTCGCTACGACGGCTACTGGGTAGAACTAAACCCAGGAACTCTCGGCCCTGTAGGCGCAACTGGTCCTCAGGGTCCTGCAGGCGCAACTGGCCCTGCGGGTGCAACTGGCCCTGCGGGTGCAGACGGTATTGATGGCGTGGATGGCGACCCTGCTTTTCACCCATTCCTAGTTGGATAGAAGGAATAAAATGGCATTCGGTTACAAGGTTCTAGGGCAGGTAGCGCCTGCAAACACAAGCATTACCACTGCGTACACCGTGCCAGTCGGCAAGGAGGCGATTGTCTCAAACATCGCCATTGCAAACGTAACTGGAACTGCTGCTCTCTACGAGGTTTACGTACAAATCAGCGGGGCAACTGCAGCTGCTAGCAACGCTTTGGTTCTTGATGCAAGCGCAGCGGCTAACAGTACCATTTTGATTCAAGGCGGAATTACCCTCTCGGCTGGTGACGTTATTAGCGTGCAGACTGCAACCGCAAACGCAATTACTTTTCATGTCTTTGGAACTGAGGTAACTGCCTAATGGGAATTAGCGTAATCGGCGGAGCGACAACTGCTGCCGTAAAGGTTCTGAACAAGTCGCAGGTATTCACGACTTCTGGAACTTGGACTGCGCCTACTGGCGTAACTTATGCACAGGTTCAGCTGCGTGGCGGCAATGGAAGCTTTGGCGGTATGCGTGTTACTACCGACAACGGTGTAAACTCTGGAACCGCAGGCGGAACGACCTCAGCATTTTCTGTTTCTGCAGTAGGCGGAGAATCTGGCGATTCTGGCACGTGGAATATTGGAAACTCGAACATTATTACGCATGACACGACTCCTGGAAATGGGCCAGCTACCGTAACCTTCTTTGCTAATACGACCCCTGGAACTGGTTACGCAATCACAATCGGCAGTGGCACTGGTGCTTTTGCTGTAGTTAGTTGGGCAGAGTAGTGGCTATTTACGCATTGATTTCAAATGACTTTATTGTCAACACCATAAAAGCTGATGCTGATTTTATTCCGCTGATTGAAGCTGACTACGCTGCCGTAGTTGACGTAACAGACGTCACGCCTCAGCCTGCCATCGGTTGGGCTTATGTAGATGGTGCGTTCGTAGCGCCAAAACAACCAGAGGAAGTAAATGGCTAGTATCGACTTTCCAAACAGCCCTGCGGTAAACGACACCTTTACTGCTGGCAATTCCTCATACCGCTGGACTGGCCTAGCTTGGGTTAGCAACAACCTAGCTGCCATTACTTGGACCGACATCTCGGGCAAGCCAACTGAGTTTCCGCCAGCTGACCATACTCACGTAAAAGCTGATGTAACCGACTTCGCTCACACTCACTTGCTAGCTGACATTACTGACTACGTAGAGCCAGATGCTCTGCCGACTCAGACTGGCAATAGTGGTAAGTTCTTGACCACTAATGGCACTGAGCCTTCCTGGGCCACCGTAACCATTCCGCCTGGGACTACCGTTTCGGACACTGCTCCGTCAAGCCCTACTGCTGGACAGCTTTGGTGGAAGTCTGACACTGGTGTGCTTTACATTTTCTACGACAACTTCTGGGTTGAAGCGGCTGTAGCCCCTGCTGGTCCAACTGGCCCAACTGGTCTAACTGGTCCTGCTGGCCCAACTGGCCCATCGGGGGTCGTAGCTGCTACTGCACCAATCACTTACAACTCTGGCACGCAGACCGTTGGAATTGATGCAAATGCACTTGGAATGCGTTTAATTACGAGCCAGTCATTTAGCGCATCAACGGGCGTGAATCTTAATAATGTATTCACTTCGGCTTACGAGAACTACAAAGTTATTATTACCCTAAGTGCGAGTACGGCAATGAGCTTGCTAATGAGAATGAGGGTTGGTGGAGTCGACCTTTCTACTGGTAATAAGTATTTCTCAGCCGCCTACAACAGCCTGTGGGGCGACTTTAACTCGTCTGATGCGAACCAATGGCAAGTTGGCTATGCGGATTTGGCGTCGGGCGTCGGGTTGGTAATGGAATTTTACCGACCAATGATTAGCACAGTAGATACTGCCATAACCTTTAACCACACTGGCGGTAGGTCAGGCTCTTACGTCTATGCACCATTTGTTGGAGCTGCTGGAATTAGGCAAAACGGAGCCTATGATGGCTTTACGCTTTACCCGTCTACTGGCAACATAACAGGAACCGTACGTGTCTATGGATTGGCGAATTAATGAGCAAGCTGATTAGAACTGAAATTGATGGCCTCACTAATACTGCAGTAGAGGTAGAACTTACGGAAGCTGAAATTGCTGAGTATGAAGCTATTGGAGCCCAGGCCGAGCTGGACAGAGCGGCCCAGGAGGCTGAAGCGCTGGCAAAGATTGAAGCAAAGGCTTCAGGAATTGCAAAGCTTCTAGCGCTAGGACTCACCGAACAAGAAGCAACCGCCCTACTCGGTTAGGTCAACAGGAGATATAAATGGCTATGAACTTTCCAGATTCACCTTCGGTAAATCAACAGTTTACTGCAGGTGGCCGCACATGGGTTTGGGATGGAACTACATGGAGTGCTTTGACGGTTAGTGCTAACCAAGCGCTCTCTGAGCTTCTGCTTATGGGCGCATAGCCTGATACAATAGACAAGACTCGAAAAAGGATAAAGCATGGCAATTACTTACAAGGTTCTAGGTCAGGCTGCACCAGCAGATACTAACAACGCTAACCTATATACCGCTCCAACTGCCACGCAGGCAGTAGTTAGCACGATTTCCGTAACAAACGACACTGCTGCTAGCGCAACCTTCCGCATTTACATTAGAAAGAATGGTGCAGCTGCAGCTGCCGTAAATACTCTCTACTTTGACACTCCTCTTGCTGGAAACTCAACATTGATGATTACTGCGGGCTTGACACTTGGACCTGGTGACATAATTACTGTGCGCTCTAGCGCTGCAGATGCTTTTACTTTTCAAGCATTTGGCAGTGAGGTGACTGCATAATGGCAGTAAACGTATTCCCAGCGCCATCTGGCGGAAGCGCAGCCCCTGCATTGCGCTTTATTCCAACTGGAACTGATGCCTACATTGCCTATGCTGGCCCAGCTGGAGTCCACACTTTCAGGGCATGGCGAGAGAACTGGGAAGGCACGACTAGCGTATCCATCAAGGCATACGACACTAGCGACAACCTAATCACAACCTTCTCGCTCTTCGAGACTGATAATAGTCAGGGCCTCGATGCCGTTGAGCGTAATATTCGCTTGACTAGCGCTGTTGGATTCATCCTTGTTACTGCAAGCGCAAACGTATGGCTTACGGCTAGTTACAACAACGCTTACGAGCAGGGGACGTTCCTTACTTCAACCACTTACACGACTTCGCAGTCAGTAACTATCACTAAGGCTACAAAAGCAATCTTGATTGGCGGTGGCGGTGGCGGTGGCGCTGGCGGTGGAAACGGCGGTGGCGGTGGCGGTTCTGGTTATATTCAGAGGTTTGACGTAAACCCAGGAACTTACTCTCTAGTAGTAGGAGCTGGTGGTGCCAGGGGTCTTTCTGGAGGCACTAACGCAACCGCTGGAGGCGCTAGCACTTTTAATGGAATTACTGCAAACGGTGGTCAACCTGGGCAGTCGGTAACGCAGGGGCGTGCAGGAGGGGCTGGTGGCTCTGGTGGCGGCACTGGAGGTAACGACGGTGGAAATGCCTTTAGCGGTGGCTGGAACGGCGCAAACGGTGGCGGAAGCCTCGGTGGCGTCGGCAGTGGGGTCGTGTTCCCGTTCTGGAGAAACCCAGGAAACGGCGGTGGCGGTGGCGGCTGGGACAGCGGAAATGGCGGTGGCGGTGGCGGTGGCG
>JACCDY011185901.1_pt1 | contig 28641 bp, 28 predicted proteins | sample 7446391 | NCBI WGS metagenome assembly JACCDY01 (sample SAMN15323451, study PRJNA562643) | freshwater metagenome | isolation source: river surface water | place: USA:Blue River Watershed | collected 2017-08-18 | reverse complement strand
GTGCACCAGGCCGATCACACCCGCTTGGGAGAACGCGTAGTTGGTTTGCCCCACGTTGCCCGCGAGGCCCGCGATGGACGACACACACACCACACGCGCACCGGCCCGAAGCGCCTGCGCCTGCATCAATGCTTGCATGATGTCAGCCTGCGCCCCCAGGTTGACCTGCAACACCGACTGCCAGAGGTGTTCAGGCATCTTGGCCAGGGTTTTGTCGCGCGTGATGCCGGCGTTGTGCACCACGCCGTCCCACCCGCCATCGGCCAAGGCCGCTTGAACCAAAGCAGCTGGGGTATTGGGGTCGGTGATATCCAGGGACAATGCGCTGCCCTGAGCACGTGCGGCCACGGCTTGCAAGGCGTCGCGTGCAGCGGGCACATCTAAACAGACGACGCGCGCGCCGTCACGGACCAGCGTGTCCACGATGGCCTCGCCAATGCCACGCGAGGCGCCGGTCACCAGCATGGTTTTGCCTTGCAAGGGTTGCGCAGCCTCCCAGGGGGCGTCATGGCCTTGCGTCCTCTCGGTGGTCAGCGCGGCGGTGAGTCGCACCACCTGGCCCGACACATACGCGCTGCGCGGCGAGAGAAAAAATCGGAGTGCTCCCTCTAGTGCACCGTGCGCATCATCATTCACTTGGAGCAGTTGGACCGCAATGCCACGCTTGACCTCTTTGGCGAGCGACCGCATGAAGCCTTCGAGCGCACGCTGCACCGAGGCCTGCAGAGCATCGTCACACTGCGCCGGGTCACGGCCCAACACCACCACCCGGCCACACGGCAGCACTGATCGCACCGTGTCGTGGAAAAACTGGTAGAGGCTGTCCGCCTGCGCCAGGGTCTTCAGGCCCGTGGCGTCAAACACCAAGGCTTTGACACGTGCTCCGGCTTGTCCCTCGATCGTCCAGCGGCCAGACATCAGACCCACTTGGTTGCACAGGGCTGTCCACTGGGGCACCTCATGGGCCACGGAGTGGATCTGCATCGACTTGAACGCTTGCGCCAGGGTGGGCAGCCACTGGGCACCGGCCGAGGCCCCCACCAGCACATCGCCTTCCATGACCGGTTGATGCGCGTGGAACCGCTCCAACACCACCGGACGGGGCAAGCCCAGGGCCGCGGCAATGCGCGAGCCCATCGGCGAGTTAGCAAAATTCAGGTAAGAGTCCGTCATCCCGGATGCTTTCATGCAACGGGATACAGCTTACTCGACCTTGGCGCCTTCCTGGTACCAGCGACCCAACAGTTGACGCTCTTCGTCGGTGATCTGGGTGGCATTGTTCAAGGGCATCTGACGCGACACCACGGACTGCTGGTACACATTCTGTGCATGCATCTTCAGGGCCTCGGGCGAATCGAGTCGAATGTTTTTCATCTGCACCTGGGCTCCATGGCAACTGATGCAGCGCTCCTGGAGGACAGCCTGAACTTGTGCCAGTGTGACAGGGGCTGGCGCCTGGGCAGGCGCAGGCATGGAAGTCTGGGCCGGCTTCATGGCGACAATCACCGCCACAATAGCGGCCACACCCACCGCCGCGAACGGCCATGGGTTGCTCGCGCGACCCAGGCGGAAAGCATGACGTTGGACAAAATACTGACGAATCAGGGCGCCCGCCAGCATCATCACAAAGAGCAACACCCAGCGGTGCTCGTGCGTGTAAAGGAAGCTGTAGTGGTTGCTCAGCATCGCGAAGATGACAGGCAGGGTGAAGTAGGTGTTGTGCACACTCCGCTGCTTGCCTCGCTTGCCATGGATGGCCAGAGAGGCCGGGTCATACGACTCACGGTCCGTCATGGCCTTGACCACCTGGCGCTGGCCGGGAATGACCCAGAAAAACACGTTGGCACTCATGGCCGTGGCGATCATGGCGCCCACCAGCAAGAAGGCTGCACGCCCAGCGAACAACTGACACGCCAGCCATGAACCAAAGGCCACGATGACTATCATCAGGCCAGCCACGATCAGCTCGCCGTTTTGCTTGAAACCAAAGACGCGGCACACCGCGTCATACAACACCCAAAAGCCCACCAGAAAGCCAATGGCCGCGCTGCCAGCCATCACGGGAGAGCAATCCATCAAGGATTTGTCGATCAGGAAGGCCCCCGCATTCCACAGGTACAGCACCGTGAAGAGCGCAAAACCCGACAACCAGGCGGAATAACTCTCCCAGTAAAACCAGTGCAGATGCGTGTGGATTTTCTTGGGCGCCACCATGTATTTCTGCGGGTTGTAAAAACCACCGCCGTGCACCGCCCACATCGCACCATCCACGCCTTTTTCCAGCAAGTCCGGTGATTGGGGGCGCTGCAGGTTGTTGTCCAAAAACACAAAATAAAACGAGGAGCCGATCCAGGCAATGGCTGTGATCACATGCAGCCACCTGAGCAACAGGTTGGCCCACTCCAGAAAATATGCGTCCATCAAGGTTCTCCAGGGTCCTGGTGGTATCGAACTACTCAGGAACCACGATAGGTGGAATAACTCCAAGGGCTGACCAGCAACGGTACATGGTAGTGCTGATCGATATGAGCAATGCCAAAATCCAAGTGCACTTGATCCAGAAACCGGGGCTCAGGCAGGTCAATGCCTTTGCCATCGAAGTACCCCTTGACGTCAAAACTCAATCGGTAGGTACCGGCTGTCAGACTGGCGTTGTCATACAGGGGGCCATCGGGGTTACGTCCGTCCTGATTGAGCGTGAACGACTTGACCAGGGTGGCCTGGCCACCTTGCGTGGTGTAGAGGCTCACCTTCATACCAGCGGCGGGGCAACCATGCATGGTGTCCAGTACGTGCGTGCTCAGGCCCATTCCAGTTCTCCATCAAATTTACCATGTAGACAATATTGTATACAATTTTCGATCCTGGCTATCATTCGTCTAGTATCGTCATCTGGCCGACCCTCTGTGTTGAGGAGCGGGAAAATCGCCTGAAGGAGGGCGCTTGTATGAGTACCTACGACAGCACACTGCCCTACCCGCGCGACTTGAAGGGATACGGCCGCGACGTGCCCCATGCCCAGTGGCCACAGCAGGCGCGCGTTGCGGTGCAATTTGTCCTGAACTACGAAGAGGGTGGCGAAAACGCCGTGCTGCACGGTGACCCGGCCAGTGAGCAATTTCTCTCGGAGATGTTCAACCCTGCGGCCTTCGAGGCGCGCCATATCAGCATGGAGGGCATTTACGAATATGGCTCACGCGCCGGTGTGTGGCGCATCCTGCGTGAGTTTGAGCGTCGAGGCTTGCACCTGACCGTGTTTGGCATCGCCACCGCGTTTCAGCGCTACCCCGAATTGGCCGCAGCCTTGAAAGAACTGGGTCACGACATGGCCTGCCATGGCTTGAAATGGATCCATTACCAACAGGTGAGCGAAGCCATCGAGCGTGAGCATATGCAGCAGGCTATGCACATCCTCACCGAACTCTGGGGTGAGCGCCCGCTGGGTTGGTACACCGGACGCGACAGCCCCAACACGCGCCGCCTGGTGGCCGACTATGGCGGTTTTGCCTACGACAGCGACTACTACGGCGACGACTTGCCGTTCTGGATGACTGTTCGCAAGACCGACGGCAGCGTCGCACCCCAACTCATCGTGCCGTACACCCTAGACTGCAACGACATGCGCTTTGCCCTGCCCCAGGGCTATTCACACGCCGATCCGTTCTTCCAGTACATGAAGGACACGTTTGATGCCTTGTACGCAGAGGGCGATTCCAACGGACTGAACCGTCCCAAGATGATGAGCATTGGCATGCATTGCCGATTACTGGGTCGTCCGGGACGCATCACGGCCTTGCAGCGTTTTCTGGATCACATCCAGTCGCACGAGCATGTGTGGGTGGCTCGCCGTCTGGACATCGCGCGTCACTGGGCCGCCACCCATCCCTTTGCCGGCTGACCCCTTCACCAGAGAACCCTCATGTCCCTCACGCTGGATCAACTCAACCAAGCCACCGAAGCCGATGCGGCACGCATGCTCACCGGGTTGTACGAACACTCGGACTGGATTGCCGAGCGGGTGATCGCACAACGTCCGTTCAAATCGCTGGCGCACCTGAAATACCTGATGACGCAGGTGCTGGACGTGGCCGGACAGGACGCTCAACTCGCACTGGTTCGCGCGCACCCCGAGTTGGCAGGCAAGGCCATGGTCAGCAAGACCCTGACGGCAGCCTCCACGAATGAACAAACCCGGGCGGGCTTGACCGACTGCACCCCCGAAGAGTTTGCACACATTCAACAACTCAACGCGGATTACAACGCCAAATTTGGCTGGCCCTTTATTCTCGCGGTTCGCGGACCGCGCGGTGTCGGCTTGCACAAGCGGCAGATCATCGAGGCCTTTGAGCGCCGACTGCGGGGTCACCCCGCATTTGAGTTGCAAGAGTGTCTGCGCAACATCCACCGCATTGTCGAAATCCGCCTGAACGACAAATTTGGTATCGAGCCTACGCTGGGTCATGCGGTGTGGGACTGGCAGGAAACCCTGGCCCAGCACAGCGACCCTGGGTTCGCCGAGAAAGGGCAACTCACGGTGACCTACCTGACGGACGCCCACCGCGCCTGCGCACAACGCATCAGCCACTGGATGCGCGACTGCGGCTTTGACGACGTGGAGATCGACGCGGTGGGCAATGTGGTGGGGCGCTACCACCCGGCCGTGCCCGGCGCGCGCTTTCTCATGACCGGATCGCACTACGACACGGTTCGCAATGGCGGCAAATACGACGGCCGCCTGGGTATCTTTGTGCCCATGGCCTGTGTGCAACAACTCGCGCAGCAACAGCGTCGTCTGCCTTTCGGGATTGAAGTAGTGGCATTTGCCGAGGAAGAAGGACAGCGCTACAAAGCTACCTTCCTGGGGTCGGGCGCCCTGGTGGGCGACTTCAAGCCTGAATGGTTGGAGCAAACCGACGCTGAGGGCATCACCATGCGACAGGCCATGCAGCACGCGGGTTTGTGCATCGATGACATCCCCAACATTCGCCGGGACGCGGCACAGTACCTGGGGTTCGTTGAGGTCCATATCGAGCAAGGGCCGGTGCTCAACGAAAATCATCTGCCGCTGGGCATTGTGACCAGCATCAATGGCAGCGTGCGATACCAGTGCGAGATCATCGGCACGGCCAGCCATGCGGGCACCACCCCCATGGACCGCCGACGCGACGCCGCCTGTGCCCTGGCCGAACTGGCGCTCTATGTCGAGCAACGTGCCGCGCGCGACGCGGATTCGGTGGCGACCATCGGTCAACTGCAGGTCCCCCAGGGCTCCATCAATGTCGTCCCCGGGTTATGCCAGTTTTCGCTGGACATGCGCGCGCCTGTGGACGCGCAGCGCGATGCGGTGGTGCGCGACATCCTGGCCGAGTTGGCCACCATCTGCGAACGACGCGGTGTGCGGTACGTCGCGCAGGACATCTTGCGGGTGTCGGCTGCGCCAAGTGCACCAGACTGGCAAGCGCTCTGGGAGCGCGCCGTGGAACATTTGGGCGTGCCCCTGTTCAAAATGCCCAGCGGCGCCGGCCACGACGCCATGAAGTTGCACGACATCATGCCCCAGGCCATGTTGTTTGTGCGCGGCGAGAACGCCGGCATCAGCCACAACCCCCTGGAGAGCACCACCAGCGACGACATGCAGTTGGCGGTCGATGCCTTTACCCATGTTTTGAATCAACTTGCTCTGGAAACTGCATGAGTGCCACCCCCACCCATTACGCTCAACTCGACGCCTGGATCGATGCTCACTTTGACGAACAGGTGAAGTTCCTGCAGGCGCTGGTGCAGATACCCACCGACACACCGCCGGGCAACAACGCGCCGCATGCCGAACGCACGGCCGATCTGCTCCAGGCCTTTGGTTACACCGCCGAAAAGCACGCGGTGCCTGAAGCGGAGGTTAAGGCGTACGGGCTGCAGTCCATCACCAACCTGATCGTGCGCCGTCCCTATGGCCCGGGAACCACGATTGCCCTCAATGCCCATGGCGATGTGGTTCCTCCGGGTGAAGGCTGGACACACGACCCGTATGGCGCAGAGATTCAAGATGGTGCCATGTATGGTCGCGCCACCGCCGTCAGCAAGAGCGACTTCTCCACCTTCACCTTCGCGACCCGCGCGCTTGAATCGCTAGGGCTGCCGCTCAAGGGCGGCGTGGAACTGCACTTCACCTATGACGAAGAATTTGGTGGCGAGATGGGTCCGGGTTGGTTATTGGCCAACGGCCTCACCCACCCCGACTTGATGATCGCTGCCGGCTTTTCGTACCAGGTAGTGACCGCACACAACGGTTGCCTGCAAATAGAAGTGACGGTGCAGGGGGAAATGGCGCATGCCGCAGTGCCCGATACCGGCACCGATGCCTTACAAGGTGCGGTACACATCCTGCAGGCGCTTCATGCCCTCAATGCTGACTACAAGAAAATCACTTCGCAGGTGGAGGGCATCTCGCACCCCTACCTCAATGTGGGACAGATCAGCGGCGGCACCAACACCAACGTCATGCCGGGCAAGGTGGTGTTCAAGCTGGACCGTCGCATGATTCCGGAAGAGAACCCCACGGAGGTGGAAGCCAGCATTCGCCAGACCATCGAGGATGCTGCCAAGACCTTCCATCCACCGCGGGGCGGCAAGCAACTCAAGGTGGACATCCGCCGGCTGCTGCTGGCCCGGGCCATGGTGCCGCTGGCGGGCAACAAGCCGCTGGTGGAGGCCCTCCAGAAGCACGGGGCACACATCTTCGGCGAGCCGATCCCGGCCGTGGGCACGCCGCTATACACCGATGTGCGTTTGTATGTCGAGCGCGGTATTCCAGGCGTGATTTATGGCGCGGGTCCTCGCACGGTGCTCGAGAGCCACGCCAAGCGGGCGGATGAGCGGGTGCAACTGGAGGACGTGCGACGCGCCACCAAGGTGGTCGCCAGAACCCTGCTGGAGTTGCTCGGCTGAGTCCTGACAGCGCTTATCCCCGGGCAGCCAGTGCACTTGCGGGTGGGCGTTGCAACCCGTGCGCGCACATCTCGACCCTCGCATCGCTGCGTAAGATTGACTTTACCGTCGATCAGCAACTTGTTAGGATGCAAGCCACACAGTAACCTACCTGTTGCGTTGGAGTTCTGCATGGATCGACGCCAATTTTCTGTATCAGTGTTGAGCGGCCTGACCGCTGGCTCGCCATCCCTACGGGCTCAATCGTCCACATGGCCAAGTAATCGGGTGAACCTGGTCATCCCGTTTCCTGCGGGTGCGGCCACCGACATCACTGGACGGGTTGTGGCTGCGCGGCTCGCGCAGTTATGGAACCAACCGGTGGTCATCGAAAACCGAGGGGGAGGCAATGGTTTGCCTGCCGCTGAGTACGTGGCGCGCGCCAAACCCGATGGCTACACCCTCTTGCTCACCTCGGCCATGACGCATGCCGTGAATCCCTCGCTCTACGACAAGCTTCCCTACCACCCCTTGGAAGATTTTGAGCCCATCACCCAATTCGGGCGTTTGCCTTTTGTGGTGCTGGTACGGGCTGACTCGCCCATCAAAACATTGGCTGACCTCACCGCCTTGCTGAAATCTGAACCAGTCAAGCACAACTTCGGCGCGGGCTCCTTGCCGGCCCTGATCGCGGGCGAAATGTACAAGCAACTGGCGGGCGTTCAGGCTGTTCATATCGCTTACAAAAGCAACCCGCAGGCATTTCCTGATTTGCTGTCGGGATTGCTGACATTCATGGTCATCGACACCACCAATGGCCGTTTGCAGATTGACGGGGGCAAGATGCGAGGACTGGCCGTCACCACCCTGCAGCGTGAAGCCTCCTTGCCCAAGGTGCCCACCACCGGCGAGGCAGGCTTGCCCGAATTCCAGATCTGGACCTGGACGGGCTTTTATGCTCCCAAAGGTACCCCCAGAGATATCGTGCTCAAGGCGCATCAGGATATCTTGACCGCCTGTCAGGATCCGCAGCTTCAAGCCCGGTTTGAATCGCTGGGTGGACCGCCGGTCAACTCGTCCAGTCCGGATGAATTTGCGGCCTTCACACGCCAGGAGATCGACCGCTGGGGACGCATCATTCGCCGCGCACAGATCAGACTTGATTGAAAGAGTGCCATGAACCAGACGACCCCCTCTCATTTGCAAGGCCCGCGCTTGCGCGCAAGTGCCCCCACAAACGCGGCGTACCACACGCTCAGCGTTCGCCGGCTAACGCCCATTCTGGGCGCCGAGATTGATGGCGTCGATCTGAGTCAACCATTGAGTGACGAACAATTTCAAGAAGTCAGCCGCGCGTTGGCTGACCATCAGGTCATCTTCTTTCGCAATCAGCATCCCACGCCCGAACAACACCTCGCCTTTGGACAGCGTTTTGGACATTTGCACCGGCATCCTGCAGCACCCCACGCGCCTGGCCTGCCCGATTTGATGATCATCCAGGCGGATGAGCACTCACCTCGTGCCAATGGCGAGGTATGGCATTCCGATGTGAGCTGCGATGCAGAGCCGCCCATGGGCAGCATTTTGTATATCCATACCTGCCCTCCTGAAGGCGGTGATACCCTGTTCGCCAGCATGTATGCGGCTTACGATGCCCTCTCGGAGCGCATGAAGCGTTATCTCAATGGATTGACGGCTGTTCATGATGGCGAGCATGTCTACCGCGGCACCTACGCCAACCTGGGCGTTCAGGACAAGCCCACCTATCCGCGCTCAGTCCACCCGGTGGTGCGCACACACCCGGTGACAGGCAGGCAGGCCTTGTATGTCAACCGCGGTTTCACCACGCAGATTGCAGGTATTCCTGCGGATGAGAGCGACGCCATGCTGCGGTATTTGTTTGAACACATGGAGAACCCTTTGTTCCAATGCCGCTTTCGCTGGCAAGCGCATTCGGTGGCCTTTTGGGATAACCGATGCGTTCAGCACCGGGCCATGTGGGATTACTGGCCCAACCTGCGCAGCGGATTTCGTGTCACGGTGAAGGGAGATGCACCGTTTTACACGCCACAGACTGAAACCATGACGGCCTGACGCGTCCATTCAATCCTGGCGATGGGCACATCAACCAGACAGCTGCAGCGATTCCACCATCACCCTCAACAACTCGCGCACAGCACGGACCTGTACCTCCAACGGCATTGAAGGACACGCTGGCGTCATGGCCATGCGAGTAGCTTGCTCGGGCAGGCATGGCAGGTGCACAAACCCACTGAGTCGATCAGACCTGCCCCAGGTGTGCTGAAGCCAGTAGAACACCTGGTTGCAGACAAAGGTGCCCGCGCTGTTGGAGATGGAGGCAGCAATGTTGCAGTGGTGCAGTTGACTGACTATGCGGGAAAGCGGCAGACCCGAGAAATAAGCAGTCGGCCCGTTGGAGAACACCGGTTCCTCCTGGGGTTGGGCGCCCGCGTTGTCTGGGATTCGGGCTTGGATCATGTTGATCGCAACTCGCTCAGGGGTCACCTCGCTGCGACCCTCGGCCTGCCCCAGGCACAGCACTGCACGGGGTGAGTACTGGGCCAAGGCAGTTTCCAAGGCCTGCGGAGCCTGTGCAAACACACAAGGCAGTTGCACGCTTTCCACACGCAGTAAACCCATCATCTCGCCAGCCAAGGCTTGCGCCACTTCCCACGATGGATTGACCGATTCCCCGCCAAAGGGTTCAAAACCGGTCAGCAGAATGCAGGGCGTGGATGTCATTGCAAGCCTCACACATCATCAATGTCGGACCATGCACCAGCCTCAGCCGGCCCCCTCAGCGACATGCGAGCGCCCCCATGTCAGCTGCAAGACGCCCAGGCAACAGACAAAGCCCACACATGCCACAAACAACGAACCGTGATTGCCCACCACACCACCCAGCAACCCCACCGTGATACCCGAGCCAAACCGCAAGCCCAGCGACGCCATGTTGAACAAGCCAATGACTCGGCCTCGGATCTCCAGGGGTGCTTTGATTTGCACAATGGTTTGTGCGACCGAGTTGAAAGTCAACTCGGCAAATCCCGCCACAAACAAGACAGCCAGCGAGAGGACATAACTGCGGGACAATGCAAATACTGCCAGCGAGGCGGCCCACAACAATGCAAAAACCATGGCCTTGCGTGAGGTGGGCTTGCTGCGCTGACCCCAGTACTCCCACAACAAGCCTGCGCACAGAGCGCCCAGGGCATCGGCCGCCAAGAGCAAGCTGTAAGTCAACCCCGGGTCCCCATGGCCCAGGTCGTGGGCATACCCAGGCATCTGTGCCTGGTAGCTGTTGGAGACAAACCAAGAGGCACTACCGGCCAGACACAGCATCAACAGCACCTCCTTGTTACGGCGTACCTCTGCGATGGTCATGAATAAATCGTGAAAGCCTCTGAAGGGTCTGGCGGGAGGCGCTAGATGGGCGGGCCGAAACTTGGGGCCACAGGGTGCGTTGATCAGCCACAGGATGTTGGGCACATACAGCAGACAGTTGACCAGCAGGCTGTACTCGGGGCCGAGCCAGAGCATCAACCCGCCCCCCACGCCCGGCCCGACGATCAGTCCGACATAACGCGCTGTGGCCAATGTCCGTACCGCACTGGGGAGGACGTCCTTGTCCACCAGGTCGTACAGAATGATTTGCGAGGCCACATTCCAAAAGACACCGGACAAGCCATGAATCACCAGCAACAACATGGCCGCCCAGATCTGCAACGAGTCGGTGATGAACATATAAGCCCACCCGGCAGAGCAAATCATGAACAGCACCATGCCGATCTGAATCAGGCGTCTGGGGTCGTAGCGATCTGCGAGCGCTCCGGCAGGCAACGAAAAAACCAGAAAAGGCACCCAATGCGAGATCACAGCAAAACCGCCGAGCACTGGCGAGTCGAATTTCTGGAACATGACCCAGTAGCTCACCACGTGTTCGATGTTGTCGGCCATCATGGTCAACAAAAAGCACACGACCATGCGGCGGTACTCAGGCAAGCGCAGAGCTTCGAACGAGGTGTGGGGCTTGGCCTGAGTTGAGCTCATGAAGTAGGTCGCAAACAAACGCGGGGAACACCAGGAAGATACCCAGCAATGTTTCATTATCCATGCCAGCGGTGTATCGGGGGCAACACAGGACGCAGACAACGCGTACCGTCCCTCATCTGGCTTGGTACCATCACCCCTCAGCCCATCGGATCGGATCAGGACCAACTTGCCATGCGTGATCTCCATCGCCCCTGCCTACGCCTCATCCTGGGCGATCAACTCAACCCGCAACACAGCTGGTTTCATGCAGTCCAACCCGACGTTATCTATGTCTTGATGGAAGTGCGCTCGGAAACCGACTATGTGCTTCATCATGCGCAAAAAGTCTTGGGCCTCTTTGCTGCCATGCGCGACTTTGCGCAGCAACTCAAAGTCAACGGACATCGGGTGCGCTACATCAGCATCGACCACGACAGCAATCGCCAGGATGTGGTGATGAACCTGGATGCACTGGTTCAGCACTACAAGGTCAACGCCGTCGAGTACCAGGCGCCTGACGAATGGCGGCTGGACCAAGCCTTGCGCAACTGGGTGCCACCCAGCCCTGTCTCTGTGCGCATGGTGGACAGCGAGCACTTTTTTGCCGAGCGTGACGAGGCCCAGCAGCTGTTTCTGGGAAAAAAACAGTGGCTGATGGAAAATTTCTATCGCCACCAGCGACGACGTCACCAGATTCTGTTGACGCCGGACGGCAAGCCAGAAGGCGGTCAGTGGAATTTTGATGCCGACAACCGAAAGTCCTGGCCCGGCCAACCGGCCGAGCCAGCCGACACCCGTCCTTGCCATGACCACAGCGCCTTGTGGAAGATCATCGAGTCTGCGGGGGTCAAGACCCTGGGTGAATCGCAGGCCTCGGCCTTTCGCTGGCCTGTTAATAGAACCGAGGCCTTGCAGCAACTCGACCACTTCATCGAGCGGGGCCTGCCTCACTTCGGCGACTACCAGGATGCCCTGTCCCAGCACAGTTGGCGTCTGTTTCATTCCCTGCTGTCGTTTGCACTGAACACCAAGATGCTGAATCCGCGGGAGGTGGTGATGCGGGCGCAAACTGCCTGGCAGGAGGGGCATGTGCCGCTGCACGCCGCAGAGGGTTTCACCCGGCAAATCCTGGGATGGCGGGAATACGTGCGAGGAATGTATTGGGCGCACATGCCCCGCTACACAACGTCCAACGAATTGGCGCACACACGCCCCTTGCCGCACTGGTTCTGGAACGGGCAGACGCAGATGGCCTGCGTGGCCAGCGCTTTGGGGCAGTCACTGACGCATGGCTATGCGCATCACATCCAGCGACTGATGGTGATCGGGAATTTTGCGCTGCTGGCCGGACTGGATCCGCAGGAACTGCACCGCTGGTACCTGGGCATTTACATCGATGCGTTTGAATGGGTAGAAGCGCCCAACACCCTGGGCATGAGTCAGTGGGCTGACGGCGGGTTGTTGGCAACCAAACCCTATGTGAGCAGTGCCGCCTATATTCATCGCATGGGAGACCACTGCAAAACCTGCCACTATGATGTCAAGGCCAGAACCAGCGACGACGCGTGCCCGTTCAATGCCCTCTACTGGGACTTTTTTGACCGGCACCGATCACATTTCCAGACAAACCCCAGGTTAGGCGTGGTTTACCACCAGCTCAAACGAATGCCTGAACAAACCCTGCAAGAATTGAAATCTTTCAGTGCTCGAACTCTCTCGAACCTGGAGAACCTGTGAGGTCCCTGATGCAACAACTGTCACGTTTTCTGTTTGCCAGCCGCTGGATTCAGCTCCCCTTGTACCTCGGCTTGGTGGTGGCGCAGGTCATTTATGTATTCCAGTTCTGGCACGAGTTGGTGCATTTGGTAGAAGCCGTGATGGGGCACCCAGGTGCTCTGGAATCTTTGGTCAAGGGCATTGGATACCGCTCTGATGCCCCCATCACCGAACTCAACGAATCCATTGTCATGTTGGTGGTGCTGGGTCTGATCGATGTGGTGATGATTTCCAATCTGCTGATCATGGTGATCATCGGCGGCTATGACACCTTTGTATCCCGTGTCTCTTTGGACAATCACCCTGATCAGCCCGAATGGCTGGATCATGTGAACGCCTCCGTGCTCAAGATAAAACTGGCGGCGGCCATCATCGGCATTTCCTCTATCCACTTGCTCAAGACCTTCATCAATGTCTCGAACTACAGCGAACATGCCGTGATGTGGCAAACCATCATCCACACCATTTTCTTGTTGAGTGCTTTGGCGCTGGCACTCATCGACAAGCTGATGAACACCTCCCATCAGCATTGAGCAGGTCCGAAGGCATCTGACTGCCCTCGAACCTACCCCTCAGCCCCTCACTCAGAGGCCGCAATCAGCATGGCCCCCATCACCGCCACACCGCTAGGCACGGACCAATTGTTGTTGGAAGTCACGGGTTGGGACTCACTCACAGGCTGCTGATGCTCGCCCAACTTGAGCCGCCTGGCATCCAAGACCCGATGAGTGCCAAACTCCTGCTGCATGCGATTGATCTCGTCGGGCAGCGGACCTTGGCTGCATTGCCACTGGAGCGTATCGCCCCCCAAGGTGATGACGGGCTTGACTACCTGGATCAGCTCTTGTGCCCACTGGTTGCGCCACGCTTTCAAAGACTGTCGGCTCACCCAACGGCCGACGTGCCGAGTGAACTTGGGTGGGCAAACCAACAACACCCATTGGGTGGGTAGGGCGTCGTTTTTCATCGGTGCAACCATTTGCATGGCGTACTCGGCGTCATTCACAACCACGATGATTTTTTCCATGATGCAGTTCTCCTTTGAAGTATAAATAATCACAGCACTCAAGACACCAGCTGGGAGGATTTTTCAGCGCCGTCGTGTGCACGCCGTGCGCTCCACCAACCCAATCCCAGAACACCGACAATCGCCACCACATAGGTGCCAATGCGTGCAATTTCATGCATGACACCTGCAGGATCAAACAAAGGATCCAGCAAGGGCTCACTCACAATCATCTTGGCGGCGGTGAAAGCCAATACAGCTGCACCCAACTTGATGATCACCGGGAAGCGCTCGATCAGACGCAGCACAAACGAACTGCCCAGAACCACGATCGGGACACTGACCAGCAGACCAATCACCACGAGTTCAATAGCCCCATGAGCGGCACCGGCGACACCCAGTACGTTATCGATGCCCATCAGCGCGTCGGCAATCACAATCACCTTCATGGCACCCCAGAAAGAGGTCACAGCAGGTCCATCATGGCTATCGCTCGCGGTGTCCGCCAACAATCGGTAAGCGATCCACAGCAGGCCTACGCCGCCCGCGAGCATCAGGCCGGGGATCTTCAGCAACCAGACCACGCCGATGGTCATGAGGGATCGCACAGCAATGGCACCGACCGTTCCCCAGAAAACGGCCTTCTTTTGCAGATGAGGGGGGAGGTTTCTGGCTGCCAACGCAATCACGATCGCGTTGTCACCGGCCAGTACGAGGTCAATGAGGATGATCGCCAGCAAGGCCGACCACCACGGGGTGGAAAAAAGCTCCATTCGAACTCCTGGTTGAACGTTTTTTCAACCTGGTTCGGACACAAGCGATGTCAACACCCCATCACGCCCAGTAATGGCAACGTGCAAAGCACCTCGATGTGCCTGAAACAGGCAACCTATCGAAGGTCTTGCTCAGCATGGAGTGATGATTGTGTTACCCAACAGACCGGAAGAATTTCTTCGAATTGACGATCTGTTGTCGCTTTGGCTGCAGTCTTGTGAAAGACCGATCCAGCCAGAGCGGGAGCTACTCCCCTTCAAGTGCTAATTTAAAGGAACGGCCACCGGCTGGCAATGGGGATTTCCATAATTTTTGTAGAGATTTCGTGATCGTAACTTCGGATTTTTCGAAGTCACAATGATTTGCCCTGTAGGATTTTTTGCACCAACGGATGGTGCCGTCCGCGATTTGAGTGGATGACGTAGATATCCTCCATCACATCGGTTTGCCCCAGGGCTTGCATGCCAGGCATCAGTGCCAAATCCTGTGCTCCCAAGCCACTGATCGGGAACACACCCATGCCTCGCCCGGAAAACAAGGACATCAGTGCACTGTCCTCGAATTCCCCCACGATATTGGGGGTCAGCGCATGCGAACTGATCCATCGGTCGAGCGCAGCGCGAATCGGTGCGTGCCGCGTGGGGATGAGAACCGGCAATTCATTGAGACAAGCCGGAAAATTCCTGCGGTTTTTTGCGGTGACCCATGTCGAGGGCCCGTACCAATAGACCTCAGACGACATCAGCAGTCGACTGGAGAGCCGAAGGTTTGGATTGGGTGGGGCACTTTGCCCCGCCAACACCAGATCGAGGTGGTGTAAGGCCAGTTCTGCCATCAACTGTTCGAACTCGCCTTCATGGCAAATCAGCCGTAGCCCTGGAGTTTGGAGCACGGGGTCAAGGAGCGTATGGGCTGCCAGTTTGGACAAGCCGTCAGACAACCCAATGGACAGCCTGATCGCCGGACCATTGGCCGCATAGGCCACTTCACCAGGAATTTTTTGTCCGATCTGGAAGATTTCATCAGCCCGGTCATACGCGGCTTGTCCAGCATCGGTCAAACTCAAGCCGCGCCCTTCAGGCTTGAACAGCTGATGCCCCAAGGATTTTTCCAGCTCCCTCACCTGTACGCTGATGGTTTGTATGGCCATGTCCAAGCGCTGGGCCGCCCGCGCCATGCTTCCTTCCTTGGCCACCACCCAAAAATAATACAAATGGCGGTAATTCAGATTGCTCATGTCTACAGTCCGAGTCAGGTTACAGAAGGGGCATCATCAAACCAACGGTACAACACGGGTACCACAACCAGTGTGAGCAAGGTGGAAGTGATCAGCCCACCAATCACCACCACGGCCAAGGGCCGCTGAACCTCCGAGCCCGGCCCTTGTGCAAACAAGAAGGGTACCAGCCCCAACAAGGCCACGGTAGCGGTCATCATCACCGGCCTGAATCGCTGCACACAACCCTCTCGCACCGCAGCAGCCACTTCCAGGCCCTCTTCGCGAAGCTTGCGAATACAGCTGACCAGCACAATTCCATTCAGAACCGCAATACCCCCCAAGGCGATGAAGCCCACCGAGGCTGGGACGCTGAGATATTCACCCGTGACGAACAGGCCCACGACACCGCCAATCGATGTCAACAGAAGGACCAGCATGATCAGCGATGCCAATCGCAGGGAGTTGAACAGCATGAACAATAAAAAATAGATGGCCACCACGGCACCGGGCACGGATTTCACGATTCGGGCCAACGACCTGCCTGAACCAGGCGCAATTGGGCCTGCGCGCGCTCCAACTCATGCTTGAGGCTGATCAATTCAGGATTGTTCTGGTCTGCCTGGGCCTGCAACTGGACCAGGTCGGCAGCCTCAACGTCGTCATGGAAAGTGGCTGCCAATTTCCATCGCATCGGCAGTTGTCCAGCGGCCAGTCGGTTGATATCCAGCCATGCCTGCTGGGCCAGAAGCTGTGACGATTGCTGTCGTTCCCTGGCATGGATGACTTCTGCATCCGCCTTGATCAATTCATACCGGGCAGCCTCTCCCGTAGCCACACGGACCCGGATCCGTTCCCGGACCTGCTGCAAGAGCGCCAGTGTTTCAGCCGCGGTCTCAACCTCGGACTGGTGCAGCAGCGTTTCATAGGCTCGGGTTCTGACCTGTGCAGCCAAATCGTTTTTCGCCATGGCCAGTTGCTGTCCACTGACCAGCAACCCCGATTCGGCCGCCTGAATTCGAGCGCTGCGAACGGTGGGGTTTTCAAGCGGCTGAGCAATCGACCAAGCGCGGACAGACTGGCGGTTCAAGGCACTGGGCTGCCACTGCCCTTGCTGCAACTCGACTTTGGAATTGAGCAATGCCGACGCCGTCTTGACCCCTGCCTTTGCCCCATCCATGCCCCATTGAGCAGCCCTGAGTACATGGTTGTGATTCAAGACGACTTGGGTGAGTTGATCGAGGGTGATAACGGCAACAGACTCTTGCCCCGCTGGCTCGTTATCCACCACGCCCAAGGATTGCCCCGCCCACAAGGGTGCAGCAACACTGGCCATCACCAGCCACACCAACGCTGCTTTTGTCATCGTCACACACTCCAATTCGAGAGATCATCTGTTGCTTGAATGCCCCTGTGTCAAATCAACACGGGCAAATTTCAGAGAAGCCTAGAGTGTGAGAATGTATATAAAAAGCAGATTTAAATTGATTTTATGTTCGCTTTTTACTGATTATCAGTAGGGTTATTGGTGTCTATCGTTCATCCATCGACCTCTGCAGATGCTGCTTGAAGGCGCTCGCCACCGGCGAGAGTTTTTGGCCGGCGTGATGCACCACATGCCAGGCCGATGGCAGAGGAAATCCGTCCACATCCAGCACCCTGACACCGTGCTCTTTACTCATTCCGTGCAAGGCATGCTGTGAGATCACGCCCAATCCAAGCCCTCCTGCGACAGATTCCTTGACAGCTTCATTGCTGCCCCATTCAAGCCGAACATCCGGAAAGAAACGTCGTTGACGAAAATATTGATCAGCCGCCATGCGGGTGCCCGATCCGGGCTCCCGCAGGATAAATCGGCGAGCCGACAAGTCCTTCAAAGGGATGCCCCGCTTTTTAGCGAGCGGGTCTGCCAGCGGCGCAATCACCACAATGGGGTTGGGCATCAGGATTTCGTCCACCAGGTCAATATCCACGGGCGGTTGCGACATGATGTAGAGGTCGTCCCGCCGCTCGCGCAGACGTTGCACAACACCGTCACGGTTCAGAATTTCAAGTGACACATCAATGCAGGGGTGCTGTGTGCAAAAGCTGCCAATCAAGCGCGGCATGAAATACTTGGCGGTACTGACCACGGCGATGCGCAGCTTGCCTCGCGACAAGCCTTTGATGGCATCGACGTTTTGCTCAAAGACCTCCCAGGTCAAGGTCAGGGCCCGTGCCGTGGCGGCCAGTTCCTGCCCCACTTCCGTCAAATGGATTTTTTTACCCATCACCTCATACAAGGGCAGACCGACGGAGAGGGCGACTTCCTTCAACTGCATGGAGGCTGTGGGCTGTGTCACATGAAGGGCACGGGCTGCACCACTCACGCTACCGGTGTCTGCCAGCGCCAGAAAGAGTCTGAGCTGTCGAAAAGTTACATTCATAGATTTTTACCTATGGATATTAATTAAAAAATCGATTTTACAAATACATCCGGCACTCCTACGATGGAGGCCTGGAGATAACTGATGCACAACCTGCTTGATCCCGCGATTTTGTTTTTTGTCTTTGGTGTGCTGGCGGGCACGATCAAATCCAACCTGGAAATTCCACCGGCCATTTCCCGTTTTCTGTCTTTGTACTTGCTGATGGCCTTGGGCCTGAAAGGTGGATTTGCGTTGGCGCAATCTGGCCTCACGGTTGAAGTCGGGGCGGGCCTGGCCACGGCCATCGGGCTTGCCGTGATCATCCCCCTGGTGGGCTACGCCATACTCAAGCGCATCCTGTCCGGATTCGACGCGGCTGCCGTTGCAGCGACTTATGGATCGGTCAGCGCGGTGACCTTTGTCACGGCCGTGCAGTATCTGGAAAATCAAGAGATTGCCTACGGGGGACACATGGCCGCGGCCATGGCGTTGATGGAGTCTCCCGCCATCATCATGGCAGTGATACTGGCCAATGCCTTGAGACAACGTGAGTCCAATGCCCAGATGGTCATACAAACCGGTGGCTCTTGTGCGATAGCTCGGATGCCATCCCCCCCGAGTTTCCCATTGGGCAAAGTCTTGCACGAGTCCTTCACCGACGGGGCCCAGTTACTGTTGTTGGGGGCCATGGCGATTGGTCTGATGACGGGGGAATCGGGTCAGGCGGCCATGAAACCCTTTTCTGGCGACCTCTTCAAGGGTATGCTGGCGTTCTTCCTGCTCGACATGGGTTTGATGGCCTCAAGAAATCTGTCACAACTCAAGGGTACATCGCCCTGGTTGATCGCTTACGCCGTTCTTGGGCCTGTCACTCACGCTGGTTTGGCGTTGAGCCTGGCCTGGTTATGGGGACTTCCAGTGGGTGATGCCACCTTGCTGATGGTGTTGGCGGCGAGTGCCTCCTACATCGCCGTGCCTGCGGTGCTTCGGTATGCGATTCCGGAAGCCAATTCCTCCTTGTATTTTGGCTTGTCACTGGGCATCACGTTTCCGTTGAACCTGTTGCTCGGCATACCTGCATACTTGTCCATGGCGCATACATTTCTGGGATAACCCATGCCTCAACGCTATCAAGGCAAAACCGTGGCGTGCTTGACGCAGCATGGCAAAGTGCCTCTGATCGCTCCGATCCTGGAACCTGCGCTGGGCTGTCAGATCGTTCAAGCCACTGGCTACGACACTGACTTGCTCGGCACCTTCACAGGGGAAGTCACACGGATTGAAGGACAAATTGACACCGCCCGGCGCAAAGCTCGCCTGGGGATGGAGCTTTGCGGCGTCTCGCTGGGCATCGCCAGCGAAGGGGCTTTCGGTGCAGATCCGTTTGGTGGACTCATGCCCTGGAATATCGAGGTCCTGATCTGGCTGGATGATGAACACCCGCTGGAAGTGGTGGGTGTGGCTCAGGGGCCTGCCCGACACCTGCAGCGCATGGTCTCATCCATTGAAGCGCTGGAACAATTCTGCCTAGAAGCGGGTTTTCCTGATCACCACCTGACGCTTCGACCGGAAAGCCCCACCGATCCAAGAATTCAAAAGGGACTGCATCGCTGGGACGACTTGCAGCAGGCGTTCCTGGATAGCCAGCAAATTTCACGTAATCACCAGGTTTATCTGGAGCATGATCTGCGAGCATTTGGAAACCCCACCCGACAAAAGATGATTCAGCAAGCCGCTGCCGATTTGCTCAAGAAAATTCAGTCTTACTGTCCTCGTTGCGCCAGCCCCGGCTTCACCATCACAGGTCACACCCCTGGGCTTGCCTGCCAATGGTGCGGTCAGCCCACGCGGCTAGCCAAATCAGTGCTTTGGTCCTGTGCCGCTTGCGGCTATCACCGCGAAGACCCGCATGAGGCCCAGTTCGCCAGGCCTGAACGGTGCGACCACTGCAACCCCTGACGCTGCGATTCAGGGGCTGCGAAACAGCTTGTAATCCACCAGATGACCATCCGGATTGACTCGCGCAAGCACCATGTCGCCCGAGCCAATGTTTTGCCCCATGAACTCCAGAATGTTGACATGGTGAGTGACCAGAATCAGCGCCTCATTCCCCTTGGATTTCAACGTGTGAGCAATGAACGATTGCAAACGGGTGTTTCGAGCCGAAGCCAGTTGGGGTTCGTTAAAAAATGAGGCCAAGGCCGGTTCGATCGTGACTGGGCCGACATTGAGCAGCTCGGCCGTTTGCCTGCATCGGCACCAGGGGCTCGTCGAGACCAGGGCTTTCTCAATGCCTTGGGCACGCAACCAGCGGCCTATTCTCACCGCCTGGTTCTTACCTTCCTGGTTGAGAATGCGCTGGGTTTCGCAACGCTCCAACACGTAGCCTGGGGGATCCCCCACGCCCGGTGCATAGGCGTGGCGCATCAGCAGAACATGGTCGCGACCTTTGAGTTGATCTGCGATACCGGCAGCTTGCGCGCCCCACATCAAGAACATGGAAAGCCATACCACCCAGGTCTTACCCAACTTCATCGATCACCTCGTTGAACGTCGTTCTAGCAATATCCACCACGAATAGTACCCTTCAAGCCATCCCGGTTGCTGGCGACGGGCGCTGGGGATGCTGCGCCATCACACAGCCTCCATCCTGATTGTGCCCATCAAGACGGGTTTAACCAATATCTTGTAGGTGTCCAGGTCAAAGCCTTGCTGCTCATGAACCCTGTGGTGGTTCGACCGGGAACACCAGGTGCCCTGATAACGCCAGTGCTGAATTCGATGCCGCTGAATCCAGTCATCCCGTTGCTCCACCAGATCGACCGCTCCAGGATAAGGCCAGGCATGAACCTTGAAGTCTGCCAATGCGCTGAGAAGTCGCTGATCATGCGTACGCCTGTCCTCGAGGCCGACGCAAGCCCCCAGGCAAGTTTTGACTTGCAGGCCAAAGCAGCCACGCTGGCCCATCTTCTCGAGACCCAGGAGCCCTAGGCACAAGCCATGCAAGTCCGCCAATTCACGCAGTTTGCTGTGTGCCGCGTGAACTGAACTGAACAACCCATAGAGATCGTCGGCTTGCCCCAGTGCCACCGTCTTGCTGGACGCAATTTCCGGCCTGACCGTACCGCTGTGCGAGATGAGGCGGATGGAGCAGAGATGTCGAAGGCGTCGCAAGCGGATATTGAACAGCGGACTTTGCTGCTTGATGAGTTGAGCCTCGAGCAACAAAGCCCCCAGCTCCCCTGCCGTCTCGATGAACTCCACCCGCCGGGTTTGGGCCATCATCTCGGCCTCATCCGCGGCACGCAGATGAGCCAGTACTCGGCTGCGTAGGTCGACACTCTTGCCGATGTAGAGCGGCAAGGTGCCATCGCCTTTGAAAATATACACACCCGAGGTGCGCGGCAGCGCTGCCAGCGATGCGGGATCGATCTGAGGGGCCAGGACTGAGGGGTCGAGAAGAGACATGGGAAACTGACGTATTCGTCAAGTATCGCAGGCGTGCAAACCACTCATTTTCTTGGCGAGGGCATGGCACGCAACTCAGGCATCGTGGCCCAGGTCATCAACTCGCTGGCCTGCTCCGTGTCGGCGCTGAGCCAGGCGTCGAACAAAGGTGGAGGCAGAATCACCGGGGTGCGCTTTTCGTCGGCGGGCTGGTGAAACTGACGCATCACAGGATGCGCATCCGCATTCACCGTCAACATGGAAAAGCTCACCACGTGTTCGCCGGACGCCAGGTTTGTCCAGCGGTCCCACAAGCACGCGATGCCGAAGGGCTCGCGTGAGGCCAGTTCAATCTTCCAGCGAACCGCCTTGCCAGACTCGTAGCTGGGTTCATAGAAGTTATCAACCAGCACCAGGGCGTATTGTCGCTGACGCCAGGCTGTTCGATAACTGGGCTTGTGGGCCGCCGTCTCGCTGCGGGCGTTGTAGGTGTGGCGAGCGATCTTGTCGTCCTTGGCCCAAGCGGGAATCAAACCGAATCTGGCCAAGCCGCAGGCCACACGGGCGGTCTGGTGGCTTTTGACCACGATAGGCGCAGGAAAACCCGGGTAAGACTCCAGCGGATACTCCGCTGGCAGCGTCACCCCCAGCCTGTCTTTAACCCATGGAGCCTGTTGAGTGGGTGTGAAATTGGCGCACACAGGGAATATCCGTTCAGCGCTGAGACCTCATGCGCCTCACTCGTTCGAAAAAATGTCGGTGCACCTGGATGTACACCGCTTCGCCTGACGCATAACCTGCCAAGGCCATGAAGACGCGAGCGGCCCCAGACGCCTATTGTGCGGCATGCGGTGATTCGTTCTGACGATAAAACAAAGCGCAGACGCCTAACACTGACAGCGTCAACACAACCGTTGGGCCACTGGGTGTGTCCAACAGCCATGAACCCAGGAGACCCGCCAGGCTTACCCCTGAGGTCAGGGCTGTGGCGATCCAGGGTTTGACGCCCTTTTCAATCCACAGCGCAGGCGCAATCAGACTGGCGAAGACCAGAAACAATCCCAGCGCCGGCACAGCAACGCTGGCCACAGATGCAAAAGTAACATAGAACAAGACGTCCTGGGAGAGCCAGTGCCTGCGGTTGACCACCCATACCGCCAGCAGGCAGACCCACAGTGCCCCCACGCTGAACAAATCCACCCACAGGACGTCAGCCGCCAGCAACTGAAACAGTTTTTCCCGACCGTGCGGATGTTGGCTCGACCCCAGCAAAGCCAGGCAAGCACCCGCCACATAAACCAAGCCGATCAGGGCCTCGCGCTGCTGGCTCCAGTGTCGTGCCATTCCAGCAATCGCCAGGCTCACGACAATGGCTCCTAGGGTAGCGGCCATTTGATCGATCCATGGAGAATCGAGATGCCCGCCGAAATTGATCCAAATCACCGCAGCGGCTGCAGCTTGCGCGACGGCCAAATCGATGAACACGACCCCACGTCGGAGAACATGCGTCCCCAGCGGCGTCAGCGCCATGATTCCCGCAATCAAGGCAAGCGCTGGCAATAAGAACCAAGTGGACATGGCCATTTACTTCGCCAAGGCACTGAGTTGCGCGATCACCTGGTCGAACCATCGGATGATGCTGTCGGGCCGCTCATCCACTACGGTGGCTGGCAGTATCAACATCTTGCTGGGCATTCCCATGCTGCTGGCCAACCACCGTCCCGGCTTGGGGTCGTGGTGCTGTGCAATGACGATACCGACTGGTTGCTGGGATTGACTGATAGCCATGATTTTCTCGAGGTGAGCCGCTGTCGGGGGCACACCGGGCTTGGGCTCAAGATCCGCGATGGGCCTCAACCCTAGCCACAGCCACAAATAGCCAAAGGTTGCGTGTTGCGTGATAACCGCGCGGCCCTTAAGAGCCGCCGCCTGTTTTTCCCACGCCAGCAGCTTGCTGCTCATATCAGCCTCAAATTTGCCCAGGTTCTGATCAAGCAGCGGCTTTTTGTCTGGAAACACACTGCCCAGCCTGTTCGCCAAGGCCTTGGCGACTTGCATGAACCGTCGGGGATCGGTATGGAGATGAGGGTTCCCGTGTGCATGGACATCTCCAGAAAATGGGGTGATGGTTCCCTTGAAAGGGTCAACCAACTCGACGTGCTGAGCGGCATAAAACATCGTAGGTTGCCCGTTCTGTACCTTGGGGTTGCCGGCTCTTTCCTGGAGCATCGGCAGCCAACCCGCCTCTAACTCAGCCCCCGTGCAAACGGCGAAGTCGGCGCCGCGCAGTTGAGCTATCAACGAGGGCCTGGCCTCGATGTGGTGCGGGTCCTGCAGGTGAGTCGTCGCTGTTCGAACGCCCGCCTCTGGTAACAGCACTTTTGTCAGCGCCGCCCACTCGGGCTCACAGGCAAATACGGTGATGGCCTGTGCCTGGCACGTGATGGCCAAGCCGAGGGCCACCAGGGCCTTAATAAGCATGCGCACCGTGTGCTCCGATACCGATCACATACTGCAGTTGAATGCTTCGCCTGGCCGGGTTGGCAAAGATGGCCTCACCCGCATCGTTGACACCAGACGCGCGTTGTTGGGTCAGTTGCAGGCGCAGGGTCTGCCTGTGCGTGGGTTTGTGGGCAACCATGATGGCATTTTCCTTGAGTCGCCCTTGACCGAATTCGATGTCACCACTGTGGTTTTCAGCCTTGTAGACCTCGAGCCAGTCAGTTCGAACGCCAAGCTCCCAGGCAGGATTGAATCTCCACACGGCGCCCAGCGATGAAGCACGGTGCCGCATGGCGTGATCGGCATAGCGATTGATCCCACTGACTTGTGCGTATTCCCAGTTGAGCCGCAATTGCTGATGTCGGTTGTTGCCATCTGGCGCCCACTTCCACACCAGATCGCTGATCCACATGCGCTTGCCACTGAAGCTGGCAGCATGGCTGTGGTGTTGGACATCAATCGAGGGATCGTGTACCTCCACCTCAGCTTCGCGCTGATTATTCACGTGCGACAGGCCCCATTGCCAGCTGCTGGATGGGCTGATGTCATTCCCTAACTTCATGTTGAAGGCCGTGACCCGCGACGTTGAATCAGGCGTGGCATGGAGCACCAGTTTTTTGCCGGAAAACATCTCAGCGCCGAGTCGCAGGTAGAAGGGCGTGGGTGCTGTCCAATTCAATCGGACTCCATCATCGATCCAATGCCCTCCGAGAAATCCTCGGTGCAACAGAGGACGCTCGGTGAAGTCGTCGTTGTGTGGGTGAAGTTCGTTCAAGTAACCGATTTGCGAGGCAAAGCGCCCCACCCTGGCCTGAAGACCCTGCGGGAGCGATCGAGTCTGTACCCAGGCATTTTCAAGGTGCTTCTCGAGTTTTTGGTCCTCTGAGTGAAAGCCCACGATGGCCTCGCCACTGAGATGCTCGTTCACCACGCCGCGTAGCAACAAGTCACTGTGACCCAATCCCAAGCCCCGGTCTCGGGTGCCCAACTCCAGCCCGCGAGAAGAACTGGCCAGATCCAACACGACACCCGCTTGCCAGTTGGCTTCAGCGGGAGGGGTCTGGGCATCGCTGCTGCTCACCACCATGGCCAGTGTGATCGCGACACCCGATAGTGCAAGAGGAGACTTGTGAGACATGTCTAACTTTTGAAGAAAGAATGCAACGATTCTATTGCAAATGATTTATCATTAGCAACCTGATCTGACTTGATGTAACCTATTCCCCATGGAGCGATCGACGAAACAACGCGCAGCGATTGAAGACACCCTGAAAAAAATGGGGCGACCGCTTCTTCCGCAAGAACTGCTGACCGAAGCACAAAAGACGATCCCCAACCTGAGCTTGGCGACCATTTATAGAAACGTCAAGGGATTGATCTCAGACGGCCTGGTCGATGTGGTTTCGCTGCCTGGCGAGACGGATCGCTATGAGATCCACAAGCACCACCACCATCACTTCCACTGCCACGGGTGCCACCAAGTCACCGACATTGATGCGTGCCCGGGGGACCTTGGCAAATTGATGCCTGAAGGCTACCAGCTGGAGAAGCATGAAATCACGCTGTACGGAAGATGTCCGGCGTGTGCCAAGCGCGTGTGAGTGTGGTTCGGCTGGGCGAGTTGTTCACCTCAGCGTCCTATGATTTGAGGCCCTAGACTCCAGGCCGGTTAAACACCCTTTGAATTATCGGGTTTCATTGCCTGGCTCGTCGGCTGCGGGTCTGACTGAGAGAATTCAACCGATGAAATCTACTGATCCTGCTCTGAAGTCTCTGCCAGCCCGAGACGCCAAAGCCGTGGTACACGGCCTCACCGATTTATCGGAACACGCGAGACGCGGGGCCAGCGTGATTGAGTCCGGCCACGGCGTGTGGGTGCGTGATATCGAAGGGCGCGAGTACATTGAAGCCATGTCGGGGCTGTGGTGCATTGCTCTGGGCTACGGCAACGATCGCTTGGCCGATGTGGCACATCGCCAGATGAAGCAACTGGCCTATTACCCGCTGACCAACCACAAAAGTCATCCCCCGGTGATCGCTCTGGCGGAAAAGCTCCTGTCGATCGCGCCTGCCCCCATGTCGAGGATCTGGTTCGCCAGCACCGGCTCCGAGGCCAATGACTGCGCAGCACGACTGAGTTGGTATTACTGGAATGCGAGAGGACTGCCGGACAAGCGACAGTTCATTGCGCATCAACTGGCCTACCACGGCAACACCATTGCCGCAGCCAGCCTGTCGGGGGTGAAGTACGCGCACGAGCGCTTCAACCTGCCCCTGCCCGGCTTTCACCATGTGACCACACCACATTACAGCCGCCATGCACTGCCTGGCGAGAGTGAGGAGGCTTTCAGCGACCGGCTCATCGCTGACATCGAGCGTCTCATCGAGGTGCAGGGAGCACAGACCATCGCTGCGTTTTTTGTCGAGCCCGTGATGGGCGCGGGCGGTATCGTGGTGCCGCCAGCTCGCTATTACGAACGCTTGCAGGCGCTGCTGAAGCAGCACGATATTTTGCTGGTCTGCGACGAAGTGGTCACCGCGTTTGGCCGAACGGGCGAGATGTTTGGCTCAACCACCATGCAGCTACAACCCGACTTGCTGGTGTGTGCCAAGGCTTTATCGAGTGCCTACATCCCGATCTCAGCCCTGATGATCGGACCGCGCGTGTATGAAGCGATCGAGCGGCAAAGTGGTGAGCTGGGCATGTTTGGTCTGACCATGACCTACTCGGGTCACCCGGTGGCCTGCGCGGTTGCACTCGAGACCCTGAAGATCTATGAGGAAGAGCGTATCGTCGACCATGTGCGGGCGGTATCCCCCGCTTTCTTGAGCGGCTTGCACGCGCTGTCGAGCCACCCGATGGTGAAAGAGGTCCGGGGCATCGGTTTGCTGGCTGGCGTAGAGCTGCAGACGGGTCGAGGACGCGAATGCGCTCGCTTGGCCGAGGAGGAAGGACTGATCGTGCGCGCCATTGGCGACACCATCGCCTTTTGCCCACCGCTCATCATCTCAGATGCCGAGGTGCAAGCTCTGCTACAGCGCTTTGCCCGGGCGCTGGATCGGCTTTGAATCAACAGCTTTCAGCTCGTGCATCCTCCAACGCCAACGACACAACTCTCGAAGTGGATGTCGGCGTCGAACGGGTCAGGTGAGTACACCCCATCCCGTCGACTGAAGAAATCGAACAACTGACCATGCGGTCAAGGCAGATGTTTTGGGATTGTGGGGAAGTGGCTTGATCGACATGCGAACTTGAATCTCGCCCAACACGCCCTTCGCATGAAACTCGTGCATATTTTCTGTGATACCAGGGTCAGCAATGAGCCTTACCTGCGTGCGGTCAAATCCCAGACCCGCGAGCGCGACCGTGGCTGCGACATTCGCATTTTTAGGAAACGCTGCCGCAGCCAATCGAGCGCTACCAGAAAAAAAAGTTGCTGGCTCGTCTAACGCAATCAGGTCCACCAGACGCTCGGCATCTGTCCCCTTCCACGCGTGCGGTGGCTTGCGACCGACATACACCACCGACTCCAAACCGGCACGCTGTGCAGCTGATAAGGCATCAATGCCGCCCAGTGCTCCCGACAAAATATGCAGTCGAGTCTGCCCCTCAACAGCCGCCTGCTCCAGTGTCAGTGCCAAGTTGGCGTCCGATAGCGCGCCTGTCGAAACAATTGCAGATTCAACCCCCGAGCGCAGAGCATCCAGTACTACATGTTTGACGGCCTGATGTCCCGCGCACTCTACAAGCAAGGTGGTGTCGGCCGGCAGTTCTGAACAGACTCTAATACCAGAACCTAGCAGGCGGGCTGTCTCCAGACAGGCCGTGGGACGCACAATGACGGTGTCTACCTGAGACCCAGAGGGCAAGCGCCGACAGGCCTTGATGATTTCCTGACCAATGGCGCCATAGCCCAACAATGCAACCTTTCGGGTTTGCATGTCTAGACCTCTACACCTTTATGACCTGCTCATGAAATACCGCACGACAATCCATTTCGTACTCTAAATCGACCACCGGCGGCCGATTGAAGTACCAGGTCAGCCCATGCCGCAGCGCCTGGGTTGCAGTGAACTGCTCAGACAGCAAGCTGTGAAAGTCATGAACGGTATAGATTTGCGTGGCCGTGACATCGGGCCAGTCAAAATCAAGTTGCTGCATCCGACGGCGCATCTCCCCTATCACAAAGGTCATTTTTCGACGAAGCCCTTCAACCGAAAGATCACCCAAAGCCACAGTCACCTCGCGATAAGAACCATGCCCTTCTGGTGCCTCGGCACTACCAGCCACAACAAAAGATGGTCGCGCATTGGCATCTGGCACGGTATAGGAAAAGGCATGCATGCACGGTTCGGCGGGCGGAGCAATCTGTGGGCAAACGTTGCTTCTGGCCACGGGATTTACACCATCCAGGAAAATACCCCAGCGTTTGAGCGTACCAATGTAGATCTCATTGAAGTCACGAAAGCCTTGCTCGGTGAACGGCGCTGGCGAACGCAGTTCGCAGGCACCCAAGGCCTGAACAGGGCGGCCC
>JACCDY010513232.1_pt1 | contig 28659 bp, 27 predicted proteins | sample 7446391 | NCBI WGS metagenome assembly JACCDY01 (sample SAMN15323451, study PRJNA562643) | freshwater metagenome | isolation source: river surface water | place: USA:Blue River Watershed | collected 2017-08-18 | reverse complement strand
GAGTAACCCAGAGTTTTTAAGAGAGGGTGTTGCGGTGGATGATTTCATGAAGCCAGATAGAGTAGTAGTTGGCACAAGATCCGAAAGAGCTAAAAAATTAATGAGTGATTTATATGCACCATTTGTAAGACAAGGTAACCCTGTTATTTTCATGGATGAGCGTAGTTCGGAGTTAACCAAGTATGCAGCAAACTCATTCTTGGCGACTAAGATTTCTTTTATGAATGAGATTGCGCAGTTGTGTGAGCGCATGGGTGCGGATGTGGATATGGTTAGAAGAGGGATTGGATCAGATGAAAGAATTGGTAAACGATTTTTATTTCCAGGGATAGGATATGGTGGTTCTTGTTTTCCAAAAGATGTACAAGCCTTAATCATGTCATCGGACGAAGTCAACTATGCTTTTGAGATTTTAAAAGCAGTAGAGAAAGTGAACGCGAATCAAAAACTACATTTAGTAGAAAAGATCAAGGCCTATTACAACGGTGATTTACAAGGCAAACAAATTGCTTTATGGGGACTAGCGTTTAAGCCAAATACAGATGATATTAGAGAAGCCCCAGCATTGAGCATCATTGAAGCATTAACAGAGATGGGTGCAACAATTACTGCCTATGATCCAGAGGCAATGCCCAATGTACAAGCACAGATTGGAGACAAGATTAAATATGCAGCGAACCAATATGAGGCTTTGCAAGATGCTGTTGCATTGATCATCGCTACAGAGTGGAGTGAGTTTAGAACACCCGATTTTGAACGCATGGAAAAAGAAATCAAGCATAAGATCATCTTTGACGGCAGAAACTTATTTGATGTATCATTGATGAATGAACTAGGGTATCATTATGAAAGTATCGGTAGAAAATTAAAATAAAATCAAATGAAAAAAGCGTTAATTACGGGTATTACAGGCCAAGATGGTGCGTATCTTGCTGAATTTTTATTAAAAAAAGGTTACGAAGTACATGGAATAAAAAGAAGATCCTCCTTATTTAATACCCAAAGGATAGATCATTTATATGAAGACCCACATACCCCACATAGACATTTGCATTTACATTATGGTGACTTGACAGATAGTACCAATTTAATTAGAATTATTCAGGAAGTTCAACCTGATGAGATTTATAACCTAGCAGCAATGAGTCATGTTCATGTAAGTTTTGAAGAGCCTGAATATACAGCAAATGCTGATGGGATAGGAACTTTAAGAATTTTAGAAGCAGTTCGTTTATTAGGCTTAATTAAGAAAACTAGAATATATCAAGCTTCTACTTCAGAATTATATGGGTTAGTGCAGGCTGTTCCACAATCAGAAACTACTCCTTTTTATCCACGTTCCCCTTATGCTGTTGCAAAGCTATATGCATATTGGATTACAGTTAACTACAGAGAGGCATATAATATGTATGCATGTAATGGTATTTTATTTAATCATGAATCTCCCCAAAGAGGAGAAACATTTGTAACCAGAAAAATTACAAGAGCAACTGCAAAAATTGTTTTAGGAATTGATGATTGTCTTTATTTAGGGAATTTAAATGCAAAAAGAGACTGGGGGCATGCAAAGGATTATATTGAGGGAATGTATTTAATTTTACAACAAGAAAAACCCGAAGATTTTGTTTTGGCAACCGGAATTACAACTACTATTCGAGAATTTGTAAAAATGAGTTTTGCGGAATTAGGTATTGAATTAGGATTTAGAGGCAATGATGAATCCGAAGAAGCTTTTGTAATTAAGAATTCAGGCGAATATAACTTAGAAGAGGGGAAAGTCGTAGTAAAAGTAGATCCTAAATATTACCGACCTACTGAAGTAGAACTACTTATAGGGGATCCTACTAAAGCAATGACAAAATTAGGTTGGAAACCTAAGTATGATTTACCTGCTTTAGTTAAAGAAATGGTCGCCAGCGATTTGGCACTATTTAAAAAAGAGCTTTTTGTAAAAAAAAGTAATTCATAAGTAAAATGGACAAAAAATCAAAAATCTATATTGCTGGGCATCGTGGTATGGTGGGCTCTTCAATTGAAAGAAAGCTCCTCAGTGAAGGATTTAGTAATTTAATTGTAAGAACCTCAAGTGAATTAGATTTAAGAAATCAACAAGCAGTTAATGCTTTTTTTGAATATGAAAAACCAGAATATGTAATTCTTGCAGCGGCGAAAGTTGGGGGTATTCATGCGAATAATACTTTTCGAGCAAATTTCATATATGACAATTTAATGATTGAAACAAATATTATTCATTCGGCTTACCTTTATGGGGTTAAAAAATTGTTGTTTTTAGGGTCTTCATGTATATATCCTAAAATGGCACAACAGCCCTTGAAGGAAGAATATTTATTATCTGGTTATTTGGAGTCTACCAATCAACCTTATGCAGTTGCTAAAATTGCTGGTATAGAGTTGTGCGATAGCTATCGTGCTCAATACGGTTGTAATTTTATATCAGCTATGCCTACAAATTTATATGGGCCAAATGATAATTATGATTTAAATAATAGCCATGTTCTGCCAGCTTTATTAAGAAAATTTATAATAGCAAAACAAAATAATGAACGCAATGTTTCAATATGGGGGACTGGTAATCCTAAAAGAGAATTTTTATATGTTGATGACCTAGCAGAAGCCTGTCTTTTTTTGCTATTGAATTATAACGAATCAGGAATAGTAAACATTGGGACAGGCGTAGATATTTCAATAAATGAATTAGCATTATTGATTAAAGATGTTGTCGATTATAGAGGAGACTTAATTTTTGACCACACAAAACCAGATGGTACACCAAGAAAGTTATTAGATGTTTCAAAAATAAATAATTTGGGTTGGAAGTATAAGACTGATTTAAAATCAGGGCTTGAACTCGTTTTTGATCAATTAAAACAGGTTAGTCAATTCTAAAATCATGAAAAAAACTTATATAATAGCAGAAGCAGGTGTAAATCATAATGGAAAAATTGATTTAGCAATTGAATTAATTTCTAAGGCAAAAGAAGCTGGAGCGAATTGTGTGAAATTTCAAACTTTTAAGGCCGAACAAATAGTAACGCAGACATCTCCAAAGGCTAATTATCAACTACTTGTTACAGATTCGAATGAAAGTCAGTTCGAAATGTTAAAAAAGTTAGAACTTAAAATGGAGCATTATCCGATTTTATTAAGTCATTGTAAAAAAATCGGAATTGATTTCATGTCAACCCCTTACAACTTTGAAGATGTAGATTTCCTTGATTCATTAGAAATAGATTGTTTCAAAATAGCTTCAGGTCAATTAACTGAAATACCTTTTTTGAAATATGCAGCTAGAAAAATGAAAAAGATGATTATTTCTACTGGTATGTCTAACATGTCAGATGTATTTTCAGCGGTTCAAGCTATAAGAGGAGAGGGGAATAAAGATATAGTTGTTCTACAGTGTACAACAAATTATCCTTCAAAAATTGAAGATTCCAATTTACTTGCAATGTTATCAATAAAAGAAGCTTGTAAAGTAAAAGTTGGATATTCTGATCATGTGGAAAACAATTATGCATGCTTAGCATCTGTTGCTCTTGGTGCTGAAATAGTAGAGAAGCATTTTACTCTAGATAAAAATATGGAGGGTCCAGATCATTCGTGTTCTCTTGAACCTGACGAATTCAAAGAATTAGTATTAGGAATAAGAAATATAGAATTAGCATTGGGAGATGGATTAAAAATTCCAACTAAAGCAGAGTTAGAAAACTCAAATGGAATGAAAAGAAGTATAGTCGCTATTACTAATATTAAAAAAGGACAAATTATAAACATAGAACAAATTGGTTTTAAAAGGCCATTTAATGGTCTGCCGCCTAACATGTTACCCGATTTATTAGGAAAAGTAGCCTTAAAGGATATAGAAATAGATGAACCAATTCAGCTTAATTCTATAAAATGGTAAAAGTGGAAACATTAGAAATTATTACTGCAAATATTAATTTGATTAAACAGTTTTTATTAAATGCAGGAAGTTCATTACAAACCTTCCGATATTTTGAAAAAAGAAATCTTGAAATCATTCATAAACATTTACTGACTATTGTTTTATTAAATGAAAAAAAGGTTATTGGATACGGTCATTTAGAAATGGAAAAAGATAAAGTTTGGCTTGGAATAGCAATAGTTGAATCTCAGTTGGGAATGGGCTTTGGATTATATTTAATGAATTCACTTATAGATTCTGCTAGAAAGCTTCAAATAAAACTATTATATCTATCTGTAGACAAGGTCAACAAAGGGGCAATTAAGTTATATGAAAAAGTAGGATTTTTTAAAGTAGATGAATTGAACAATAATTCATTTTTAATGAAAAAAGAGCTATAATGCAATTATACATTAGTACATTGGCATTAAAATACTATTCTATTGAAGAAATAATAAGAATAGCAGAAGAAAAGAATTGGTCTATTGAATTTAGTTCGGGTATCCCATTTGGAGAGAATGTGACTCAGCTTTATAATGAGGCTAATGTTAAGAGAATTCCACATAATTATTTTCCGGCACCTCAAAATCCATTTGTTTTAAATTTAGCAAGTGAAAATCGGTTAATAAGAGAAAAATCAATTAAACATTGTAAAAATGGTCTACTATTAGCCAAGCAATCTAATGCTCCATTTTTTTCTGCACATGCTGGTTTTTGTATTGATCCTAATCCAGATGAGCTTGGAAAAAAAATCAGAATAACTTCAAAATTTGAAAAGGAAAAAAATATAATTTTTTTTATTGATTCACTAAATGAAATACTTGATTTTGCCTCAGAATTAAATCTCGATTTTTTAATCGAAAATAATGTTATTGCGAAATTTAATTTAGTGGATAAAGAGAACCCTTTGCTATGTACTTCTAGTGATGAAATTATAGATATCTTTAATAAAATAAATAGGCCGAATTTACACCTCCTATTAGATACAGGACATCTTAAAGTAAGTTCTAAAACTTTAGGGAAAGACGTGCATGAGGAGTTAATTAAAATTGAGAAACTCGTAAAAGCTATTCATCATAGTGATAATGATGGTCTTAGTGACACAAATGAATTATTAAATGAAAATTATTGGTTTGCTAGGCACATTTCAAAATTTTCAAAACTCATGAATGTTTTGGAAGTTAATGCTAAAGGAATTTTGGATATTGAATCTCAAATTAAACTATTACAAATATGGATGTAAATGAAATTACAATCACAGAAAACTGTGATATTAAATTTGCGTTATCTAAAATTGATGAAACTGGCCTAGGATCTTTATTCGTAGTAAATAATAATGTTGAATTGATTGGTATAATTACGGATGGTGATATAAGGCGATCATTATTAAAAGGAAAAAGCTTAAATACTTCAGTATTGGACATAATGAATAAGTCCTATATTTCTCTACCAGTTGAAACTGATACAGCAGATATTTTGAATAAATTAAATGAAAAGATTAAAATAATACCATTACTAGATAACCAAAACAAATTAGTTGATTATGCTTCTTCAAGCAAGATTAGGAGGATTTCAGTTTCTGCACCATTATTAAATGGGAATGAACTTGCTTATGTTGCTGAGTGTATAAAGACAGGTTGGGTTTCTTCTCAAGGAAAATATGTAAAAAAGTTTGAAGATTTATTTTCTGAATATCATGAAAACAGAAAGTCATTGGCTGTAAGTAATGGTACGGTTGCATTACATTTAGCATTAGAAGCACTAAAAATTGGGGAGGGGGATGAAGTAATTGTTCCAGATTTAACATTTGCAGCATCTGTAAATGCTATATTATATACTGGTGCAACTCCAGTTCTTGCAGATATCGATTCGAAATCATGGAATATTGATGTTGATAAAATTGAAAGTTTAATCACACCCAAAACTAAGGCAATTATGCCAGTTCATTTATATGGATTGCCATGTAAAATGGATGAAATTATGGCAATTTCAAGCAAATATAATTTATTTGTTATTGAAGATTGTGCAGAGGCTCTAGGTAGTTATTATAAAGGTAAACCAGTAGGAACATTTGGTGATATTGCAACTTTTAGTTTTTATGGAAATAAAACAATTACTACAGGAGAGGGAGGCATGTTGATTTTTAAGGATAATATAACTGCTGATAAAGCAGCAGTACTTAGAGATCACGGTATGAGTAAGGAAAAAAGATATTGGCATGAATTCGTCGGATATAATTATAGATTAACAAATATTCAAGCAGCAATTGGGGTTGCTCAGTTTGAAAAATTAGACGAATTTGTTTCTGCAAAAATTGCAAATGCAAACTTCTACAATGAGTTTTTTAATACAATCGGATTTTTTGATTTGCCACCAATTGATCCTCAATTCATAAATTCTTACTGGTTATATACATGTTTAGTTAAAGCAGATGCTCCATTTAATAGAGATCAGTTGATAGATTTTTTGCAAAAAAAAGGGGTAGAAACTAGACCGGTATTTTATCCAATGCACATAATGCCACCCTATACAAAATTTGTAAACTCAAATATTATTAATTCAGAAGATATTTCTAGACGAGGAATTAGTTTTCCCTCCTCTGTAAATTTATCAAATCTGGATTTAGAATATGTTAAAAAAATGGTTAACTTATTTATCAAACAATTTTTAAATTAGTTTTTTTGAAAAAAGTATTAGCAGTAATTCCCGCTAGAAAAGGTAGTAAAGGATTACCTGGGAAGAATATTAAAATATTAATAGACAAACCTTTAATAGCATGGTCCATTGAACAAGCTAAAGCGTCTAAATATATTGAGGAGGTTTTTGTATCAACAGATTGTGAAGAAATAGCAGCTATTTCAAGGAGCTATGGAGCAAGTGTTCCATTTTTACGTCCATCTCATTTAGCAAAAGATGATTCAACAACTGCTGATGTATTAATAAACATGATAGAAAATCTTAGAGAGCAAGGATTGATTTATGATTATATTATATTGCTTGAACCAACTTCCCCTCTTAGGTCAACGGAAGATATTAATAATGCCTTTGAGCAGTTACTAAAATCGAAGGCAAAAAGTATTGTTGGTGTCAGTAAAGTTGAATCTCAACATCCTTTGTTTTGCGTAAAGGTAGATGAAGATAATTATCTTCATTCAGATCATAATTTTAAAATATTTAGAAGACAAGAAATTTCTGAAATGTATTTTTTTGAAGGTTCTGTTTATATAAGCGAAGTCCAATATTTTTTAGATAAAAAAAGTTTTTATCATACTCAAACAATTGCTTACAAGGTTCCTAAATGGAAATCTTTTGAAATTGATGATGAAGTTGATTTTATAATAACTGAAGCTCTTTTAAAGAGAAGGGATGTTTTAGAAAGTAATAACTCTTAAAACCAAATATATGGATAGCAAATATTTAGATAAGTTGACTAGGTTAATTCCAGGAGGCGCTCATACTTATAGTAGAGGAGCTGATCAATATCCGTCAAATGCTCCAAGTATTTTAGATAGAGGAAAGGGTGCATATGTTTGGGATTCATTTGGAAATAAATTTCTAGATTATGGAATGGCTCTTAGAGCTGTAACTTTAGGGTATGCTAATGAAAGAGTTAATAACGCAGCTTTTAAAGAAATGCAGAAAGGGGTGAATTTGACTAAACCTTCTATGATAGAACTAGAAGCTGCTGAATTAATGGTTGATTTAATACCTTCTGCAGACATGGTTAAATTTGCAAAAAATGGATCAAATGTTACGAGTGCAGCAGTAAAAATTTCAAGGGCATATACCGGTAGAAAATATGTTTGTGTTCCCAAACAACAGCCTTTTTTCTCATTTGATGACTGGTTCATAGGCACTACCCCACTTAAAAGAGGTATTCCTTCAGAACATTATTCTACAACCCTTTTATTTGAATACAATAATATTGATTCATTAAAAGATTTATTCGTAAAATATCCAAATGAGATTGCTGCTGTTTTATTAGAGCCTGCAACTACTTTAACACCTTGTAGCAATGACAATAAATGCCAACTTAATAGCATAAATGGTTTGTGTCAATGTGGGAAAAGCTTTAATTTTCTTCATCAGATTCAAGATTTATGCAAAAAAAATGGGACAGTTTTTATTATAGATGAAATGATTACTGGATTCAGATGGCATTTAAATGGGGCACAAACTTTTTTTGGTATAGAACCAGATTTGTCAACTTTTGGAAAAGGAATGGCGAACGGGTTTGCTGTTTCTGCTTTAGTTGGGAAAAAAGAGTTAATGGAGCTTGGCGGAATTGATAAAATTGGTGAAGAAAGAACTTTTTTAATTTCTACTACACATGGTGCAGAAATGAGCGGGATGGGTGCATTCATTGAAACAGTTAATATTTACAAAGAATTAAATGTAATTAATGCACTATGGAATTTTGGAGAAAAACTGTTTAAAGGGATTAATGAAATAAGCTTGAATTTAGGATTAATTGATTATTTTTTTATGGAAGGTACTTATATATCAATGAATTATTGCACTAAGGACTCTGAGGGAAATATTTCATTAGATTTTCGAACACTTTTTGCACAGGAAATGATTAAAAATGGCGTGATTATACCCTGGATTGCTCCTAGTTACTCCCATGGAGAAGAAGAGCTTGAATTAACATTAAATGCAGTAAAAGCATCTTTAATTGTATATAAAAATGCTATTAAAGAAGGAATAGATAAATATTTAGTTGGGGATTCAATTAAACCTGTATTTAGAAAATATAATTAAATGAAATTAAAAGGGAAAAATATAATTGTAACAGGGGGAAATGGATTGTTGGGAAAGGCAATAGTTCAAGATTTAATAATTAATGGGGCTAATGTATTTATTTTTGAAATAAATATAGAAACAGACGAAACAAATGGAATCTATAATTGTGATGTAACGAATGAGGAATCTGTTGAAAATTCGCTTGCAATTTTGAAAAATAAAATTGATAATAAAATTGATGGATTAGTTAATAATGCTTATCCAAGAACTGATGATTGGGGAAATAAATTTGAAGACGTTACTTTAAAGAGTTGGAAAGAAAATGTTAACATGCAACTAAACAGTACTTTTTCTATTTCGCAGAAAGTCTTGAAAATTATGAAACAAAATGGTTTTGGATCAATAGTCAATATTGCGTCAATTTATGGAGTAGTAGGAAATGATTTTACAGTTTACGAAAATACAAATGGAATGACATCACCAGTAGCTTATTCTGCAATTAAAGGAGGTATTATAAATCTAACAAAATATTTAGCTTCATATTTTGGCGAATTTGGAATCAGGGTTAATGCAGTTTCTCCAGGAGGTATTTTTAATAATCAAAATGAAACTTTTATTAGACAATTTGAAAAGAAAGTTCCTTTGAAAAAAATGGCCAAGGCTAATGAAATTGCACCTTCTGTGACATTCTTACTTTCCGATGATGCGTCTTATATAACAGGACATAATTTAATAGTCGATGGTGGCTGGACAGCTATTTAATTAATGATTTTTTGTTATTTATTAATAAAACAAATATGCACAAGAAAATCATTACAAATGTAGATTTATATAATGCAAACAATTGATACCAGCTCCATCTAGGTAACATTATTAACCATACTATAGGGATACAAGAAAACGGAGAATTACTTCTTAAGAAACTTTTTCCAAATGAATTTAAAAGGTAGGAAATAACGAGAGGAAGTAGAATAACCCCAAAATAACCAAAATTCCAATAGATTTCTGAAGTTTCATGAATGCCACCCCATCCAAACCATTCATTGTTATAATGCATATTGAATTCAGGACCAATTGGTCTGTTGGGATAAATAAATTCTGGAAAAGTTCTTGGTAACCAGTCAAAAAATGATTTTCCCAATAAGTATCCTTGTTCATTTACTTTTAAAGGAATTACATTTAACGTACCAATTGTCATTGACGCTGTATTCATATTGAATGTAATATAGTTACTTGATATAATTGTTAATAATGAAAGAGGATTTTGAAAAATTAATAATAAATTTCCTGGCGTTAAGCTTTCTCGAAGTACCCCTGTAATTATTGAGCCAATCCACGATATAAAAAAAAGAAATAACACAAAATAGTAGATACTTTTATTTTTAAGTATGTATTTTTTTGATTTAATAATAGCAAAAAAAGCTAATAAAAACCCAATTGAATCTTGGCGTACACCTCTTGTAGCAATATATAATACGGTTGATAATGTAACAATTGAATAAAAGATTAATTCAGTTTTAGTGATATTATCCTTCCAATATTTGAAAATAAAAAAATACGAAAAAAAGAAAAAATAAAATACATTTAATGTGCCTATTGTAGATGCTTTTGTGTCCTGGCCATCGCTTATATATCCACCAGTTTCTATAATTGATTCTCCAGTACTTCGTGCATATAACAAACCGCAAAAAATAAATAACAAAAATGAAATGATGATTGATTTATCGTTTTTTAAAGTATCTATTTTTTGAATTTTAAAAATTGCAGGCTTAATTAAAAATCCAGCAATAGCTGAAGCTCCTGAGATTGTAGAAATCAAACATACAAAATTTACTATTTTACTATTTAAATAATCATTTCCAAGAAGTGCAACACTTACAGTTCCTTGAGTTGAGTGCCAAACAATAGCTTGTATTATTCCAGGACTTACTAAAAACAAGTATAAAGAACAAGGAAGAATTCCTAATTTAAATTTGATAAGAAGACGAACTATAAGATAGTTGATGATTATTATACAAAGTAAGAAATATATTGGAGATAGAAATGGTTCAATTATGCAAATAAAGATCGAAAATATTAATGGCACTAATGATTCAACTTTATTATAGCTGTTTCCTAGTAAAATTTGTTCTAAATTTTTCATTCTAATTAAATTAAATAAAAATGCATTTATATTTTGGTGAATTGTCAAAAATAGTATTGTAAAGATATGTATTTAAGGCAAAGGTATAAAGATATTATAATTTCTATTTCAAATAATAGTCTTTTAAAAAGCTCAATGGTGTATACGTTTTCCACGCTTTTTATAAACTCTGTACCATTAATATTATTAGGGTATTTAACTAAAAAATACAGCTTAGCTGATTTTGGAATAATATCAATATTTTCTTTAGTTCAGTCATTTTTAATGCCATTTATTAGTCTAAATATGAATGTGGGAATTACTAGAGAATATTATAAAAAATCAGAAGACAACAATTACTTAATCAGTCAATTTTTTTCAACAATTTTATTATCTATTTCTATCTGTATTATTTTAGGTTCTTTAATTTTTTTCTTGAATCCTTTTAATATATTACCATTTAGATATCAATTTTTAGCGATACTAACAACGATATCTCAGTTTATATTTAATTTGATGTTATTATATTTACAACTAAATCAAAAAATAATTAAATATTTTTTGATTTCATGTTTATTAGTTTTTTCAAATATTTTTATTACGTTTTATTTTGTTTCGAATAATTTAAAAATAATAAACGGAAGAGTTCTTGGCATTACACTTTCTTACACTATTTTTTCACTATTGGGGTTCTTAATTATAGTAATTAAGAACTTAAAACTAAATAAGTCATTTCCTAAAATAATTAAAGACAATATTAATGTATTGAAAATTGGGATACCTATAATTCCTCATACTATAGCGGGTATTTTAATTGGGCTTTCAGATAGATATTTTTTAGCAAAGAATTTTGGACTTTCGGAGGTTGGTTATTATTCTGCTATGTATCAATTTGGAGGTGTTTTAATGCTTGTATTTAGTTCATTGAATTTAGCTTACATGCCTTACATTTATAAAATTCTTAATATTGAAGTTGAGTTTTCACAAGTAATAAAAAAAAACATTTATTCTTCGATTTTTTTTATACTTATTTCTTCAATAGTATTTTATTTTTTTTCACAGTTTTTTTATCTTAAACTAGTTAATAAAAATTATTATCCAGGATTGAAGTACTTACCTTGGATGGTGTTAACTGCATTTATTAATGGCATTTACATGATTTTTGCAAATATTGTTTTCTATTCTAAACATAGTAAGTTCATGTCACTGATTACTTTTAGTGCCGCAATTATATATGTTATTACTTGCCCATTTATGATTAATATGCTTGGTTCAATTGGAGTAGTTATAACTTCATTTATCACAAGTTCCTTGATATTAGTTGCTACATCAACTCTTGCTTTAAATTTACTTAGAACAAATAAATTTAAAATTTAAATGTTAAAGAAATTATTTGAATTCGAAGAAGATAATATTTCTATTATCAATAATGCCAGGTTTAATAATATTGTCTTTTGGGATTCAATAAGAGTACAATTTTATATGAATGGACTTGATAAAAAAAATCCCACTAAACGCATTTTAGGATTTAGCAAGTATCTTTTTTTTATTTCTATTTTGAAATCGTTTAAATATTTATTTTTAAAATTTGATTATATATTGATTACAAGTGATTCGGAAAAAAAAATAATAGATGGTAAAATATATGACAAATCAGTAAGTAAAATTTGTGAATCATTAAAATCTGATAAAATTTTAATTATTGATTTTTCTACAAGAATATATGATAATGTTCAAGGTTTTAAGTATGTTATTAATGGTTATACAATAAATTTATTTGCTAAAATATATCGGTGTTTTATAAGAGTTCAATTTAATAGTGAAAGTGAAATACTTTTCAATAAGCTAAAACAAGTGGATAATTATAACTATAAAAATTACCTTATTAACTTAAGTTCAAATATTAGTATTTATAATTTCTTATTGAAAAGATGGTCGCCTAAGATTTTGTTTAATTCTTGTTATTCATATTATGCTCCTGCATTTTCTGCAAATTTCCTCAACATCAACACTTATGAAATTCAACACGGTATAATTACAAATGCTCATCCAGCGTATTCATCAAATTATTATAGAAGTTTAAATTTTCGTTGTAATAAATTATTAGCATTCGGGAATAGTATTTTTTCGTTTTTGACTAATGATAAAATATTCAAAAAAGAATGTATATCTATTATTGGTAATGGTTATATTGAATACTTGTCTGAGAATAAATTTGTTAATAAAATTAGTAATTATAATAAGGTAATTATAGTGCCTACAGATTGGGCATTAGAAGACGATCTTGTTGATTTTATTATTCAAATGTTTGAATTGTCATCATCTTTTAAAATAATATTTACTCCGAGGGATGAATTTAAGACTGAGAGTTTAAAAAAATTATTTAAATATAAAAATAGATTTGAACTACATTCAAATGAATTTCAGGACAAACTATGTTTATCTGACTTATGTATCACTATTGATTCAACATGCGCTCTTGAAGCATGTGCTTTTGGAGTCCCTTCAATTCTATTTAATTTGAATAATAGAGCACGTAATTTTTATGGTAATACTTTTAATGATTCCGGTATTGTAAAATACGTTGAAAGTCCAAAGGAATCAATTGATATACTTAATTCCTGGCCTTTTTATGATCGCATCAGAATTTCGAACAGTAGCGATTACTATTTTAAAAAAGGTTTTACAACTAACCTTCAAAGTGTTTTATATGGATAAATTTATTGATAATGAAATTGTCATTATAGACTATAATATGGGAAATATTGGATCTGTTGTAAATATGATTAAAAAATCTGGTGGCTATCCTATTGTTTCATCTGATGAAAATATTATATTATCTTCTAAGAAGTTATTATTACCTGGTGTTGGATCTTTTGATGCAGGTATGAATAATTTAAAAAATCTTGGCTTAGATTCTGTTATAAAAATGGCTGTTTTGTCAAATATTCCCATATTAGGCATTTGTTTAGGGATGCAATTATTATTATCAAATAGTGAAGAAGGAGAATTAGATGGTTTGAATCTTGTTCAGGGTAGTTCTCATAAATTTAAGTCTATGAATCGGGAATATAAAATACCGCACATGGGTTGGAATAATTTAAATATTTTAAAAAATGATAACATTTTAAATTCACTAGATTTAGATTCTAGATTTTATTTTGTTCATTCATATTTTGTTAAGTGTATGAATTCAAATGATGTTTTGACAACTACAAACTATATCACTGACTTTGTTTCTATGTATAAAAATGGGAATATTTATGGAGCTCAATTTCATCCAGAAAAAAGTCATAAATATGGTATGCAATTATTTAAAAATTTTATAAATCTTTAATAATGTATTTACCGAGAGTAATCCCTTGTTTGTTGCTTAAATCTGAAGCATTAGTAAAGACTCAAAAATTTAAAAATCCGAGTTATATAGGTGATCCTATAAACGCAGTTAGAATATTTAATGAATTAGAAGTAGATGAATTAATTATTCTTGATATTGAAGCTTCTAGATATAGACAACACCCTAATTTTGAATTTTTGGGCAAAATAGTTAGCGAGGCTTTTATGCCAGTGGCAATTGGAGGAGGAATTACTTCATTAGAGGATGCTTCGAAATTGATAAATTTAGGAGTTGAAAAAGTTGTTATTAATTCGGCTGCTTTATATTCATTTAAACTTATAGAAGATATTTCTAGAAAATTTGGAAGTCAAAGTGTAGTATTATCTATTGATATAAAAAAAAATTTATTGGGTAATATTAAACTTTATAGTCACACCGATGGTAATAATTTAAATGTAGATATTGAAAAATATATTTCAGATTCTATTCGTTCTGGTGCAGGGGAAGTTTTGATAAATTTTGTAGATAATGATGGTATGGGAACCGGTTACAATTATAACTATATAGAAAAAATTTCAAAGAAAATTGATGTCCCATTAATTGTTTCGGGTGGAGCAGGCCATTTAAATGATTTTAAAATGGCTGTAAATGTCGGAGCTTCTGCTTGCGCCGCTGGAAGTATGTTCGTTTATAGAGGGAGGCATAGAGCTGTCATGATTAATTATCCTGGTTATAATACCTTAAAAAATTTATTCAATGAGTAAAATTATGAAAACATGTACGAGATGTGTTATGGACACAACAGCATCAAATATTGAATTTGATGATAATGGAGTTTGTAATTTTTGCAAGGACTATATTGAAAAGGTTAAGAATGTCGATTCTACATATGGTGGAGTTAATGATTTGTCTGAACTAGTAGCTAAGATTAAAAAAGATGGCAATGGTAAGGATTATGACTGTATAGTAGGAGTTAGTGGGGGAGTTGACAGTTCTTATACATTATTAAAAGTATTAGAACTTGGTCTAAGACCATTAGCAGTTCACCTTGACAATGGATGGAATTCCGAGTTAGCTGTAAGTAATATTACAAATTTGATTACAAAACTAAATGTTGATTTGTATACACATGTAATTGATTGGCAAGAAAATAGAGATATGCAGCTTGCTTTCATGAGTGCAAATGTTTTAGACATTGAACTATTAATGGATAATGCAATGGCTGCTTTAAATTTTAATATAGCTAAGAAATATAACTTACACTATATATTGTCTGGTACTAATACAGCAACTGAAGGCATGGCGGCTCCCAAAGATTGGGTTCATTATAAATTTGATGTTAGAAATATTAAAGATATTTGTAGAAAATTTGGGTCAAAGAAAATAAAGTCACATCCTTTAATGTCTACTTTAGATTTCGCATTAAATACTTATGTTAGGAAAATAACGTGGGTTCATTTTTTAGATTACTTAGATTTTAAAAAAATGGAAGCGATAGAAATTTTAAAGGAAAAAGTACATTATAAACCTTATCCACACAAACATTATGAATCAGTTTTTACAAGATTCTATCAAGGATATATTTTGCCCAATAAATTCAATGTAGATAAAAGAAAATTACATTTATCTACATTAATTATGAACAATGAAATGACAAGAGATGAAGCCCTTCAATGTTTTAATGAAAACCCTTATCCTGATCCAAATTTATTAGAACAAGACAAAGAATATGTATTAAAAAAGATGGGACTAACAAGGAAAGAATTTGATAAGTACATTAGTACTCCAGGCATTCCTCATTCTACTTATAAAACAGAAGAGCCTTTTTTCAAATTACTTTTAAGGTTAAAAAAATCTATTTAAGTAAACGATTTATACTTATTTATGAAAGATACCTTAGTTTATGTATCATATTACTTTCCACCATATAATACAATTGCTTCAGATCGATCTATAAAATTTATTAATATCCTAAAAGAAAGGTATAGTAAAATAATTATTTTGACTCTTGATGATTTTTTTATTAATACTAAAAAAAAGGGGAAAAATATTGATTCGTATTTTGATTCAATTGAAAACATAGAAGTTATAAAAATAAAACTATCTTCATTTGGATACGAAGATTCATCCAATGCAAATATATTTCAAAAAATTATTTCTGGGATACTTACTAGAATTGTATGGTCTAACGGTTTTTTTTGGCAAAAAAAATTAGTAAATAAAATTAATGAAATAATTAATTCAGAAAATGTTAATCTAATTTTTGTTTCAGGTCCTCCATTTCTGACTTTTTTTTCTATTTATAAAGTTGCAACTAGAAGTTCAATTCCTTATATCTTAGATTATAGAGATTTATGGACAATGAATCCCAGAAGTTCCGCATTTAAATTAACAAGAAATGCTATAAAAAAATTAATTGAGAAAATTTCTATTAATAATGCATCACACGTTTTAACTGTCTCAGAGGGGTGTAAATTAACGCTACAAAAAGAGTTTTTGATTGATAATACTAAAATTGATGTTCAGCTTAATTTGCCTGATTTGAATTACCGAAATTATTTTTTAAAAAATTACTTACCTAAAGAAAATGGTAACGAAAAAGTTAAATTAGTTTTAACGGGTTCGGTATATGAAACTTGTACATTTTGGCCTGTTCTGCGTGCTTTAAAACAACTTGCAGACGAAAATTTAAATAAACTTGAATTTCATTATTTTGGTGCGACTGATAAGCTGGTTGAAGAAGAGTTTAAGAACTATAATTTTTCAAGTTTACTTATAAATCATGGATTTGTTTCGAAATATGAATCGCTAAAAGCGCTAGAGGATGCTGATATCCTTATATCCTTAGTTGATGATGGAAAAAGGATTTATGATGAGAGCATTGCTGGTGTAATGACTACAAAAGTTTTTGATTATTTTTATTCACGTAAAGTAATTTTGAATATTGGGCCTAGTGAAGGCGATCTCAATAAATTTAGCCATAAAATACAATATAAATCTTTTTATAATTTTGAGGCAAAGCAAATCGACTTAATCACTGCCTTTTTGAATGAATTTGTATGTAATCCGCAAAAATTTAAACAGTTAGATTATAACATTTATCAAATTCCACTGTTTGAGGAAAAATTTATCAATATTCAAAATATATTTAATTAAAACTAAAATGAAATTAAAAAGCAAACTAAAAAAATTGTATCGATTACTTAGAGATGAAAATGAATATTCAAATGCTCAAATTCAGAAAATGCAATATGGTTTTGAACTTAGGACGTTCAAAAACTTTGATTTTTCAAAATTTGAGATAGATGAAGCTAATTTAATTTTGCATCATTTAAAGTCAACAGATTTATTTGTTGATATTGGAGCAAATATTGGATTTTATACATGTTTAGCTTGTGTAAATGGAAAAGAAGTCATCTCTTTTGAGCCTAATCACAACAATTCTCGTTTCTTTCTAGATAATATTAAAAGAAATAACTTTCAAAATAAAGTTTCTTTTTTTGAAATGGGTTTGTCAAACTCTAGTGAAGTTGTGCGTTTATATGGCGGGAAAACTGCAGCTTCATTATTGCCCAATTGGTCAAATGCTGATGCAGAATATTATACTGATATTTTTGTTAACTCTTTAGACAATATTCTTACTAAAGATTTTAATAACAAACAGCTTTTAATTAAAATTGATGTTGAAGGTTTTGAATATAATGTTTTATCAGGAGCTAATTCAATTTTGAAATTTAATTCTCCAAAACCCAAATTCCTTGTTGAAATTACTTATTCAGAACATCGTGGCGGAGATATTAATTCTAATTTTTTACAAACATTTGAAATGTTTTGGGCGAATGGATATACTTGTACTGAAGGATTGATTGATGGTAGAATTATTAATAAGGAAGATGTAATTAGATTTTTATCTGATCAGTCTCATACTTTATCTTCGAACGGAAATTATTTTTTTCATTAAAAAAGTCAGCAGTTGATCGATAAACAATCCATACTGAATATTTCATATTTTTATAGATTTTGGAAATTATATAAAAGCAAATCTCTTGAAAGTGAATATTTAAGAAGAAGAGAACAATATTTTAATATATTAGAGAAATCTGGTTTAAGGTATAACGAAGATGAAATTAAAAATCTTGTAATAAATCACTTAAAAGGTAATAACTCACTTCCTGTACGGAAGGTTGATAAAATTAATACATATGTTTTTATACCAATAAGAAGTGGTCATTTAAATTTAGTTTATGATTTATATGAATTAGGGGATGTAAAAATATTTGACTATCATCAATATAATATTTCTATTGACTCCTTAAGAAAAGCTAATTCAAAATCGTTTAAATTGAAGAAATTAATAAATGATTTGTTTTATGAAGACTTTAAAAGAGCATACGCTGAAGTCAAATTTGATTGGCTTTTTATTTATGCATCTGGTTACGAGATTTCTGCCGATACATTAAGTAAAATTAAACAAGAATTTGGCATACCAATAGTCTCCTTGTGCATGGATGACAAACAATCTTGGACTGGCCCTTTTATGGGAGATCATAGAGCAGGTCAAATTGATTTGGCTAATGTTGTTGATTTAGCGATCACAACTTCTAGGGAAACAACAATGTGGTATTATGCTGAAGGAGGAAGAGCAATTTATCTGCCGGAAGGCTATAGTATAAAAAAATATCATAGATTAGAAAATGTAAATAAAAACAGTGAAATTAGTTTTGTAGGCAATAATTATGGTTCCAGGAGAAATTTGATGGCTGATTTAAATAGTTATAATATTTATCCAAATTGTTACGGATCGGGTTGGGGGAATGGATGGGTTGAAGATGATAATGAAGTCTTTAATAATTCATATATTAATTTAGGCAATGGAGGTATAGGATATTCTGAAGAACTAACTAATGTTAAAGGAAGAGATTTTGATATTCCAGGAAGTGGTGGAGGACTATATTTAACTTCCTACAATAAAGATATTTCGACTTCATTTATAATTGGTTCTGAAATAGTTTGCTACAAAAACACTATTGAATTAGTTGAACTATTAAGGTATTATCTTAACAATAAAAAAGAAGCGCAATTAATTTCAAATGCTGGTTATTTAAGGTGCCAGAAAGAACATCGGTGGTTGCATAGATATCGTGAAATATTAAAAATCATTCAATTAATTTAAATCATATAACATGAAAACAAAAATCAACATAGCAATTGTAGGCTGTGGTAGAATAGCACAAAGACATGCTGAACATATAAATACATATGCCAATTTAATTGCTGTTTGTGATATTGATGAAAGTAAAGCAGTTGAATTAGCTAATAAATATAATGCGCAATATTATACAAATATAGATGATTTGCTAGGAGCTAATTTAGATATTGATGTTGTTTCAATCTGTTCGCCAAATGGATTGCATGCAGAACATTCAATTAAAGCGTTGAATGCAAAATGTAATGTTTTGTGTGAGAAACCTATGGCGATAAATGTAAATGATTGTGGCGAAATGATAAAGGCCGCTGAGAAAAATAATCAAAGATTATTTGCAATAAAACAAAATAGATTTAATCCACCTGTTTCTGCTGTTAAAGAAGCAATAGATAAAGGTATATTTGGTAAAATTTTTAGTGTTCAATTAAGTTGCTTTTGGAATAGAAATCCAGAATATTATAAAAATTCATGGAAAGGCACACTTGATTTGGATGGAGGAACATTATATACTCAATTTAGTCATTTTATTGATCTATTATACTGGATTGTTGGGGATGTTAAAACAGTTTTTGCTTTATCTGACAATTTCTCTCATCAAGAATCAATTGAGTTTGAGGATACAGGTGTAATTGCACTTAAATTTCATAATGGAGCACTTGGTACAATTAATTATACTGTTAATAGTTACAATAAAAATATGGAAGGCTCATTAACAATTTTTGCAGAGAAAGGATCTGTTAAAATCGGAGGTCAATATTTAAACGAACTGGAATATCAAAACATAGAAAATTTCGAATTTAAGGATCTTCCAAAAGGGAATAGTGCAAATAATTATGGAAATTATGTAGGTTCTATGTCAAATCATGATAAAATATATCAAAACCTAGTAGATGTATTGATGAATGGATCTTCAATTTCTACAAATGCCTTTGAAGCCCTAAAGACAGTTGAGATTATAGATAAAATTTATACATCTGCTAAAAGTCTAAATAATATTTAAGTATGAATTATATATCTCTTGGAGTTTCTGTACTAAAGAATGTAAAATTTGGGGAAAATGTTAAAGTTGTAGAGCCATGCAATATATACGGTTGCGAAATAGATGATAATTGCTTTATTGGCCCATTTGTTGAAATTCAAAAAGACGTTTCAATTGGGAAAAATACTAAAATCCAATCTCATACATTCATTTGTGAACTAGTAAAAATTGGATCTCAATGTTTCATTGGTCACGGTGTAATGTTTATTAATGATTTATTTTCAAATGGGGGTCCTGCACAAGGAGATAAATCTTTATGGAAAAAGACAATTATTGGCAATAATGTTTCAATTGGAAGTAATGCTACAATTTTGCCTATATCAATTTGTGATAACGTTGTAATTGGAGCTGGTGCTGTTGTAACTAAAAATATTGAAATACCTGGTAAATATGCTGGTAACCCTGCTAGATTAATAAAAAAAAGTATATAAGATGAAAATTCCATTTGTTGATTTAAAAGCCCAATATCTTTCTATTAAAGATGAAATTGATCATGCTATTTCTACTGTTATTTCCGAAACTTCGTTTATCGGAGGTTTTCATGTGAATAATTTTGAGCAAGAGTTTCAAAATAAGTATGGAGTAAACCATTGTATAAGTTGTGCTAATGGAACAGACTCGTTGTATATTATTATGAAGATGTTAGGGATAGGATCCGGTGACGAAGTAATCACCGTAGCAAATAGCTGGATTTCAACTTCAGAAACAATTAGTCAAACTGGGGCAATTCCCGTTTTTGTTGATTGTGAAGCTGATTATTTTACAATAAATGTAAATGAAATTGAAGCAAAAATAACAAAAAATACTAAGGCAATAATCCCTGTTCATTTATATGGACAAATGTGCGATATGGATAAACTGATTGAAATATCTAGAAAACATTCAATTTATCTTATAGAAGATTGCGCACAATCACATTTTTCGAAATTTAATAATGTGAAAGCTGGTTTACATGGTCATGCAGCATCTTTTTCGTTTTATCCTGGTAAGAATCTAGGTGCTTACGGTGACGCAGGTGCAATTATTACAAATAACGATAGTTTTGCTGAGTCATTTAAAATGTTCGCAAGGCATGGAGCATTGGTTAAACATAAACATTTAATAGAGGGAATAAATAGTAGAATGGATGGTTTACAAGCTGCAATTCTAAGTGTAAAATTGAAAAGAATTGAAGATTGGACAAGACAAAGACAAGAAAATGCAAAAAAACTTACACATGCATTAAATCCCATTGAAAAGATAAAGACTCCAATTATAAGAGAAAATTCTGAACACTCTTTTCATTTATATGTTATTCAAGCTGAAAATAGAGATGGATTGGCAGAATTTCTAAAGTCAAGAGATATTGAAGTTGCAATTCATTATCCAACACCATTACCGTTACTACCTGCATATGAAAAGTATAACTACAAAAGTGAAGATTTCCCGGTTGCTAGTAACCTTTCAAAACATATCTTAAGCTTGCCGCTTTATCCTGAGTTGTCAGAGGGCGCAATTAATTATATAGCCTCTTCAATTAAAGAGTTTTATAGTGTTAATTAATGAGGAAAAAAAAGATTAAATTTTATGGCGAAATTCCACCAAAAACAATTCATGGTGCTAGTATTTCTAACTTAATTAATATTCAATTACTTATCAAACATTTTGATGTTGAGATTATTGAGGAATTTTCGAATTTGAAATATCATAATCAATTTTCGTTTTATAAATTAATTTCATTTTCTAGCTCATTATTAAAATTGTTTAAAAGTAGTATTTCCCATAAGTCAGACTATTTTTATAGCGTCATTTATTTATCAACTTTTGGAATTTTAAAAAACATTATATCAACCTTAATATTTAAAATTTTTAATCCTAAATCAAAAGTAATACTACACTTTCATAGAAGTGACTTCAGAAAATTCATTTCCACAAAAATTAATTACGCTTTATTTAAAATTTTAAATTTATTAGTTGATGAATTTATATTATTGTCAAAGAGCCAAAAAATAGACATTCCTACTGAATGTAATTCTTCGATTTTGTACAATACTATTGAATTAGAACTCCCTGATCAAGATGTTATAAAAAATAGTAATGATTACATATTATACATAGGTAATTATATAGAAGAGAAAGGAATTCTCGATCTTATTTTGGCTGTCAAAAAATACAATAACGAAAATAATAATAAATTAAAACTTATTTGTCATGGCAATATAGTAAACCATTTATTTTACAAATTAATTGAAAAAGAAGTTAAAGATGAAGATTATATAATTCTAAATGGTCCTATTTATGATGAATATAAAATGAAGGTAATTAAAAATGCAAAATTTACAATACTGCCTTCATATAACGAAGGAATGCCACTTACATTATTGGAAAGTATAAGTGTTGGAACCCCTATGATAATCACTAAAGTTGGGTATGTAAGTGAAGTTTTAGGAAATAATTATCCATTGTATTGTAATGCAAAAGATATTAATTCAATAATTCGTTGTTTCAATAGTTTTGACAAAATTGATAATAAAACGGAGTTCAAAAGTTATTTATTCCAAATTTACAAAAACAACTTTTCTCATAAATTTCATCAAGATCAATTATTAAAAATTTTTATAAAATAATATAAATTGAAGATTTCAATAATTACAGTTTGCTATAATTCATCAAATACAATAGAAGATACTATTAAAAGTGTTATTACTCAGAATTATTTCAATAATGTACAATATATTATTGTAGATGGAGGATCAAGTGATAATACATTACAAATTATTTCTAAATATAGTGATAAAATTGACATTTTAATTAGTGAGAAAGACAATGGAATTTATGATGCCATGAACAAGGGTATTAAACTTGCAACTTCAGATATTGTAGGAATTTTGAATTCTGATGATGTTTTTCAAGATGAAAATGTACTCCTTGATATAGCGAATCACTTTTATTCAGATGTTAACTTAGATATATTATATGGTGATTTAGTATATGTTAAATCTGATGATTTAAATAGTGTAGTCAGATATTGGAAATCTACTAATTACTATGATACATTTTTTGAAAGAGGTAATGTTCCACCTCACCCAACTTTATTTATAAAATCACGACTATATAAAAATGAGGGAGGCTTTGATTTAAATTTTACTCTTGCATCAGATTATGAATTTATGCTTCGTATTTTCAAGTCAAAAAGGTATACATCTAAATATATTAATCGATTAATTGTCAGAATGAGACTTGGAGGAGCTACTAATAAAAATTACAAAAACATTTTTATTGGCAACCTAGAAATATATAAATCATGGATACGAAATAAATATGTAATGCCTATTTATTTTTTCCCATTAAGGATATTTAAAAAAATAAAACAGTTCATTTGAAATGAAAATATTATTAACGGGGTCGAATGGATTTTTAGGAAAATTTTTGCTAAACGAGTTAAGAAAACAAAATCTTATTTTTACATTAAATAGGGCTAATTCAGATTATAATTTCGATTTAGAGAAAGATAAGTTTGTGTTGAATAATAATTTTGATCTTATAATACATAACGCTGGTAGGGCACATTTAGTTCCTAAAAGTACTCAAGAAATCAATTCCTTTTATACAACAAATGTTAATGGTACAATTAGTTTACTTGAAAGTATAGAAAATTCAGCAAAACCTAAATATTTTGTTTTTATAAGTTCGGTTAGTGTTTATGGTTTAAATGAAGGTTTTTTAATAAACGAAGATTATCCATTGGGTGCAAAAGATCCATATGGGTTAAGTAAAATTGAATGTGAAAGGATAATTCAAGAATGGTGTCATAAAAACAAAGTTGTATGTACAATATTACGATTACCCTTGGTTGTTGGTTCAAATCCACCTGGAAATTTAGGTGCTATGATTGAAAGTATTAATAAAGGATTTTATTTCAATATTGGTGGTGGTAAAGCTAAAAAGAGCATGGTTCTTGCAACTGATATTGCGAAATATGTTCTTAATGCTGCTATGGTTGGTGGTATTTATAATCTTACGGATGGTTACAATCCAAGTTTTAATGAATTAAGTGTTCAAATAGGAAATCAATTATCTAAAAGGTTTATTCCTAATATGCCTCTTTTTATTGCTAGATCTTTAGCATTTATTGGTGACAAAATCACAAAACGTTTACCGTTCAATTCTTATAGATTATTAAAAATTACTTTAACACTTACTTTCGATGACTTAAAAGCACGTAGAGCATTTGGTTGGAATCCTAATCCAGTTTTAAATGATTTTAAAATTTATGACTAGAATTATTGCACTCATATTATTAATAATTTTATCTCCTGTTTTCCTATGTGTAGCGTTAGCGATCTTCTTAGATGATAGTACTCCAATTTTTTTTAAACAGAAACGTGTAGGTATAAATTACTCGTTCTTCTACATATATAAGTTTAGGAGTATGAAAAAGAGTACACCTAATGTAGCAACTCATTTATTGAATAATCCAGAAAGCTATTTGTTAAAAATAGGTAGAATTTTAAGAAAGTTGAGTTTAGATGAATTACCGAATCTAATCAATATCATTAAAGGTGATATGGTATTTGTTGGGCCTAGGCCTGCATTATATAATCAAGATGATTTAATGGCTTTACGTGTAGCTACTGGGGTACATAAAATAAAACCTGGCATTACGGGATGGGCGCAAATTAATGGAAGAGATGATATTTCAATAGAAAAAAAAGTTCAATTAGAACAAGAGTATATGTATAGAAGATCAACTCTTTTTGACATTGAGATAATAATAAAGACATTTACTAATGTATTATTTAGTAAGGGGGTTAGTCACTAATTTCATTATATAGCTTATATAGTATGCCTGCCATTGGTAGGCATTTTTGTTTTGTCGGTATTGTAATTATTTACGATTCATTAATTAGAGTTTTAACTAGATTTTGAGCTTGTTGTTCTGTTACAATGATAATTTTTTTCTTTTTCATGATTTTCATTTTATTATAAATTTCTAATTTTTGAAAACTTATTATGCGGTTGGTTTCATGATTTAGAATGAATTTGCCTGTATCTCTTAAAAGGAAGCCTATTTGCAAAATCAATTTGATTTAATTAAATGTTTTAGATATTTTGGTTGCTGATTGCAATATCTTGAATTCTTAAATTGTTTGTGATTTTAATGTAGTAACGAATGAACTACAAGCTAGTCTTTATTATATACGACACAAAGGGGCCTAATAAGGCCCTTTTTTCTTTATAATATCATAATGTCTTTAATGTTTTTCCCAAATAAATTGATCTGATATTCTTAATGGAAAACTCGATTATACTTCCACCATTGCATCAGTCCTTAATGTTCTAGCTCTACCAATTGCTTGAATTAAGTCAGATTCTATCAATCCCAATTGGATCCTTCTGAGTTCAAGGTTGTCATGGCAGTTGAACATGAACTTAAATCCGTTGTATTCTATTTCTTTATACCCCATGGTTGTATCTGAGGTTTTAAAGTCAATCCCTAAGACCTTTACAAGTAACAGATATTCAACATTATTGCGGTGTGGTGTTCCAACTACAACCAAGTCTTCTCCTGCCAGCGTATCGTAACCAGAGCAATTCCCGAAATATATCTTGTCACTGGCATTTAAAAATTGATGTTTAAATGATTTAAACGTGATTACCTTCTTTTCTCCTACTTCGTCACTAATCTTTTTTACATACTTCCCAAGACCTTTACGTGAGCAGGAACGTTTGGAATATTATATGACCTTGCCTTTTTGTTTTACATCTCCAACATCAAAAAAATCAATTTTATCCCCAAACAGATATTTGTAGATTTCTGGATTTATCGTGGCAGATAAAATTATTATTTTTTTATCCTTGGGTAAATCTACTTTATTGACATAATGTATTAGGTTCGGGTCGAATGAATCCTTAACAAAGAAGGAGGAAGAGAAAAAACCGAAAATATTTGAATCAGCCCATTTTGATTCAGCTACTTTTTCAACTAATTCATCAAGATTAATAAGTAACGCTGGGGAGGATTTTATTTCACCTTTATTTGCATTTTCTAAGACATTGATGACATTAGTTAAATCCTGTCTGCCCTTTTGCAATGTTAGACCTATAGCAAACAAATCTGAAATTTTCACCTGGTTGATTTGAACTAATGAACCAATTGGATCTTCATCAAATATTAATGTATCATGACTAAATTTTGAATGTATAGATCTAGTATGTGTTGTTAAGACCGTTTTCTCAGACATCAAACACTTTTCAAGTTGATCAAGGTATTCTTTAGCTTGACATAAATCTTCGCTTGTAACAGTATAAGTAAATCTGCCAGAAACTATATTGTGCAATACAGCCACAGCCTTTTGTTGAAGTCCCATCGTATAATAATAATCGATCAATTTGTTTATTCGCTCATCATTGAATTTAATAGTATTTGGAGTCATTAGATGGGGAACGCTCATTCGTTCCTTTACTTCTTGTTTTAAGTTATTAGTTGGCAATGATATTGTTGCATTTGTTATTGTTGACAACAATCTTGTTTTTCCAATGGCAGTTGGGAGCTTAAGAATATGGATTTTATCAACTTCAGTACTTTGGAGGATATCTTCAAAACGCTTTTTTAGCTTTTGTTCTGCATCTTCTAACGGTATCTTATTTATTGCTTCTAATACCTGAATTTTTCCTCTTTGATTTAATAGTTCTGTTTCTAAATCATATATATGTTGATCTTCTGGAAATTTAGAAAATTCATTAATTGGCTGCGGGGGATAATATACAATACTTAGGTAGGGGAAAATATTAAAGTTATTGTCTGTATATTCAGTTAGACCTTGCTTATTGTTTTTAAGCATGGTTTCTTTCATTAATTTTCTCCCTCCCTTAAAATTGATCAAATTGGTAGCAAGACCAAATAGCTGATCATGATGCAGCCATTCACCATTTAAGAACTTGTCTATTATTTTTACTTTATGTCTTGCTAGGTTCCAATCAATATTCAGTTGTTCATTTCCTTCTGGAATAGTAGTGCCGGAGTTTGGAGAATTCCGTACTTTGTTATTGCTGTTATATAACAAATTACCTTTTTCTCCATTCTCACCCCCCAACAAAAAACTACATCCCTTTAAGGGCGCAATAGATCGGGTTCTTCCATTATCCTTGGTGATTAATTCGAGTGATAAATTGGTTCAAATTCCATATTTGTTACGAGACTTATTTTACTAGTTCTAAATAATTAATACAAAAAAGAGAAGTATTTTATTTATATTCTGTTGGTTTTTTTCTTAAGAAGATATTTTTATTGTCAGTAAAATTATATAGGGTATAAAAATTTGTTTTATGCGAATTTTGGTAACTTAATAAAACCCCAAGATCGTCAAATTCTATTGGGGATACTTTTGATAAGTCTGTACGTTCATTCCCAAGTTTTTCTTCATATTTTCTGTACTCTAATTCGAAATCAACACTTTCTGCACTTTTAATAGGCTGGAAAGAATTTAAATTAGTTATTAAAACCACCTTTGGCCCATTTGGATTAAAATCTAATTGAGTATAGTACGCCACTTGGTCAGAATTATTTGTTATTCTAATTTTAAATTTCCATATTAATTCAAATATGCAGATTGCTTTGCTACCATCTATATAGCCTTCTTTTGTTAATTTGTTTTTAATACTGTAACCTCTGGGAGAACTTAAGCCACCATTTTTAATAAATTCAATTGTCATTTCTGGTCTAGAGAAATATTTTTTCCAAATTATTGGAACTATAGCAATAATCACACCAATCAATATTCCAATTACCCCAATCCAAGTTTCCATCTATTTATCATTTGATTATACAATATAATTTTTTACCTCTACAAAATGAATTTTTTGAGTATATTTAATGTATTCTTAAGTGTATATTAAATTTGAATAATTACTATTTATTCAAGTCTAATTCGGTGCGCAGTTCAGTGTGCAATTAACATCAACTATCTGATTATCAATATAAATAGGCTAGTATATTAGTGTGGTCCACACTAATCATATGGCTTTAGTGTATTGAAATTTACATAATGTGTCATAAAAAGGACAAAATAGTCTATATTTGTCCCATATAAGACACATTATATGAAACACACGCCCATTTTATTGCCAAAAAATCTTAAAATTCTCAAAGACTTAGGTGAGCACATTCAACTTGCTCGTTTACGTAGGAAATTTAGTGCAGAGCAAATTGCAGAACGAACTGGGCTGGGCAGAAAAACGGTTTATAATATCGAACAAGGTAGTCCAAGTGTTGCCATTGGTAGCT
>JACCDY010130258.1_pt1 | contig 28676 bp, 29 predicted proteins | sample 7446391 | NCBI WGS metagenome assembly JACCDY01 (sample SAMN15323451, study PRJNA562643) | freshwater metagenome | isolation source: river surface water | place: USA:Blue River Watershed | collected 2017-08-18 | reverse complement strand
TAGTTGGTAAATTATTTAAATTTGTTATTTGTGTATCAGAACAATGTAAATCAGTTAAACTTACCGGTAAATTATTTAAATTTGTTATTTTAGTATCAGAACAAGCTAAATAAGTTAAACTATTTGGTAAATTATTTAAATTTGTTATTTTAGTATTTGAACAATATAATTTAGTTAACCTATTTGGTAAATTTTCTAATTTTTTTATTTGTGTATCAGAACAAGATAATATTATTAAACTATTTGGCAAATTATCTAAATTTGTTATATTAGTACCAGAACAATTTAATACAATTAAACTAGTTGGTAAATTATTTAAATTTGTTATTTGTGTATCAGAACAATGTAAATCAGTTAAACTTACCGGTAAATTATTTAAATTTGTTATTTTAGTATCAGAGCAAGATAAGAAAGTTTAATTATTTAGTAAATTATCTAAATTTGTTATTTTAGTATTTGAACAAGATAATATAGTTAAACTAGTTGGTAAATTATCTAAATTTGTTATTTTAGTATTTGAACAAGATAATATAGTTAAACTATTTGGTAAATTATCTAAACTTGTTATTTTAGTATTTGAACAATTTAATTGTTTTAAATATATAAATTTAGATAGATCTAAGATACCATAAATATTTTGATATCTTAGATCTAAATTTAATATATTATCATGTAAATTAGTTGGAAATATAATTTTATTATCAATTAAATAATTTTTAATATATTCTTGATTAATACTTGTCATAATATTTTTTATTTAATAACTTACACAATTTTTAAATAACTTATTATTTCAATTTTTTACAAATACTTAAATTCAATCTGAATGTAAAGAAAAATAAATTAATTTTTTAATTTAAATAACTTAAACTTACTTAAATAAAAAATATCTTAATATATATTAATTAAAGACAAATGCCAAAAAAAATTACAGATGCGAATATATTAAAACAGAAGGAAATTCTACAAAAGATTTATGGAATTCTAGGTATTAGTTTTGAAAAGAAAAGTTTTATTTTACAAGATATAGATGCGAATGAAGAAGCCCAAAAACAAATATATGAATTAGAACCTGAGATTAAAGAAAATTTTATTTGCGGTAGTTGGGCTTGTTTTACAAAAACAAATCAAGACCGTAAATGGTACAATATAGTTAAATCAGTATGCAAGAACAATAATGTAATCTATTATGCAAAAAGAAAAAATATTAAAAAAGACGATAAATTAATTTATGCCACAGAAGTAAATATTGAATGTGAATAATAAAATATTAAAATAATTAAAATATTTTATTATTGGGTATTATTTAGACAAAACCAGAAAAATATGCTTAAATTATTAGTAAAATACATATTTTTTAATATTTTTCTGATTTTGTCTAAATAAGTTACTTATCTAATTTTGTTAGTAAATAAATTATAAATTTAATTGTATATAAACAATGTGGAAAAAATGGGTAAAAAACCCTTAATTATTATTAAAATTGTGTTTTTAAAATATTTTACCCGTTTTTTCCACATTGTTTATTCAAATACAAAAAACTATTATTCATCTATAACATCAGAATCATATTCGGAATCACTATCATAATTTACTGTTTTTATATATTTGTTGTCTAACATATTAAATAAATTTTTATGTTCTTGTAAAATAGTATCATTAATAGAATAAAAATAATAGTTATCTTGCGAATCATGTAATCTTTCACTTTCAAATAAATCATATCCGAATAAATCTTTTAATATCCCAATCATTATTTGATATATTGGGTAGTATTGTTTTGTCTTGAAATCATTTTTATTTAAACTAAACATTTCTATAATTATATTTAAATTATCTACAATCCAATCTGATTTAATATCTTCTGAATATTTAGCTAAATTTGGTTTGGAGTATAGTATGTCATTAGTAACAAGCATATTTTTATTTAAAAGTTTTTGACAAGTTTTACAAATTAATGTTTTACCATCTATTATATTTGAATAAATACCCAATGATATTTTCTTTGAATCCGAATCATTTAATTTTTTTAATTTCTTAACAATTGGATTACACCAAACTGTTTTATATTTATTGGCATTTTCTTTTGGTTTTAATATATTTGTTGTACAATCCAAACATAATTTCTTTTCTCCTTTACCTTCAAATTTTATATCTTGGATATATTCAAATCCCATCTCTTGCATAAATTTAGTTGCTAATTTAATTTTCAAATATCTTGACTTCATACACTCACTAAACATTGCTTTTTGCACATTAATATTAATCTTATCATCCACTGTATTTTTATAATATGCTCTTAAATTAAAATGTTTTTCTAATCCAGCATTAGATTCAAATAGCTTTGTTTGAAACTTATTTAGTCCTTCCCTATCCAATCCAAAAATATTTAATATATTATCTTTAATTTCTTTTTTACTATACTTCACACCATCTAATTTAATTCTTTGGAATGCCTGTGTGTAATTAAATTTAATGTCAAAACCTAAATTTCCCATAATATTTAGCAAATAATGAGATGGATTGGATTTGAGTATGTTGTCAATATATGTGGTATTAGTATAAATAAATTTATAAAGTTGGTCATATTCAGAAATATTAGTTTGATCAATATGTTGAAGTGCATTTGTTTTTAAAAGATTATAATCATTTTCAACTGATTCAATTGTTTTATATTTGGGAATATTAGTTTCTGGATTACAATACACATGCACATGAGTTAGTAAACGAGTTCGATTAATCATTTGATAAATATGGGATGATGTTAAGTGTGATTTAACAGTAAATGAATAAACCTCAGATGCAGATGTATCATAAGACAACCCATAAATAATACTTGGACTATAAAAAACCCATTTGTCTGTCCAGGTTGTAGTATCAATTAACTCACAATTAGTCTCCGAAGAATAAATTAAAAAGTTTTTATTATTTTCATAACATCCCAAATAGTTAATAATTTTCTTCATGTAAGTTAGAGAATCAAAACAAGCCACAAAATATTTTCCTTCTTGGATTTGCTCAACCATTCTATTTATTATTATATTTTGATCTGTGTAAAAAGTTGCAGGTATTCCAGCTTTATTCATTATTTGATTATATAATATCAAATAATTTGCCCCAGATCTTATTTTGTTAATAAACTCAATATTCCAATCACATAAATCAGCATCCAAACATATCAAATACTTTGCAGTACTAATTAGCTCAACAAAATATCTAAAATTAACTGCCCTTTTATCATCAACAGTAGGAGATCTAAAGTGTGATAACAAAGAATTAACTTCATCTAATATAACAATTCCATCCTCAAATAAATCGGTATTAACTTTGTACACGCTTTCAAGTTGAATTGCAAGCCTATTACATTCCATAAATTCATTCCATTTTAAATGTTTGTAAAATTTTAAATTTAAATCTCCAATATGTTCTCCAGCCAAGTTGGTTCGGGAAGTGATTGATAGTACTGATTCACATTCAAGTTTACAAATTATAGATTGGAGTGTACGAGTTTTACCACTTCCAGTAGGAGATTTAATAAATAGGGTTTGTATATTTGTTAATTTGTCCAAGTCAATTTCAATATATTGGTTGTGTTGGATTTGTATATTAGGAGCAGGATGGGATGTTTTATTAAATGTTATTTTTTCAAGATTATAAAGTGGTACAATTTTATAGTTTGATTCAGCCAAATGAAACAAATAATTAATATCAAAATAATGATCAAGTTTATCAAATATTTTTCTGTTTTCATCTGGTTTGTATTTGGGATATTTAGAACAAGCTGTATCAAACAAATTATATATATGCTCTTTTTGTTCATCAGTTGCTTTAATATGAGTATACAAATCTTTAATAGAAGAACAAACAGCTAACCATGTGGAATATTTAGTTAGATCAATTTTATCTAGTGCACATTCAACTTCTTCAATACCCAAATAAAAATAATAATAATCATTTGTTCCAAATGGTTTGGATCTAAAATTTGCTAATCCCACACCCCACTCTAATTTATCAAATATAATATTAGATGGGTCAGGGTTGTAATAACTAATACAACTAGATAAAAATGTTTCAACTGGATCAGATTTTTTCTTAAATTCATTACTTGACATCAAATATTTTAGTTTGTTATATTTCCCAAATTTAGAACATAAAGGAAGTCTAAAACAACCTTTTTTGTACACAAGTTGATCAATTAGTTCAAATCCCGCACAAAAAAATTTCATCTCAATAATTGATCTAAAATACACATTGGAAAATATCACATGGAGGGATAATTTGTTTAGCCCTTCAGACATATAAACAATGTATTGGGGATTAAAAACAAGATCTGGAAAATGAGATTTAATTTTACTAATAACCCTGGGCATTAAGCTTCCAATCAAACCCCGGGCTTCAATTTTCTTGTCTAGCCTTGTTTGATAAGTTTTAACATAATCAATATCAAAATGTAATTTAATAAATTCACAATATGTTTGGTCTTCATACAAATGCAAAGTTTTTGGATTAGATCTAATAATTTCAAATACTGTTTTATGATCAGAATAAAACCATTTTTTAGCCCCGGACTTTTTTGTATCTTCTGCAAATAATTGGGAACCATTATTAAGATTTGAAGTTGGTTTCTTATAAAAATATTCCATAATAATTAATATAAAACTAGATATTTTTTCTTTGATTTATACGTATAAATTTAATAATAGAAAAATGCGTAAATTTTACCGAATAAAAAAATTAAATTTCATTGTTTGTGTTTTTGAAATATTTGAAATTATTTCTATTTATAAATTTATGTATATATACTGTTATATTAACTAATTAATGGACTCGTATATTAAAGGCTATGAATATGAAATATTTATATGTGATTATATAAGATCACAATTATCTAAACCATGTTATTTATGGGAATGTTAACTGTAGATCTAAATTTATATAAAAACCTATAAATTTAAATCTCATTGTTTTTACTCTTATATTTTCTCATCCCGTTAATTTTTGCTGTATATACATTTAAAATTTGTAACACATCTTCTACTATTTCTTCCTTTACGTCTTTATCTTCTTTTTCATTCTCTATTATTACTTCTCCTCCCGAATACTCTTTTATTATATCTTCTATTAAATCAAAACCAAATCTTGTTAATCTATCTTTATATGCTACTACTAATCTATTTATCTTTCCTGCTATCCCTAATTTTATTATTCTTCTTAACCCTTTTCTGTTAAAATTTATTCCTGATCCTATATCTTCTATTATTTCATATCCCACATATTTTTTACTCATATACTCTTTCTGTCTTTGTAAATCCTCTTTCTGACCTACTGTACTCACTCTTACATAACATATATTTAATTTATCTTCTGTCTCTATAATTTCTTCTTGGTTGTCTTGAACTTGGTCTTTCTCTGTCTTTATTTTATTGTCATTTATGTATTTGTCTACATTATATTTTCTATGTCCACCCTCTGTTTTTATATATTCTATTTTATTATTATCCGCCATTTTTAATAATGTCATTTGACTTATTCCTAACTTTTTTAATGCATCTTTTTTACTTATATATATTACCTTTTCCATTTTACTTCTATATAATTATATAGATATTTTTTTAAATAATAAAAAATATATAAAAACATATATTTAAAAATTAAATTATTTCTATATATTATTATATGAAAAAGAAAAACAAACCTAAATTATTGCTTGAATTACAAAATGCAATCACAGAACATCATAATAAAATTAAAATTCCATCATTAAATAAAAATTTGTTTTCTTATTCAACTAATATTTCAAATCAAATAGATTGTAAAATATCTTTATGTCCCAATATTATTAATCCTAATAACGAACTATTAATTAATAATTTAAAAGTACCAAAAGATTCATTATATAAATCTATCAAATATAATTTGCTACCAAATCAAGAACAAAAACAATTAATGTTAGGATTTTGTGATGCATATATTGATATGTATAATGTTTTTGTTAAACATATTAAAAATTTACGTAAAGATCGAGCACTTGTAAATAACAACATAAATTATAGATATTGTGATCTTGAATATATACCTAAAATTAATTTGCTTAAAAAGTTATTTGCAAATGATAAAAAATATCTTACAAAAAAATACAAAATAAATGCACATATTTTAGATGCTGCTCTTGTAGATGCTTTAGCTATGTATAAAAGTATAATTTCAAATCAATTAAATGGACATATTAAATTTGCATCTTTTAGGTATTTAAAAAAGTCAAAACAAAATAAGATATTTAAAGTAGAAAAATATATATGTCAAGAAAACTCATTTTGTAGTTCAGTAATAGGTCCAGAATTAGAAATATATCCAAAATTAAATTATGTAAATGAATGTAAAAAAATTTATATAATACAGTACAATAAAAAGACAGATAAATTTATATTAATAAAAAGAGTTCCATTAAGACAAGAAAATTTAAAATTACCAAATCAGGTAATATCAATAGATCCAGGAGAAAAAACATTATTAACAGGAATATCTGAAAATCATACAGTAGAAATAGGAAAACAAGTAGCTAAAAAAGTGGAGTTAAAATTAAAAAAAATACAACAAATAGAAGAAAGGAAAAAACAAACAAAATCAGTACAAAATAATGTTAAACAAATAGAAAAGTATATAGAAAATTACATAACAGATATTCAATGGAAAATATCAAATTATTTGACATCAAATTACAAAACAATCTTAATAGGAAATTTAAGTACATTAAGAATGAAGAAGAATAAAAAGGCGAATAATTTAGATATATTAAAGTGTTTAAATATGGGTAGATTAAGAGAGAAAATAAAATATAGGAGTATGCTGAATAATATAAAATACAAATGTGTGAAAGAGTCATATACAACAAAGTGCTGCATAAATTGTGGAAAAGTAAATGAAATAGGATTATGCAGAGAGTATAAATGTGAATGCAGTAATAAAATATATGATCGAGATATAAAATCAGCAGGATGTATATATTTAAAAACATTAAAGTAAAAATATATGCCCAAGGTATTAGCTATTAAATAAAAAACTAATAGCGACTGCTGTTTTGCCTAAAGAAAAATATAAATAATAGTATTTATAAAAATAAAAATAGTATGAAAAGCTGCAAAATAATATGTAAAATATTTCCAATTAAATTATATATTGTGTAGTAGGTAATTAGTAGATTTTTAATTTTTATATGTAATTTTATCTAAAATTATACGTTATTATATATTTTAAACAGCGGAAGAAACACCAGATGAAGTTTTAATTAAAGCTGGAATTATTCATTCTAATAATGAACATAGATTACATAGAAAAAATTCTACAAATTCTTTAATGGATACTGGTGTTGATCTAGTTCAAGATAATTTAGATAATACATTTACTATTGTTCAATGTAAAAATGGTTATGATCGAGGTATTAGAATGCATGATCTCCAAGGTATTTATATGTGGATGTTTAACCATCCTCAACTTTTTGGTTCGGTTTATTATACTTCTAAACTACATTATCATATTACTGAAAATATTAATCCCAAACAAACAAGACTTGAATATATTAAAATGCCTTTTAACAACTCTTCTGTTGCTTCACAACTTGAAAAAATTAGCAATAATATTAAATTGGATAATCCTATTGAAGACTATTTAATTACTATACAAAATAAAATAAATATTGAAAATATTAATAATCCAACTTTAAAACCACATAATTATCAAATTGAAGCTTGTGAAACTATTTTAAATCATTTTAATCAAGGATATTTAAAAGCGATTTTATCTCTACCATGTGGTACAGGTAAAACATATACTTCTTGGCTTGTCTCAAGATCATTTAAAAAAATTATTCTAATAAGTCCATTAAAACAATTTGCTAAAAAAAATTTAGAACGCTTTATTCAATATGGTGGAATTAGCAAATATTTATTAGTAGATTCTGATGGTACTAGAGACATTAATAAAATTAAAAAAATTATTAACCAAGATTCATATTTATTATCATGTACATATAAATCAGTTGATGTATTAGAAAAACTTATTTGTGAACAAGATAATATTCTATTAATAGTTGATGAATTTCATAATCTATCAAAATCAAATATTTACGATAAAACAAATCCATTTTTTAATGTTTTCAAATCTAATAATAAATGTTTGCTTATGTCTGCTACACCTAGAATTTATGATTTAGAATATAAAGAAAGGGAAATAGAATATAAAGAAAATAATGATGAAAATGATGATGAAAATGATAATGAAAATGATAATGAAAATGATGAAGATGATGATGAAGATGATGAAGATGATGATGATGATGATGATGATGATGATGATGATGATGATGATTATATTGAATTAGATGATCCTGTTTATACAATGAATTTTAATTATGCTATTGATAATGGTTATATTACAGATTATAGAATTTATTTACCATCTGTTAATGAAACTAATGAAGAATTAATTGAGGATATTAATTTGGAATTAGAAATAGATTTAAAAAATATTGATTATGAATTAAGAGCTAAAACTATATTCTTTTTTAAATGTTTAGTTGAGAAAGGTTCTAGAAAATGTATTGTTTATTGTGAGGATACAAAAAAGTTAAATCAAATGATAAATATAATGCAAGAATTAAATTTATATTATTATTTAGACATGGATATAGACACTATAATATCAAGTACACATAAAAAAACAAGAACAGATATTTTAAAAAAATTTTCATTAAATGATAAAATACATTTGATTTTTTCAGTTAGAATTTTAGATGAGTGTATTGATATACCAATGTGTGATTCAGTTTATATTACTTATGAAACATCATGTAAAATTAGAACTATTCAAAGAATATGCCGAGCAATTCGTATTAACCCTAATAATAAATTTAAAATAGCAAATATATTCATATGGTGTAATGATTATGCTAAAATTTTAGAAACATTATCTGGAATAAAAGAACATGACATAATGTTCAAAGATAAAATTAATATTTTAGGAATAGATCATTATGGTAAAAAAATAAATCAAAAAATTATAAATAATAATATTGCAAAGCTACAAAATTATATAATTGGAATTAAAGAATTTAAAATAAAAAATTGGCATGAAAAACTACAAGAAGTTAAAGATTATATAGATATAAATAATAAAAGACCATCATCAAATGATAAAAATGAAAATATTAAACATCTTGGTTCATGGATTAGTACTCAGAAAAAAAATTATAACATAGATATAACTAAATGCAAATATTCAATAAAAAATCAAGATATATATAATAAATGGACTAAATTTATAAATGATGCAAAATATAGTCGATACATAGATATGAAAGAAAATTGGTTTACGAAACTACAAGAAGTTAAAGATTATATAAATGTGAATAATAAAAAACCGTCTGAATCAGATAAAAATGCAAATACTAAACAACTTGGTTCATGGATTAATATGCAGAAAAAAAACTATAATTCAGACATAACTAAATGCAAAGAACGAATGAAAGATATAGATGTATATAATAAATGGAATGAATTTGTTAATAATTCAAAATACAGTAAATACATAAATATCAAAGATAGCTGGAATGCAAAACTACAAGAAGTTAAAGATTATATAAATGTGAATTTAAAGGCGCCATCAACAGGAGATAAAAATGAAAATATTAAACATCTTGGTTCATGGATTGGTACACAAAAAGCAAATTACAAGTCAGATATTACTAAATGCAAAAAATCAATGAAAGATCAAGATATATATAATAAATGGACTAAATTTATAAATGATACAAAATACAACCAATACATAAATATAGATATAAAAAAGAATTGGTTTACAAAACTACAAGAAGTTAAAGACTATATAGATGTGAATTTAAACATACCATCTCGTTCTGATAAAAACGAAAATAATAAACAACTTAGCACATGGATTAGTCACCAAAAAGTAAATTATAAGTCAGATATTACTAAATGCAAAAAATCAATGAAAGATCAAGATATATATAATAAATGGACTAAATTTATAAATGATACAAAATATAAAAAATTATTTAAAGTAGTTAACAATGAAGTTTAATAAGTTATTTATTAAAGTTATTTATTAAAGTTATTTATTAAAGTTATTTATTAAAGTTATTTATTAAAGTTATTTATTAAAGTTATTTAATTTAAATAAAATAAAATAAAATTATTCCAAAGACTCCATTTGTCTAGTTAGTCCACAGCTTTCAGGATTAAAATACCCAATAATATTATTACAAAATGCCTCAATTACATAAACTTGATTAGATCTTGTTTTGTATAACCCATAACTTGACATTCCATAAGCATTTGAACCAAATTGAATATAGCTAGTTGGACTACTAGATAAGATTTGTTGATAGCATTCAATTCCAAACTCTACATCACAAATAGATAATGCAGGAATATTAGTTTTAAGTTGGTTGCAAGAAATAAAATTCTCAGCTAGTTCAATATTAGATTCAGAAAGTCCAGTAGTCATTATATTAAATTAATTAATTTAATATATTTAAATATAATTCAAATAAAAGAAAATGCAATTTTTAGTTACTATTAAGTGTTTTTAGCCATTTGACAACATTTGTATGTTTTTTTAAACTAGCATATTTATAAGCATAATTATCATCAGCTAATATATTTATATCTGGTTTTATTTTTAGTAACCATTGAGCTACATTTAAATGTCCATGTGAACAAGCAGAAGTAAAAGCAAAATCATCACAATCTGATATATTTATATTTGGTCTAATTTCAAGTAACCATTGAGCTACATCTAAATGTCCATGTGAACAAGTAACTCTAAATATTGCATCATTTTTATTTGATATATTAATATCAGGATTTAATGAATACAACCATTTAGCTACATCTAAATGTCCAAGTGTACAAGCTTGTGAAAAAGCAAAATTATTATCAATAGATATTTTTATATTAGGTTTTATTGATAATAACCATTGAGCAGTACTTAAATGTCCGCGTGTACAAACAGTTACAAAAATTTGTTCATTATAAGCAGATATTTTAATTTCGGGTTTTATACTATATAACCATTTAGCAATATCTAAATATCCATTATAACAAATACGAGAAAAAACATAATAATAATTAATTTTTTTGTTTTGGCTAATGTAATTCTGTAATTCAATTAAATTACCATTTTGAATTAAATTATCAAGTTTGTTAATCATTTTATAAATTAGCTATTATACTTAAATATAATCCAAATAAAAGAAAATGCAATTTTTAACCTCAAGGTTAAAATAGTCCATGGCAATTATTTTTATTCAATTAAATAGAAATCTGTCAATATAGTTCTACAATAAGGACATAAATTATTATTAGCATTAGAATACTTGCTAATACATTTTTTACAAAAGTTATGTTTACAATTAGTTTGAATATTAACTTGTGATTCATAACAAATGAAACAAGTTTGATTTTCCAAATCAATTAATTTAAGTTGAATCTTTAAAATGGGATTAACAGCAAATTTATTAATTAAATAATCAATAATTTTATTATTTTGAATATTAATAGTATATTTTGAATTTAATGTACAAAGCCATTGTGCAACATTAAAATGTCCATTTTCACAAGCAAATCTAAATGCATATTCATTATGAATAGATATATTAATATCTGGTTTAATTGTTAATAGCCATTGAGCTACATTTAAATTTCCATTTTTACAAGCATTTCTAAATGCAAAATCATCATAAATAGAAATATCTATATTAGGTTTAATTTGTAATAACCATTGGGATACATTTAAATGTCCATTTTCACAAGCATATATAAATGCAAAATCATTATTAGCAGAAATATTTATATTAGGTTTAACTTGTAATAACCATTGAGCTACATCTAAATATCCATTTGAACAAGCAAATCTAAATGCATATTCACTAAAAACAGAAATATTTATATTAGGTTTAACTTGTAATAACCATTTAACTACATCTAAATGACCATTTTCACAAGCATATCTAAATGCAAAATCATTATCAGCAGAAATATCTATATTAGGTTTAACTTGTAATAACCATTGGGCTACATCTAAATGACCATTTTCACAAGCATATCTAAATGCAAAATCATTATCAGCAGAAATATCTATATTAGGTTTAACTTGTAATAACCATTGGGCTACATTTAAGTGTCCTGTTTTACAAGCATATTTAAATGTACATTCATAAATAGAAATATCTATATTAGGTTTAATTTGTAATAACCATTGGGATACATCTAAATGTCCATTTTTACAAGCAAATTTAAATGCATATTCACTAAAAACAGAAATATTTATATTAGGTTTAACTTGTAATAACCATTGAGCTACATTTAAATGTCCATTTGAACAAGCAAATCTAAATGCATATTCGTATTCAGCAGATATATTTATATTAGGTTTAACTTGTAATAACCATTGAGCTACATTTAAATGTCCATTTGAACAAGCAAATCTAAATAATTTATTATAATCAATATCTTGGTTTTGATTAATATAGTTTTGTATACTATTTAAATTACCATTTTTAATTAATTTTTCAAGATTAGTCTCCATTAAATAAGTTAAATAATAATCTTTATTTAATGCAAATAAAATAAATAACAATTTTTTATTGAATTAAATAAAAATCGGTTAACCTGATTCTACAATAAGGACAATAACAATTATTTAACTCACAGTATTTACTAATACAATCTTTACAAAAGTTATGTTTACAGTTAGTTTGAATATTAACTTGTGTTTCATAACAAATAGGACAAGTTTTATTTTCCAAGTGAATTGATTCAAGTTGTATTTTCAGACTAGAATTAATACAAAATTTAAAAATATTATAACTTACAATTTTATTGTCTTGAATAACAATAGTATATTTTGGATTAAGAGAACAAAGTATTTGTGATATTTCTAAATATCCTTGTTTACATGTTTTTTCAAATACACAATCAAAACTACCTAAATCTCTATCTGTACAAACAGTTAATAACCATTTAGCAAATTCAACATGACCATTTCCACAAGCAACTCTAAATCCAAAATTAAATTGTCTTGTAAATAATTCTGGTTTAATTTTGAAGACCAACTTGGCAATATCTAAGTAACCTCTTTGACATATATTTCCATGAAGACTATATTCTTCAAAATTTATTTTTATATCAGGTTTTAAAGAGTATAACCATTCTGCAACATCATAATATCCATACATACAACTATATATGAATGCCTTATTAAAATCTTCTAATAAATATATATAAGGTTTACTGGAGTATAACCATTGAGCAACTTCTAAATGTCCATTTTGACAAGCCCAGTTAAATTCAGATTTTTTATATGATACATCCATACCAATAGAGTGCAACCATTGTGCCATTTCTAAATTCCCAAATCTACAAGCTTCTGCAAATAGTAAATCTTTATAATAATATATATTGTTATAATTTTGATATTTGCTAACAAAATCTTTTACACCATCCAAATCATTATCACGAAGTAATTTATATACTATTTTATCCAAATCTTCTTTCATTATAATAAATTAAAAATTATAATCTTCTTAAAGCACAAATAAAGTAAATTACAATTTTTTACCACAGGTTAAAATATTCCTTAAACAATTTTTATTCAATTAAATAAAAATCTATTACCTCAGTTCTACAATAAGGACATGGTAAAGTATTAAAATTATTAAACTCACAATACATATTAATACATTCTCTACAAAAGTTATGTTTACATTTAGTTTGAATATTAACTTGCGATTCATAACAAATTGAACAAGTTTGATCTTCTAAATTAATTGAGTCAAGTTGAACTCTAATATTTGGATCAATATTAATATTATTAACTGAATAACTTAAAATTTTATTTGACTCATCTATAACAATACTATACTTTGAATTTAATGTGCATAACCATTTGGCTACTTCTAAATGTTCTTTTTCACAAGTTTCTCTAAATATAAAATTATTGTATTTTGATATATTTATATTAGGTATGTTTGTTATTAACCATTTAGCTGTTTCTAATTGTCCATGTACACAGGCATATGCAAATGTAAAAACAAATTCATACTGAATTAATGGTTTAATATTAAATAACCACTTAACTAATTCTAAATATCCTTTCCTACAAGCAGATTTAAAGGCAAGAACGAAATAAATTTCGTCAATTGAAGAATTTAAATTATACAACCATTGAGCAACTTCTATTTTTCCATTTAAACAAGCAGTAAAAAATAGACTATTGTCTTTATCAGAATCAAATAGTAAAGGATTTATTTTATACAACCATTGAGCTACATCTAAATGTCCTTTTACACAAGCATTTCTAAATGCCAAGTTATTTTTTGCAGATATATCAATATCTGGTTTTATTTCAAGTAACCACTGAGCCATACTTATTTGTCTATTTGTACAAGCTTCTCTAAATGCAAAATCATTATTTGCAGATATATTAAGATCTGATTTTATTTGAAGTAGCCATTGAGCAATATTCATTTTTCCTCTAGAACAAGCAGCTCTAAATGCTATTTCTAAACAATTATCTTTATAAAGTTCTGAATTAGATTCTATTAACCATTGGGCTATATCTAATTTTCCTTTCCAACAAACATCAACAAATAACTTTAAATTAATTTCTAATGATGGTTTGACAAATTTAAGCCATTTGGCTATACTTAAATTCGGTGCTTTTTTCCAACAAACTTCAGCAAATAATTTTTGCTTTATATCTATTAAAGGATTGATTTTAAGTAACAATTGGGCTGCATCCAAATTACCTTTACAACAAGCATAATCAAATATTAAATTAAAATTGATATCTTTATTTTCTTTAATATAATCTTGTAAAAAAATTAGATTACCTATCTTAATTATTTTCTTAAGATTTAAATCCATTTAATTAAATTTAGTAAATAAGTTAAATAATAATTTAGCTATAATTACAAATAAAATAAATTACAATTATTTATATTAAAATTTATTCAATTAAATAAAAACTACTAATATAAGACCTACAATAAGGACATGATATATTAGATTGATTAGTTAATTCACAATACATATTAATACATTCTCTACAAAAGTTATGTTTACAGTTAGTTTGAATTCTAACTTCATTTTCATAACAAATGGAACAAATTCGATCTTCTAAATTAATTGAGTCGAATTGAACTCTAATATTTGGATCAATATTTATTTTATCAATTAAATAACTTAAAATTTTATTTGACTCATCTATAACAATACTATACTTTGAATTTAATGTGCATAACCATTGAGCTACTTTTACAAATTTATTATCACATGCATTTCTAAATGCATAGTTATTTATGGCTAATATGTTTATATTAGATTTAGTTTTATACAAGTACTGAGCTATATTCAAATGACCATTTGCACAACTATAACTAAATTCAATATCATAATTAATTGAAATATTTCTACTTGTTATAATTTGATCCAACCATTGAACTACATTTAAGTGACCATATGAACAAGCACCTTTATATGCACAATTAAATTCAGCATAAATATCAATTTCAGGTTTAGTATTAAGTAGCCATTTGGCTACATTTAAGTGTCCAAATCTACAAGCATATCTAAATGCAAACTCATTTTCAACAGAAATATTTAAATTTGGTTTTATTTTTAGTAACCATTGAGCTACATTTAAGTGTCCTTTTGTACATGCAATTCTAAAAGCATAATTTGAATCAATAGTTATTTTTATATCTGGCTTAGTTTCATACAAGTATTGAGCTATATGCAAATTTCCAGTTGAACAAGCAAATGCAAATGAATCTTCATTTTGAGCTGATATATTAATATCAGGTTTAACTTTTATTAACCATTTAACTAAATCTAAATTTCCACTTGAACAAGCTAATCTAAATGCATGATCATCAATATCAGAAATATTTATTTGAGGACATATCTCATACAAGTACTGAGCAACTTCAAATTTTCCATTAAAACAAGCTAATCTAAATGCATTATTAGAATCTGCAGTTATATCTATTTGTGAATAAACTGAAATCAACCATTGGATTGATTTTAAATGTCCATTTGAACACAGAAAATTTAATATTTCATTTATATTTTCATATTCTTTAATTAAACTATCTATACTTGGGCATTTTTGTAAAATAGCTAAATTTTTTTCATCATCTGTCATTTGTTTAAATAAATTAAATGTTATAATCAATCCTATAATACAAATAAAATAAATTGCAATTTTTACCTTAATGTTAAATAGTCCTTTGGCAATTATTTATTGAATTAAATAAAAATCTGTTAATTCAGTTCTACAACAAGGACATGAAGGAATTGAATTAGATTTAGTTTTACAGTAAATATCAATACATTCTTTACAAAAGTTATGTTTACAATTAGTTTGTAGTGAAACAGTTGAATCATAGCAAATAGGACAAAGATAATCTTCAAGTTGAATAGTTAAACGACTAATTACATGGCTAAAATTAATATTAAAATTACTAACATTATAACTAATAATTTTATTTTCTTTAATCTTAACAGTATAATTAAATTTTAAACTAGCAAGCCATTGAGCTACATTTAAATGTCCATTTAAACAAGCAAATTTAAATGCATAATGATTATTAGCAGAAATATTTATATCTGGTTTAACTTGTAATAACCATTGAGCTACACTTAAGTGTCCATTTGAACAAGCTAGTTCAAATGCATAATCAAAATTAACATAATTTAATATTATTGAATTTGGATATATATTATTATATATCCATTGAGCTGTTTCTAAATGTCCACCTTTACATACATTTCTAAATGTATTTGTAAATGTAATTGTGTAAAAACATGATAAATTTATTAAAGGATTAACATCCAAAAGGTACTTAACTATATCTAAATGCCCATTTTCACAAGCAATTCTAATTCCATAATTATCTTGTCCAGTCATATTAATATTGGGTTTTATTTTAAGCAACCATTGGACTATATTTAAATGTCCATTTGTACATGCAAGTATAAATGCAAGTTCGCAGTTAGCAGATATATCAATATCAGATTTTAAAGTTAAAAGCCATTGAGCTATATTTATATGTCCATTTGAACAAGCACCAACAAATGCACCCTCTTTTTGTGCGGAAATATTTATTTTGGGTTTAACTTCAAGTAACCACTTAGCAATTTCAAAATGTCCTCGTGAACAAGACCAAATAAATGCACAATTATTATCAGCATATATATTTATATCAGGTTTTGTTTTAAGTAACCATTTAGCTAAATTTATTTTTCCATAATAACAAGCTATTCTAAATGGTTCTTCTAAATTATAAGATAATTTTATATTAGGATATTTTTTAAATAACCATTGAGCTGTTTCTAAATCACGTTCTCTACAAACACGAGTAAAAATTTGGTTATGACTATTTTTATTATTTTTAATAAAATTTTTAATTGAATCTTTACTAATAATATCTAAATCTTGAATCATTTAATCAAATAAGTTAAAGATTATAAACTATGCTAAACTACAAATAAAATAATAATCAATTTTTTCAATTAATTTAATTAAAATGTTGATTAATTATTTTATTATAAAAAAATTGAAATTAATTTATTTTGTTGTAAAATATTTAATTCATTTAATTTATTTAATTTATTATGGAACCAACTTATGAGGATTTATTAAATGAAAATAAAATTTTAAAAATAAAATTAGATGCATTACAACCAAATCATAAAAAAATAGAAAAAGTATATAAAGTTTGTATTATGGAAAATTTTTTTTGCATAAAACTTCAATATAAAATAATTGAATTTTTAAATAAGGATGATGCAGTAAGTTATGCATATTCATTAGCTAAAGAATATGTTCAAAAAAATAACAGGCTGCCAAATGAAAATAAAAGTACAATTCTTAATAAATCTTATATTTATGAATGGTCTGAAAATTGGTCCAAAAAGATTTGGACTACATATTTAATTAGAGTATATATATGGATTATCCAAACTATTATCAATACACTTAAAAAAATATTGAATTTAATTTGTTTTATTAAAAAGTGGTATTCAATTAATCAACTTATAAACTATGGATTTAACAGATGAAGAACTAAAAAAATTTAATCTGCTACAAGCTGAAATAAATACAAAATATGCTACAATATTTGCAAAACTTAAAGAAACTAAAGCTCAACTTGAAGAAGCAAAATCTCAGCTTGAAAAAACTAAAGCTGAAATAGATGAGCAAGATGACTATATTTATTCACTTGAAAATGAACCTTGTCCTATTTACAAGGTTAATGTTTTAGATCTTGCTATAGGAATGAGAATTGAATCATTTAGTTGTGAGTCATTACATTTTTTAGAAGAGATTGAAGCAATGGATTTTGCATATGAATTAGCTAAAGAATATGTTTTAGATAATGATAGAATGCCTTGTGGTTATGATGATTATGATGAACTTGATTCTAAAGAAAAAGTTAAAATTCTTAAAAAATCTACTTATTACAAATGGCCAAATTCAGATTATAGTGGTTGGAATGATTATTCAATTAAAGTAGAAAAAGATGTAATAGATTATTCTAAAAAAATTATAAATAAAACTAGGTTTAGTGAAGATGATTAAAAAAATATTAATTTTTACTTGAAATTAAATTAAGTAATTCATCAATTGTTAGGCAAGACATTGCCATATTAATTATTTCTAATGGAGAATATTTTAGTTCAGGAATATTTGCTTCAAGTACTTTTTCTTTAACATCTTGTTCATTTTGATAATAATTTTCAAGAATATCACAATACATTTGAGTAGTACAATTACTAAGACATAATTTAAGATCAAAACGTCCAGGTCTTAGTAGCGCAGGATTTATTTTATCAGGATTATTTGTTGTTGCAATAATAACACGGTCTTCAGCAGATTCTAATCCATCTAGCTTTTGTAATAAATAAGCAATATTAATATTAGAGCTAGCTGCATTTTTATTAGATTTAACCATTTCAAGAATTTGTTTTCGTTCATCACCTTCAGCAGCTAAAAGTAGCGATCCCCAATCAGGTTTATCAGATTGAATTGGTTCGTTACCAAGTGCATCTAAAATACAATCAAATTCATCAAAAACAAAAATAGTTTCTTTGTATTTTGCAGGATTGAGAACAGTTTCAATTTCTTCTATTTTAGAAATTTCTGAAAAATTAATAATAGTAATACTTCTTGACAAAAAATTTGCAATAGCACTAATAGTTCCAGTTTTACCAGTTCCAGGAGGTCCGTAAAGCAAAATGCCTAATTTATTATCCATTGGAACATGTGAGGGATATAAACTTCCAGACTTAAATTTTTCTAAAATATTAATTAATTCATTTTTTTGAGTATAAAATAGATTGGAAAAAGTTTTTTTAGTACTAATTTTACCAATTGGTTCAAGTTTATTTTTCTTCATCATATAAATACTATTTGTGCTAGTACCTAATTTTTTTAATTTGTTATGTTCTTCAACTATAAATTTGCACAAAAAATCTTTTATATAAAGGTATTCATGATAATTTTTGTAATATACTTGAAAATCTGTACCAATATATAGAGGACAACCATATTTATCATATGCTATTAAATATAGTCCTACATTTTCTTCATTACCAAAATAATGATCATGTGAATTAAAAGATTCACCATAAATACGAAGTTTAGATGTAGTGTCTCTAAGAGCTTTAGAATTGCTTTTTTTAATAAGCTCACCAATAATTTTACTAATATTATCCTCGATATCATCTGAATAAAAATTATCTACATAATATGGATAATGGTCAGAATTAAAATCATTTTTAATTTTTTCTTCCCCCATATCAAATATATATATGTATGGTGCTTTCCAAATATCAAGAGGATGAGAGTTCATCCCATACAGCCAATAAATAACTATATTATATTTTTCTCTCCAACTTAAATACAAGTTATTTAACATTCCAATAATAAAAACTGAGAGAATTGATATAATAGAATTATCAATTATTCTATTACTTGTATTAATCTTTTCAGACAAATATATTGTAACAATTGTTCCTATTTGTTGAATCGCTGTTTCCATGTGAATAAATTTATATACTAGTTTGTTAGTTAATTAGTATATTAATAAATCAATTTTTTCTTTATAAATCTATATATATGAATATAAAACTAACATTAAAACAAATGGAAAATTATTTATCTAAATGCAAGGAACAAAAAGACCCATGTCAGTGCACAATGTTTTTGGATAAAGATATGACATTTTTATATCAATGCAATTCACAACCTCAAACAAATAATTTAGTTAAAGAAATAACAAAACAAATAATAACAAATCCATATGAGATATAAATTAAAATTTATAGCTTGGATTGATTAGATTTGCCCCAAAGAATAATAGATATCCGACCTGTTTGGATTGTTGAATTAATACTATTAATTTGTTCAGGTTTAATTGGTGGAATTCCATGTCTCCAATCAACATTAACTTGTTTACCAAATCCATAAACAGTTCCATTAGATAATGGAAATGATACTCTAGATCTAGTTACTGCATGTTCAAATTCAATTGATCGAGTATAACCAAAAGATACACCAACAGTCAAGTTTTGAGTTGCTGCCTTTTTTGGGTCAATAGCAGCAGCATCAAAATGCATCGGTTTATAATCTCTTAAATCTTCATACAAATTAAATCTAGTCGCTTTAACATCCATTTGAAAGTATTGAGCAATTCGATCAATAATAGAGTTAAATGTAGGACAAGAATCTTTCCATCTTAAATGATCATCTGCAATTAAATGAGTATTACCATGCCACCCTTTCCACAGTTCATTAAGATCTTTACCACAAGTTTCAATCTCTTCAAGTAACTGAGAATATATTAATTGATCCGAACCATCAAATAATCCCTTAAGAATAAAAACATCAGATTCAGTTAGTTCAGGATTTGTTACACTTGGGTCTAGAACTTGAACTTGCATATGAGGAGGTTCATACCAAGGTTCAAAAGTTTCAGTATTAACTTTGATAAGTTTGCGAGGCCTTGATTTATTTTTATTTGGTTTATGAGCCCCTGGATCTGTGTTAGAATTATTAGTTTGAGTATGAACAAATTTACAAGAATCACCATGGGTACATTTACCTTGAACAAAAAATTTACAGATAGGTTTGGACATTTGTTTTTATAAAAATAAATAAATTAGCTAATTCAATTAATCAAATTAATCAATTTTTTATTTAGTTTCAGTTGTAGGTTTTAGCCAAATGATTTTAAATAACTGGGAAAGAAAATTAAGCGAGTCTTTCCCTTCGGGATTGCAACCCAGTTGTATTTGTTGGTCAAGTTTAACCAAATGATCAATAGTTTTAACTGTGGAGAACTTGAACATTTTTGTTAGTTCCTCTCTAATTCTATCCTGACTAACCACATTAAATAGCTTGGTAATTACATCTGGATTTGTTATTGAATTGACTAGCTCCTCGCACATTACAAAGTCTTTGGTAATACAAAATCTTATTCCTCTTAGCACTCTAAGTGGGTCATCTAACATTGTTTTATTTGGATCAATTGGTGTTCTTAAAATCCGAGCTTCCAAGTCTTGTCTTCCTCCACACAAATCAATTATATTACCATCCAAGTCTTCTGCTAATGCATTAACAGTAAAATCTCGTCTAAAAATATCATCTGACAGCGTTCCTGGTACAACATGTGGTTGTCTAGAGTCATTGGGATATCCAAGTTCTTTTCTAGCAAGTACAAAGTCTGCAGTTTGACCTTGGAAACGTGAGTATTTGGATGTGCAAGGAAATTTAGCCCGAATTGTTAACATATGTGGAGTTTCTAAAAAAATTTTAAACCCCTCAGCAATCAATGCTTGTCTCATAAATTCAAACCCAGACTCAATAGTATGATTAGGTTCATCAATAACAAAACAATAATCAATGTCATTGGATTTTTTTCCATCCAATTTATCTCTAACATAACCACCAACAACATATAATTTATATGAGTTCATTTGTTAGTATAATTTAATAAATTAACTTGAGTTTAAATTGCTTTTATTTAAAATCCATATTTTTCTATATACTCATTCATATTTATTGAAGAATTACATGACTGACGGGATTAGTTTAAAATTATCCATTTTAAATTTGATAAATATTTAAATAAATAGTAATAAAATTATTTTTACATTTTTAATAATTTTAGAAAATTAGTATTAATATTTTTAAATATTTTTCTTACTGTTATAAATATGTTAATATCATTATTTAAATAATTAACAAAATCTTGTAATTCATCTGCTTTTTGTTTTTGTTGTGAATATTTTAGATTAAAATTTGGATCTGCTCTACAAACTGAATTATTATTATAATTTGAAATTAAAATATTAATACTAATTGTTTCATCTGATAGTTTTGTAAAAATACTATTTTTAATTTTTTCAACAATTGTCATATATTCAATATAAGTATTAATAAATTCTTTTATTTTCATAATAATATTATTATGAAATGTACAATATTCATCTCTTATTTGATTATTTTTAACAGGATTTATTTTTAGAGAAAAAATAAAATTTTTTGTTGTTTGTAAAAAATTTATTGTACTAATTGTAGTCATTTGATTAAATTTATTAGTATTATATTCATTTCCATAACAATTTTTAATTTGAATAAATTTTAAACTATTAATATTAAAATTATTTAATAGTCTAATACTTTCATCAATTGCATTGGTTAAACTTTCTAAATAATTAATATTTTCTAATGTTAAATTATTATTTGCTTGCTGATTAAACTCTTTTAATTTTTTCATACTTTCTTCAAATGTTAAATTTTTATCTTGATTATTAATCTCTTTTAATTTTTTCATACTTTCTTCAAATGTTAAATTATTATCTTGATTATTAAACTCTTTTATTTTTTCCATAATATTTAGTAAATTAAATTATTTGCTTTAATTAATTTAATTTTGCAATTTTTATTTAAAAATAAACATATATAATAAATGACAAATAAAGAGCAAAAAATAAATTCTGAATTATTTGGAGATTTATCTAATTTATTTTTCCATATATTTAATAAAAATAAACAATTTGATGAAAAAATGTTAAGTAATAAATATATTTGTTTTGTTATAGTTAGAGAATGTATAAAAAATTCTATAAAACTAAATGAAGAACAACTTAATTTTATAAATAGTTTAAATACAGATAGTAAACAGTTAGTAATTAAAGAATTTAATAACTTAGAAGAATTTAATAATTTATTAGATAATAATAAAAAATTGTCTTTATAAATATACTGAATAACTAATATTAATTTATATTATTATATAATTTACAATGAATTTAGATTTTAGTATATTAATACAGTTTGACTTGTTATTAGCTCGTAGTCAAAAAGATCTATTTTATACTTCAGATATTAATGAACTATTATCTAAAGTAGCAATAAAATATTTAGATAAAAAATATTGTTTAGATTGGTTTGTAGATAATAATATATTAATTAATGTAAATGGAGAATATTATTATACAGGAGAAAAGGTAGAAAGATATAAACCATATAGAGGATATCAAAAAATAGTAAAGATAGTTAAGGAAAAAGATGGTTTACCAATAGATTTTGATTTAATAAATTTTAAATTAGAATAAATTTATTATCGAATCATTTATTAATCAAATGATTAAAAAAATATTAATTATATTACTTGGTTTATTAATAATAGTTATGTCTAAAATTATAATATATAGAAGATCATTATATATATTTTCTATTCCAGATGAATATCCATACAATGATTTTATTTTAACAACAAAAACAAAAAATTTTAATTTAATAGATACTTTAGGATGGTATATTCCAGGAACAAATACAAAAAAAATAATTATTTTTTGTCATGGTAATTCTTGGAATATGACTTGGAAAGCCCCACTTTTTAAAAGACTTGTTAACACACTTAAATGTCCAATAATTTGTATTGACTATTTAAGAACTAAAAAAATAAAATTATCTACTTTGTTTGCTAGAACTGACCAATTAGTTAAAGGATTATTAGACAAAGGATTTGATAAATCAAATATTATATTATTTGGAGAATCTTTAGGCTGTTCAATTATACTTAATGTTGCATCTAAATATAAAATTCCAAATGTAATATGTTATATTGGTTTTAGATCAATTCAAGATGTAATTAAAGAAAAAGTACCAATTATTGGTAAATTTGTAAGTTTATTTGTTAATGAATTAGATAATCAATCAATTATTTTGGAAAATAATTTTAATATTACATTAATAAATAGTACAGAAGATGATATAATAAACTTTTCACATATTAAACAAATGTCTGAAGTTACTGGCACAGAACTAATTGAAATTAAAGGTAAACATACAAATGTACATATACCAGATGAAGTTTTATTTAGATTAAAAGAAAAATATGATTTATAAGTTTATTAGTTACGTGAATAAACTAAAGTTTTATATCCATGAGCTTCTGAATGTCCATGGCCATAATCTGGATACTCCTCATGATATACTATAATTTTATCACTTGATTCTGTTCCATAAGTATCTGTAATAAATTTTAAAGCTAATTCTAATGTTTTAAAACTTTTAAATACAATAGAATTTATTTGAACAGAAAAAAACTCCATATTTATAATATATAAATACATTTTATATTATAATATTTTTGCTACAACTCACACTAACTGTTCCTAAAATATTTGTTGGCTTAACATTGGATATATAGGCCCAAGTAATATCAAGATTTTTAACAGATGCATACTTTGAAACTTGCTTGCATAAAACAGCTCCTTGAGTTACTATTGACTGGATAGTTTTTTTATCTAATTTATCTAAATGTGATATCCGTGCAATCACATGAGCTGATGAATAGGAACTTACATGAAACCAAATATCAGTTGGTTCTGCCTGTTCAATAATATTAAAATTATCTTGAGCATTAGACCCAATCCAATAAGTAATCTCAGTAGAAAGTTTAGGTATATAAATTTCTTTTGTTTTCATTTTTATAATTAACTAATTAATTTAATTTCAACAAATTTAATAAAACAATTTTTTTACATGCACCAAGAAAAAATTGAAAAAATATATTTATCAAAGGAATAATACTATAGTGAGTGGGTTACAATTAAAAAAAAATTAGACCCATTATTTTTTTCATAGTGGCTGTAACATATGAAGAAACTTTTGCCCCTGGTTGGATTGATTCCAATCTACAATCATTTTCCGATAATTCGGACTCGAATTCTGATATTTTTATTAGTTTAGATAGATTTAGTGAGTTAGATAAATTTAGTGAGTTGGATGAATTAAATGATATAGTCCTAACCCCACAAGTTTATACAACTTTTAACCAAGTAAAATTCGGTAATATTTCTGTGTCCGAGTATAGTCTTGGTAATATTATTTTTAGAATAGATTTAATTCTAAAAAGGACTAATATATCATATCAGTTTAGTCCCAGTGAATTCAAATGGGAATGTTATATGTTTTCAATGGGAAGATACTGTAAATTCCAAATTAAAATATTTGTTGATACAAGATGTGAAGAACATGTATATTTGATTGATATAAATAAAACTCATGATCCGAGTTTTATTTATAGATCTTTTCTAACTAAATTTAACAAATATTTTAAATCAATCGAATCAATACCCAAGTTAATCAAAACAGTTGATTGTAACTTGGTTACTGCGATTACTGATAATCTAGAACCAATATATAAAATGAGTATAGATGAAATGTCTGGAACAAGATCTAAAACTGACTCATTGGATTCAATTGATTTTTTACTTGAAATTTTAGAGTATAGTTCACTACATCAATATGCAATTAATTCAGGAATTCATTATAAATTGTGTTATCTACTTATGGAATTAGAATATGATCTAACACCTAGATACGAATTAGTTGATACAATTTTATACATGTGTTGGTTGTTGTCAATGGGTTGGGCTGGGCGATCAGCATTAGCTAAATGTAGTTTTTTGATCGAGTTTTTAAATAAAAAAATTCATCAAGATTTAAATTCATTTGAAATATATACCTTAGAACTAGCTCAGTTAATTATGAACAATTTAGAAGTTATAAGAAGTGATTAACTTGGCAATTTGATCTAAATAATCAAAAGTAGGATCTGACATTTGAGTTTTAATTTGTTCTAACTCATAATTTAATTTATTTAATGTAAAATCATCAATTGGTTTAGTTAATTTGCAGGAAATTTTTACACCCCCACATTCTAGCTCTTCATATTGTTCCCCAGACTTTAAACTATTTGCAGTAACAAATAATGGGATTGGATGGGATAGGGCATTAGATAGTGATTTTTCACAATCAGCTTTAGCTATTTCTTGTATATACCGAAAAAAATTATTTCCAATCATATAATTTAAACATCCAACACAAAAACCCAAATTACTTGAATTTTTAGGATTAGTTAACTGATTGGTTGAATCAATTGAATCATAACATATAGTACACTCCATTTAGTTTTCTTAAAATAAAATATAATTTAATCTAATAATAAAAAAATTCAATTATTTATATAGTTTAATTAAACCATCAATTAACAACTTTATTTTACATAGCTATTAATCCAAACACCATTTATTAACAGCTTTATTTTATGATTATTACAAAAATCTATTAATTTTTTATATTCAATTTCTTTAGCTTCATTAATATCAAAAATTAAATTATTAGTAAAAAACCATTGTATTGAATTTGTTGTCAATAATAAAATTTCTTTAACACCTAATTCTATCAATGATTCTATTCTAATACTAATATTTTTAATTTTATGATCAAATACAAAGGTTTTTTTATTTACATATACAGGTACTGCATCATTCATTAAATTATTTCCTCTAAATCCAAATAATACAAACTGATTACTATTTTTTAATTTAACTATTTCATTATTAAGTGCATTAATTTTTTCATTATATATCTCGTTTAATTTAGAATTTGTATTAACTAATTTATAATTATCTTGTTCAAGTTTTTTAATTTGATCTGAAAGTTCATTAATTTGATCTGAAAATTTTTCTTCAAGTAAAGCAAGACGAGAATTTATATTAAAAAATGATTCCATAAGATTAAATAAATCTAATTGCAATACAATTTAATAATAAAAAAATTCAATTATTTTGCAATCCAATCTCTTAGTGATTTACCTTGATATTGATCTGAACCATCAAGTAACACATTTATATTATGTTTGTCACAAAACTCGAATATTTTTTTAACTTGTAACCAATTTATATAATTACTATCACCAATACTAAATTTACTATTTATTTCATCATAAAAGGTAAATTTAAACCTTTGAGGCAAATTAAGTTCTTTAATATCAAATGCCAATAAAGATTCTAAAATTATAGTTGTATTGTGTATGTGATAATCCAAATTAAAACATTTTTTAGTTGAAAATATTGGAACAAAACCACTTGCATCTCTTCCTACTGGGCGTTCAAACCCAATTAAAACCAAAGGATTTTTATCTTCAATGTCTTGTTTTACTTGAACAATTTGATTTGTTAATTTAGTTTCTAGCCCATTATTCATTTCTTTAAGTTGTCTTGTTTGACTGAATAGTTTACTTTCTAAATCTTCTGTATATTCAACTGTTCTTTGATATTTGACTTTAAATTCATCCAATTGATTAGTTAACTTTGCTTGTTGCAGTTCTGTGTTAGATTTAAGCTGTTTTAATTCATTAGTTAACTTTGATTTTTGCTCTTCTGTACTAGATTCAAGTTGTTCTAATTTATTAGTTAATTTAAAATCTGCACTGCCAAGTTCTTTAATCCATTGGGTAAATTTCCTTTCTAAATCTTCTGTAAACTCAACTGTTCTTTGATATTTAGATCTAAATAGATTAAATTCATTTAATTGATTAGTAAATTTAGAGTCAAGTTCTAAATTTGCTCGTGCCAATTTAAGATTTGTTTCTTCTAATTGTTTAATACGATCAATAAATTTAGTTTCTTGTGCAGCTAGTTTTTTATTAAACTGATCTGCAAGTAACACAAAACGCATATCCATATCATAAATTGTTTCCATGAGATTTTAATTTAATATAATTATATTAAATTAAATCCAATATCTAAAAAATTCAATTATTTAGTATTTTTACATGGTACTTGCCTCACATGAAACACGATGTGATAAATAAGTTAAATGATCTTCTGTATTGGTTTGATACAATGCATATTGTGATGAACACTTGGGATCTTCGCAGTTAGTTTGATCACATAAATTTAATTTACCATTTACATCTTCAAAAATTTCTCTACATGAATGGGCATAGTCAAAACCTTCAATTGGCGGCACATGAGGGACCATATCTTTATTATGGGTTGTTCTGAATAAATTGGGAATTTTTTGATTGGTAAATCTTGCATATAACCCATTCCCAACTCTAGGTTGTCCATAATTATACATTTGAACTTGATAACCTACTTTAACTAATTCCATTCCTAGTAGCTGAGAGCAAGATGCACCATAAGAATGCCCTGTCACAAGTATTTGATATTCTGGAAATCGCTTTTTAAGTACTCCAACTGTGTCAATAGTTTTGTTTGTTACACCAAGAG
>JACCDY010453209.1_pt1 | contig 28750 bp, 25 predicted proteins | sample 7446391 | NCBI WGS metagenome assembly JACCDY01 (sample SAMN15323451, study PRJNA562643) | freshwater metagenome | isolation source: river surface water | place: USA:Blue River Watershed | collected 2017-08-18 | reverse complement strand
TGACTGCTATCGGCATCATGTTGCTCATTGCAGCAGCCGGAAAATCTGCGCAATTCCCATTGCAGGCATGGCTTGGCGATGCGATGGCGGGCCCAACACCGGTCTCTGCACTTATCCACGCAGCAACAATGGTTACAGCTGGCGTTTATCTCATTGTTCGATCTAACTTCATCTTTGATGCGGCTCCAACTGCGCAACTTCTAGTGGTAATTGTCGGAGCTATAACTCTGATCTTTGGTGCGATTGTTGGTACTGCAAAAGATGACATCAAGAAGGCGCTTGCCGCTTCTACGATGTCTCAGATTGGTTACATGATTCTCGGTGCGGGCCTTGGACCAGCTGGTTACGCATTTGCCATCATGCACCTTCTGACACACGGATTCTTCAAGGCGGGCATGTTCTTGGGTGCAGGATCTGTAATGCACGGAATGAATGATGAAGTAAATATGCGCCGCTACGGAGCACTTCGTAAATTTATGCCGATTACCTTTATTACCTTTGGTCTTGGCTACTTAGCAATTATCGGTGTTCCACCATTTGCTGGTTTCTACTCAAAAGATTTAATCATCGAGACAGCATTTAATGCAGGTGGCTTCAAGGGAATTCTCCTTGGATCCACTGCTCTATTAGGCGCAGTAATTACCGCGTTCTATATGACTCGCGTAATGGTTCTTACCTTTACATCGCCTAAGCGCTGGGAAGAAGACCAGCATCCACACGAGTCTCCAATTCTTATGTGGATTCCGATGGCCATCCTTGCAATTGGCTCTGTAACTACCGGATTCCTCTTTACTAGGGGAGATGCACTTGCGAATTGGCTCAACCCAGTATTCGGAGAACATGGCGAGCATCATGAAGAGCATCTCTTCGAGCCAATTGTGGTCTCTGCTATGGCAGTCACCGCGGTTCTCATTGGAGTCGGAATTGCTCTAGCTAAGTATCAGTTCTCGGATGTTGATGCCGAAGCTCCACAGAACGTCTCTATCTTTACACGTATAGCTCGCAAGGATCTTATGCAGGATTCAGTTAACGAATCACTCTTTATGCGTCCCGGACAAGCGCTTACTCGTCTCTTGGTCAAGACAGATGAGAATGTAGTTGATGGCGCAGTACGCCTCGTCGGTCGTACCGCAGTCGGTGCAGGTAGTGAATTGCGAAAGACCCAGACTGGCTTTGCGCGTAGCTATGCAGCGTTGATTCTTATCGGTGCGATCGCTCTGATTGCTGGAATTTGGGTGGTCACACAATGAACTCACTAAACACAATGATGTTGCTTCCAATTCTCGGAACACTTCTGATCGCTGTTATCCCAACGGAGCAAACTCTTCGCATCAAGCAGGCAGCTCTGGCGACAACACTTCTCGTTGCAATTACAGGAATTCTCACCTGGCTTAACTTCGACTCAGCAAATACTGATTTCCAATTTGCCCAATCCGTCGAGTGGATTCCTTCATTTGGAATTAATTACGCAGTGGGAGTCGATGGGCTCTCGTTAGTTCTGATTTTAATGTCAGTTCTTCTGACTCCAATTGTGGTTCTAGCTGGTTGGAATGAATCTGAAGCTGGCCGCTGGTCTGCCAAAGTCTTCTACATTCTTATCCTCGTCCTTGAAACGATGATGATTGGTGTCTTTGCTGCAACCGATGTATTCCTCTTCTACGTAATCTTCGAAGCGATGCTTATTCCGGTCTATTTCCTTATTGGTGGATATGGAAGCGGCGAGCGTGCAGCAGCAGCTGTGAAGTTCTTGCTCTACAGCCTCTTTGGTGGACTTTTGATGCTGGCATCAATTATTGGTCTCTATGTAATCTCAGGGGATAACGGCGGACATACTTTCGACATCACAAAGTTATCTGAGATGCATAACTACATGAGTTCAACTACTCAGAACCTGCTCTTCCTTGGATTCTTTATCGCCTTTGCGATTAAAGCACCGCTCTGGCCGCTGCACACCTGGCTTCCGGATGCTGCAGCTTCCGCAACTCCAGGTACATCGGTATTGCTCTTGGGTGTTCTCGATAAAGTCGGAACATTTGGAATGATTCGTTTCTGCTTGACTCTCTTTCCAGATGCAAGCAAGACATTTACTCCGCTCATCATCACTCTTGCAGTTATCTCAATTCTCTACGGCGCATTCCTTGCAATTGGAGCCAAAGATGTAAAGAGGCTGATTGCATATACATCAATCTCTCACTTTGGATTCATCACCATGGGAGTCTTCGCGATGACTACACAAGGCCATAGCGGTGCGACTCTCTACATGTTTAACCATGGCTTCTCAACTGCGGCGCTCTTTATCGTTGCCGGTTGGATGGCTTCTCGTCGTGGATCATCAACAATTTCAGATTTCGGTGGATTGCAACGAGTAACACCGGTAATGGCATGGTCATTCTTTATCGCAGGAATGTCATCGCTTGCCCTTCCTGGACTATCTAGCTTCGTCAGTGAATTCTTAGTGCTAGTTGGAACATTTACTCGCTATCCAGTTGCGGCAGTTCTGGCAACTTTCGGAATTGTTCTAGCAGCGCTCTATATCTTGATTCCGGTTCAGAAAGCTCTGCATGGACCAGTAACGCCAGGCAATGAGAACCTTCCAGATCTCAACCTTCGCGAAAAGGTTGCGATAGCACCAGTGATCTCCGTGATCATTGCACTTGGTTTCTATCCAACGCCTTTACTTAATGTCATTAATCCAGCATCAGCTCATGTACTTGAGGTGCAGGGATTTACAGATCCAACTCCTTCAGAGAGCGCAGGTAAGTAAGTGGAATTTACATCGCCATATCTAAACTACGCACAGCTCGCGCCAATTCTGATTGTTCTAGCCGGCGCTCTTATTGGAGTCCTTATCGAGGCATTCGCATCTCGCGCAGCACGCCACTCATCACAGCTATTCATCTCTATCTTCTCGCTTGTGGCTTCATTCGGTGCCCTCATGATGGTTCGAAATGAATCTTCAACTGATGCAGCGATGGGATCAGTTGCATTTGATGGAGCTGGCGTTCTGCTTCAAGCAGCAGTTCTTATCATTGCGATGCTCTCCATCTTCTTGATTTCAGATCAAGAGAACTTCACTCCTGTTGCTGCTGCAGTTCCGGGATCAGAGGAAGAGAAGCACGCCCTTCAAGCAGATATTCGTGTAACTGAAGTATTTCCACTTACTCTCTTTGCGGTTGCTGGAATGCTCTTATTCCCAGTTGCGACAGATCTGATAACACTCTTTGTAGCGCTAGAAGTTCTTTCTCTCCCACTCTATTTGATGGCTGGCCTCTCACGCCGCCGCCGTCTGGCATCACAAGAAGCAGCGCTTAAGTACTTCTTATTGGGTGCATTCTCATCAGCCTTCTTCCTTCTTGGAATCGCTTATCTCTACGGATATTCAGGTTCAATCACTCTCGCAGGAATTCAAGAGAGCGTCATTGGTGGCTCTGGTAACGATGTCTTCCTCTTGATCGGAATCGCCTTCCTCTCAATCGGACTTCTCTTTAAAGTTGGCGCAGTTCCATTCCATGCCTGGTCACCTGATGTGTATCAAGGCTCACCAACTGCAATCACTGGCTTTATGGCAGCTGCAACAAAGGTCGCAGCTTTCGGCGCCATCCTTCGCATCTTCTATGTCGCCTTCGCAAATGCTGAATGGCAGTGGAAGCCGGCTCTCGTCATCATCTCAATTATTACGATGGTATTTGGCTCTGTTGTTGCAATTACACAACGCGATGTAAAGCGCATGCTTGCTTACTCATCGATTGCACATGCAGGTTTCTTGCTTGCAGGTGTCATCGCCTTGAGCAAGTCTGGACTTGAATCCTCAATCTTCTATCTCTTCGCATATGGGGTAGCAACAGTTGGAACTTTCGGTATCGTCTCGTTGATTCGCGACTCATCTGGCGAAGTCGGTGACCTCAATCGCTGGAGCGGTCTCGGTAAGCGTTCACCACTCCTTGCATCGACATTTGCCTTCTTCTTACTTGCCTTCGCCGGTATCCCATTAACTTCGGGCTTTATCGGAAAGTTCTCAATCTTTTCAGCGGCATATGAATCAGGAAATACCTCGATCCTTATCGCTGGAGTTCTCTCATCTGCTGTTGCAGCCTTCTTCTACATTCGCGTAATTGTTCTGATGTTCTTTAAGGATCCAGTAGAAGATGGCACGAGCGTTCTTATTCCATCAGCTCTCACAACCATCACAATCACAATCTCTGCTGTGATTACTTTGATTCTCGGAGTCTTCCCAGCGCCACTGATTGACTTCATCGCTTCCACTGCATTCTTCATTCGCTAATGTCATCACTCGGCATCCCGGGGATAGCACCGGCACTTGAAGCAGAGCTCAAGGAGAGCATGCAGAAGGTCGAGAGCCTGCTCTTTAGCCATATCCAAGGCGATTACCCGCTTGTGGAAGAGACTTCACGCCATCTCGTTGCAGCTGGCGGCAAGCGCCTACGCCCACTGCTCACGATCCTTGCATCCCACTACGGCGATAAGAATAAGTTTGGAATTATTGAATCAGCAGTTGTCTGCGAGTTAACCCATGTAGCAACTCTCTATCACGATGATGTTATGGATGAAGCGCCGCTTCGCCGCGGGGTAGAAAGTGCAAATAATCGCTGGGGCAATACCGTTGCAATCCTTACTGGCGATTACCTCTTTGCAAAAGTTTCAGCGCTTCTTGCTGATATCGGACCCGAAGCGGTTCGCCTACAGGCATCTACCTTTGAACGCCTTGTCATTGGGCAGATCATGGAGACACAGGGGCCACAAAATGGTGAAGAGCCACTAGAGCACTATCTACAGGTTGTCGCTGATAAAACTGGATCGCTGATTGCTGCAAGTGCAAGATTTGGTGCAATGGTCAGTGGAGCGCCGACAGAGATTAAAGAGACACTCACTGTATTCGGTGAAAAAATCGGCGTAGCTTTTCAATTAGCCGATGACATCATTGATATTGCCAGCGAATCCCACGAATCAGGAAAGACTCCGGGCACTGATCTCCGTGAAGGTGTCCCAACCCTTGTCACGCTTAACGTGATGAATTCAAAGAGTCCACAGGATCGCGAGTTAATCGAACTTTTAAAGGCTCCAATTAAGGATGAAGCAACCGTTGCACAGGTGTTAAGAACTTTACGTACTCATGATGCGTTAGGACAATCTCGCGAACAACTTAATGAAGTTGCCAGAGATGCAAGAATCGCACTTGGACCGCTGCCGGTAAATGATGTTACGGGTGCGCTATTTTCCTTGTGCGATGCCATTATCGACCGCACGGCTTGATCTCACTAGATCTACAGCAAGGGCGATAAGAGCCAACCAAATCACCACAAACCCAACCCAGCGGGCCGCTGGCATATCTTCATGGCGAATCCAGACTCCGATCGAGAATTGAATTGTCGGAGTTATGTACTGCAATAAACCGATGGTGCTGTAAGGAAGTCGTGTTGTAGAGCCATTGAAGAGCAGTAAAGGAATTGCTGTGACCGCACCAGCGCTGATGAGAAGAATTGTTAATCCAGGACTCTGCCCAAATTGTCCGGTGCCCTGGTTACCTAGGTAAATCAGGTATCCCACATAAGGAATGAGCGAGATCAAGGTTTCGATTGCCAGCCCATCAAGTGCGCCTAAATCGAGCTTCTTCTTCACCAATCCATAAGTGCCCCACGAAAGCGCAAGTGAGATTGCAACCCAGGGGAGTCTGCCGTAATCAAAGGTAAGAATGGCAACTCCAATAGCGGCTATTCCCACTGCGAGCCATTGCAAAGGTCGCATCTTTTCGCGGAGCAATAAAACTCCAAATGCAATGATGATGAGCGGGTTGATGTAGTAACCAAGGGCAGCCTCAACAACGTGGCCATTATTTGTAGCCCAGATATATGTTAGCCAATTGATTGAAACCAAAATCGTTGTCAGAAATAGGCCAGCCATAATCTTTGGCTTCTTAACAATCGCAATCATCGAGTGCAATTGCTTAGATAGCGCAAGAACAATCAGACAGAAGACAAGGGTCCAAACAGCCCGATGCGAAACAATTTCTAATGGGCTTGCTGGTTGTAGCAGCGGCCAATAGAGAGGGAAGAGTCCCCACAGAACATAGGAGCCGACTCCGAAGAGCAGTCCTAGTGAATGCTCGCTTCGCTTACTCGTCACTTAGCGGAAGTTAACAAATTGAACGGCAAATTCGAATTTGCCATTTTTAATCTGCTCAATAGCTTCTTGTAGATCATCACGACTCTTTGAGGTCACGCGAAGTTCATCCCCTTGGATTTGAGTCTTGATTGATTTTGGGCCTTCATCACGCAAGAACTTAGCAATCTTCTTTGCATTCTCTGTTGAGATTCCCTCTTTAAGAGTTGAAGCAATCTTGTAAATCTTTCCGGAAAGTTGTGGCTCACCTGCATCCAGATGCTTCAGTGATACTCCGCGCTTAATCATCTTATCTTTGACGACATCAAGGGTCGCCTTTGCACGCTCTTCGGTATCTGCCTCGATAGCTAACTTGTCGCCTGAGAGTTCAATCTTCGCGCCAGTGTTCTTAAAGTCAAAGCGAGTATCAATCTCGCGAATAGCCTGGTTAATGGCGTTATCTAGCTCCATACGGTCGATCTTTGAGACTACGTCAAAACTGCTATCAGCCATCTCTTTAGGCCCTCCTGTGGTTAACTCCGGTGATTTTCAAAGTTCAAGCGCCTAAGGTATCGTTTGCCGCTCGCACTACCAAAGCGCCGCAACACTTGTACGACCCTGGCGGGTTGCCCGAGCGGCCAATGGGAGGGGACTGTAAATCCCCCGGCTCTGCCTTCGAAGGTTCAAATCCTTCACCCGCCACCAAACAGTTGAATTAAGTCAGGCGTATTAATCCGGCTCACAAGGTGGCATTTGTGATGTTTATACTCATTCTGTGAAAAGCCTTAAGGTGCATTCTCGTGCCCGAATTGCAATAACGACATCTTTTGTGATTAACGGAGCTACAGTCGGTGCATTCTACGCACGTATTCCAGATTTTAAATTGAAACTTGGGGTATCAAACAGCGCACTAGGTTTTGCGCTGTTATGCATAGCCCTAGGAGTGCTCATAGGGCTTGGATTTTCAGGCCGACAATCTGCAAAGAGTGGAAGTGCAGTTGTGGCTTACAGGGCTACGTACGCCTTGGGTATATCGCTATTGGTAGTAGGTCCCGTCTTTAACTTTCAAGTTCTATGTGCCAGCTTTATCGTTTTTGGGATTTGCCTTTCAACACAAGATGTTGCGATGAATGCTCACGCTATTGTTTTAGAGCAGGAAGCTAAAAAACGCTATATGAGCAACTTTCATGCGATGTTTTCTGTGGGCACTTTGTCTGGTGGCGTCATTGGTGGAATTTTAGCTCAGCATAACGTAACAATAATGCAGCAATGCCTCCTTTTCGCTGTTCTAATTTGGTTTGCAAATTTTGCGGTTCGAAAGATGTTCTTATCGCCAGAATTAGATAAGCACGTGGTTGAAGAAAAGAGAAAGCTTCAAAAACCAAAGATATTCTTAGTCATTGGACTTTTGGGCGCCTGCGCAGCGGTCGGGGAAGGAGCCGCAGGTGATTGGGGAGCAGTTCTTGCTCGAGATACATTTAATGCCACACCATTTATTTCTACGCTTCCATATATTTGCTTCTCTGCAGCAATGGTAATTGGACGTTTATTTGGAGATCATCTTGCAAACAAGTTTGGCCCCCTCAGGTTGATAGTTGGTGGTGGCATCATTGCCGGTATTGGACTCAGCAGCGGACTAATTGTTGGAGGGATGCCCGGGGTAATTTTTGCTTGGTTTGTCACCGGAATTGGACTGTCCACCGTTATTCCAATGATGTTCTCGCAGGCTGGGGAAATTGCTAAAAATAGATTTAAGGGGCAGTTTGCAGCCTCTGAAGGTGTGGCTATGGTCTCGGGAATCGCTTACTTCGGATTCCTGGTCGGACCCCCATCCTTGGGGTTTTTGGGGGATGCGATCGGCATACGATGGGCGCTTATGGTCCCTGCGGTGCTTGCCATGGTCATGGCTCTGGGATCAAGGCGGGTCCTAGGAGCCAAGTAGTCAAGCAAGAATTTGGACCAACTCTTACCCAGGTAAGCGCATTTAAGCCTTGCACCAGGGCTATAACGGTTTGATAACAATCGCAATCCACTCTTCCCAGGACCCAACTAGGTGTGGTTTATTTAGCGCAGTTAATTTTTGTATCGATACAAAAAATGGGGGGGGTAACGGGCCGATGGGCAATTCAATCACCCTTCAAGACATAGCTGAAAATGCCGGGGTCTCAAAGTCCACCGTATCCTTTGTAATGCAAGGCAGTCCATTAGTTGCAGAAGCCACTCGAAAAAAAGTGCAAGAGTCTGCTCAAAAACTTGGTTATGTTTACAACCGCGCTGCGGCGAGTCTCCGCAGCAGACAGACCGGAAATCTTGGATTTATTGTTAGTAGCGTAAGCAACCCATTCTTTGCTGAGTTAACAGATGGGGTTGAACAATTTCTCGGTACAGAGGCAAAGTCAGTTTTTGTCGGTCAGCATTCCGAGAACTTAGTTTCACAAGAGCGACTAATTAATTCCATGCTTGAGTCAAGAGTAGACGGATTGATTATTGTGCCAGCTTACGGGACTACAGCTAAGGAAATCTCTCGAATCCTGACTTTAAACATCCCTACGATCATTTTGACCCGCCGAATCATGAATACAAAACTTCATTATATTGGCTCTGATACTTCAGGCGGTGCGCATAAAGCTGTTCTGCATCTTCTTGAACATAAGCGAAAGAATGTATTTCTTATTGGTGGACGAGTAGGAAGTCCAGCGCACGAAGAACGCGTCATTGGATTGACTAAGGCAATGAAAGAAACTGAAATTTCTGGAGCAAAATTTCAGGTAATCGGAGGCTCTGCAACCCGTCAAGCAGGATTTGATGCCGCTAAAGAACTTATTTCCAAGGGCATAAATAATCTGGGGATACTTGCATATAACGACATTGTAGCCTCAGGAATTTTGGCAGCTTTTCGAGAAAGTAAGTACAAAGTCGGACGAGATCTATCAGTGATCGGAATCGATGATATTGAATCTTCGAGATTTGAATCACCTGCACTAACAACCATTCAAGTTAACGTGTCTGAGCTTGGACGCGTAGCTGCTGAATCATTACTGAAGTTGGTAGGTGGGGAATCAAAAATTAAGAAAGAAGTTTACTTGAAAAATAAACTCATCATCCGTGAAAGCTGTGGATGCACTCCTAGGAAGAAGGTTGCATAATGAAGTGGTCACTTATCGGCGCCAGTGATATCGCGGCAACACGTCTAATCCCTGCTATGCGCGAATTAGGGCATGAGGTTTACGGTGTTATGAGTTCTAGCGCAGAACGTGCGCAGAGCTATGCCGCCGAAAACAAAATTTCCAACTTCACGACGGATCTGAATGAAGCAGTGAACTGGCCTGTAGATGCAGTTTATGTAAGTACAACAAATGAGCTTCACGCAGAGCAAGCAATTGCTGCAGCCCGCGCAAAAAAGCACGTTTTGTGTGAGAAACCCCTTGCAATGGATATTTCAACTGCAATGAAAATGGTTGATGCTGCGGCGGAATGTGGTGTGGTTTTTGCGACGAACCATCACTTACGTTGTTCTGGCACGCATCGCAAGATTCGAGACATCATCGCTGCAGGAAAAATTGGAACCGTCTTTTCGGCTCGGATCAATCATGCTGTATCACTTCCAGAACGTCTCCGCGGGTGGCGTTTAGATTCTGCTGCAAAAGGCGCGGGTGTAGTTTTTGACATTGTTGTTCATGATGTTGACACCATCCGTGCCGCACTTGGGGCTGAAGTATCTGAAGCGACGGCTCTAGTTTCTACCCAGTCCCTTGGTCAAAACGGCATTGAGGATACTTCAATGTGCATTTTCCGAATGAGCAATGGTGTGTTGGTATCGACACACGAATCTTTTGTCGTCCCTTATGGAGTCACTTCATTTGAAATTAATGGAAGTGCTGGAAGTATCATCGCTACCGGGGTAATGGGGCAAGACCCTGTAGGAGAACTCCGGCTTCGGACTGCGTCTGGAGATGAAATCATCGAGCCTGATGATCGCGAGAATCTCTATATCTACTCATTGCGTAAGTTTGAAGCTGCAGCTAGTGGCAAAGGTTCACCAGCTGCGAATGGCAGAGATGGGATTGCCTCTCTTGCTGGCGCGGTGGCAGTGCTTGAATCTGTTAAGCAGGGGAAAACAATCAACGTTGAAGCATTAATCGATGGTGCTAAACAATGACCAAATCTGTGACATCAAGAGCAGGACTAAAGGTCCCAGTTTTGAGCGGAGAATCTGCGGCAAAACTTGTTGAGGATGGAGCAATCGTTACTATCTCCTCCTCATCCGCTCTCGGTTGCCCTGACTTTGTACTTAAAGCAATTGGAGAGAGATTCGATAAGGAATCTTCTCCAAAAAATATTACGGCTATAAGTCCAATTGCCGCGGGTGATATGTACGGGGTTAAGGGAATTGACCATATTTCCAAGAAAGGTCTACTTTCCAAAATTATTGCCGGGTCTTACCCAAGCGGTCCTTCTTCCTTTGACCCCCCTCTCATCCGTCAGATGATTGCCAATGAAGAGATAGATGCGTATAACCTTCCAAGTGGTGTGATTTTCCAAATGCACCGAGCAGGAGCCTCTAGACAGCCGGGCGTTTTTAGCAAAGTTGGAATGGATACATTTATTGATCCTCGAATTTCTGGCGGAGCTCTCAACAAAAAGACACCCAAAGATTTTGTAAAGGTTGAAGATTTTGAAGGCGAAGAATGGTTGTTTTATCCAGGATTGACACCCGATGTTGCAATTATTCGCGCCACTACCGCGGATGAACACGGCAATCTCACTTATGAGCACGAAGCATCCCCCCTAGGAGCGCTCGATCAAGCTTATGCAGTTCATAATCATGGCGGAATCGTCATTGCGCAGGTGAAGCGAGTCGTAGCAGCAGGAGCTTTGGATCCAAAACATGTACGTGTCCCAGGAATTCTAATTGATGCAATAGTTGTTGACCCAGAACAGATGCAAACAACAATGACAAAGTACGAACCTTCACTATCTGGTGAAAAGTACGAAGGTGACGGCGATGAAGTAGCACTTGAGTATTCGCTCGAAACAATAATTGCGCGCAGGGCAGCTCAAGAGCTCGAGCAAGGATGGATCGTAAATCTTGGTTTTGGAATATCTGCTGTGGTTCCCCGTGTTTTAAGCGAGAAATCGAATCAACTAGATGTCACTTGGGTAATTGAGCAAGGCGCTGTTGGCGGAACTCCGGTAACTGGATTTGCGTTTGGATGTTCACACAATCCCGATGCGCTCATGCAGAGCAGTGATCAATTCACCCTGTTGCAAGGCGGGGGGTTCAATGCAGCGATGCTTAGCTTCCTTGAGGTTGATGTTGATGGAAATGTAAACGTTTCTGATCTACCTGGACGCACTCACGTAACAGCAGGCGTTGGTGGGTTTGCAGATATCACTTCAAGCGCGCCGTTTATTATTTTTAGTGGCTATTTCACTGCGGGGAAAAAGGAAATAGAGATATCAAATAGCGGCCTCAAGATAAAGAGTGATGGCTCGATTGCAAAGTTCGTTCCAAAAGTTTCTCAAATCACCTTTAGTGGTCAGCGAGCGCTCAAGAATGGGCAAAAGGTTTACTACATAACAGAACGATGCGTTATTGAACTTCGAAAAGAAGGCCTAACTGTTATCGAGATTGCACCGGGAGTAGACCTGCAGAAAGATATCCTCGATAAATCGGAAATTTCTCTCATTGTCGCTCAAGATCTAAAGACGACTGACTCATCTGTATTTGAGAATCCCGAGGTTTTGGTATGAGTTCTCAAGTAATTCTGACTATCTCTGAAAACATTGCAACTATTACTCTGAATCGTCCAGAGAAGCGAAATAGCATCACTCCTGAAATGATGGCAGAGCTGGATTTAATCTGTTCAACGCTTGAAACAAATAGTGATATTCGATTTGTAGTCGTAACTGGAGCGGGAGAAAAGGCATTTAGCACGGGAGCGGATCTAAAGAGTTTCGCTTCACATGATCGCGACTCTGCACGTAAAAACTGGATTCCTTCGGGTCACCGCATCTACAGACGTCTTGCACAACTGCCGCAGATCACAATCGCTCTTATAAATGGAGATGCACTTGGTGGCGGACTTGAGCTCGTACTTGCTTGCGATCTCAAGATAGCTGTGGATACTGCTCGCATTGGCTTACCGGAAGTTGGAATTGGAACGCTTCCAGGGTGGGGTGGTACGGGTCGACTTGTTGATGCAATCGGTGTCTCTCGAACCAAGTATCTTGTCCTAAGTGGCCAAATAATCGAAGCTGAGACTGCTCACAAATGGGGACTGCTGCATCAAATTTGCTCAGCGGCAGATCTAGATAGCGGATTAAGCACACTTCTTTCTCAACTTGGGAAGGTTGCTCCAGTAGCGCAACAAATTGGCAAGCAGTTGATGTCAGCTTTTGAGAGCAAAACTAATGCAGAAGTCCTCGAGGCCATCGGGGGAGCACTAACAGTTACTACAGAAGATCTAGCTGAAGGAATTAAGTCTTTCAGTGAAAAACGTCCACCGAAATTCCAGGGAAAGTGAACCAATGACCACAGAAATTAAGCAAATTGACTTCAAGATGACAATAGATGGAAAGTCAGTTGAGGCAGCATCTGGTAAACGTTTTGAGCGCATGAGCCCAGGACATGATGTAGTCGTTGGAACGTATCCAAATGGCGAAGTTAGTGACGTTGATCTTGCAATTTCGGCAGCCCGTAAAGCTTTTGATAAAGGATCCTGGCCACGAACAAGTGGCGCTATCCGTGCACGTGCACTACGTAAGGTCGCAGAGTTCATCGAACGCGACCTCGAGATTTTATCCCGCATTGAGGCCCTCGAGAGTGGCAAGCCAATTTCTCAGGCTCGTGGCGAGGTCGCTGCAACAGCAGAGATTTGGTACTACGCGGCAACGCTTGCGCAGCATTCTTATGGAGATTCACATAATGCGCTGGGTGAGGATTACCTTGGACTGATTCTTCGTGAACCAATTGGTGTAGTCGGAATCATTACGCCTTGGAACTTCCCACTCCTCATTGTTAGTCAAAAACTTCCATTCGCATTAGCGGTTGGTTGCACTGCAGTCGTGAAACCAAGTCAATTAACCCCAGGGACAACTTTGATGTTGGGGCAGTACTGCAAAGATGCTGGAATTCCGGATGGTGTTGTAAACATTGTGTCTGGAAAAGGTTCCGTGGGAGCACGTATTGCCGAGCATAAAGATGTGGATATGGTCACTTTTACCGGCTCAACCGAAGTTGGTAAGAAGGTAATGGCCGCCGCCGCCGGAACTTTGAAGAAGGTTGGGCTTGAACTCGGTGGTAAGAACCCACAAATCATCATGGCAGACGCAGATCTCGAGACTGCAGCAGATGCTGTTGTCTTCGGCGTTTACTTCAACCAGGGGGAGTGTTGCAACTCTGGAAGCCGAATCCTTGTTCAGAAGTCAATTGTGGATAAGTTCATGGCTATTGTTGTTGAAAAGGCAAAGAGAGTCAGCGTGGGAGATCCATTAGATGACAACGTCCTTGTCGGCGCAATAGCTAGCAATGAACAGCTTGAAACGATTCAGAACTATATAACTGAAGGTAAGTCTTCGGGCGCAAACCTAATTCTTGGTGGCGATTTGATTAAGAGCGAAAAGGGTCGCTACTTGGAGCCAACAATTTTTACAAAAGTTACTCCAGATATGACTATTGCTAAAGAGGAAATTTTTGGACCAGTTCTTTCAGTCCTAGAATTTGATGATGTCGAGGATGCAATTGAGATTGCAAACTCAACTGTCTACGGACTTTCTTCTGGAATTTGGACAAAAGACATTGATAATGCTGTCAGGTTTGCTAAAGGCGTCCGTGCCGGGACAGTTTGGGTAAATTGTTGGATGGATGGATTCCCAGAAATGAGTTTTGGTGGATTTGGAGAAAGTGGCATCGGACGTGAACTTGGACGTCATGCTGTTGAAGAGTTCACAGAACTCAAAACCATCGCTATTCATACCGGTCAAAGAAAAGCGTGGCTCGCATGAGTTCGCTAAAAAACGGTTTGGAAATACCGGAATCAACCGTTGCACTAGCCAAGCAAGCGTTAGGTGTTGTCGATCAAAAGGTTCGCAATTTGATTACAAACCATCCCGATTACTTTCCTTTGTATACAGAGAATGGCAAGTGGAAACATGGCAAAGAGTCTTGGACTAATTGGTGTGAAGGATTCCTTGGTGGGCAGATGTGGATCTTGGCTGACCACTTGGATAAGGGATATTGGCGTCAACAAGCTGAGCACTACTCCACACTTCTAAAGGGACGTGAATTGGACCGAGAGGTACATGACCTCGGTTTCACATTTTGGCCAACGTGGAAGAAGTGGTACAAAGAAACGGGTGATAAGGCGCTCAATGATGTTGTTGTTACCGCGGGAAAGACAATGTCATTACGATTTAATAACAAATCTGGATTTTTGCGCTCTTTCTTGGCCGAAGACAGTACCTTTATCGACATCATGATGAACGTAGGAATTATTTTTTATGCAGCGGAAGAACTTGGGGATAAAAAAATCCGTGAGATCGTCGATACGCACTGCCTGCAAACTCGAAGATATCTAGTCCGAGGTGATGGCAGCACATCACATGAGGGAATTTTTGATTTAGAGACCGGAGTTTTCCTCCGACAAACCACTCAACAAGGTTGGCGCGATGACTCATCTTGGGCTCGTGGACAAGCATGGGCTCTCTACGGTTTTGGAACTTGTTATGCATTTACAAATGACGAGCGCTACCTAGAAGCCGCTGTCGCAACAGCAGACTTTTTTGTCGATCGCACAGGCGACCGAACAATTCCACCAAATGACTGGGAAGAACCGAACCCAGCAATGGCTGTGGAGTCCTCAGCAGGAGCTATTGCTGCAAGTGGACTTCTACAACTTAGCCAGTTAGTTGATGACTCAGCTAAGGCTAAGAAATATGCAGACTTCGCACTTCGATCCATTGAGGCTATGTGCTCACCAGAGTACCTAGCAATCAACGAACCGGAGTGGGAAGGCGTACTAAAGCACGGCAGTTATCACGAGCAGAAAAAGCTTGGGGTAGATGAGTCTGTGATGTGGGGCGAGTACTTCTTCACCGAAGCCTTAGACAAGGTGCTCGGTGGAGAAATGGTCGCAACAAATCGCTGATTGCAAAAAAAAGAAAGTAAAAAACCTAATCTTCAACCCGAAGATTCGGTCGAAAAGAGGGAGATCGTATGTTCAAAGCAAAAACTAAGGTTAGCGTTGCAGCTTTCACAGCTGTAGCACTAGCTTTTGCAGTCGGAACTGCTCCAGCAAACGCTGCTGCAACCGGTGAAATTGAAGTATTCTCATGGTGGACTTCAGGTTCTGAAGACGCTGCATTGCAGGCAATTATTTCCGCTGCAAAGGCTGCTAACCCAGATCTAAAAATCACCAACGCAGCTGTAGCTGGTGGCGCTGGAACTAACGCTAAGCAGGTTCTTGCAACACGTCTAGCTGGTGGCGATGCGCCAGAAATTTGGCAGACACACCCAGGTGGAGAGCTACAGAATTACGTCGAACAAGACGTTCTTACTGATATGACATCTGTCTATAAGTCAGAAGGTTGGAATAAGGTTGTTCCTAAGGAACTTGTTGCAAGCATGACTTTCAACAACAAGACTTATTCAGTTCTTACTGGCGTTCACCGCGCAAACACAATGTGGATCAGCTCAGCTGCACAGAAGAAGGCTGGCGTTTCACTAAGTGGATCACTTAAGTGGTCAACATTTAAGGCAGCTGCCCTCAAGATGAAGGCAAAGGGAATCGACCCTATCTGTCTTGGAGATAAGGACATTTGGACAGCTGCACAGCTTCTAGAAGCACTTATCGTTGCTGAAGAAGGCGCTGCAGGATGGACTGCACTTCTTGATGGCTCAAAGAAATGGTCAAGTGCTGGCGTAAAGCGAGCAGTTGCAAACTTCAACGAAGCTATGACATGGACTAACGCAGATCACAAGGCACTTGACTGGACTGGCGCTGTTGCTGCTCTAGCAAAGGGAACTTGTGGCGTTAACGTCATGGGTGACTGGGCTTACGGCGAACTTCTCGTAAAGCAGAAGAAGATCGACGGCAAGGACTTCACATACGCAACATTCGGTGATGCAAACACATTCGTAACTGTTGGTGACTCATTCGTTATCGGAAAGACAGCGAAGAACCAAGCAGGCGGAGTTGCATTCGCAAAGGCAATCATGGATCCAAAGGTCCAGCTCGCATTCAACAAGCTAAAGGGTTCTGCACCAGTTCGTTCTGATGTAAGCACCAAGACACTTGGCAAGTACCAGCAAGGTGCTGCAAAGGTTCTAGCTAACGGAAAGCGCGTTCCATCTCTTGTACACGGCCAGGCAAATGTTGCTGCAGCTGTTGGACAGGCTTATGCAGATTCAGTAACACTGCTACAAGCTAACAAGAACGTTTCACAGTTCACAAAGGCAATGGATGCAGCAATCGCTGCAAACTAAGTAATAAATGTAGGTGGAAATGGGAACTAAAAATCCCATTTCCACCTACATCACTACTCACTACAGCAAAAAAAGGAGACATTGATGAGCCAGGTAAGGGAAAAGTCATACCCACCGGTGAAGCGCAAAAAGCGTGGCGGTGATCTAAAAGCTGCCTTACTCCTGCTCCCATCTTTCTTAATCGTTTCTGTATTCGTGTATGTATTTATTACGTACACAATCGGTGTATCACTAGCGGAAAATTGGATGCCAGCAAAACCAAGTATGGCTCAGGGCGAAGACCCATTTGCAACTTATAAAAACCTTTTTCAGAATCCCAGATTCCAGTCTGATCTCCGAAATAGCTTTATTTTCACACTCTTATTCCTCCTTTTAACAGTTATCGCGGGATTTTTTATTGCACTCGCGGTTCACAATATGGGACGGACAAAAGGATTTTTCCGTGGAGTATTTCTGCTTCCTTATGCTCTTTCATTCATTGTCACTGGTGTTGTCTGGCGATGGCTTTTCAACCCTGACTCAGGTGTCAATCTATTTCTCAAGTATTCAGGTGTTACAAGCGCCTACAAATCAATCACGGGCGAAGAACTTCGCCCTGAGTGGTTAACTTCAGCTACAACTGTTGGGGACGTTAGTGCATTGCTCGAAAAAATTATCCCTGGAGGCCAATATATCCAGGTTGAAATGGGGATTCCCCTCGCACTAATTCCAGTAGTGATTGCAACTGCCTGGCAGCTCTTAGGTTTTGCAATGGCCATGTTCTTGGCGGGATTGGTATCAATTCCAGAAGAACTCCGCGAAGCTTCAATGATGGATGGAGCGACAGGTTCTCGTTACTATCGTTCGATTGCGGTGCCTATGTTGGCTCCTATTGCAATAACCACTTTGGTTATTCTGACTCACGTAGCCTTGAAAATTTTCGATTTAATTTACGCTATGTCTGGTAGTGGAGTCGGATTTGCTACAGATATGCCTGGAATCTTTGTTTATGAATCAATGTACAAAGCCTTGAAGTACAACACTGGTGCGGCAGCCTCAATTGTCATGCTGATAATTGTTTGCATAGTTGTTGTGCCTTACTTAATCCACTCAAATAGAGAGACTAAGGGGCAATAATGACCATCAAAGTTAAGGAAGCGACAAATATGAAAGCGCACAAGAGTGCACATGCGCGTCATGGCAAGAAATCTAGGCGAATTCAATTCATCATTCTTTGTGTGCTGGTGCCATTTTTTGTAATGCCTTTTTATGTGATGATCATGGCTGCACTCAAGACTCCGCAATATGCAGATGTAACCACAATGTGGCTCCCGCCTTCTCCGTTCTCATTAGATGGGCTGCAAGAAGCATGGGGCAAGCTATCACCAAATCTGATGAACAGCTTCACGATGGTAATTCCAGCTGTGGTTATCTCTAGTGCCATAGGGTCCTTCAACGGGTATCTTCTTTCAAAATTTACCTTCCGATTTAGTAGCGTCATGTTCACGATGATGTTGGTTGGAATGTTTATTCCATACCAGTCAGTACTAATTCCGTTAGTTAAATTTCTTCAATTGGTAAACCTTTATGGAACTACACCTGGTCTGATTCTGGTCCATGTCGTCTATGGAATCCCAATTACAACTCTTATTTTCCGAAACTTTTATGTCAGCATTCCGAAAGAAATAGTGGAAGCAGCGGCAATAGATGGAGCAGGAATTCTGAGAACTTTCTTTTCCGTAATTGTGCCAGTTTCAATTCCCGGCTTTGTCGTTGCGGGAATCTTCCAATTCACAAATATTTGGAATGATTTTCTCTTTGGTGTTATTACAATTTCAGATCCAAATAAACAGCCAGTAACGGTGGCCCTCAATAACCTTTCGGGAACTCAAACTGTTAACTGGAACGTTTTGATGGCTGGTGCCCTCATTGCGGCGATTCCAACAGCGGTCGCATACTTGACTCTGGGACGATTCTTCATTCAAGGATTAACTGCTGGATCGGTAAAGTAACTGTGGTCATCCAGTTGAAGACCGAGGTAGCCATTATTGGCTCTGGCATGGGAGGAGGGATGTCAGCTCGAGCTTTAGCGCAAAAAGGAAAGCAAATTCTTGTCCTTGAACGGGGATACAGGCTGCCACGTGAAAAACAGAATTGGGAGCCGAAAGAAGTTTTTCTGAACTCGCGATATAAGAATGCTGGCAAGTGGCGAGATTCTGAAGGTAGAACATTTGCGCCAGGTGTGCATTATTACGTTGGTGGAAACACCAAAGTTTATGGTGCGAGCCTCCTTCGTTTTCGTGAAAAAGATTTTCAGGAGTATCAAGCTGCAGAAGGAGTTTCACCAGCTTGGCCTTTCTCATATTCTGATATAGAGAAGTATTATTTAGAAGCAGAGATAGCATTAAAAGTTCATGGAAATTTGGGTGAAGATCCAACTGAACCATGGCGCTCTGGAGATTACATGTACCCAGCATTGCCTCATGAAGAATATGTTGGACGAATTGCCGAAAAGATGAAAAAAATAGGGCTCCATCCGTCTCATATGGCGATGGGTGTTGATATTCGTGATGGTGGATTGTGCATTCGCTGCAAGACTTGCGACGGATTCCCATGCAAAATGGGTGCGAAGAGCGATGCGGAAACGTGTGGGATTGATTATGCAATATCTACGGGTAATGCAAAATTAATTGAGGGAATTGAAGTTACTAGATTAAATCACGATGAAGCGGGAAAAAGAATCACCTCGATTTCCGCAGTAAAAGACGGTGAAATCTATGAAATTACTGCCAACAATTTTATTTTGTCCGCTGGCGCGGCAAATTCAGCTGCTCTACTTTTAAAATCAAAATCAGAAAAATATCCGAATGGACTCGCAAACTCTAGTGGTCTTGTCGGTAAGAACTGGATGGTTCATAATGCAACATTTATGGTTGGATTTAATCCGTTCCGCCGCAACAAGACTAATTTTCAAAAAACATTGATGCTCAATGATTGGTATTGGAATAGTTCAAAGGGTATTCCTCTAGGAAATGTCCAAATGCTTGGAAAACTTCAGGCGGCAATGTTCAAAGGTGCGCGCCCTTGGGTGCCAACTTGGGTTTTAAAGTTTCTGGCAGACCGCTCATTTGATATTTACCTCGAGTCAGAAGATCTTCCAAGCCAGAAAAATATGGTTACGGTTGATGAAGATGGAGTTATTCGAATTCATTGGAAAGCCAATAATATGAAGTCGCATAATGAACTTGTAAAAAGTGCAAGAAGAATGCTTCATAGAGTCGGATTTCCTATCGTTTTAAAGGAGACCATGGGAATTGAGACGAATTCCCACATGTGCGGGACATTGGTTGCGGGAAATGATCCGAAGAAATCAGTCCTCAATTCTTACTGCAAAGCACATGATTTGGAAAATTTATATGTTATCGATGCTTCATTCTTTCCTTCATCTGCAGCCGCAAATCCAGCTCTTACAATTGCAGCGCAAGCTTTTCGTGTTGTTTCCGAAGTTGAGTTATGACAATGACTATTAAACGGCAGAGCGCTTTGGATCACGAGGATGATCTTTGTGAGGCACCTTGGAGCCATAAAGATATCCTTGAGCTCGGGAATGCAATCGTTGCTGATTCACAAAACAAGAATCTTACTGTAGCAGTTGCTATGTTTTTTCGAGGGCAACGCATATTCCAAGTTGGTCTAGAAGGAACAACTGCAGATAACGATTCTTGGATAATGCGAAAAGTCAACACAGTTGAGTTTACTGGTCACAGCTCACTTGCATTGCGAGAAAAAGTTGAAGCGCTCAATATACAAGAACAGGATCTTGGTTTCCGAACATCAGATTTAGCCATATGTGGCGGAGGTTTTCCTTTAAAAACAAATGGTGTACTTATAGGAATTGCAGTCGTATCTGGACTTCCTCATCTCGAGGATCACGATTTAATTGTCGAACATTTACGACTACTCAAACAGAAACGAGGATGGTAATTCCCAATGGAAGATAATTTTTGGAATAATCAACCGGTCATACCGGTAGTTGTTATTAATGATGCCAAAAGAGCCGTAGATTTGGCGCACGCTTTGGTCGATTCTGGAACGCGGAAAATTGAGATAACGCTACGTACGCCGGCGGCTCTAGAGGCAATATCTCGAATATCGTCAGAGGTGCCAGATGCCCTTGTTGGAGCCGGAACGGTGGTTGATCTGCAAACTGCAACAAGAGCAGTTGAAGCCGGTGCAAAGTTCCTTGTTTCCCCAGGCTCCACAAAGCTATTGATTAGCGCACTTTCTGGAAGCGGCCTCCCCTTTCTTTCAGGGTGTTCGACTCTTTCGGAAGCTCTTGAGTTGATTGAGCATGGAGTTTCGAATGCAAAATTTTTCCCAGCAGTCGAGTCGGGTGGAGTTGCTTGGCTTAAAGCAGTTTCATCCGTTATCCCACAACTCTTTTTCTGTCCAACAGGTGGAATCGGATTGGCCAACTACAAAGACTTCCTTGCGCTTCCAAATGTGGCATGTGTGGGCGGTTCTTGGATTGCCCCGGCAAAGCTTATTGATGAAGGAAATTGGGAAGAAATTAAAAAGTTAGCAAGCAACGTAAACATGGAAAACAAGTAGACGGGAGTCAGGAAATGAAAGATCACGGCAAATTCTCATACATCGTTGTTGGTGCTGGTGCAGCAGGATGTGTTGTCGCAAATCGTTTGAGCTCGAATCCGGAGAACACAGTCCTACTCCTTGAGGCAGGTGGAAAGGATTGGAATCCACTCATCCATATTCCAATTGGATTCACAAAACTAACAACGCCAGATGTGAACTGGGGATTTAGTACTGTTCCGCAACCGGAGATGAATAATCGCGAGATGTGGTACCCACAAGGCCGCACACTTGGTGGAAGCACGTCAATTAATGCGATGATTTATATTCGCGGGCATCGAAATGATTACGATACATGGGCGCAGCATGGCAACAAGGGTTGGGGATACGAAGACGTACTTCCATACTTTAAGAAGTCAGAAAATAATGAGCGTCTCAATAACAGATGGCACGGCATCGGTGGAGATATGAATGTCACACAACAAACTCAATCTAACCCACTTACTCGGGCCTTCGTTCGCTCTGCGCAAGAAGTTGGAATTCCGTTTAATCAGGATGTGAACGGAGCTGAGCAGGATGGCGTTACTTTCTATGATGTAACTCAACGAAATGTTCGTCGAGAGTCGTCTGCAACAGCATTTCTAAACCCTGCAAAGAAGCGACCAAATCTGACAGTTCTTACCCGATCCCAAGGAAGCAAAATTCTCTTCAAGAACGGTCAGGCAATTGGTCTTGAATTCATACAAAATGGCAAGAAAGCGGTTGCTTACGTTGATAAAGAGGTAATTCTTTCAAGTGGCGCGGTGAACTCACCAAAACTCCTGCTTCTCTCTGGTGTAGGCCCAGCAGATGAGTTACGTGCGGCTGGCATCGAAGTTGTCCATGACCTACCTGGCGTTGGAAAGAATTTCCAAGATCATATGGATGTCTATATCACTGCGGAAACCGCGCCAGTTAGCTACAACATGGAAGATCGCCCAGACCGTGCCATTAGACATGGAATTCAATATCTCCTGTATAGGACTGGACCTGTAACAGCTTGTGTTGCAGAAGCTGGTGCATTCATTCGAAGCAGTGAAAAAGTTGAATCTCCAGATATTCAGATTCACTGTCTGCCTGCATACGTGATTGACCACGGACGTAAGCGCGTCAAGGGCCATGGTGTAACAATCAATACTTGCAACTTACGTCCTAAGAGCATTGGTGAGGTTAAGTTGCGCAATGCTGACCCAACTTCAATTCCACTAATTGATCCTAACTTCTGTGGTGATAAAGACGGTTACGATTGGAAGATTTCAATGGAGGGTTTCAAGTGGGGCCGAAAAATTCTTGCTGCTGAAGCATTCGCTCCATTCATCAAGTCCGAATATATGCCAGGAGTTGATGTTCAAGATGAGAACCAAATTCGTAAGTACATCAAAGAATGGTCTAAAACAGATTATCATCCTGTTGGTTCATGCAAGATGGGAAATGATGAGATGGCCGTTGTCGATACACAGCTTCGTGTTCATGGACTCAAGGGGCTTCGAGTAATAGATGCTTCAATTATGCCAACTCTCATCAGTGGAAACACACAAGCGCCATCCATCATGATTGGTGAAAAAGGCGCAGCAATTGTATTGGCGGGCGAACTTGTCTAATACAGGTACTGCGATGAAAATTCGCAATAAAGAAGAGTGTGAATTTGACGTTGTATCTCTTGGCGAGGTTATGTTGAGGCTTGATCCAAGGGAAGGTCGAGTGCGCACTGCTCGTCACTTTGATGTGTACGAAGGGGGTGGCGAGTACAACGTTGCTCGTGGACTCAGAAAATGCTTTGGACTTCGTGCAGCAATAGTCACCGCACTAGCAGATAATGAGGTAGGTCGACTCGTTGAAGACTTCATGCTCACCGGTGGCTTAGATTTGAGTTACGTAAAATGGGTCAAATACGATGGCATCGGACGTAATGTTCGTAACGGCCTTAACTTCACAGAGCGTGGATTTGGGGTTCGAGGTGCGGTAGGCGTCAGCGATCGTGGCAATACTGCAATTTCACAGATGAAGCCTACCGATATCGATTGGAATGAACTTTTCAGTCGTGGAGTCCGCTGGTTCCATACAGGTGGAATTTTTGCTGCGCTTTCAGACTCAACAGCGGATGTGGCCGAAGCTGCGATGAAGGCTGCGCAATCAAATGGAACAATCGTTTCTTATGATCTCAACTATCGCCCATCTCTTTGGGAATCAATCGGCGGTCAGGGTAAAGCGCAAGAAGTCAACAAGCGCTTAGCTAAATATGTTGATGTAATGATTGGCAATGAAGAGGACTTCACTGCGAGCCTTGGATTTGCAATCGAAGGTGTTGATGAGAATCTCACTGAACTCGAAACATCAAGTTTTAAGGCAATGATTAATCAAGCAGCTCTTGAATACCCGAACTTCCAGGTAATTGCCACAACTCTTCGTGGCGTCAAGAGTGCTTCACAAAATGACTGGGCAGCGATAGCTTGGTCTCGCGAAGAAGGTTTCGCGGAATCAAAGCAGCGAAAAGACTTGGAAATCTTCGATCGAGTTGGGGGAGGAGACTCCTTCGCGTCCGGTCTGGCCTATGGATTAATGGAGATAGGTTCTATCCAAGAAGCAGTTGAGTATGGAGCTGCACATGGGGCCCTTGCAATGAGCACTCCTGGAGATACATCCATGGCTACCCTTGCCGAAGTTAAAAAACTTGTTGGAGGAGGCAGCGCGCGAGTAGCACGTTAACTAGCGAAGTTCTTGGAGCTGCTAAAGCTTTTTAGCAGCTCCAATCAAACTTGCTCCTAACGGCAAAATTGGAAAGATGCACGCACTAAATGCATGATAAACATCAGGCTTTCCCGACCAAGTTTTTGATGTCACCTTTTGTGAAGAATCCAATTCGTGGTGCCATGATCCGAATTGATTATCAATTACATTCGCCTGGATGTAGCTCCACCAGTTGTAATAATCATCCAGGTAATCTTTTTCCCCAGTTACGTCCCATAATGTGAAAGCAGTCATTACGGCTTCACTTGCAACCCAATGCATTCTTGACTTCACGACTGGCTTTTTTTGCCAGTCAATAGTGTAAACAAAACCTGGAGACCCATCGGCTGCCCAGCCAAAATTTCTAGCAATTTCATATAAAGATTTTGCGCTATCGAGTATCCACAAGCAGTCAGTTTCCGTAGCTGACATCACTTTACTAAGTTGTAAAATTAGGCGCGACCATTCAAAAAGATGTCCTATTGTGACACCGTAAGGGCGAAAGGGGTCAGCTTTATTGTCGGAATTAAACTCCTTTCGAACATTCCACTTTGAATCAAAGTGCTCGGGCAACATCCACTGAAAATCTCGAGCAAATTGATTGATAGCTCGCTGAGAGATTTCAAATGCTCGATCTCTGAAAATTGTCTGACTGGTGACATCAAAAGCGGCGAGTAGAGCCTCAACGGCATGCATATTCGCATTTATACCCCTATAGGTATCTTGCTCTGAAAAGTCTTCGCTCCACTCGTTGCTCATCATCTTGAATTCAGGATCCCAAAAATGTTGATTTATTACTGAGTCCACATGGCTAAAAAGTTGATCCGCACCCTTTATTCCTAGATCTACGGCAGTCGATGCGGCCAGAAGTACAAACATGTGGTCGTAAGCATTTTTCCTTTTATTCACTGGGTAGCCTTTAATCTCTGTTGATTTGTAGAACCCACCGTTTTCTTTGTCTAGAAAATATCCGGCTAGCGAATTCAGGCCGTGCTCAAGAAGTTTCTCGGAACTGGCCAGACCCATTTTGTGACCTACGCCAAATACCTGAATCATTCGAGCTTGAACGTAGCACTCCAAGGGCTTAGATAGGTCTACTTTTCCTTCTGAATCAAGGTATCCGAAACCGCCTGTATCAATGGCTGAACCTTGTGCAAAATTTAAGAGCGATTGGGCTTCTCTAAGTAAGAATTCCGTATGCGAGGCTTCTAGTTTGTTCACTAACAAAAATTATCACCTTTCATGGGCATATAACCATCGAAATATAACTATAAATTCTGCTCCATCAGTTTCCTCAGATTCCCGTGAGCCAGGTTCTCTTCGAAATCTGCGATGACTCCAATAATAAAGAGGAAGATAAGTTGGAATATTCCACCGGTATTGCGCACGAGCCCTTTTCGTATAGTCACAAGAATGATGACAGCAAAGCGGATGTTGTAAGTAGCTTGAATTTTTACCAGTGGAATAAATGGATATTTCCCCTTGCTATTCCTAAGGACATAGGCAGGTATGGGATTTAACATGGATTACCCAAATCCTTCGTGCTAAGGTATTTTGTCCTCTTACTCGCTGGTGAAAGGAGATCAAATATGGAGCCTATTAACGAAGAAGAGCTCAAAGCTCGCCTTGATCCGCTCTCGTACTCTGTACTTCGCGAGGGAGCTACAGAGCGCCCATTTACCGGCGAATATAACGATACTGACAAGGTTGGCAGCTACCGTTGCAAGGTCTGTCAGAGCGTTTTGTTTACCTCAGAGACAAAATTCCATTCAGGATGCGGCTGGCCATCTTTCTATGCGCCAACTGCCGATGATGCAGTTACTCTGATTGAAGATCGCTCTTTAGCCCCACGAATTCGCACCGAAGTTCGTTGTGCGAAATGCGACTCACACTTAGGCCATGTCTTTTCGGGCGAAGGTTATGACGTTCCAACAGATGAGCGCTGGTGCATCAACTCTGTTGCGATGTATCTGGAAGAGAAGAGTTAGATTTCAAATAAAAAACCCCGCATGGAATTAACCATGCGGGGTTTTTTATTGAGTAATTAATGCGTCGATTCACCTGCGCGACGACGTCGTACGTTATCCCCGTAGACCGCAAGGAGGATTACTGCCCCAACGACCACGTACTGCCACTCTTGCTGGAGTTCGAGGATACGTAGACCGTTGATGAGAACAGACATGATCAGCGCACCGATGATAGTTCCGGAGATTGTTCCCTTGCCACCAAGAAGTGATGTTCCACCGATGATTACCGCAGCAATCGCCTCCAGCTCGTAACCAAGTCCAAGGTCGGGCTGTGCTGAACCAAGACGTGATGTCATAACTATTGCAGCAAGCCCTACGAAGAATCCGCAGAGTGCATAAATTGCAACGAGCCAGCGATCAACCTTTACACCAGATAGCTTTGTTGCTTCTGTGTTTGAGCCAATTGCAAATGTATATCGACCAAGAACAGTCTTATTGAGAATGATTGATGCAACAACAGCTGCGAGAAGAAGGATTAGCACGGCATTTGGGAAGTTCGGGATGATATTTCCCTGAGCAATAAGATCCCACCCCTTCACATCGGTTGTGAAGAGGATTGGCTTGAGGTCAGAGATAATGAGAGCTAATCCCTGTGCACCCTTCATAGTTGCCAGAGTTGCAATAAATGGTGGCAATTTAAGAACTGTAATAAGAATTCCATTAATAGCACCAAGAATCGTTCCGACTAGGACACCTAGCAGCATACCGGCCCAGACATTAAGGCCCATCGCCATAACAGTCTTGCCAGTAATTACCGCCACAAGAGCCATTGCTGTACCGACTGAAAGATCGATACCACCAGTAATAATTACGAAAGTCACACCAATTGCCATCAGGCCGATAACTGTGGTCGACATCAAAATTCCACCAGAGACATTTGCCCATGAGGCAAAGACTGGGCGCATGATGGTGAAGAAAGTGAAGATGACGACGAGGCTTGCTAGCGCAGTAACTCTTCCAATCTCACGCTTGACGAAGGCCTTGAATTTATTGGCCTCTTCAGATTGTGTCGCCTTGTTTGCTACATCTGACATTTCTCTCTCTTTTCCTGAACTAGTTTACTGTCGTTAAATCGCTACTGAATTTTGTTGCTAGGTTCATGATTTTGTTCTGGTCTGCATCTTTATTCTCAATAATTCCAGTTAAGCGACCATCGCACATAACCGCAATTCGATCAGAGAGGCGAAGGACTTCTGGAAGTTCAGATGAGATCATGATGATTGACTTGCCTTCTTCAGCAAGTTTGGTCAACAATCGATAGATCTCGTCCTTTGCACCAACATCAATTCCACGTGTTGGTTCGTCGAAGATTAGTACTTCGCAATCTCGTGTGAGCCACTTAGCGATAACAACCTTCTGCTGATTTCCGCCAGAGAGATTCTTGAGGAATTGGCGCTCAGAAGGGGTGCGAACGCGGAGTTGAGCAATTGAATCACGGGCGATACCTGCTGCTGATTTCACTTTGAGAAAGCCGAACTTATTTGAGAATCGCGGAATTGAAGAGAGAATCACATTGAATGTGATGTCCTGAATTAACAAAAGGCCAAAGCGCTTGCGATCTTCAGAAAGGTAGCCGATTCCAGCAGCAACTGCATCCGAAGGTTGTTTAATCTTCACCTCTTTACCGTGAAGGAAAACTTTTCCTTCAGTCTTTGGATCTGCACCCATGATTGCGCGAGCTAGTTCTGTGCGACCTGCGCCCATCAGGCCTGCAAAGCCGAGAATCTCGCCCTTACGGAGTTCGAATGAAATATTTTTGAGAAGATGGCGATCAGAGAGCCCCTCAACACGAAGGACTATTTCCGAGCCAATAGAGCGGTTCTCAGGACGTTGATCCTGAGCAACTTTGCGACCAACCATCAGAGATATAACTTCTGGGATATCTGTCTCTGTAGTTTTGAGAGTCTTTACATACTCTCCATCGCGAAGAACTGAGATGCGATCTGTAATCTTTTCGAGCTCTTCGAGGCGGTGTGAGATGTAGATGACGCCCTTGCCGGCTGCCTTAAGTGTGCGAATAATCTTAAAGAGCGCATCAGTTTCAGCAGGAGTAAGCGAAGATGTTGGTTCGTCCATGATGATGACAGAGCCGCGGTAAGAAACTGCCTTAGCAATTTCAACCATCTGCTGCTTAGCGATTGTGAGCTCGCCTACGATGGCATTTGGGTCGAGGTTGAGTTCAAGTTCTCGTAGCAGTTCTTCAGCAGCCTTAACCTGCTTCTTATTTGCCAAAAAGACTCCACCAGGAAATACATCTTCGCGACCAATAAATATGTTCTCTGCAACTGTGAGGTGTGGCATCAAGTTCAGCTCCTGGTGAATGATGCTGATACCGAGCTTCTGCGCCTCAAAAGGGTTCGGAATAGAGACCGAATTACCTTTGTAAATAATTTCTCCAGAATCCTTCTTATAGATACCTGAAAGAATCTTCATGAGCGTTGACTTTCCCGCTCCATTTTCGCCCACGATTGCGTGGACTTCACCTTCATTGAGATCAAAACTAACATTGTTAAGAGCCTTCACTCCAGGGAACTCTTTACTCACACCTGAGAGTGCTAACAGTTGTTTTGATGCCATTGTTTTCCCCAAAAAATTAAATTGATTTCGAGTGATATAGAAAATTCTGAACTTAATAATAAAGGATGATGGCCGAGATTGCTCTCGGCCATCATCTCTTCATTTATTACAAAAGAGTCGAATTAATTCGACTTATTCGTAAAGGTTTCCAGCGATTTCTGGCTTTGTGATGTTCTTCTTATCGTAGTAGTAGAAACCTGTATCGATA